>Ga0307515_10013224_pt1 | contig 15438 bp, 14 predicted proteins | sample 17_EM_MG_FD_194513 | JGI IMG/M metagenome (GOLD analysis project Ga0307515, IMG submission 194513) | Populus trichocarpa ectomycorrhiza microbial communities from riparian zone in the Pacific Northwest, United States - 17_EM | ecosystem: Host-associated > Plants > Roots > Unclassified | place... | reverse complement strand
AATTTTTTTAATGGTATTTTTAAAAGTATTACGGTGCCAAATATTTTTTATTGAAAAATATATTAAAATTATTTTATATATTTATTTTAATTTTTAATACTAGCACGCAAAGACATGCAATATATATTTGTGGTAAAAGAAAAAGGAAAACAGACACTGTTGGGGTTCTTACAGTGGTGAGTTTACTAGAGTGGAAAGAAAGGCAGTTGAATTAGATCCTGGTCTCTGACAAACATGCTAGGTGCATGATGCATGATGCATGATGCTAGTGTGTAGTGACTCTTCTCTCCCCTGCCACGTCACCTATTTTATAGCTGAAAGTGACAGTACAAGGAAGGGTAGTAGATGCTTAACTTGTGCAGGCTTCGAGGATCCTATCCTTGATCTTCGGTTTCATTCCTGTTTTTCTTTTCCCTGCAAGGACAATGTGATAAATCCTGCTGGGCTAAATTACAATTTAGTCCCTATATTTTCTTTTGTTATGCTGGGTCCTTCTTTTTTTTGAAAATCACAAGTTAGTCCCTTCAAGGTAATTGTTATTTTAGGCATCAAACATATATTGATTGGCAAGGGTAAAATCTTGCGTTTACAGTACAAATGGTAGCAGAAAAAATTAAACACGAATCCTTTCTGGTTTTCACTGAAAAGACAATAATTTTAAAGTATAACGGTTTCAATTAATTTTTAAAGTATTTTTTATTTTAAAATATATTAAAATAATATATTTTTTTATTTTTAAAAAATTATTTTTAATATTAGCACATCAAAATAAAATAATATGAAAATATTAAAAATATATTAATTTAAATTAAAATAAAAAATAAAAAAAAATAATTTTTTTTAAAATATTTTTGAAAACAATGCGACTTCCCAATTTTTAAGTCAGAAAAATAAAAAATAAAAAATAAAAAATGAAAATTTCTATAAGAGATGTACATAGAAGAGATAAAGTGGGGTTGGTGGTCACGATCACACTACTCTGCTCGCCCATTGTCGTTGATTACAAAGTGCGGCAGCTGGTGATTTTTGACTATCTTGTCTGAAGGTAGAATGACAGTGACTGGCGATGTCTTAGTGGTTACCGGATAATGTGATAAATGATATTTTTTAAGAATATTTTTAAATTGAAAATAAATAATAATAATATTTTATTATTTTAAAAAGCATTTTTTAATTATAAATATATTAAATTAATTTTTAATTTTTTTTTAATATTTAACATGTGCGAAGAAAAAAATAATTTAATATCTTTATGAAAAATAATTTAAAAAACAGAAATTAGTGCAACGCCAAATGGTGTGTATTTGATAAAAAGATACATATTGTATTCACAAAATATTTTTCCATTAAAATGGCCTTCAAATGCAAATAATTGTTTTTTCAGAATTTGTTTTTTTAATTTCAACTAAAATCAAATCCTTTGGTTTTTCAGTACAGCAAACTCTTCAACGAAGGCACATCTTTTTTAGGCAGAACAGGCCCAGATCCAAAAAAAAATTGAGCCGAGCAGGCCTAGAAGAAGAATACTGCATGGAGGAGTCCATTTGACATCTAGAAGCATGTCTTCCTTTTATGCATCAGTCCAAGACATAATTTTAGCAATCTTGTATTTTAATGTCACATCAGAACAGGCAGCAAGACATTGCTTTGCTCATAGAATCCTGCTCGCTACTGTGTAGGCTTCTTTGCCAGAAGTTCTGCTGTATCATTTCCAGAAACCTAACGAAAGTACTTGTCTTTTTATATGCAAATTTTCCAAGAAAAGGATGAATTTAAAGCGGAAAAGATGCAATCTCTAACCACTTGCATTATTTTTACTTTTTTATAAAACCTTTCTGCTTCATCCACTGCGGTTTCATTGCCCTCCCACAATAACTGCCGCACAACAATAATGTCAGGATACAAAAGATCTTGATTAAAAAGCTTTCAGTGATGCCGCCTTCTGGGACGGATGATAAGTGTTGGTGGATCTGGTATACTGTCATTTGGCCCAAGATTATCGATAGGTGGGTGTTGCTTATGGTGATCGGTGACTGATTGGTACGCCATTACTAATGCTAGAGCCTGCGCGTGAGGAACAGATACAAATAACTAATTGGTCCATTAACGATGTTTAATGATGCAACTTTCAATCACCAAAAAACTGTAATTGTGCAAACTAATCAAGGAGCTTACAACGTGTTCATGGTTAGGACGAGCGTAGATGCCAGTGGTGATGGTGGTTCTTCTCTGAGTACCCTCTGAGGGTGGATTGGCTATACTTTTAAAGCCAGTTGGAACAGCAATTACTGGAAGACCACCAATATTTCCCAGGCAAACTTTCTCTCAGTCAGTTGCATTTCCAATGAACGCATCGACAGTGAAACTTTCTTTCACTTCTCGAATTTAATTTTCCCCGAGCCCTCTGTGCCCGTGGAAAAGATCATCTAAATCTGAATATATGGCATGTCTCAAAATAAGTATTAGGTTGAATCTTGCCAACATTCTCCAGATTGAGCAATGTTCTCAGCATTGCTCATAACGACCGTTACTGGCCTATGCTACGACTTCTGATGCATTGCAGAACTTACCAAAGGCCCATGGAAGGACTGCCCGACAGCCATTTGCTTTGTCATGCCATGGACCAACCTTTTATACAATCACGGCAAATTATATAGCCCCTTAGGTCTCTATTTATCATAGAAATGACCAGATTCCAGATTTAACATATAAAGTTTTCTTTTTCAAAAAGAACTACAAAAATTGACTCCGTTTTTAAATCATATGGTAGAATAGTAGATAGCATACCTGCACATAATCAACTGCTGGAATCACGCGTGCATGGAGCAATTCGGTTGGCCATTGGTCTTGAGCTTCTTCATAAAGGTCATCTTGTCTGGTGCGTTGCCACTCATCAAAGTGAGCCAACATCTCAACGTCCATGGTGAAATTTAAGATACCTTGAACAGAGTCGACGGTGTAGTTCAATTTAAAAGGAACGTCCACATTCACGCCCTTTGATACGAGAACATGAACAACCTGGCATCCACATCCCAATGAATTAGTTCACCTTTATGATCTGCAATAACTCAATCTCAGAATTGCCGGTCAGTAAATTCAACAGAAAGCAGCTGATCTCGTAAGAATTTCATGATCTGCTTATGGCTGGTGTTATCTGTCTTTGATTTTCCTTTTCTTTTATGCCCCTGGATTCAGTAATGCGATATTTATAATGAGGAAATAGGTGTGCTAACCTCCATTTCGGCAACATCTGTATATCCAACAGTAAGCCTTTTAATGTCAACAGAAAATGGATCATCAAGGGGAACATCTCTTGATGAGAGATCACCAGGATCCTTTCCTCGAATGGCATCCAGAACAAGTGCACAGTCTGCAGCATTTCTGCTCCGAGCTTATCCTGCAAAACAAATGTGATTTAGATTCCACAGGCATTATAGTAACTTTAATTCAAATAAAATTACAAGCTACCAACAGGAATTAAAATAACAAAAACTAAATAAAATTAACACTGTAAACTTCAGTTCATTAAGTTCATAGCAAAATAAGAAAGAAAGTTTGGACTTATATTGATAACATTATAATATAAGAGAAAAAAGAGGGACATTTATGTAAAAAGGTGATGGACATGCTCGTTTGTTGTTTATGACTTTGGAAGTACAGGTCTAAAGATATTAAATATCATAGTTATTAAAAAGGTGATGGAAATGCTTCCACGTGGTGTTTGTCAGGGAGATATTTTTTTAAAAGATTTTTAAAGTTTATTTTATTTAAAAAATATTAAATTAATATTTTTAGTATATTTTTTTTATAATTTTGAATTGTTGGTATAAATATTTTAATGTATTTTTAAGTAAAAAATACTTTTAAAAAATACATACACCGTAATGCCAAATACACACTTATTAAAACTTAGATAATCTAGCGGATTGGTTTCTAATCTAGTTGATTAAATCAGGTTAATTTTGATATATTTCTTAAAATTATTTTTGTTAAAATCAAAATTATTTTATTTTATTTTTTATTTATTTTATTTAAAATAACATCATTTCAAAAGAATAATCATAATTTTTCATATGATTAGATATTTAAACTAAGTTAGTAATTAGAATTGATATGAAAAATTATATTTAGTATAATTGTTTGTCTAATTTTAAGGGATTAGTAAAACAATCAAGAATTTTTATTTTTTCAAAGAACTTTGAGTTTAGACTTTTGTATCAGTTATTTTTTAAAATGTACTAAATTAATAGGAAAGGAATTGTGTTTTTTTTAAAATTTAAATTTTTTTTGTTTATATTTTTAAATTATTTTAATATGGTGATGTTAAAAACAATTTTGTAAAAAACTATTATTTTAATATATTTTTAATAAAAAATTATTTAAAAACAATTATTATGATTTTTTTCGGAGAAAAAAACCCCTCACCTTTACAATACTTTACAAAAAGAAGTCCAAATAGAAAAGGTTTACTAAATTCTCTTTGCACCATCCATTCTTCAATCCGTTGACCTTGACTACAAGAATATTTAATCCACCGTCCTTTTGTATACTTTTCTGATACACATGCACGTACCCGATTTTTTGCAACACGAGCTGCCCAGATCCCGATTCCATCCAGCTACAGTCATGACTCTTTTTACCCTTTCAACTGGACCCACCCACAACTAGATAGAGCAGAGGAACTCACCCTCTCCACTCACCACCTTCAGCATTTCAGCCACCGCTCGCTCTGTCTTCTCTTCAAAGGTAATAATAATTCTCTCTCAATTTCCAATACTTCATGAGTTCCATCTTTTAGGGCTTTATAGAGTTCGATCTTGCTAATTTCTGACTCTGACTTTATGTTTTTTTAACTTGGGATCTTAAGGTTATTGTCGGTGCTATGATTTCTTGTACACAAGTTTGTTGTCTACAAGATGCTTGATAATATGATAGAAATTTCATGCTCTGTATTTTGCTTGATTTTTGACAGAATTAAGTGCTCATATAATAATGCTTAAGGTCCCAGATCACCAGGTTGCGGGTCACAAAGGTGGTCATGGCCAGCCTGGTCCCCTCATTGATGATTCAGGGCGTTTCTACAAGCCTCTTCAGGATGATGACCGGGGCGCGATAGAGGCTGCGTTTTATACCTCCTTCTCGTCGAACACGAGGGTTCCAGATCACATCCGAAGATTCTTTCCTGTTTTTCACGGGACTCAGCTAATAGAGGCATCTGATGGGTCTGGCCAGCGGCCGCACCTTGTTTTGGAGGATGTTGTCTCTGGTCGTTCGCATCCCTCGGTTATGGATGTTAAGATTGGTTCTAGAACTTGGTACCCTGAAGCTTCTGAGGATTACATCCAGCGATGCTTTGAGAAAGATAGGAAATCTAGTAGCTTGTGTTTGGGGTTTAGGATTTCTGGGTTGCAGTTATATGGAAGTGAAGAGTCTGAGTTGTGGAAGCCGGAGAGAAAACTTGTTCAGAATCTTAGCGCGGATGGGGTTAGAGTGGTGCTGAAGAACTTTGTTTCTTCCAATTCGCCAATTGATCCAAATTTGAACCCTGATTGTGCTTTTGCGTCAAGCGTTTATGGTGGTTCTTCTGGGATTTTGGCTCAATTATTGGAGCTAAAGTCATGGTTTGAGGATCAAACCATCTACCATTTGAATTCTTGTTCCGTTCTCATGGTGTATGAAAAAAAGAAAGTGCTAAAAGGAGGGAGTTCGGATGCTGAAGTTAAACTTATTGACTTCGCTCATGTCACAGAAGGCAACGGCATCATTGATCATAATTTCGTGGGTGGGCTCTGCTCTTTGATAAAGTTCATCTCAGAGATTCTTACCAGTCCCGATGAGTGCACAACTAAAGTATGTTTGCAGAACTCTGACAACAAAAATGAGATTCTTACCAGTTCCAATGAGTGCACAACCAAAGTTTGTTTGTAGGACAAGAACAACAATTGAATCCATTGAAGGAATGTAGTATTTCCAATGTTATAATGGTCAGGCTAGTTGACGTTTATGAAACTGTTTTAATGAATTTGCACAACTTATTGAAGAATTTTCTTCCCTGCCACCATTCTACTTTTGGCTTGGGAAAGAAAATCAATGACTGTAGACTCTATTGAATTTTTATTGACCCACTATCCGATCTTCTCACTTTGTTATTTTGCTAGTTCGATTCTTCTGGCTGGCCAAAGATTTTTCTCTAGTTCTTGCTGTGTAGGACAGGATATCCATTCCATTATTGCTGTACATGTTATAACGTAGTTCTAGGTGATGGGAAGAAAGATTATTTGCTTGAAAAGAAAGGAGAGGGCATTGAAGGAGATGGCCCATGGCGACTAGTAAATTGGCGCGTTTGAGTTGGAGAGGCCCATGGCTATGTTGAACAGCGTGCATCTTTATATAGGAAAAGAACGGAGGAGTGTTTGAACTAGCATTTTAGCTCCTGGTAATTGACAGTGCATCTTTTTGGAATTAAACTAGCGAAAATTGCCAGCTTATTTAATCACAATTTGCTGTCAAAATCCCAAGGTCATGGGTTGCATTCAGTAGAGCTACTTTGCTTTCCTGCAATGGCAAGAAAGGTTGCTTACACAGGAAATTCAAATAAATACGTAGTTATTTGTTAGTGACTCAGAGATTAAACAGAAGTAACAGTGGGGAACCATCTTGGTTTGTATATTAAGATTTCAGGAAATCCAGCTGACTTCAGCTAATCTTTCTTCCAAGCAATGCCCTTCTTACAGGATAATCCATTTGAGATCCAGAAGTGAACTCCAAGCCTCGAAAAATGACTTGTATTTCTTGCAACCTCTAAAAACTGCGTATAAAACAAAGAAAAACATTCACTAACTCCACAAAAAGAAACCAGGATGAAATTCACACTTTTCTTCTGCATTTTCCTGTGCCCTTGCATCACTATCTGCTTGGCAGATAGCGATAATCTTCAGGATACTTGCCCAACAGCTACTATAGGCATGCAAACTGTCTTCATCAATGGCTTCCCTTGCAAGAACCCAAACAGCGTCGTTGCTTCAGATTTCAAGTCATCAAAACTGAGTCATCCTGGTGACACAGGCACTTTCTTCCGTTCATCACTTACCCTTGACATGGCTGCGGATTTCCCAGGTCTCAACACTCTCGGCCTCTCAATAGCTAGGACTGACCTTGAAGTTGAAGGTTTGACCATGCCCCATTCCCATCCAAGAGCATCCGAGATATTCTTCGTTAGCACAGGTGTGGTGTTTGCTGGCTTTTTCGACACTCAAAGCAAACTGTTCTCAAAAATTCTCAAGCCAGGAGAAGTTTTTGTGGTTCCTCAAGGTCTGCTCCACTTTTTCATCAATACTGGCGATGAGGCTGCAGTTATTTTCTCTGTACTTAATAGCCAGAACCCAGGGGTGGTAAAGATTTCCGGTGCATCGTTTGAGCCTGATGATGAGGAAATGGTAGATAAACTAGTAAGGAAAATAAAATCTGCTGCTGCCTTGGAGGGCAAAGCATCTGGCATTCAGAATGTGACTCCGACTGACTTTTAACATATTCACAGTCAGTAATCAGAACATTGTAAGTCATTACATGACATGTGAGCTAAGTATAAACCTATTTCTGTGTGTTTTCTATAGTTAAAAGCACACTATTTGCTCAAGAATATTAGCTATGCAGCCGGAAATAATTTGATTGGAAATCAAAGAACAAAGGGAGACAAAATTTAACGAGTCTAAAACAAGAACCCTAACATTTTTTATTCAATAATTATTATCCAATTGTCATAAAAAAGACAACCACCCTTTACAAAAAAAGAAAATCAACATACATGAGAAATAAAACAAAATCTGGAAATCCAAAATTAAAGAGGAAAATAACAAAATTGCCTCCATCACTTTGCTGAATTTGTTATACAGTGATCTATAACCAAAATCTTGTTTGGAATTCATTCTGAGAAATACTATATAAGTAAAAAAAAAAATGTATACCTTTTTCTTTGATGTTAAAAATATCAAAATAACTAGATTTTATACACAAAGAAAACACTATAAAAAAGAGATCATAAACAACATTCTCAGTGATCACTTGCAACCTTTTGGTCTGTTGTTACCCGTGTCTAGAAGTTTTTGAAGTTGCTGAAGATGATGATGATATATTCAAGATCATACAAAGCACAGTGATCAACTCTGGACCGACCTATAAGGTCACCAGCTCTAGAAGCCACCCATAATCAAGAGATACAGCTTGAGGCAGCAATGGAGGATGACAGAGGTCGATCTACTGCAGATACTTTCAATAATATTAAGAAGATGGAGCTTGGGGCATCGACAATTGTAACCTCTGGAATTGAACTATCACAAGTTCAAGAGCTGCAGCAGATGACTGAGAAATAGATTCTTTTGATTGCTTTGTATTTTAGTTTTCAATGATAATTGAAAATCATTTCTCATACCTTTCCTCTGCAAGATATATTCAAAACACAATTGAGAATTACCACTCAAAAAACAATCTCTGCAAAATCATTCCAGCCCACCAATGCAATAGACCAAAGCTTGACTTCAAGCAAGTTAATGAAGCCCAGCTTCAAGAGGCTCAAAAGGAAACATAAATGAAAAATAAGGCTCCATTCTTACTGTGGGAGAGCATGGTTATTCTTGTGGAAGAGGCTGATATTCTAACACCCTTCAATTATAAAACATACTACTAGATGCCGGGACCGTCAACTCTATTTTTCTCATTAAATATTCTAACACCCTTTAATTTTTAATTCAAAACAACACCATTTTGAAAAAAAAAAAAAAACAATTGACCCTATCAACTCTTTAACCTGTGAATTGACCTGTTTAACATGAGGCAGGCTGAGTTTGATAACCATGGAGGCTAAAAATAAGAAGCAACTTAAGGTTCTCCTATACGCTCAGGCTCCATTTCGCCAATATCCTACAATATACTGCGTGTATTTTATGGCTTCTTAATTAAATTTTCGTTCTATGATCCAAGCTGTCAGAACTCATGAACGTATTTCTTTGTGTGCTGGTATAGAACATACATACTTTCTCAGTTTCATCTCTTTTCGAAAGTTAATACGAATTTTTATGATGTAGTACTAATTATTATCCCTTGATTGTTTTGGGAGATGACAGGAGCCTCACTCCTAAATCTTTGCTGGTGTATACAGAAGCCAGGTATGGTATTGGACAAGTGTATTTGATTATGCTTTAAAATATCCAGGACGTTGATGGGATAGTTCAATTCTGGATGAGAGAGCAAGAAAATATCATAAACCTGGTTTGAGTTATGAGTCAGTACGATTAACTTGGATTAATAAAAATGATGTTATTATATTTTTATTTATTTATAAAAGTTAAATCGAGTTTTGACATGGTCAAGGTTAACCCACGAGCAACTAGATTAAACTGGGTCAATTCCAAGTTGAATTTTTCTTATACTTGGTTTGAGCCAAGAGATAAATTGGCCGAGTTTCAAATTAACCCATGGAAAATATAATGATTGAACAGCAAGAAAACTAATCATTCAAAGAAGTTATTAGTCAGAAATGGCTGGTATCATTACATACTACTCATCAATCTTATTAAAATAAGTTCACTCTTCTATCCAAAAAAAGAAGAAGCTCACATTTATTTCCCTTGTGTAGAGATAGGTTAGTAATGAGCATGACGCAATTTTCTTATATTTCCCAACTTTTATGGTGGGTGCTCCTCCGTCAACCAAAGCACTATCTGTATATATCGATATTCTATTAATGATTCTAGAGCAGAGTTGATAAAGAAAGCATTATGACAAACATTATGGTCAAATTGCAGGTGGGCCAAAATCTTTGGCCCTGATGGATACTGCGATCAGAGTGGATCGAGCTCGAGAGGACTAGTCTTGCGTGTTTCTGCTCTTTTTTATCCATCGAAGCTTAGTTAGAAGTTTTCTTTGTGAAAATCAAACTTGGTACTGGTCTTGTGAGAGAAATCCAAGGCTAGTTGGCGCAGCTCTTTTGTCAATGCTGGTGCCCCGCAATAAAACACTCCTGCAATTGTGAATACACACAGATATCTCAATTTTCATTTCTAGAAGAGATGAACAATGCATGGCATGGATCCTGTAGGAAGGATTTGATTTGTTATCCTCAGAAAATACAATAATCTGTCCAATCTTTCTTTTCTGGTATCAGTATCTCTCAACTTTCTAACCTGGACCCAGTAAAAGCACTTGCTTTCACATTAACATACCTTTTTCATCTTCTTTTTGAGGAAGTGACTGTGTAAAGAAAGATTACTTTTCAAGCACAAAGAAGATTTTTCCTATTAAGAGCAAAGGACTCAAATATGCAAAAACTCTGAACTAGTTCAAGGAATATGGAAGATTTAGAGCTAGATCTTGGCAAAAACAACACACAATAAACTATAGGATAGGAGAGGTGCTCTTACCAACTCTAGAATCAGGGTGGTTAAGCGCTGTGCGCTTGTAGACATTACGCCAATTAGGCTTGGCGAAGTGAGACTTGACTCGCGTGCCAGAGACGATGTCCACACCATTCTTGGCATGATTTATGGATTGAAGCATGGCAATCAGAGCAGACCTTGCGTCACCCTCTTCATAAACACTGGTACAATAGTTGTGAAGCTCTATAACATGGTTATGGTCTATTTCAGCCACTTCATTCATCACCCCTTTAAACCAGTCAAAGGACCCTTGCTCTCTTGTCACCCAATAGAAGTATGCTCGCCTCGTCTTGAAGTTTTCTTTTCTTTTTTGTGTATAAGGACTTGGGATTTTAGTTGATGGGCTATTGCCTATTCCACCAGCACCATTTTCTACTGCATTTTCTTCTTCCTCCATCGTCCTAATGTTACTCACTATGTCCTTCACAATGCTGATCATTGGGGTTGCTCCAATTCCTAGACCAACAAGCAATACCACCTCATATTTCTTGTAGTCCTGTGCTGGTGCTCCATATGGACCGTCAATCAAGACTCTTGGCAAACTGTTCATGGGATAAAAAATCAATACATCACTATGCACAACCTAAAGGAGAAACATTTTTTTCAAGGCAGACATCATTTTTGCTAGAGAATAGCCACACGATAAAGTAAAATTTGCAGTCCATGCTTGCACATCCACATCTTGTGGGTGGACATTAATCACATGTCTTTTTCAATGATGTGACAAGCTGTCCTTGATGACAAGATTCATCTCATCTGTAATTATCCACTCAGCGTATAATAATAATGTTTAGTCACTTGGATTTTGGACGCGCAGAATCTTTGAAAACACAGTTGGCTGTTCGTGGCTGGGCTAATTAAGTGCATGGACAAGTATTTTTCAGACTTGAATTTGTTGAATAACCCAGTAAACTTGCTCTCTCTTTTGTCAATGATATTGCTAATTATATTATCTTGTATTCTGGTGTGGTAAAGACAAATGATGCAAGAGATAACTCTGAAATGGACAGCATCCCATGCTTTCAATCCGAAGCAGGATTGGAGGTACAAATAATAGAAAAGCTAAAGGAAAACATATTCCAAGTAAAACCAACCATGATTGGTCTGGTGGTCCTCTCATTTACTGGTTGTTTTCCTTCCACTGATGCCTTTTGCAAGTTATGCTACAAACAGTAGACTACAACTGTACTCCATTGCTCTATATTTATGAAAGTAAGGTAGATCATCTAGCAGCCCGTGATAGAGTGCTTGGATGAGACTAAAGGCCATACCAGCAAGTAGCCAAGACACACAGAAAGTGATGCAAGCACTTGCTCTACTAGGGTAGGTAAACGGCACTGAGGTTGTCGTATCCCACCACCTAATATTCGCTCTGGAATGAGATGTTTGACCTAATGTAATGCTTGTCAAGTATATATGCATACCAAGATCTCCTAGCCCTCTACAGGGATTCCTTTCTTGAAATGGTTATAATATTATCATTCATGAACCTGCGTTAATATTTTTCTTTTCCCAGTATTTATACGTGAGTAGAAAATATTATTTCTTCGGTTAAAAATTAAAGCTTACTTTGAGTTGTGTCCTTGGAAGCAATCAGATCTGAGAAGTCCACTCTTCCCATCAGGAGGTGGCTGACATACCTGACAAAATTAAGAAATGCATCAGGCAATTAGCCACAATTAGCGGCACTGAAAGTTCAGTGGAAACATATGGTTAAAAAAAAGTCAGTGAGAAGATTAATTTGCATCTACTTTTTTGCAGTATCTTTTAGAATCTTGGAATGAACAAGATACTATGTAGTATAGCTTTGTTATCTAGAAGAATGACAGATGCACTCTCAGAAAACAAACCTCTGAGAACACTGTTCGAAGCTGCCTTGTCCAATCACCGAGAGTTCTAATGTGAACACTGAGGTAGTCATCTCCAGGGGCTGAAGTAATAGAAAATGGGTGCCTGTAGACATGTGATTTCCCATAAGTAAAGCAATGACAACAACATTCTTTGAAGTGTTTACAAATGGACAGAATATGGAGTGGCAATATTTTGAAGTCACCAACCATTCAAATGGAGAGACAGCAGCACAGTTGACAAACATGTATTGCCCACTCTTGTATCTAAATCCTTGAGGCTTTGACATGTGCAGTGCCAAGACATTTCCAGGGTAAATTGCCACCTTCGGAACCACCAGAAGAACATTAGCACAGCTTCTAAGATTCTTTTAGAAACACAAGTTTGCGTTGAAATGGTTAAAATTAATTACTTTTTGTATGGTAACAGCCTTGATGCTAGATCTCAGTGCTCTAATCAATCTTTCACTGCCGTAAAGTATCACAGGAACTGCCAAGTACATCCAGGTCTGCCAATGGAGTTGGAGGTTTGAGGGCGGGCTAATTTCAATGTAGTGAAAAAGAATGCATGATAACTGAGAGGTACATACCGTCTTCTTATACCATTTATGAGTCAGGTAGAGGTAATAACCATGGACGACGAGCAGGGTGTAGACGATGACGAAGAGATGGTGAGAATACCAAAATGCATTAAAACCAGTGAGTTTCTTGAGCCATGTTGGCAAATTGAGCTTATTACGTCTGAACCAAGGGGTGGCTAGGGTGAAGGCTATGGCCATCAACACAACCATTACGATCCCGGTTACTCCTTCCTTTGACTTAACAAAATGCCAGTAACTTGAAGGTTGATCCCCGAAAAATTGCTGCATAAGCTCCCACTTTTCTTCACTTGCTTGAAGAAGACGAGGGAAGTCGCAGGCTAAATGTGAAATCCCATGGATACCAACTCCCACTGCAATCCCCACTGCTATCACCTAAACATGAACACCACCATTAGCTTTTTTTTGCTTCCAATGTAGTAGACATTAAGTGTAGATGCTAGATAGTACCTTGTGGAAATTGAGATTGTCGTCAAAAGGAACCACAACGCCTAGTTTGGTCTTGTTCCTGAGCCAGGTGAGGGTGTTTCGGCAGACAGGTAGTAAAATTAGAGCCATATTCAGTTTGAGCGTCTCTGCTGCTCCCTTGGCCATGCATACACAATGGCCCATTACCTCATACGCCTCTCTTCGTCGATATTGTATATACTTGTATGCAAATAAACTAGCCATGACAACAATCCATAGAGCCATTACCCAAACTCTTTGCCAGTTGTCTAATAAGAAATATTTTGTGCTTCTACACCATCTGTTTAATGGGTTGCTATCCAATGTAGGCTTAAGCTTCTGGCTTAGCATATGGCTCAGGTTTCGGCTTTCTCCTCTTACAGACTGGTTTGATCCTTGCAATAGAAGCATTTCCAGGTTCTCTATCTGTTTTTTTTTTGGAATAAGAATTATGCATAATTAATGACAGTATCAACAGTATGCATAGCAGACCCTCAACACATTAATAATGATTTTCAACTTGTGGTTTATTACCAGGATGTATCCATGATTTTCTGGATCCAATTCTTCCATGATCAATGCTGCATATTCCTCAGCTTGCTTCTGGATATTTGACAGTTTATTTGCAGAAGCACTAAGGGTGATGATCTGTATATATAAAATTCCAAATTATCTTAGTCCAAATCTTTTTCTGACATAAAGCACATGCTTTGATTCAAGACAAAAGGGTAAAACCAAAGAATTGTTTTGTAAGGCATTCAAAAGATGGTACCTCTCTGACTTCCTCTTCTGTGATTCTACCATCAGCATCTTTATCCACCCTGCATTTAACATCACTTGGCATAAGTTTCAGCTTGAAAATCAATACAAGGTGAAGGACTTTTCATTAAAATGAAAGACAATCTCTGATCATTTACATGTCAAAGAAAGTTTGGAGCCTGGAGTCAAAACTTTGATTGGAAATCTGATCCCAGAATTCCCTCAGCTCAGCTTTACTGATCGAGTCGCAGTGCATATTCCGTTTCCTAGCCAGTGCATTAAACAACTCTCCCGCAAAGTCTTTTGACTCCTTCATTCCTGCCATTGCACAAATTTACACAGATTCTTCAAAACTCGAGACTAACTACAGGAAATTACATGTAGTCCAAACATTAACATATATACAAGGGAGGTGGATTCACATAGAATTACCTATACATTCACAGAATCGTGCACGAGGAAGCAAGCCATCAGTAGAAGCAGTAATTTCATCGAATCGCTTCTCCACAGCAGCCCATCCTGCCCCGCCATCAGTCTTGCTGATAAACTTTAGTCCTTTTAAAGCATGAGCCGCGGCAGATTTACTCCTGTCGAGGCGACCAGGAGGAGGCCTCTTCGAGAATGAAGCCAACCGCTTTATTTCATGAGAAACCTGTCTAATTCTTGCTGAAGCAGTTCTCAGAACATTGGAAGCAGATCTTTTCTCTAGACCTTTGGCAAGTAATGCCATCTCAGGATCCTCCTCAACACCATTCGCAGCTTTAACACTGTGTACAGCCACAGAATCATTTCGGACATCAAGGGTGATCTCCACGTATTGTTCATCTTTGGATGTGGTCGTGCCTGGTATGCTAAACCTTGCACTCTTTCTTCCTGGTCTTTTATTAAGAGGTCCACTCAATGGACCGCTGTAAGCTAACCTTTCGCTCCCTGACATCTCTGAATCAGAGTGATGATCTTCTCTACCCATATCTTGCATCGTAGAGACAGATTTAAACAAGTTAAATTGTTTCAAGCTCTCTTGATGTATTCAGTTCTAGACTCACCAGAATTCTAACACTGCGAAGGATGTGTAGAGTATGTGACAGTTTTACAGAAGCAACAAAAACAAAAACCAACTGCTTTAAAGCTGAATTCTGGCGGATTGCTGTAAAGGAAGAACGTGGAGACACACAGAGGGATTTTTTTCCCACCCTCTCTGAGTGTTGGGTCTGTTAACTTCTGTCCTAAAGTGAGCCATTACCCGTTATATAAATATCACTTGTAGAAGTTGTATGTCACTATTGACAGAAAGACAGGTATATGAATATACAAAAAACCTATTATGTCAGGTAATGACGTTTAGATAACATAATC
>Ga0307515_10013223_pt1 | contig 15439 bp, 4 predicted proteins | sample 17_EM_MG_FD_194513 | JGI IMG/M metagenome (GOLD analysis project Ga0307515, IMG submission 194513) | Populus trichocarpa ectomycorrhiza microbial communities from riparian zone in the Pacific Northwest, United States - 17_EM | ecosystem: Host-associated > Plants > Roots > Unclassified | place... | reverse complement strand
AACTTTATATCTCTACTCCTAGGATAAGAATAAGATTATTAATTTAAGACTTAATATAACTCTACTTAAGCCTATAAAGTTAACTTCTTTAGAGTTAATTAGGTCTAAGAGGTGGAGGTTATTAATTTAAGTAATCCTCGCGAGTGCCGCTAAGGCGCTAGTGGTAAGCGAGCTAATAGCGATTTTTTATACCGGGTATGGAAAATCCTAATTGGTTAGTAGAAGCTAGGGTCCATAGGTTACAGTAAAACTTAGTAGATAGTTACGGTGGAACTTAGTAGACAGTTGCGGCGGAACTTAGTGGACAGTTGCGGTGGAAATTAGTGGATAGTTGCGGTAGAACTCGGTGGACAGTTGCGGTGGTACTTAGTAAATAGTTGTAGTGGAACTTAGTGGACAGTGGAACTCAGTAGATAGTTATAATGGAACTTAGTAGATAGCTATAGTAGAGCTTAGTAAATAGCTGTAGTTATATAACTTAAAGATTATAATTAAAACTATACTGGGCCGTTATGTAACGTAAGTGGCGAAAATCGCTAGAATTAGCTTAATATACGGCAAAATTGAAGCCTAGGCCCTAGGTAACCTATTAAGAATGGATAAAGTTTAGATCTCGATCCAGATCTGATGGATTTAATGGATTTGGATTTGGATCTAGATCCAATCCATCCATCTCTTACACTGCTTGGGTCCCAATATAGCCTATTCCGGCATCTAAGCGCTTTTCACTCATCTGTAGAAGCACTGAGCTCAAGCCTTAAGGTGGAGGCTCGACAGGATCAACATGTGTAACGCTTGGGCGAGCTGGGGGCAGTGTAAGAGATGGATGGATTGGATCTAGATCCAAATCCAAATCCATTAAATCCATCGGATCTGGATCAAGATCCAAACTTGATCCATTCTTAGGGCACGTTCGATAACTTTTTGGACACTGCTAGCCATACACCCTCTAAATAATACGCGTACACCCCCTAATTGATACGCATATACCCCCTGCCTCATTTGGTTTAGATGCTTCCTTATTAAGTTAGAATATCACGTGCGTTTGACTTATTTGCGCCTATATCGCGAAAATCAAAGTACAAGTATAGCTAGTATTTCGCTCAAATACTAAGGGCTCTCTATAAATAAATCTATTAACGCGATTGGTAATTATAGAGCTAGTTATAAAGTTAATTAGCTGACTGCCGCGACGCTCTATAATTATAGGCTCTTGGATATAAAGCAGAGGTGTTAATTTAGGTCCTACTGGGCGCAGGCGTAGGCGCGGGCGTGGGCGTGGGCGCAGGCAGCAGAGGTAGCAGCACCCAAATTAGTTTGCGCAACGCCTCACAAAGCACTACACAATCCAATTAATTAATTTAGGCGCGATCTAAATTAAGACTCTACTACTTATAATATAACTAAAATCAAGACTTAATCGTGATGTTGCAGTTATAAAACTTACATGGCGCGTACTTTGATTTTCGCGATATAGGCACAAACAAGTCAAACGTATATAATATTTTAACTTAATAAGGATGCATCTAACTTAATAAAGAAGCGTCTAAACTAAATAAGGTAGGGGGTGTATGCGTATTAATTAGAGGGTGTACGCGTGTTATTTAGGGGGTATATGGCTAGTAGTATCCAAAAAGGTATCGAACGTGTCCTAAGAATGGATAAAGTTTGGATCTAGATCCATATCCACGCCACCAATGGATTAGGCGTGGATTAGTGGATTAATGGATCCCGATCCAATCTCGATCCATCCATCTCTTACACTGGCTGGGGGTCCTCTAGTGTGTATTTCTTTATGCTTTTGTGTACTTAGTCTAAGAGGTCTAAGTCGGCACACTGCCAATTGCGCAAACCCAACACCAGGATGTAGGTACTTCGAGGTAAACTAATATATATCACTTCATGATAGCGCCCACCTTCTCTCTACCCCTGAACGCACACACCACTACCGTACATGCCGCAATAGCAAGCGCGAAATTGAACCACTCCGCTGTCTGAAGACCCTTCAACAGAGCGCTGCTGCCCTGCACAGGCTTTGGGGTGTCAGTCGCAGACTCTAGGTCATGGTGCTTCTCTACAGCCATCTGAATAGCTGTAGCAACCGCCAAACCAATCGCCCTCCCGATCTGCAACACCGCAGTAACCACCGCACCGCCAAGTGCTTGATCCGCCGACGGTAGACACTGTGTGGTAAAGAGCGTGAGGGTTGGGTGCAGGGTATCAGTGCCCAGGGTAGAAAGGCACATTGCCGGAAAGCCGTAAGCCCAATAGGTTGTGCTTGGGGGAATCGGGACGGCCATGAGTAAGCAAGAGATGCTGACGCAGAGGGTGCTGAAGATGAGGATGTAGTTCCCCCGGACACGGGAGAGGACTCGTGCAGCGATGAAATTGGCGCAGAGGCCGACGACGCCAGTAGGGATGAAGCGGAGTGTTGTTTGGATGACGCTCAGTCCGAGGTAATCTTGGTAGCTGGTAAAGAAACAGGTGAGTCAGTCTTCTATAATTCGTAGAGAAATGTTCGAGTGGAGTCTCTAGGAGGAATGGGAGTAAAAGTGGCTTACAAATAAGTAGCAAAGATGAGATAATTGTTGAAAGATGCGAAAAAAGTCGATATTATAATTTGCGCTGCGGAGAATTGCGTATTGTGCCAAATAGAAACCCTCATGAGGGGACTTCGGCTCGTCTTGTGTTCCAAATACCATTGCCATAGCACGAAGACACCTACTAATAGCAGAGAAACGATAATCAAAACTGGAATCCATGGTGTACTCCACCCAACGACATTGCCCTCGGTCAGAGCAAATGTAAGCAGCATAAGACTCACGGTAATCAGCGTCCCACCGATCCAATCGACATAGATCTTCACTCTAGCAGTAGCATCGACCTGGATCTTAGGCACCGGTATTATGAAATGTCCAGCCACGGTTACTATACCAGCGAGTATTGCCAGGCTCCAAAAGATCCACTTCCAGCCCACATACTCGCCAATCACTCCTCCGAACAGATTCCCCAATACAGACCCTAGAGACGAGCCCGCAGAATAGATACTGAATGCGTAATTCTTAGCCTTTCCTGGCGAGAAAGTCACGCCCAGAATCCCAATAGCCGTGGGTACATTCGCTGCTGCACCTAAGCCCTGCAGGCCTCGCAGGGTGTCGAAGATGATCTCGTTGGATGCGAACGGGACGGCGATCGTGATGGCAGTCACCCATGCGGATCCCCAGATGAAGATCAGCCGTCTTCCGTATATGTCCGCGAGGCGGCCCCAGAGGAGGAGGAAGCAGCCGAAGGTGAGGTAGTAGGCGGAGATAATCCATTGTTGGCGTTCGGCGGGGATGTTGAGGTCGCTGCCGATGCTTGGAAGAATGATGACGACTGACTGAACGGAGAGTGTCTGGAAGAGGATAGTTAGATGAGCGTGGTTTGTTGAAAATTGGAGATATTGATGATAGAGTCATACATTCAGAAAGGCAGCTCCGGCTAATGTTATAACCAGAGGGAGCCTGAGAGCCTGGCTAGATGGCGCTGGCTCTGTGTCACCAACCTTCTCCTCGAACACGGGCACAGGCACTGCTGTTCTATATGGAGTCCTCAAGTGTCCGATTTCATCGTCCGATTTCTCCCCAAGGGGTGAACTGATTGCTGTGAGGTTACGGGCATCGGAGTTCATGGCGGCTTGTTCTCAAGCTTCGTAAAGTCTTGGGAGCCTACTTTCTGTCTCCTTTCCCCGTCTACCAATGCACTTAAAAAGGAGGAAATGAAAGAAACTCCGTCACGCAAGGTTTTCTCTTTGGAGGACACACGGCCAGCGATAGCTGTTGAGAGCTGTTCCGACTGATACTGGTACACGCGATATTCCGGAACATTTCTGCCTCATTCTGGAACGGGTCGTCCTTGTTCCAGAATGAGTCGTGCATCGCTTTGATCGGCTTTATTCCGGATTAATCGACTTATTCCGGAACAAGGCAGTGCTCTAAAAGTGATATATATAGGTTACCGCAGTTATTTTAAGTTTAAAATTACCTGTGGTATTACTTTACTATAGCTCTATAATTATAAGGACTTTTATAGAGTATAGAGGTAGATCTTATAAGGCGACTTAGCTCTCTCTAATCCTTAATTCAGCTTAGCTAAGGGGCGTCTTAAAATTTAGCTACGATTAACCTTAATCCTAAAGTATATAGAAATCCTAATCATTATAAGAAGGCTTAAGATACGTTATTAGCGTACGTAGTAAAGCCTTTTATACTCTATCGCGGATATTAGAGTCTATTTATATTAGATCTTTCTAAAATAAAGCAATTAATCCGGAATTAAGCCGGTTAAAGCGATGCACGATTTATTCTAGAATAAGGACGACCCGTTCTAAAATGAGGCAGAAATGTTCTAAAATATTGCGTATATCGGTATTAGTCGGAATAGAGCTCTAGTAGATACGGATTTTTTCTTTTTTTCCCCTCTTGCAGTATGGTATGCTTAAGCATATAGGGTACTTTATAGGCCGGCGCTAAAATAGTTCGCTATCGGACTAGACGGACTTCAAACTGCGGATGTTTCAAATATATACCTTAGACGGCTAGGAAGACGGCCTACCAGACGTTGGAGAGTAAGACTATTCATGCCCAACACATGGCATATGCTAGGGGATTTTAGTCTCCGTGTTAGAATTACAAGGTCATGGGGTCACAGCGGAGGTATCTTGAGGGTTTAATTGATGATAGAGATGACGCAGACGATGAATATTGATTGATTTGTGATGCAGTAGATGCGGTTGATGTCTATATAGATTGCATGCGGACTTCGTCCTCGCAATGTGTCCAGAGCTTAGTCAGCACCCCTCGCTTAATTCTGACACTCCGGCCCCTGCCGATATATACTAAAACGTCCTGGCACCGAGATAAGATAGGATATCTCTTCTTAGTCTAAATAGACTGCGATAGTATAAGTAGAGGGCCGAATAGAGCGAGTATTAGACAATTTGTTAACTTAATTTGGCCTACTGGGGGGGGTCCTTAATGCTTTAATCGGATATAAATTCGAGGCACCAAACTCCGCGCTGCTATTTGTAGGTAAGGCGTTACCGAATAGCCTCAGCTTCCTACCGTTTGTGTCATTTTTAATGGTAATAAGGGCAACACATAGGACAATCAATCCCCCCTCATCCATAGCAATTTGGAGGTGTTGGCGTTGATATTAGTGGTGGTCTTAATGATTTTGGGGCCTGCATAATGTTAGCGAATAAGCTTATAGCGATATCACGTAATAAGACTTAGCGCTGAATGAGGAGAAACCTCGTCTACCACCTATATAGAAGATAAGCAATGATAGAGCTTTAGCTAAAAAAAATTTTAATTCATTGTATTATACTACGTATAATACTGCGCATGCAGCCTCTAGGCTATGGCGCTATGGTTCTATATATATAAATCCTTTCTAGGCAGCTTAATATATACTAGTAGCTATATCCTGGTAGTTTATAAGCCCCTAAACTAGGAGTTTATAGTTCCTTAGTAGAATACTAAGTTACTACAACTACTAAGGAATGAGAAAATGGTAGGAAAAACCATAAAAACCTAACACCTATCCCTGTCCTTTTACAATTTATTTCTATCCCTTTGCTCTCTATTATCGTTTTACTAAAAGCCTAATAGGCTTTTAGGATTGTATTTATTCTTCCATAGAATCTTCTAAGCTAGTATGCACTAGTTTAGCTACTCTAAGAGTCTCGCAGTCTTTACTATTAACAAAGTGTTTTTCCTTATAATTAATGCATAAAGGGGTAGTGTGCTTGCAAGGCTTGCCCATTATTAAACAGACAGAATAGTAGTGGTCTTTAGATAGATGTGTAGCCGCACAGAATCTATAGGCTCTAGTAGAGCATCTATCTCCTATATGGCCAAATTTTTGGCAGCTAGTGCATTACGTAGTAGGAGAGACTTCGAGGTATTTTACTACCTTAGTAGCTGTACCTGCAATTAATATCTCTTTTTGCTTAAGGATTTCTTATCTTTTTTCTTCGTTCTCTATAGTAAAAACCATAGAGCTAAATCTAGTCTATAGATTATGTCTTTTTTCACTAAACAAGATCCATCTAGGTAGTCCTTATATTCTTATAGGATTAAAAGTCTTAATTTCTTCTTTTAAAAGCTTAGAGCCTCCTTCTCCTAGGAAAGGTAGGGTAGAAAACCTATGGGCTATAATTTAAACCCATAGTTCTAGGTTTTATTCTCTTTAAAAGGTAAAGTAGTTATGCCAGATTTCCTTATATTTAACTAGGAAATCTATATTATACTCTTCTATAGTTATAAGGAGAATATTTTATTTTCCTTTAGTTCTAGCTATAGATACTAAAACGGGTTGTTTTACTTACAGTTTTGATGCAAATAGTTAATTAACTTTATTTCTTATAGAGAAGGTATCTAGGGGTTGGTCCTTTTAGTCTATAATTAGGACTAGCTTTCTTTCTTATAGCTACTTTTTCTTACTTCTAGTAGAAGTAGAGGGGTAGGAGACGGTAGTAACGAGGGTAGAGGGGACGAAGTAGGGAGGTCCTTCTTTAGCCTTTCTGTGTAAGTTTCTTTAGTAGGGGCTACCTCCTTATAGAGAGCTCTTACTTCTTTAACTAGTCCTTTTAGGACATCTTTTGCCTTTTCTTCTTCTTCTTTTGCAATGGGGTTTTCTCCTATTAGAATACTTTCTGTATAGTCTATTAGACGTCCAACTTATTTTTCTTTTTCTTCGTCTTATATCCCTTTATAGGCCTTAATTAGGTTTTCTAAAGCCTCGCTTAGATATTGTTCTAGAGAAAGAGGATAAGAAGGTATACTAGGCGTACTAGCCGTAGTAGTCATTAGTTTTATTGTCTTTTTTACAGGTTTTTTATTTTTATTTTTAGGAGAAGACTAAGGATATCCTCTTTTTTCTCCTGTCCTAAATAGGCTAGGAGAAGGAGAAGGGGGAGAAAAAGTGGATATAGACTCTTCGTCACTTATTTCTATAGGAGGCTTTTTTTTAGACCTATTAGGCCTTGGCATTATATATCTTATAGGGGGGTTTCCTAGTTTTTACAGTAGATAATAACCTCCTTAGGTCTTTTATCTCCTAGTCTTAAAGGTAAAAAACTAGGCAAAAAGCCTTGCTAGTTTTTACTATCCTTTTATCCCCTTTCTTCTTACTAATCCTACTAGAAGATTTCTAGGGAGATTAGGTTAAAGGTAGTAGAAAAACTAGCTAAAAAGACTAGTATAGTTATTTTCTTTTCCTATTAGAAGTAGAAAAAACTACAAAAAAAGGACTTGTTAGGCTTTTATTAGCAGAAAAGCCCTAAAAGCAATCCTCCTCTTACTTAAAGAAAATCTGACTAAAAGAAATGTAGAAAAGTACCTACACCCCCTATTTTATTAGGCTTTTACTTTCTATAGAAGAAAAACCTAGGAAAAGTCTATGTTTAATAGTTTTGGTATTTCTACCCCTGCCTCGCTTATAAGCTAGGACCACCCTAAGAAGAATTTTCTCTTCGGACAAAGGGGGTAAAAAGGCAAATTAATCCACCTCTAGCTTAGTAGGCAGTAGGAATTGGGTCTTAAGAGTTAGAAAATCGATTGTTTTTGGTAGTAAGATAGGTATGCGTAAGTTTGGAAGTGCGGCGCTACCTTTTAGTAAGGCTGTATGTGTGGTGAAAGGTTCGAGCTTTAGCTATATAACCTACTAAATTAATAGGTTATAAGCTCTGGTTCGCGCCTAATAAACTAAATCTAAATACTTTATTACTGCTACAATAATTACTATTATAATGTTCCTATATCGACGCTAAAAAGTAGGTAAATATTTACCTAACTTGTGACTCTAAAAAATCTATAACAAGCAGCTACATAGCTACTAACAGTATACTCTACGCTAAATATAATAAGGGGATTCCATTAAGGACGAGCCTAATATAGTCCGTAATTAAATAGCGGTACTAGAGACTTAAGAGGACCTCTTATTTAATAAATAACCCTACTATTATTATTAAATAATAGAATTTTAAGAATAAAGCCTTATAATAACTATATTAGTAGTATATTAAAAGAAGCTTATTAAAACTACCTACTAGCTAATAAATATATTAAGTTAAAACTTATTATTATTATTATTATTGATTTTATTTATTGCTCAATTTGGTCTCTTTTTAGGTCTATATAGGCTACTACCTTTCGATATAGATAAAAGCCCCATAAGGGAAAAAACCTAAGTATTTCCTTTTTGCTACTTCTACGCGCTCCGCCTTTGCTGAGCTAGTATATATTTATATCTTTTAGTCTGCCTTATATACTATACTTCCTAGGTATATTAGAAGATTTAAAAGGAGGAGGTAGTAGGAGGGTCTAGTAATTCGCTAGTGTACCGCCTATAGCTAGGCGGAGGGTATCTAGTTATTAAGGGGCTGGAATAGGGCGTATTCTTTAGTGTCCTCTTATTAGACCTTATACGCTATTTAAAACTACTAAAGGATTCCTTAGCCTATAAGCTATTTTACTACTACTTATAGGCCCCTAATTATAGAGAGTATCTAGGTAATATTATTTATGCCTATACTAGTAAATAGCTAGTTCCTTACTAAGCGGTGGCTGTGAAATGGTAATATATAGCGTACTAATTAAATAGGCCATCCGTATGTATATTAAAGTATACTATTAAGGATTTAGATACTTAATAGCTATATATTTAGCCCTAGAACCTCTATTTATAGTAAAAAGGCGGCTATAGATTCTATTTTTATCAGTCCTTTATATAGGGGAAGAGTTAGTATTAACTATAGGGTGTTCTATATTGTTACGTCTTATATTTTTACTACCTCCTTCTATCATCGCTTCTATTTAAAATCTACCTATCTTGCAATTAATATAGTAGATCTCTATCTATACTAGTGGCCTCCTATCCTCTATTACTATTATAGCGCTCTATTAGTATAGCGTTAGGTCTTTGCCTAGTAGGCTAATAGTTCCTGTATTTCTATTTCTCCATCTACTACTTATAGGTAGAGGGCTTCTTAGCTAATATGCTTAGACGTATTATCCCTTTAAAGGGCCCGCGCTCCTTATATATATCTTATTCCTTACATATATTTTAGTATTTAGGGTATTTTTTCTTCTACTAGGTAGCCTTATACTATAGCTACTCTTTATATAGTAGTTATGTTAATATATAGGTCTATTAGTAAGACTATTACTTTACGTTTAAGTATAGCGCGTAGTATTCTTCTATAGGCCCCTATTATAATAGATATTATTATAGTTACCTTAGGTTGCTCTTAGGACAACCCCTAGACGCTATTTAAATAATCGCCAGTTATATACCAGAGGTACGTGCCCGTAGTATATAGCCTCTACAATCTCAAAGGCTTTACCTCCTTAAGAATTTATCTCCTCTATAATCTATCTATTCTTACAATCGTGCCTTATAGCCCCCTATCTATAAAGTCCCCTTATATTTAAACCCTTCTTACTTATTTTTAGAAGGGTAGTTAGCTTTAAAGACTAGATTATTTATTTATATCTTTTATTTATATCTACTATTTCTCCCTTAAAACCTCGCAATAACCTAAATAGAAACTCGATAGATACCTAATAAAAAGCCGTCGCCTTAAGACAGAAAGGTCTCTCTAATAGTAAGAGATTGCGATAATATAAACCTCTAGATAAGACGGCTAAATAAGCCCTAATACCTAAATACCTAAATACACTAGGAGCTTAAAGACTCTTATACACCTATAATTACCGCTAAGGAAAACATAGATACCCTCTATAATAGTTATAACGCTACTAAAAAGTAACTAAAACCCCTTTAGTCCTACCTTACCTAATTATAAGATTAAGCGCTAGAGGTAACTTTAAGATCGTCCTCTAAGCTAGAAATGCTAGAGAAATATATTAATACGTCTAGCTAAGGGCCTAACTAGAATCCTTCCAGAAGACCATCAGCCTATAATTAGTATAATAGTAGTATATAGACCACCTACAAGCTAAGCGAGCCTACTCCTTTAGGTAACTTAACTTAAATACTAACTTAAAACCTAAGGCTTATTAGGAAACCTATACTAGTTACTAGTGCTAATATTACCTCTATAGTAGGAGCTTTCCTAGGCCTAAGTTTAGAAGGTTAGGAGCCCTATACTAATCCCCCCTAAAATAGATATTAGGAAGCTATTATAAAGCTCTTAGAAACTAAATAGGAGGAGGCCACTAATAAATATATTAAAACCCTTTAAGGGCAAATCTAGATATAGTAGGGTTTAATCTAGGCTAGATAAATTCTTTTATAATCTAGCTAAGGCTAAAGGCTTTTTAGAGGCTACCTAGTACCTACTTAAGAAGGTATAGAAGACATAGAGAGGCGTTTATATAATAAACGGAAAAAGGATATAAACTAACTAGCTAAGGCCTTTAGTAGTTTAGAACTCTGTTATAAACCTAGCGCCTAATATTTAGACGATTAGGTTTATAAGGTAGACGACTTCTTTAAGATACTAATAAAATAAGATAATACTAAAAAACGTATAGGGTGGATTATTAAGAAGATTGAAGACCGATTACTAAACTAAATTATGCTTAATTAACTTAATAAAGAGCAAATTACTATATAGCTATAGCTGTAGACCTTAAAGAGTTAGACCTATGGTCTATATATTATATAATATAATAATATAGAATAATTCTAAAATAGTATATAGCTGGACCGTTAAGACTTCTGCTAGTTTATAAACTCCATAGAAACTTATACTTAATAGATAAACCTAAAACTCTTTGAAAATAAGGACGGTAGCGTCTATAAAAAGAAGAAGATTAGATTTATTTAGGCTAGAATTAAGCTAGTAATTTATAATAAAATTAAGCGTATAGGAGCCCTATTGTAGATTACCGTATATCCTAATTTTAAATAAGCGGTTTTAAACGCTAAGGATATAGTAAGGAATTAGACCTCTTCTAGTAAAAAGCTAGGGGGTAATTAAAAGCGTAGGCACTTTAATAGTAATATAGGGCAGACCAAGCTTTAAAGAATCCGTTCTTAAGGAGAACTTTAAAAGGGATAAAGTTAGGGGCCCAAAGTAATAGGAGAGACTCCTAGTGCTAATCTAATACCCGTTTAGTACCTTTATAGAAATACTCTAAAAAACCAAAATGAGATTTGCTTAAAGGTAGATTTTATTAAAAGAATAAGTAAGGTAAATATGCTAATAATCTAAAAAAAGAGAAGCCCTAATTACGGATATCTTCTAGCTGTAACTAGGGCAAGATATAAAGGGAAAACCCTCCGTATTACGGTTAAGCTAGAAATAATACTTTCTATAGATAAGGCATATTAGCTTAAAGTACTATATAATAGCGGCACCGAAATTAATCTTATAAGATATAGTTTACTAAAAGAGTATAAACTTATTCTATTACTAAGGTAGGGGAAACCTATTATAGGCTTTCTAAATAAGTATTAGATTAAACTATATAGCGCCTATAAGCTAGTAGCCGATATATATAACCGCACTAAGGTAGTTAGCCCGTAACCCTTTTAAGTAGCTAACTTTATAGGTTATAACTTTATCCTTAAATACCCTTAGCTTATAGAAATAGATTTTAAAATACGCTTTAAAATAGGAGCCTTTAAATAGTAAAATAATAAAGAATTAAAAGGGCGTATATTACTAATAAGCCTAAAAGATATCCTAAAGAATATAGCCTTAGGCGAAATAGTATATATTTTATACCTAAAGGAGTATTAGATTTAACCCTTATTCTATAATAAGATATTATAGGCGATAACCTTTCTAAAAATAAATACCCTATAGGGAACTACTGGATAGGTTATAGAGATATTATAAAGAGGCGGCGATTTTAAGGATCTTATAAGATACTTTAACTATTATAGGTTACTTTAGCTTAAGTAATATATAAAGACTATACTATAATACCTTGAATATTATATTAAAGAATTCTCTACCTTTTACTAGCTACTATATATAAATATCTACTATAGGGCGCAACGCTGCCTATAAGCATTTTAAGGGAGCTTTAAAACCTACCTAATAATAATATAGAGGATAAACGTAACCCTAATTTATTAAATATCCTATTAGGCCTAAGGGACTTACTAAGGATATTTTTAGGTAGGTAGGCTAAAGTCCTTATATAAAACTTAGAATATAATTATATAATTAATCTAAAAGAAGGTAAATAGCTACTAAATATTTCTATTTATAACCTCTTTTATAAAGAGCTTAAGATCCTATAAAAGAATCTTAATAGTTTATTAGAAAAGGGATAGATCTAGCCTAGTAAGTTACTAGTAGGCATGCTAATCCTCTTTATTTTAAAACTAGATAGAACTATAAAGCTATATATAGACTATCGCGGCCTTAATAAGATTATAATTAAGAACTGTTACCTACTATTACTAATTAGTAAAATACTGGGTTAACTATTTATGGCAAAGATCTTTACAAAGCTAGATCTATAAGACGCCCATTATAGGCTCTATATTAAAAGGGGGGATAAGTAAAAGACCACTTTTAAAACCTAATATAGCTACTTTAAGTATCTAGTAATACCTTTTAGGCTAACTAATACGCCTATAATATTCTAGTTATATATTAATAGGGCCTTAAGGGGACTATTTAACTATATATATATTAGTTATATAGACGACATCCTAATATATTTAGAAGATAAGAATTAGTATAAATAGCACGTTCGTAAATGTCACGGGACTCACGTTCTCACGTCCCTGCGTGTTTTAACGTTCTTAACCCATACTCACGTTCGTCCCGAGACACCTACGCACGTTCCCCTATAACCCCTATTTATACCCATATCTAACCTGTTCTATTCTATATCTAAATATCTTTATATTAACCACGCATAGTTACGCGTACGTAGCCTCCTTCAATTATCACCCCGTTTAGTACATTGTATTCCAGCTCGTGCCTACTTCCGTAACAGCAAAGTGCTAAAACGCTTAGATAAATAGGGCCTCTACACTAAGGTATTAAAGTATATATTTAATACTAAGCAGGTTAAGTTCCTAGCTTATATTATAATGCCTATAGGCGTAGTTATAGACCTAATATAAGTATAAATAATCTAAAAGTAGTTAGAGCTAGAGAGCTACTAAGATATTTAAGTGTTTTTAGGCTTTACTAATTTCTATAGCCGCTTTATTTATAACTACTTAGATATTACTTAGTATCTATTAAAATACGTTATAAAAGCTTCTTAAAACCTAGCCTAAGAAGTAGAAAGCTTAAGGGTAAGGAGGAAGAAAACTAAAAAGGGACTAACTAAATAGTATAAATTATAGACATGACTTAGAAAAGTCTAGAAAGCCTTTTAGAAACTATATATAAAGTTTATAGAAGCTCTATTACTACTATATTTTAACCTAGATTAGCTATTAATAATAATTACTAATATATTAAATTTTGCCCTTATTAGTATTTTATTATATCCTAATAGGGATCTAGATACTACCTAGCTCTACTAAAGACTAGTAATATTTTATAATAGAAAATTCTAGGGGCCTAAAGTTAGGTAATATACCTAAAATAAGAAACTACTAGCTATAGTTAACTGCTTTAAATAGTAGAAATATTACCTTAAGTACGCAAGCTATACTACTTATATACTTTTAGATTATTATAATTTATGCTACTTTATAACTATAAAGGAGCTTATATAATTTAATTTTAGGATTAAATATAAGCTAGGAAAAAAAACCCCTACTAATAGACCGTTATAACGGCTAGAATATACTAAAGGCTTTAAAATAGGAGAAGGAAAATAGATAGATATCTTACTCTCTATATTATAAAATAAGCTTTAAATATAGAATGCTTAAGTACCTATAGCTCTATATACTAAGTCTTATATAGTATAAACCCTATTAGTTTCTACTAACATTCCAGCTAGTACCTAGTCCATTACTGTTAATGGTCTAAATATACCTAAATAGGACGTTCCTAATATATTCTTAGAACTTAGTAATATATTACCCTTAATTATTAAGCTCTCTTTTTAAACTAATAGCAAAGCTATAGAGTAATTAAAACTTAGAGCCCTATAATAACTAAAGAACTTTAACCTTATAGCGGCCTTTCTAATATATATATATATTAAAAGTTATAAAATCTATAGTACCATTTAGTTTTATACTTAAAGTAGTATAGAATATAATAGCTTTTACTAAGGAATTATCTAAAATATTGACGGATTTTATCCGTAAGGTATAGCAGAGAAATACTTCCTATACTATCTTTAATATAAAGTAAACTAAAAATATAACGGAAAGGGAGTCATTAGGCGCTATTATTAGGAACTAGACCTAATAGGCCTACTATATAGATATAGTAAGGTTTAGGTGCTATAAGAAGTAAATCTATTATAGAAAATTCTTATAAAGAATTATAATAATCCTTTATACGGTTACGATAGTTAAACTAAAATAGTAGAATTACTTTAACGTAAATATTATTGGCTAAAACTTAATTGGGAAGTAAAGGAGTATATTAACTACTATAAGAAGTGCTAAGTATATAAAATCCGAAGGTATAAGCTAATGTATACAATGGGCGAACTGCCTAAATAGGCGAGCTGCCCACCTTAAAACTCACTAAAAATTAGAAAATTCATACCTTAATATCTTAACAGCCGCTTAATAACAAATCCTAAAATTTTAGATTTAGACTTTTATATACACTCTATAGCTTCTATTAGAGTTGCATGGTAATTAGATTAGTGGTTTTTAAAATATTAGAATTTAGGGGCTAAAACAAAGCCAAATTACTATATCTTAAAAACTACTAAATTAATTACTATGCAACTTTAATAGAAGCCATAGAGTGTATATAAAAGTTCAAATCTAAATTATTAGAATTTATTATTAAGTGGTTGTTAAGATATTAAGGTATGGATTTTCCAACTTTTGGTAAGTTTTAAGGTAGGCAGCTCGCCTATTTAGGCAGCTTGCCTATCGTATACGTTATAGGGTTTACTTAAATTAGTTTCTCCTACAAGTAAAATATAGCGATATTACGCTATAGATTTTATTACGGATCTTCTAATATTTAACAATAAATAAAGATAAATATATAATTTTGTTTTTATACTTTTTATTTTTTTATTTTTATTTTTTTTAGCCATTGTATTATACTACGTACAATATTACGCATAAAGCCTTTGGCTATGGCGCTGTAGTTCTATATACATAAATCTTTTCTAGGCAGCTTAATATATACTAGTAGCTATATTCTAGTAGTTTATAAACCCCTAAACTAGGATTTTATAGTTCCTTAGTAAAACACTAAGTTATTACAACTCCTAAAGAATAAAAAAACGGTAGGAAAACCTATAAGAAATCCTAATACCTATCCCTATCCTTTTGCAATTTATTTCTATTTTTTTACTCTTAACTA
>Ga0307515_10013222_pt1 | contig 15440 bp, 7 predicted proteins | sample 17_EM_MG_FD_194513 | JGI IMG/M metagenome (GOLD analysis project Ga0307515, IMG submission 194513) | Populus trichocarpa ectomycorrhiza microbial communities from riparian zone in the Pacific Northwest, United States - 17_EM | ecosystem: Host-associated > Plants > Roots > Unclassified | place... | reverse complement strand
TCATGGCAAAAGAGCTTAATGGTCTCGTCTACTCCAGGTTTAAAACCTGTTACCTTAGAGACACTCATAATGGCCCTAATGGGCTTAACCATTTTTAAATGCCATTTATTATCGGTAGTTGCGAAAATATTAGATACTAGCTCGCCGTTCACGACAACATCGTTAGAAGAATACATGTTGCTCTGAAGTTTGAAAGCAGTTATTTAAAAGCGTGTTTTGGGTATGTGTAGTTTCGCATACACTAGTTTACGTGACATTCGGAATAGGAAATGTGGCGTCCTGGGCTCTCACCTTCTTCCATGGCGACTTCGTGGAGTAAACAGTCTTGATCATATTTGGGTCACTAAGGCTAACGAAGTTCGGGCCCATCCGCACCGCGGTACCCAGTTTTCTATGTAGCTCGATCTGGTTGAGATGTGCGTGGCCGGTCCACCAGCTGTAGACACGCCATAGGTCGGTAAATTTGGCCCAGAACGGGCCAGGGATCGCCTTTAATGGGGAACGCAGGTAAGTGAAAACCAGGTAAGATAAAGGTGACACAGCAGCAAGCACGGCGGCTCGAACCAAAAGGTCGAAGAGAGCCATGGCAGTGTCAATGAAGGGTGCATGCGAACCGAACAGGCGGGACGCGGGATGCAAGGCTCTTTATCCTTATCGAGCTGAGACTGCTTTTGTGTTAAGGCGACACACTAGGTCACGGTGCGAGGTGCATATTCCGGCTTCCCCGTGGGTCCCCTGCCGACCGTCGGCTTCAGTGCAAGTCGTGAGCAATCAGCGCTGCCCACCAATGCAGCCAAGCCGCGGAACCGGGGGAAAACTCGCTTCAGTCTCGGGTGCAGCAGGGCAGCGGGGCCAAGCGATCCCACACTCCATAAGGCATAGGCAGGCCATCATGTTCCTATCATCTATACTACATCTGCAGCGTTAGAATCTTGTCCAGTTATTCCCACCGGTTAATTTACCGTGATGGCCGACGCCCACCCTGCCGCACAGGCCGTTGAACCCGCTGAAACTGAGGAGCAGGCTGGCGATGGTGTTGAGGTCGATACCGAAGTAATACGTGCTCCATCTTTTACTCAATTTTTGTGTCTTCGAGTCTCTCATTTCCAATCTCGTTAAACGCGTTTTTTGTCCTTATTACATAAAATCTGGCCGTAGCTTCGCAGCCCGACTTTTTTCCGTTTTGGAGCCTCTAACTGACATAAGCTCAGACTGACTCGACCTACGGTGATGACTTGTAAGGAAAACTACCCGAAGGTCTCGTAAAAGCAATCTAAAATTCTTCTATAGCACAAGTAAAACCGCTAGTATCTCTTCTTCTATCCTTTAGCATCAATTCAAGAATAGTCATCGCTACTATGCCTATAAGGCCAGAAGTATGCCATTAATCCCACTCTCAACACATCATCTATAGAAATCGTATATCCTACTAAGCTTGTTATAATAGCATATATTCTTCTAAATAATAAAGAAGAATTGGATAGATTGGACGTGCACCATCATATCGCCCTGCTCTATCTAGATAGCGAGTTATATCTCGCCCCAATTGGAGAAAAACCGAGCCGCATTTTAGACCTTGGCACCGGTACAGGTATATAGGCTATAAATATAGGTAAGTCCACTGTAATAGATAAGCTCTGGCTAGCATAGCTGGAAAGTCTAATTAAATATAGGGGACAAGTTTGAGGATGCCATAGTACGAAGCTTTATAAAATCATTCCCCTATATTAGAGTTCTTATCCGCAATAATATAGGTCATTGGAGTAGACTTAAGTCCTATACAGCCAAGCTGGTACGAAAGCTAGAGATGTTTCCCGTGACTATTAAGTCGAACTAATTATTCTAGGGTTCCGCCTAAAGTTAAATTTAAGATAAATAATATCGAAGAGGAATAGAACTTCCGTGAACTATTTAACTTTATTTATTCACGTTATATGGCTGGTTTAATCCGGAATTAGGATAAATATATAAAGCAATGCTTTAAGTATAAAGACATATTAATTTCTACCCTCCTTTACTAACAGAACCCATTTAATAGCAACCTAAAGCTAGGGGGCTGGGCTAAGTTTAAAGACTAGGACGTCCGACCTTACATATTAGAGGGGTCGCTAGAACTGCCCGATAATGCCATCAAGAAATGGCATAGCATCGTTCTTGACGCATATAAATATAAAGTTGGCGCAATACCTAATCCGGGAATCTTCCTAAAACAGAAATTTACTAAGGCTGGCTTTATTAATATCGAAGAGAAAGTCTTTAAGGTGCCTGTTGGCGCCTAGCCTAAGGACCTAAGGAAGAAATCAGTCGGCAAATACTACGGTATAACGCTTTACGAGGGCGCTTTAGCCCTCTCCACGCGTCTTTTTACGCATTTTCTCAACTAGGAAATTAAAGAGGTTGAGGTTTTTAATGCGCAGTTCAGAGAGAATATGAAGACCTTCCAATTTTACCATAAATAGTAAGTATCCCACATTTTTTAGACATAAATCTTACTAACAGTTGGCTGCTTTAGCCATATAGTCTATAGACAAAAACCTCCAACTCTGGAAAGTAGTGCTAGGGTTTCATAAGTCTGTTTTGGAACGGCATTCCAGAAAAATAAAACCTTTATTTTTGTTTTCTTTCCCTTCTAGCGTTTACTCTCTTTACAAACCATCTTACCCTTTAATAATTATTTGCAGTTAGCAATTTCTGCTTCCACAATTGAAATGAGCTTTTTGTGGGCGTTGATGTATACGAGGAAGGCTAGGGACTCGGGGGATACCATTGAGCAAAATCAAAAAACAATTTTCTACCTAAGAAATATTTCAGGGTGATCGGATGCTGAAGCTAGCAGAGGGTGAGATTAAGTTAAGCAACGCCTTTCTGTCAATTATAGGGGTAAATTGTGTCATAGCCTTGACTGTATATTCAGCAACTTGATCTTCGCCTTGCCCTCAATTACCTTTGCAGCCGACCATTGCCTTATTTTTAGCCACGGCTAGTTCTTACCATTAGTAGGGTTGCAAATCAATCAACGAGACTTCAATATTGAGTTAAGTTGGGTGCCAAGACTCAATCAATTCAACTAACTAAGAGTTCGCCGACTTGGCAATTTAATTAATTTGGAGGCTCCGATTGAGTTAAGTTAGTTAAGGAATATTAAAGCTTTAATATTATATAGAAAATATTACTGGAGTTTATATAGATTAATACTCTAAACCTTATTCTTCTTAGTCTCGCTTACTAAAAAATAGTTTACCCGAGAGGGTGAGTTAATACTATGATAAGGCTCGTAACAAACCTATATTAAGAGCCGGGCGAGGAAATATATAAGGGTTCGTAACGTCTATATTATAACTTAGATATAGTAATATAATATAATAAATTTATTATACCTTTTCTTGCAATTTATATATTCTTTCTACTATATTAAGATTTATAAAGAAAGCTATTCCTTTTCTCTTAAAGCCTCTAAGGATAGATATTCTAAAAAGCTATAATTAGCTTTCTTCTAGTTAAAGCTAGAATAAGGCTACTTTAAATCCTTCTCTAAAACAATAGGAAAGGACAAAAAAAGTAGATATTTTAAGGAATATAACACTATATAAACCCCTAAGTACCTATTACTAAACTATAGCCTATATAGGGAAGAGAGGGGGGGGAAATGCAAAGGTAGCTAGACTCTTCTCTCACTTTAAAAAGTTATTTTATATAAGGAAAGGAAGAGAAGCGCTTTTTCTATTCCTAGATAGAATAGAAATAGCTATTAAAAAGTGGCTAGTAGTAGTAGGATCTTTAGGAGACTCCTATTAGGTTTCTAGTAGATAGATAATAGGAAGTAAAAGAATAGAAATAAATTATAAAAGGATAGGGATAGGCGTTAGAATTACTTATTTCTTATAGTCTTTTCTATTATTTTCTTAATATTTAATAGTTATTAGTAACTTAGTGTTTTATTAAGAAGCTATAAACCCCTAGTTTAGGGGTTTATAAACTACTAGGCTATAGTTACTAGTATATATTAAGCTGCTTAGGAGAGATTTATATATTTAGAGCTATAGCGTTATCGTCTAAAGGCTATATACGTAGTATTATACGTAGTATTATACGTAGTATAATATAATGGATATAAAATAAAATAAAGATTCTTTCTTAGTCTTCCTTTGTAATTTACTTATAGTAAAAGTTTTATAGCTAAAGGTGTAAATATTCGTAAAAAAAAACACGCCTATATAGGTATTAGGTAACAGGCCCGTGCGTTAGGGCCTTGACCATCCTTATATATAAGGGATATTATTACAGACACCTTGGGTTACTCTTAAGACAACCCCTAAACGCCCCTTAGATAGTTACCGGTTATATATTAAAGGCATATGCCCGTAATATATAGTCTTTACAATCCCTAAGGCCTTACCTCCTTAAGGATTTGTCTCTCTTACTAATCTATTTTATTCTATAATTGTGTCCTTATAGCCCCTTGTCTATAAAGTCCCCTTACATTTAAATCCTTCCTACTTTTTCTTAAAAGGGTAGTTAACTTTAAGGACTAAAATTTTTATTTATATCTTTTATTTATAACTACTATCCTCCTTTAAAATCTCGTAATAATCTAAACGGAAACTCTATAGGCACCTTATAGAAAGCCATTACGCTAAGGTAAAAAGGTCCCTTTAATATCAAGAGATTGCGATAATATAACCCTTTAGGTAAGATAGCTAAATAAGCCCTAATACTAACGTAGTCTGCGGGCCTGTGGGTCATGCGGGCATGTAGGTCACCCCATTTCAAAATCGCGAAAACGCGACGCGTTACTCAACCACAAATGATTGTATTAAGTGCAGCTATCTGCTATCTACTAGTTTGACGTCTAGGGCATGTGCGTGCATTATGTTCTGTCGATGCGCATATGCTGCACTTACGTGGTGCTCGTTGCGGTCGCTCGGCCGCTGCCTCTGCTGGAGCCTCTGCAGCTTGTGCACGAGATAGCCCTTCTGCTCCTGATAGAACACCCCCCCTAGCTATATACGTGCGTGGCTGTGCCCTCTTCCTTTTCTGGCGCTGGTTTTCTATACGTAGCTTCTTATTTTCGCTAGTAAGCAGCACAGTGCTTAATATTGCCATTTCGCACCCCTTAACAAGCTGGCTAAGGGCTTATTCTGTTGGACTTAGTAGGCTATGCGTACGCTACTTAAGATAGCGCTTTAGTAAAACTGTCTGCTTCTGTAGCCCAGTAATATTACAAGGCGTTTTAGCTGTCTAAGATACATTTAACGGTAAACGGCGTTGGGGTAATGGTGTCTGATATTTAGCATGCAGCTGCGATAGTATGTAATTAGGGCTGTATAGAATAAGGCTAGTAGCTGCGAATCCTGCCTGTATATTATTTTGATATAGTGCTGTCTGCCTAGCCTGTCTATACAGTGGTAGGAATTCGCGTTTATTAATATGGTTAACACTGCGGCTTATAATCTGTTTAACAAGGCGTCCGTATAATTACTTAAGGCTTAAGAAACAGCCTATATCTAGCGGCTGTAGTAGATATAATAAGTGCGCTGGCATGCAAAGGACGACTATTTAATAATTTAGGCAGAACCGATTAAATTCAGGTAATACATGGCTATTATGGCCATCTAGTACTAGCAGCCGATGCGTGCTAACTATACGATTCTTTATATGCTCGTGGAATAGAGATAGCTAGGTTAAGCTAATCTTATTTATTATTTAACCGTTATCGCTAATACCGATTAACTAGTCGTGTGGTATAATGCCGTCCTTATACTAGGTAGCCTAATATATTACTACCTTAAAGATAATAAGTGGTGGAATTACGACCCCTAGGGCATTAATATACTTAATAATTGTAACCCATTCTTAATTGCCTGGCTGTACTATTCTAGGCTGGCCAGTATGGTTAGTTCCAGTAACAACTTTTACAGTCGCAATAATACCCATCTAAAAGCTAGTTTTATTAAAATTCCAAGTATCCTTGTTAAGAATCCTATACTATATAACTGTATCTTAAACACGCTTAAACCAGCCCCGAATAAGCATAGGATCCTTATATTTAGCACGCTGGTAGTTATACTTGCGATTTTATTTAGATTATAGGTCGTTATGGCGCTTAATAAAGTCGTATACCTATTGCTTGCTAACTGGTTGTAATCTAGCGTGCTAAGTAGCTAAAAGGCTAGCTATCTGCCGTATAGTAGTAATCCTAGGTGGTATACCGCGTTAATCCATTAATAAAATCCACTGCTTAAGGCTTTCTTCTTATACTAGTGTAAGACGGCGATTTGGGGCGATAAAACCGCGTTTTGGTTTAATACCTTTGTTGCGTCACTGGGCTGTAGCTAAAGGTACATTGTATGTTGTTACAGCAGATCGGAAACTTAAGAATTGGCCTTGCTTATAGGCATTAATAGCTAAAATAAGTCTACCCTCTTGAAAAAGGGGATTTTGTTGTTGTGGTGTAGCCATTAAGGTAGTAGTTAAGTAACGCGTTGCGTTTTCGCGATTTTGAAATGGGGTGACCCACATGCCCGCATGACCCACAGGCCCGTAGACTACGTTAGATGCGCTAGGAGCTTAAAGACTCTTATACACCTATAGTTACTATAGAGGAAAATATAAATACCCTCTATAATGGTTATAATACTACTAGAAAGTAACTAGAACCCCTCTAGCCTTACTTAGGCCAATTAGAAGATTAAGCGCTAGAGGTAACTCTAAAATCTTCCCTTAAGCTAGAAATACTAGAGGAATACACTAACGCGTTTAACTAGGGACCTAACTAGAACCCTCCCGAAAGACTACCGGCCTATAATTAGTATAGTAGCGGTATATAGACTGCTTATAAGCTAAGCGGGCCTACCCCTTTAGGAAACTAAACCTAAGCACTAACTTAAGACCCGAAACTTATTAGGAAACCCGCACTAGCTACTAGTACTAATACTACCTCTATAGTAGAAGCTTCCTTAGGCCTAAGTTTAGAAGGCTAAAAGCCCTATACTAATCTTCTTTAAAATAGATATTGGGAGCTATTATAAGGCCTTTATAAGCTATATAGAAGGAAGCTATTAATAAATATATTTGAACCCTTTAAGGGTAAATTTATATCTAGTAGGGTTTAATATAAGCTAGGTAAATTCTTTTATAACCTAGTTAAGGCTAAGGGCTTTTTAAGGGTTACTTAGTATTTACCTAAGAAGGTATAAAAGACTTAGAGAGGCACCTACGCAATAAATAAAAAAAGGGTATAGACTAACTAGCTAAGGCCTTTAGTAGTCTAGAACTTCGTTATAAGCCTAATACCTAGTATTTAGACGATTAGGTTCGTAAGGTAGATAAACTCTTTAAGATACTAATAATATAAGATAATACCAGAGAGTGTATGCGCTAAATTATTAGCAAGATTAAAGACTAATTACTAAACTAGATTGCGCTTAGTTAACTTAATAAAGAGTAAATTATAATATAGCTATAGCTATAGACCTTCCTAAAGGGTTGGACTTAAGATCCATATATTATATAATATAATAATATAAAAAAATTCTAGAATAGTATATAGCTAGACTATTAAAACTTCCACCAGTTTATAAACTTTATAGAAACTTATACTTAATAGATAGATTTAAAGCCCTTTAAAAATAAGGATAGCAGCGTCTATAAAAAGAAGAAGATTAGATTTATCTAAACTAAAATTAAGCTAGTATTTAATAATAAAATAAAGCGCGTAGGAGCTTTATTGCGGATTACTATATATACTAATTTTAAACAAGCAGTTTTAAACGCTAAAGATATAGTAAGGAACCAGATAGTTAATATTTACTATATTAGTGCCGTAGGATTCTACCAGAACTTAGTTTAGCCTAATACTATTGCCTTTATAACTAGCTTATATAAAATTAAGTAAATAATTAAGGAAAAAAAAGCAAGCTTAGTGGTGTAACGGGACTAGCCCAGTTATAGTAGGAATGTCTTAGTAAAATACTCAATAGATAAATTCCGACGCTTTGACCAAATTCTACCGAATTTTGCTAGCTTAATTAACTTCTGCTAAGTTCTACTAGATTAATCGAATTCTACTAAAGTCTGTCGAAGACCGCGTGTATATATGCGTACGTATTAACCACTAAGCCCCTAACTATTTAATTATATAATTCTCTTATTATTCCTTTCTCTTCTTTACGCAACGTCTTGTTCTTAGTAAGAGCTATATACCCTTAGATTTAGATAGAATTTATATTATTTCTTTAAATCTTTCCTAAAGTCTCTTCGCGCCCTTATATTACGTTACGTTAAAATAACTACTATTAAAATAGTAAACGAACTTAAACCCTCTGCATTAACTATAAGCATTATAGCCCTAGTTAGGGAATAGTTAACTATAATATAACAGTCCTTTATAGATGCTTTGACCTAATAGTAAGCGATATTAAAAGCTTAGTACTAGCAATTAATAGGAGTAATCTATAAAGAACTCCGTAACCTTAAAGCACTTATATTAAAGACCCTAATAGTAACACCTATAAATAAAATTAAAATAACTATATGCGAACCTAACCCGTTAAATATAAACCCTAAACTAGTAACGGTAGCTTAACCTATACCTATAATAAACCCGGTACCTACTATAAAATCTAAAAAGCTCCCTAACTCTTTAATATTTAATAGAAATTAAAATAACCTATATTCCTTTATAACTAAGCTCCGTCTTAAACTTTTAACAAACTATAGCTAATACCCTACTAAAGCTAGTAAGATTAGCTATAGAATATCTTATTTAAGTAAAAACGCTATATAAACTATAGACCTATTCTTCTATAATAGCACCTTTATTAATTTTAAAATCTTTATCTCTCTATTAAAACAAACGTATAATAACGCTAGCCGTAAATATATAGCTGTTACTAAACTTAAAACCCTATAATAACGGAACTAAGACTTTACTAGCTTTTTTTTCGGAATTTTTAGGCCTTATTAATAAACTAGATTAGAATAAAGCCGCTAGAGTTACTGCTCTCCATTAAGCTATTTTAGATAAAATTAGAGCATAGTTAGTAGGTAAAGAACTGCTAAAGGACTTACCTAAATTTGCTATAATATATTAACGAATTAATAAGGACCTTTAATATAATAAATAGACTCGTTCTCTAAAGCTAACTATACCTTATATTTAAAACTCTACGAACCCGGTATATACCCTAAAGCGTAATTTATCTCTAAAACTAAAAAGCCCTATATATAACCCTATAGACCTTAACACTACTTAATTTTATATACCTCTAGGAACTAACAAATAAAGAATATAAGCCGTAAATAGAGAATGCTTTAAATGTGGTAAAAAGGGATATATTTAAAGAAATTGCCAAACTTACCCTTTTAAAAAGGTCTAACGTAGTTCCTCTTAGTCCTTAAATCGTACTTATTCTATAAATTATACTTAATTACTATAAATTATTTTACCTTTAGTTAATTTGGAAAACAAATTATCCTAGGGCTAAGTTGCGCCTTAAGATAAGAAGTAGAAGAGTATAAGTATCTAGGCTCTTTTAGCGCTAATATATAATATAACTCCCTTAATATACTTAGCAAAATTTAAATACTTAGAAAATGGAAGGAAGTATAAATCCTTATAGATAGCGGAGCTACTAGTATAGGCTTTAATATACAGCAAATTAACGCACTACGCTCTTATAAAAATGTAAATAGGTAAATACCTTAAATACGTTTCCTTATTTATAACACCCTTAAAGTATTATAAGGTAATACTTAGATATAAATAGCTAAAATAATATAACCCTTTAATTAGCTGGGTTAAAGAAATACTAAAATTCTATATAACCTACTGCCGAAGTTATTACTTAAAATACTACTTGCTCTATAAATATGCATATAACTATTTAAATTTAATATAATATAAATTACCCCTACTATAAACCCCAAACTAATATAATAAAGTTATAACTAATAATTGCGGTAAAGAATACAAAAATAATATATTAAAACCCCTTAAAATTTATATAATATAAGCCGCACCCTTTTATTTATTAGCAAGAAAATAAGACTATAAGATTGTACAATTACAGCACCTGTTGTACCGACCGCGTGCCTACGCGTTCGGTACGCCAGGTACGCGTTTACGCGTTTGGTGCACCAACCACTCGCTTACGCGTCTGGTGCACTCCTGAAGCACTAACTAATTAGGGGGAGGTCGCATTAGTATATAGACCACGTAGTCTGCTTTAATATAAGAGACAGTTACCACTATCCTAAAGAGCATACGATACTATACGTATTTCGTGCCCCGGGATATAACTTAACTATATTATTAAATTGATATAAACACTAATTAGTGAGCGCGCACAGATTAGCAATTACTTAACACCTTTTACCGAGCGATATATACGACAGCGACCACCCGTTTAGACTCCTAGTACGACCTACTAGAAGGTCGGAAGTTGGGGATTACGGACCTATCACTAACTCTATATACTTATTTAAGTCTTAGTACGGTTTACTAGAAGTTTATAGACGCGAATATAGACCTATACGGAAACCCCTACCCTTAACCTACCTTTAAACCTTAAACCCCTACTCCTACTATACCCTCCTTTAATACCTCCGACGTCTTTTTAGACCCCTTATAGAGACCCCCTACCCCTCTGCGAACTACTACGGACCTATTAAGACCCCTTACAGACATCCTTACCCTTTTATAAATTACTACGGACCCGCTAACCGCTTTTACGGACCCTATAAGACCTCTACTACCCGCTACGTACTACACTATACTATATAGTATAGCAGATATTAGCAAGCAAGTTAGTGAAGGCTAAAAGAAGTGGAGCTAGGGAGTTAACCTTACGTCTATAAATGACGTTAACGACTATATTAATTTTAAAATCCTTAAATATGGATACTATAAGCTTCTAAATGACAACCTATGGGAGCAATATAAGGAAGACTTTACGGATTTTACAGAAGCTATTCTTAAGGCTTATAACCCTAATGCCATCCGTAACCTACGAACCCTTTTACGTTACTAAGGTGTATAGGTTAAAAAGGATAAACGAGTTACTGTTGCACGGTCCTTATATAATATAATATAGGAGAAGGACCAAATAGAATAGACTAAAGAGGAAATTCTAGACTAGGTTAAAGCTATAAAAGAACTCTTTACTTCTTCTAAACTTAATATAATCACTGGCCTTATACCTAACCCACTTAACCAAATTCGCCCCACAAACTAAAGCGGCTTTAGAATTAACCTCGCTAGCTAAAATATACCCTACTCTTAAGTTACGGACCACGCTACGGACCATAATACCCCTATAACCCAAAATACGGACCGCAATACCCTTATAAACTAAAATACGGACTAAAACCCTCCCGCCACCTAAGCTACAGATCTATAACCTGCCTAAGTCACAGATCTATAACCTACTTAAGTAAAGACCTACGGCAAGGAGCTAGCTAACTTAGCTAAGCTCTATACCGACGAATCTAAGTATAGCGGTGAAAATGATAACTTTAACTTTAAACTAACTATCTTTACGGACCTCTATTAAAAGGCTAACATTCCTAAACAGGAATTTAGCTAAGCCTACTCTACTATACTGCGTGGCCTAGCCCTTAACTACTACTACACCAACCTTAAAAGTAACCCCCTTGGTGTCTCCTTTAATAAGCTATACAAAGCTATACGTAACTACTTTAAAGGGCCGGAATATAGGCGTAATATCCTTACCTAATAAAATGCGACTAAGCTACGGACCGTAATTGATAAGAATACCGAAAAGTCGACCACAGAATGCCTGCAAATTCTTATTAAAGACCTTCGGCACCTATAGCACGGCCTTAACATTAAGCTTTAAACGGACGACTTCCTATATAATAAGCTTATTATAGCTTGCTAGGAAGTAGAACCCTATAAATACGCCTGTTATAAGCCCGCAGACACCGTAGCTGGCCTTATTAACGATTTATGGTCCTCCATTATAATATATAAAGTCTTAAACCTACCAGATAGTACTTAAGCCTTCGTTACGGACCTATAAAACCCGCAAACTAACTTAGACGCCTACTTTACGGACCGCCGCTACCGCCGGTAGTACCTATACCGACTAAGTCCCACCTATAACCCCCGCAGCAACTCCCGTACAAAAGTATACCCCTATAGACGAACTAGCCAGAAGTGCTTTGTATGCGGTAAGGAAGGATATTAGTCTATAAGGTATACCTAGGAAGAACGCAATAAGTTTAAGAAGAGATTTAACAGACGGATTAACCAGTTTATCTTAGACTACGAAGGAAAGGAAGCAGAAGAGTCTCTTAATAAGTTAATGGAAGCCCTTATAATTAATTTTAACTCAGATACTTAGGAATAGGAGACCTTAGAGACGTTCTTAACTACTTTTAGACCTTTTACGGATAGCTAAGCCTTTAATATTACAACCGTATTAGCCAACCGCTCCTTTATATACTTAATTGCACCCAAAAACTAGCCTATAAGTATACCTATTAGACCTATTATGGATGTTACGGACCCCAAACAGGACCTATTTGCATATATTACTACAAAACGCTACACCCCTAAAGAATTCTATAGCGTTATAATTAATACAGGTGCCTCTAAGAAGTCTACTATAGGTTACGGACAATACCTTATATATAAGACCACCGTAAATAACAATACGGACATTAATACTATGCAAACTGGGGCCGTAAACGTCTAATTCGGTATTAGTTTAACCGCATTAATTAGATTAGTTAAAGTTAAGACTCTAATTAGCCCAGTTAACTTCTATATAGTAAAAGCGGACACCCCTTTCCTACTCTGCCTTGCGGACATGGATAGATTATAGGTTTACTATAACAATATTACAGATACCCTAATCGGCCCCGCAACTGCCCTAAGAAGTAAGAATATTACCCTACTAATTATACGACAATTTAGACACCCGTTCCTTATATAGGGAGAGACTTTACAGACCTATATTTAGGAATCTTTTAACTATAACCTATGCTACCTCACTAGTACGGAAATCTACCGCCTATACCGCCGTTTCGGCCACCTATTAGCCGAAAAGCTGCATAGAGTCCTTAAACGCTCTGGATATAACAACGTTAATAGGAAGGTAATTAACCACCTAACTAAATACTGCTCTTTTTGCCAGAAACACAGACGTTCCCTAGGCAGATTTAAGTTTACCCTTTATAAGGACCTTAACTTTAACTACTTAGTATACGTGGACATTATATACATTAACGGCAGTCCAGTATTATATATAATTGACGAGGCAACCCGCTATTAAGCCGCCCGTTGGTTATAAAATATATCCGCAAAACATACTTAGGACATTTTACGGACCTACTAGATTAACATATACCTTAGACCTCCTAAGTATATTACCCACGACACTAGTAGGAACTTCATCAGTAAGGAATTTTAGCAGTATGCTATAGCTATGGCTATATTAACAAAAGCCGTTCTAGTTAAGGCGTATTAGTCCGTTAGGCTTATTAAGCGAGCTTACCTAGCTTTATAAAGAGCTTACCAGATTATTATAGACGAGTGTAAGAACATCTAAAAGGAACTAGCTTTACAAATAGCCGTAAAAGCCGTTAACGACACCGCTGGCCCTAACGGACTAGTACCTACCCTCTTAGTCTACGGAGCCTACCCAAGGATAAGCAAACTGGACCCCCCTGCCCCGTCCGTTATGGATTGAGCAGCTGTAATACGGAAGGCAATGGCCGAAATAGTTAAATTACGGGCTAAACAAACTGTTAATAACGCCCTATACTACCGCAACAAACCTAATACGACCCTAGTATATAACCTCCCGCTTAATTCTAAAGTCCTCGTGTGGTGTAAAAGCGGCAATTGGACTGGACCTTACCGTCTACTAGCCGTAAAAGACGAGACCTACTATATATAGCTCCCTAGCGGACCAATAAGCTTTAGAAGCACATCTATAAAACCCTATTTTCGGTCTAAAAATACCTATAACGTTAAGCTAGATAAACTAGAAGCACCCACTAAGCCAGACGAACTAGAAATACCCGCCGAATTAAATAAACTGGAAGCACCCTTGCCTACCCCAGAGGTCCCCTAGAAACCCACTAAACCTACTAAACCTGCCGTAAAGCGTGGCCGAGGACGCCCCCGTAAGAACCCCGTAACGGAGAATTATCTAACCTCCGTAGGTATATCTATAAGGCAATCTCCGCCTGCGGATATATTAGTTCTAGTACAGGAAACCCCTTTTATAGACTTACGACGCAAAGAGATCAACGGACTACTTAAAAAGGGCGTCTTTGCGGTTATAACGGAGAGAGACGTTCCGCAAGGCGTCCGTATATTTAACTCGCGCTTTATTAACGAAATTAAGTACCCTAGTACTAATAAAGCCTTTAAAAAGTTAAGGCTCGTTATATAAGCTTATAACGACTAGGGAAAGAACTTAGTCCTTACGCAATTGCCTACGATCCAACGAGTTAGCTAATGGATTATACTTACACTTATACCTGGCCTATAGCAAAGTAAACCCGTAGCTCTTTACCTATAGGATATCTCATAAGCCTACGTACAATCCAATACCTACCTAAGTAGGGATATCTTTATACAACCACTACTAAAGCTTAATTTGCAACCAGGAATAATTTTATAGGTTATAAAACCACTTTACGGAGTGCCAGAAGCTAGAAACCACTAGTTTAAGACGTATTACTAGCACTACGTCCGTAAACTTAAGATAGAGCAGTTGACCTATAACCTCTGCCTCCTATACACCCTATTAAACGGCCTTGGTATTATTGGACTCTAAATAGATAATACCCTCTTTTTAACAGACCGGATATTTACGGACGCTAAAGAGACTAAACTACAAGAAGCTAAATTCCTAGTAAAGCCGTAAGAGCAGTTAACTAAGCAGACTCCAATTAAGTTTAACGGAGGCTTAATTATATAAAGGGGCAACTTAATCTAGCTAACCTAGGAACGCCAAGCTTAAAACCTAAAGCCCGTTATAGTAAAGCCTACGGACCTTACTAGTTCCCGTAAAGAGACCCGTAAGACCATAAATACAAAGGACTAATACGCTGCACAGCGTGCAAGAGGCGCCTATATTGCCATAGTCTGCCAACCCAAATCTGCCTATAACTTATCCTTTACGGCCTAGGCAGTAAATCCGTAAGAAAAAAATATTAAGCAGCTTAATAAGCGCATTCAGTGGCAAATTGACAATGCAGCAAGGGGACTTACTTTTGTACCACTAGACCTAAGTTCCCTTAGCTTACTGGCATTTACGGATGCCTCCTTTGCTAATAACAAAGACCTATTGTAAGCTTTGCAGTGTGAAGGATTGAATGAACGACTTGATTGTAAATGTAGCTCTAAAGCGTCTATATATACACGAGGAAGGTATTAGGAATAAGATAAAAGGGGAGACTAA
>Ga0307515_10013220_pt1 | contig 15440 bp, 14 predicted proteins | sample 17_EM_MG_FD_194513 | JGI IMG/M metagenome (GOLD analysis project Ga0307515, IMG submission 194513) | Populus trichocarpa ectomycorrhiza microbial communities from riparian zone in the Pacific Northwest, United States - 17_EM | ecosystem: Host-associated > Plants > Roots > Unclassified | place... | reverse complement strand
TCACCCACCCACCCATCGCAACTGATATTCTTAGAGTGCGACACTGAAACGTGCTGAAGAAGATATTTACAAAGACGCCTTGATTGGCGCGTTTTCCAGTTTCTCTCATCCATTCCTTCGTCATCTCAATCCCGCACCTCTGGGCGTCACCCCGAAGATTCCCCAATGCTCACTCAACCCATGTCGGCTTGGAACCGCTTTCTTTGAAATACGACTGTGATAATCGGCAGTAAGCAACGTCTCCCGTCTTTCGACCTCCACCTCACCGTTCCAGACGAGCCAAACATGGTAGAGAAGGTGCGGCGTTCTCGGAAGCTCTATAGATTAGTTAACGATCGCTCACCATTTTAGTTGGAGTCGACGGCGGCAGCGCCATTAGGTTTTGTGGCCATTGGACATACTTTCGATGCTTTCGCGTCCTTTGCCCTCGGTCTCGAATTCAATGGATTTCGGTGCCCCCCTCATTATCACCATGAACTTCGCCCGCTCCGCTGGACTATCAGTCCGTCATACCTTCATATCTCCTTCCTTCCCATCAACGGATAAAATGTGGGTCCACCGCGGTGTGGTCTCCTCCTGTTGTCACCGTGAAGCATTTCGGTATCCATCCATTCCCTCTCCCTCTTTAAGTGGTATCGATTTCCTTAGATGCGGTTACATATCCCCGTGTAGGTCCATGGGTGAGCGCTGCTGCGTCTAGCCTCTCCTTCGACGGCGGCGAGAACCCACTTCGCGGTGGCGCGGGTAGGGAAGGTGAACCGCCGGACAAGGTTTGTATCGTCCCTGATACCAACCTGCGATTCGGAAAGCATTTCAATGGATCACCTTGAGTAATTCACTCCTTCAGGAATACCCTCAATCGAGTCGGCCTCACGCCGCATCTCCGCCCACGCTATGGGTCTCCGTCGTCGGAGCATCTGCCTTGTCTTCGACTCGGAACCTCGTGCTCGTGTCTGGACTTCGAACCGTGCATCCACGCCGAAGACTCCCATGCGACATTGTGCCCCAATATCCTCCCCGAATGTTGCGGCCCGTTGGGAGGAGGTGGGATTTCCGGTAGAATATTTCTTGTGGTCCTCTCTCCCGCTCTTTGCTTCGATGATCCACCTTGCGTGCGTCTATTATCTAATTTTCTTGTTTTCTCAGTTTCCCTCCTTCACCCCGTATCCCCCCTAACTGCCTCCGGGAATGTACTTCTCTTGATACTCTATATATGTCATATGGTTATATAACCTCTGTACCAAAGGGAACAGGTTCCAACCTTTACAATCCACCAGACCCAGTGCCATAGACAGTTGACTCAATGTTCATAGTATGAGACAGAAAATGCTGAATCATTTTGGTCTGCAGAGCCAGTGTTACTCTTTAGGAGCATATCATTATGGATGCAAACTTATATGGGTTGATTGGATTTTAGAGCCCTCCTATCCTTTCTGTTGTTGATACCTTGAGAGACCTTGAGCTCTCTGACATGACCTTGTGATACCTCTGGAATTTGGTAAGTGGGTTTGTTGGTTGAGAGGGGGACATAATTATTGTTGGTTATGGCTTTTATGGAAACAATATTGTATTGGGGGTAATATTGGGAAACATGACTAATAGCTATCTAGCATTCATCTCACTCAGGTAACAGAGCACATTACATTGTCTCTAATGGAACTGGGCAGATTGGTGAAAGTAACTCTTCAAACAAGAAATAATCTATCAGTGCCTTTTACAGATACAATGGATGGATAAATGGACAAGTGAGGAATAGTGGAGAACAATTAAGGTATTTAGCACCATTCAGAATGTGTCATTTCCAAAACATAATGGTAGAGTGTAGAGTTGAGAATGAGTAGATTGTATGATGGGCCCTTCATGAGCTATCCCTAAAGAAGACCTGAAATTTTGTAAGTCTCAGATCATGGTTAGTTATAACAGGGAGGAACTTACAGTGTTGCCTGCTGTGCTGCTTTATCATGTGCCTGCTTGCAGATTTGTTCAAATGACTTAGGAATCTCATTTGATGACTGTGCTTTACTCCACTGTTCCATATGCTCCTCAAGCTTCTGGAGAGCACCTGGCTGTTGGTGGAACAATGAGAGCATCACATGCTCAAGGTCCTCCTTTGTTGTTCTACCACTCTCAGGTGGCCACACCATCCACACAACACCAATCCAACATGTTAACTTGTCCCACTCTTTTGCATCCTGTAGGGATATCATAATATGTGGGCTATAGGTGCTAGTTCTTAGCCAACGTGACCAATGAGCTATGAGCCCCACCAGCAATTCCCAATATGAACAGGATAGGTGGTGAATTCCCTCAGAAGACTTGATGGTATCCAGCAGAAGCCTCAACCATGCAACCACACCAATATCAAGATCCTTGGCACAGACATGCAGGTCATTTAACAATCTAATGAATCCCTCAACTCCAACCTGCTCAAATTGCTTGTATCCAATAAGCCTAATAGCATATATGATATGTGATCGCAACCTTGAGGAAAAAGGGTGTAGGTGAAGGCCAATCAGGTGTTCTGCACACATTTTGAGTTGTGGGTATGGTGTATTAGAACTGCTTTTGGAGGTCCAAGCACAGAGGAGGTCTGTAATTGCCTCACTATCCCCACTACTGAAGACAATATTGGCCAACTTCTGGTGGTGTTCTGTATGAATAAGTTTTATCTGCTTCCTTTTTGGATTAACATGACGGAAACCAATTTCAAGAGAGAGAAAAAGAAGAGCTTTTGCACCCTTCAGGATAGAATAGTTCTCATGTATGACAGAACACCACTCATATGCCATCTCTGTCAGTTGGCTGGTCTGGATCTTTGACTTTTGCAAGTGGGATAGTAAGATTTGGAGTTGTTTGCAGTTGGGGTGGGAGGTATAAATGGCTTGGATCATTGCTTGGGAGAATTGAGCCAGGATCTGATCAAATCGGTCGCTAGAAAACAAGAGTGAGTAGCAAAAGGATGGAGGAATGAAATAGCATACGTCTTGTCTTGGATTCTCAATAACTCTCCTTCAACAGGCCAGCCAAGGAAAATACAGGATGACAGGATATAGTTGAGCAGTTCATTCAATGGGATAGTCCTTTCAGATGGAGTCCAAGACCCCTGTGACAATATTTTAAATACATCTGGTACATTCTGATGAGCCCAGGAAAAGTGTAGAAGTGCATTTGAAATCCATTGAATGTATGCAGGAGTAGCATCTGAATAGGCAGCATACATGTGGGCAAACATAACAGAAGTATCCTTACTGGCACAGATCCCAAGAAGATACTTGAGGTCAGGATCAAGGGATCTAGTATCATGAGCAATGATTGGGAGAGGGTACACTACAAGCTCTCTGGATACACGCATTGCACAAATGTGGATCCACAGGATAGCCTGTGCAGAGTGGTATGCCCTGTCCCTTGACCCAGCATAGATCCTTCCATTGGAATCAAAACATCCCTTCAGGGTGGAGACAATCTGGTCATATGGAGGTTCCACATCAAGGCCACCCTCAAACCACCAAACTGTCCCAGCAAGCCGGATGGCAGCATCAAGTGCCTCTGGATCAGTGATGTTCCAGAGGATCCATGACACACACCGCACATCACCAGCATTTGTACTATGGAGTGTGGCTAGAGCTGTGGGTGTCAACCATGGAGAAGAGGTTGCAGGTGGAGTGATGAGGGTTGGCAATGATTGGGTCTGCGGGAGATGAAGTGCGACATACAGGATTCTATATTGAATATTCTCCCACAGACTATGCAGGGAGGTCATCCATGGCACAGGCTGCCGAGGAGCGGATCGTGTGACTGGCAGAGATAGATTGTGGGAATGGAACCATTGGGTGATCGAAGGCAACCAGAGCAACACGTGGAGGACCCGGCATTGGATGACCTCCCACAAATGATGCAGACTGGCCAACACTGGCAACCATAGCACAGATGTACTGATCGAAAGAACGAGATGAAGGGTGGCAGTTATGTGGGGTTTAGCCGTCTTCCATATGCTGCGAAGACCGACAGATACTGGTGTCTGGAACGGACACTCGTACGAAGATGCACCAATAATCACAATTCCCAGGTAGAATAGAGCTCCGAGCACAGTGAGGGTGATGAGGACACCCGCGACAGTGGTATTGATGGATCCCATGTGTTTGCACAGTCCACAGGCAAGGAGGAGGAGTGCAACCTGGAGCATGAGCGGGAGGCTCTCGATGAAGAGATGGAAGGGCCACTTCTTCAGTCCATCGCACTTCCGTTGGCGGTCTGCGCAACGCTCGATCGTCGACCCGCCAGCATTCCGCAGGTACCGGTTGAGCCACTGCTTGCCCAACATCGCGGTGAATGCGGCAAGAAGCGAGATCATGAGACTCGCGTACATGAGTCCAGTGACGGTGACGATTTCGCTGGGAGGGCTCTCTTGGACGGGTGGGACGCTGGGGGTTTCGTTCGGGATGGCAGATTGGTTGAGGGTGAGAAGAATCGCGCGGAGGAGGGCTGCGGATTGCTCGTTTGGATCGGGCTGGAGACCCGAGTGGACGTCGATGACGAAGGCAGAGCTGACAGCGGAGAACAGACCCGCCTACAAGGACGAGTTAGGTGGCCCATGGGAGCGAACGATAGAGACGACTTACAAAGATCAAGGTGGTGTTGAGGTCTTCGTCGTACTTTTTGACATAGTCCGTATCATACTCGGTCGCCTCCTTCTTGTACACGGCGTAGAAATCGAGACGGGCGTCGTCGTTCTTGATGGGTTGGAAGAATGTTCTGAGAGCATCTTGGAAACTATGTTCGTTCAGCGGCGTGTGGTTGAAGCAATGTAGGATGTCGGACGTACCACTTTGGATCGATTTGCAGTGGAGGGTTGTCCTCTCCCCCTCCTTTCCCCTGCTTGTCCTTTTCTTGCATAAGTTGTGGCGCACGGCTCGGGGTAATTGAGGGATTTCAAAACCGGGGGAATTAAGCAGTCGTTGTGCTATGGCACTGAGGAGGAAGGGGATGGACCCTGGAGGCGAATGAGAGGGTGGGTTCCTGGACGGCCCGCAAGCTGAAGGCAAACGCGGCGAATGGGGATGCTGGACTCGGCACCCCAGATATGTCGCGAGATGCCGGAATCAAATAATTTCCAAGCGCTCGAATGGAAGTTTGACAGCCGTTAACGGTCCCTGGGAATGTCCACGGGCAGGGCGATACCATTCTGATACGGCCACGGGACATGCCTGCTCACGCAGATATCGAGTTGGTGGACAAGGTGCTACTTGATATCCGAAGACAATGTTTGAGACCGCGCGAAGAGGGAAAAGACAAAATAATGCGATATTGATACAACCTCTGTTGTGGTTGGACTCTACCCGAACGTACAATCCAAGAAACAACCCGCCATCTCGAACTGATTTCTGTGCCTCTGTGTGCAGGAACTTCAGGCACACCGCTCCGACGGTCAGGCTATGAGGGAAGAATAGATGTGACCAAGCCGGGGTCAGGACCACCGGCATTCTATTCCCTCGACTGCAGGGAGAAATGCGAACGCAGCCGACGAAACGAGATTCGCCGAGACTTGTATTTTCAGCATCCGACGGATCTCTACCTGCTGGTGATCTCACCAGCAACGGAATCTACGCAACAGAATTCGTCATTGTGCCCCAGTCAGCGCCCCGGTAAACCGGTCTTGGACTCGTGCGACTTCGAGTCCCAAACCTGCTGCCGCATGAGTTTTTGACAAAGTAGAGAAGAGGCGGAGAAATGGTAGACGAAAACGAACCTTGAAGCTTTTACCCTTATATCCTTGCCCTAACTAGCGACCTCAAATCTTTGCTCTGCGCCAGTGTATGTTCAATAAAACCGTGGCTTTCAAGGCCGTGGCGCACCCCCCATCATGCAACCGCATGAAATTATCTCGAATCGCGCTCGCTGGCTACCTCCCACCAACGGTAAAAGCTGCATGCTGTATATGGCTTGCCTTCGATGACTCGTCGACGGCTTCAGTTCCCCACCCCCCTCCACCGAGGCCCCAGGTGTTCCAGTCGAAGTTCCCTGTGAAGGGAATATAATCCGAGGCGCAAGAACGTCTGTTCGCCCCCGATATGCATAAGCAGTTCCCCGGGAGTCTAGATGATGTATTGTCGAGTGCGAGAGATCGGGCTCTTTCGGCTAAAGAAGGATGCTCTGGGATAGGATCAAAAGAGTCAGTTCGGAACTTGAAGTCGGTATTGAGAGTGAGCGTCGAGTCCCAGCGGAGGTGGTCCAAGTTGAGTGCATGTAGGAGTCCACCCCGCAAGTATCCGAGGACGCATTGTACCATGCCACACGGGCTGCCCAAGGGAGTGTGGATGTGGAGGCATAAGTAAGGACAATTACACTGTTGCAAACTGTTCGACCAGCCTTCGTCGCCCCGTTGAACCATCTTCACGCAGACCGAATACCTCCAAGCGTGATTCAAGCTCTTGTCATTCTCGAACAAACTCGGACGCTCCGACCGCCATCCGAATGCGAGGGTAGCGGGGTTTCTAAGGAAACTGGAGCTAACGCGTCAGCAGTTCGTCGTGTCAGTGAACAGAAGATGTTGTAAAGTCAGTTGAAACGGTGACCGTGACTCGCCCCCTCCTCCAACAGAAACAAGTTATGTTCGCGCGTGTGTGGGCGTGCTCCATGAGGCGCATGGGCGGAATCGCGACCAGACTAACCGGATCAATCAGGATTAACAATTGATATAAGGTTTAATATCACACGAGTGTCCAGGGATGAGATGCAAATCGGGAATGACTTCCACCGACATCAAACATAGAGGAGCTTAGATAATGGCTGCACGGAAACGAGGCAGAAACGCCACCACCCACACAGGCACGAAGGTGAAGGGAGTTAACCATCCAGTGTGAGTGGAAGCTCGGGGTGAGGAGCTGAACGATGCTGTTCAGGCGCGAAACCGCGGTAGAGCCCGGACGATCGAAAACGTGAGGAGACGTACGAACGAATGAACGGGTTTCTGTACAAAGGAGATAACTTACCTCAAATATCCAGTGAGACCCGTCATCCGGTCTACCGGCCCTGGGACCACGGACCATTGCCAAGAAAAGGCAACAGACGAGTGGCCAGGAGAACGGCTAGAAGAATAAAACACAAGTGTCGCATAACGTTCTGGGCGAGAGAACAAGGGTCAAGTCGGATATATCATCCGCTGAATTAAGGTGGTTAGCTGAGATATTGTCTGGAGCTTACACACTCGTCACCTCACCTCCAGCGGTTTTCCGATTCCGTAGCCTCTCATGTGCAGCCCTCGTGTCCGAATAGCACATACGACGGAGATTGTATGAAGAAACCCGATGGGCGCGTGTTGCAAGGTCATGAGGACGCATGGTTGGCAGGGGATGAACTATCGGGAAAGATAGACTTCCATGACATGGCACGACTGTGATATCAATGGAGAACTAAAACCGTGGTAGCGGGCGGGGATGGGCGGGGATCTGAAAGCCATGAAATCGGGAACGGGAAAGGTAAACCTGAGGAATTATTTTTATAAGCAAGTTAGGAGTCGCGACCCGGACTTGAAAGTGGGTCGAGGCGAGCAACGAGCGAGAGGAATCCGAGATGGATGAACCAAGACGCTTTGGAGTTTCTCCGACATCTCGATCCCGCACCTCTGGGCGTCACCTCGAGGATTCTTCAATGTTCACTAACCCATGTTGGGCCGGAATCGGTTCCGTTAGAGACATTCTGGCCCCTGCAACACGACGGCGAGCAATATCTCTCGTCTTCCAACCTCCGCTTCACCTAGGCATTATTCCAAACGGACCCTTGAAGTCAAACATGGACATGCTTTCGATGATTTCGCGTCCCCTACCCTCAGTCCCGGACTCAATGAATCTAGGCATCTTCCTCATCCAAATCATGGACTTTGTCAGTTCCGCCGGACGGTCAACTCACCATGTCTTCGTATCTCCCTCTCTCCCATCAATGGATGCAATGTGGATTTACCGTGGCGTGGTTCCCTCCTGTCGCCACCGTGAAGCATTTCGGTGTCCATCCCTTTCCTCTCCCTCAAGTGGTGCTGATGTCCTTGGGCGAGGTCACAGATCACTCGTGTAGGCCCGTGGGCGGCCGTTGTTGCGTTTAGCCTCTCCTTCGGCAGTGGCAAGAACCTATTTCGTGGTGGCGCAGGTGGAACAGGTGAGCCGTCGGACAGGGATTGTATGGGCTCTAATACACGAATCTGCGATTTGGAAAGCATTTCAATGAACAACCTTGAGCGGTTCGCTCCTTCAGGAACACCCCCAATCGAGTCAACCTCACGCTGCGTCTCCGCGAACGCTAAGGGTCTCCGTCGTCGGTGAATTCCCCTTGTCTTTGATTCTAAAACTCGGTTTTGTTTTTGGACTCCGAACCATACCTCCTTGCTGAAGATTTCTATGCGACACGATATCTTAATGCCCTCTCCGAACGTTGGCGGTATGATGAGGTACTCTCTCCATTTCACCGTGGCCGACTGTGCCTCTAAGAGATCACGTCGGAGTAGGGGCTGGATGTTGTGATGTGCGCCGGAGGGCCAAACTTCCATGTCTGCGGGGGACGCTGACAATCAGCGCGAGAGTAATGAAGGGGAAAGAGTAGCGGCAAGCAGGCTGTAACCTGGTTATATGCGGTGACCTAAGCGGCTGGAAGTCGTGCGGGAGGGATCAATGAGATCCCAATCCTGGGATTTAATCAGTTTCATCCTCTTTCATTTCGCATGACGGAACCCACGTCCCCTCTCGGGGAACCCTGGGTGCAGGTGATTGAGACATCCGGGCCTCATAGTTTTTTCTCTCATGAAAGTGAGGGTTCTTCGTGGTTTTATTTCAGCATCTGAGCTCGCGGTGGCGAGGGGACAATTACGACTGTGGGCGCGAATTCGGGATGACGTCGTGCGGTTCAAGTGGTGAGAAGACAGGCTAGCCTGCTGCAACTTATCAAACAGTCGCGTTGCAATTGTTTGTGGGTTGGTGCGGGGAGCAGATCTAAGGTTATTGGCCAATGCGAGTGAGGATTGTACGTTCGAGTTCCGTTTCTGCCTACCATCTCTTTCCTCTTTTCACTCTTCTATGATTCAAGCTGCGGATGGGTGTACGGGTCGGACGTTGAAGAAGTGCATCTTCTCCTTCCGTTTGTTGGGCTGCGGTTGACCTCGCTTGCATCATGCCTTCCAAGACGATGGGAATCACTTTTTCGTGCTCAACCTGGGAGGTGAATGGTGACCTCCTGGCAAATGTGAGTGCACAGAGCAGCACAACAATTACCCTTTGAAACACACTTATTCCTTACCCATCATGTTTCAGCCTATTTGGAACATCTAGGATACCTATCTGAAGAAGCGGTGTCGTGCATAGGTGAGACATGAGCCAGAAATCCAGGAAAAATGAGGCAGACACCTGGATAGAAAGTGACCCAGGAGGAGTCATGGTGAGTGGAGGTGAGTCTGGTACTGATACAGCTCAGGAGGAGATCCCCAGGAGGGAGGACATCGGATGAGGAGGGAGTAGGCAGTGCTTGCACAGGAGTAGGCCTGTGTGACACAGCCATAGGTAGTTATTTATAGAATATTCTGACTCATGCTATGCTGAGCACAGCCTCTGATCAGGGTATATAAGTCCATAGGTAGATTCTGATGGACATCATAGGAGTGCCATTCGGGCCCCAATACAGCTTGATTCATAACCACCACTTTCAGGGTGTGTGTGTCTGGGATATTCAACACTTCCAGGGTGTTGTCTGTGAATTACTTGCTCAGGAATTTGGTATTCTGCAGTCCTTCTGAAGATTCGGTCCAAGAGAGAGGCCACTTCTGCAAGGTAAAGGAATACATTCCTGGTAAGGAAAGTCACCAGCTTGGGTAACAGCTCTTGGTCTACAACAGGAAAGGATAAACAGGCAATAAACTAGAGAACCCTCTGAGGAATTGCTTAGTGCAGTTAGTTCCTCACGAACTCAACAGGATCACCAACTGGGAAAGCAGGAAAACCCATTGACCCTGTATAATTATTGAGAGCCCCTAGGTATAGGTATTTTACCCTCTACTTTAGGTCTCATTTTTGATAGCACAACAGCAGTGTTGTTATACACTGCAGAGTCATCCTATGCCCAGTCGTGCTTGCACAAGAAACAGGCTATCCACTGGTGTGTAGACCACAGCCCTTCCTCTGTTTAATATCTGTTTACTCTCTTTGGATATCACCTCACTGGAACAGGAACATCAAACTGGATGACATGAACAAGGGCATGCTCACTTGATTGATTTTATTATTGTCATCCATTATTTGGATCGCAGGATGCTCACTGGTGTTGTGGGATTGATGGTAGCCTATACATGACTCCAGAAATTCTCATAAAGAAAGGCTACTCATCCACAATTGACATATGAGCTCATATTCAGTCAAAGACCCTTATGACTCCCCAAAGATGCTGAGATGAGGTGTGGCAAGCGGGGGATGCAAGTTCTGGCCACCTTCCTGGAGAGGGATGTTACAAAACAACTGGGATCCAAACCCAACAGAGACTGAGGTATTCAGGATATTTGTGTTCACCCTTAGTTTTCTTCCCTCAATTGGGACAAATTAGAGAACAACAGTTACTGTCACCATCCCTGAATTATGCCCTTTCCTTTCCTTGTGTTTTCCATATCTCCATCAATTGAATTTGTTCATCTGGGTATCACATGTGACTGATCTTTAACCATTCAGTTTTTTGGTCTAAGAGGGCAAACTTTGATGCCTCTCATGAGTTGGAGTTGCCCCTGGAGGATAATCTTCTCAAAGCTCAATGTAGGGTAAAAGATGTTGCCAAGATGTTGCCTGAGATGAGGCAAATGGAAGAACAGTACATTTCATGATCATCATGATCTTTCACAGCTAAAGCTGTTCCTTTTACACAGGTCCACCATGTACAACTTTAAGCAGATGATGCAGTGGTTTTATTACCTGGTGAACACACAGATAGTCTCAATGTTGATAACCATCATCACCTCATCAACTGGCACAGGTCTCTTGCCAACAGCACCATTGATGCTTTCAGGTTATAACCCACCATTACAAAACAGTTAAAGAATGAAGGAAAAAGTGTTGTTGCCACAGGACCAACTTATGGTTGACAGCATAGTCCCCATAATGGGATTATTGTACATCTTAAATGCATTGAGCCCCAGTGCACAAGACTCACACTATTTGTTGGTATGCTCAAGGAGACTCTGGCACTGGTGGGAGGCAAGTGGTGTTCAATATTAGAGGCAGTATTGGGGAGCATAGCTGATAGTTATCTAGTGTTCATCTAACTCAGATAGCAGAGCATACATCACAGTGGTTCCTCATTTTTAGTATAATTGAACAAACTGATGAAAATGATACTTCAAACAAGGGAAAAAATATTGGTGCATTTTCCAGATACAACAAATGAACAAATGAAAAAAATAAGGAAATAGTGGAGAACAGTCAAGGTGTTTAGCACCACTCAGAATGTGTCATTTCCAAAATGCAATGGTAGAGTGGGTAATTGAGAATGGGCAGTTTGTATGCCCCCTTCATCAGGAGTTAACCCTAAATGAGATCTGAATTGTTGTAAGTCTCAGATCATGGTTGATGGTAAACAGGGAGGAACTTACAATGTATTTTGTTGTGTTACTTTATCATGTCCCTGCTTACAGATTTGTTGGAATGAGTTGGGAATCTTGTGCCACCAATGCACTTGACTCCATTGTTTCATCCACTCCTCAAGCTTCTGGAGAGCAGCTGGTTGTTGGTGGAATAATGAGAGCATCACATGCTCAAGGTCATCCTGTGTTTCACTATCCTCTGGCCACACTATCCATACAATACAAATCCAACACTTTAACTTATCCCACTCTTTTGCATCCTGCAGGGATATTATAATATGTGGGTTATACATACCAGCTCTCAGCTGATACCCCCAGCCCCAGTGAACTATAAGCTTCACCAGTAATTCCCAATATGAATGGGATAGGTGTTGAATTCCCTCAGAAGATTGAATAGTATCCAGTATGAGATCTGCCCACACATGCCTAGTATCCATGTCCTCTTCACAGACCTCTAAATCATTCAACAATCTAACAAACCCCTCCACTCCAACTTGTTCAAACTGCTGATATCCAATATGTCCAATGGCATCCATGATATGTGATCACAACCTTGAGGAGAAAGGATATAGGTAGTGAAGGTCAGTTAGGTATTTTGCACATATTTTGAGTTGTGGGTATAGTGTATGGGAACTGCTTTCAGAGGTCCAAGCAGAGAGGAGGTCTATGATTGCCTCACCATCCCCACTACCAAAAGCAATGTTGGCCAACTTCTGGTGGTGTTCTGTATGAATGAGTTTTATCTGCTTCTCTTTTGGATTAATGTCATGGAAACCAATTCTAAGAGAGAGAAGGAGAAGAGCTTCTGCACCATTCAGGGTAGAATAGTTTTTGCATATGACAGAACACCACTCATATGCCATCTCTGACAGCTGGCTGGTCTGGATCTTTGACTTTTGCAAGTGGGATAGTGGGATTTTGAGGTGGTTACAATTGGGGTGGGAGGTGTGGATGGCTTGGATCATTGCTTTGGAGAATTGAGACAGGACCTGATCAAATTGGTCACTAGCAAACAAGATTGAGTAACAGAAGGATAGAGGAAGGAAATAGCATACATCTTGTCTTGGATTCTCAACAACTCCCCTTTAACAGGCACTATAAAAAAAACCGCGCCTTAAATTCAGTCAAGATCGACTGAAATCACAATTTCAGTCGGAAAATGACTGAACCGGCAATGAAAAAATTCAGTCATTGCCGGGGCATGAAAATCTGAAGGTTTGAGGGTAACCACGAAAAAAGAATATTGCGCTCAGGGCATGCTAACGGCCCCACAAAAATTACTCCCCGGCTCCAGAAACCATTTCATGGCGTGTGAAAAAGTCGACATGGCAGCGGTTTGAACACACGAGCAAAAAAAGGGCCAGGTCGGCTCTAACCGTTGCACCACTAGGGATTTCTGAATTTGTTGTTTTTGTAATACATAAGCTAGCAGGTTCCAACCCGAGTCGTGTTTCCCCTAAGTTCGTACCAATCCTGTGATTACAAATCACTCTCTCCGGATCGAGGCATCCTCCGGCCGATCAAAGATCAGGCCACACGTCCTGCGTGAGGTGGATCCCACGGAGCCAGATCCGGGCTTGTGCCGAGACTATGTTTCCCCTGGGCCTGGGTTCTGTGATCGGCACCATCCCCTGCGGGAATTCCGTCCGGTTCCCGATGGCTAACTCAAGAAGGTGGTAGAGAAATTAAGATACATCGGGTCGGTTGCGGACCTGGCTGGGCTGCGAAGTACGTAGTATAAATTGTGGCTGGGGGGTCCCTCTCCTCCCATTACCACCCACTTCCTCAAAGTCCAACTTCAGCTCCCTCTGCCACTCGCCGCCTGCCTCCATTGCAACTTCGTCTTGCATTCTGTCACCCACAATGCAAGTAACTTATCTCCCCCTCCTACCTATATCTGTTCTAACGTTCTCCTCTCGGGTGCCGGTGTTTAACGTTTACGTCTGGAATCCATAAGCACTTTTTTTATCATTTCCTCAGCCGGGTTGCTGATCACGTGATCATTTCTTCAATGGTGATGAGCGCTGATCGCATATTACCTCGCTCGATGCAAGGCCGGTGGGTGGCAGAGGTAACGGTTCTAGGTCTCCTCTTCGATAGATATGTGCACGTAGTTGCACCCCTCTAGTAATTAAATAATCAAAATAAATGGATTTGGAATAGCGTAGACTGAAATATAATGATATCATGCGACCCCGGTCAGAACCCGAGATCAACAAACTATAGGTACTGCGGACTAACCAAATCGGTTGTCGGCTGGCCGCATTCTGGGAATTTCAAAGGTACGCGATTTCAGTTGTTGGACGACTGAGAATCAGCCTTAGCGCCCGGATGAAAGGCGACATAAATCGCCTGGATTTCACTCGGTGCGGAGCAACTGAATCTTATATCTTTCCCTTAGTTTCAGTCGCAAACTAACTCACACTAAGTTATTTTCAGCCTGAAACGACTACTTAATTTCAGTCGCTGTTGTTTTTACAGTGAGGCCAGCCAAGAAAAATACAGGATGTCAGGATGTAGTCAAGTAGTTCATTCAATGGGATAGTCCTTTCAGATGGAGTCCAAGTCCCCTGGGACAATATTTTAAATACATCTGGTACATTCTGATGAGCCCAGGAAAAGTGTAGAAATGCATTTGAAATCCATTGAATGCATGCAGGAGTAGCATCTAAATCAGCATTATGCATGTGGACAAGCATATCAGAAGTGTCTTTACTGGCACAGATCTCAAGAAGATACTTGAGGTCAGGATCAAGGGATCTAGTATCATGAGCAATGATTGGGAGAGGGTATACTGCAAGCTCTCTGGATACACACATTGCACAAATGTGAATCCACAGGACTGCTTGTACATCAAAACATCCCTTCAGGGCAGAGACAATCTGGTCATATGGAGGTTCCACATCAAGCCCATCCTCAAACCATCAAACTGTCCCAGCAAGCCTAATGGCAGCATCAAGTGCCTCTGGATCAGTGATGTTCCAGAGGATCCATGACACACACCGCACATCACCAGCATTTATACTGCAGAGTGTGGCTAGGGCTGTGGGTGTCAACCATGGAGGAGTGGTTGCATGTGGAGCGATGAGGGTTGGCAAAGGTTGAGTCTGTGGGAGATGAAGTGCAACATGCAGGATTCTACATTGGATATTTTCCCACAGACTATGCAGGGAGGTCATCCATGGCACAGGCTGCTGAGGAACGGGTTGTGCAACCGGTAGAGATAGATTGCGGGAATGGAACCATTGGGTGATTGAAGGCAACCAGAGCAACACGTGGAGGACCCGGCATTGGATGGCCTCCCACAAATGATGCAGACTGGCCAACACTGGCAACCATAGTACAGATGTACTGATGGAAAGAACAGGATGAAGGGTGGCAGTCATGTGGGGTTTAGCCGTCTTCCATATGCTGCGAAGACCGACGGATACTGGTGTCTGGAACGGACACTCGTACGAAGATGCACCAACAATCACAATTCCCAGGTAGAATAGAACTCCGAGCACAGTGAGGGTGATGAGGACACCCGCGACAGTAGTATTGGTGGATCCCATGTGTTTGCACAGTCCGCAGGCAAGGAGGAGGAGTGCAACCTGGAGGATGACCAGGAGGCTCTCGACGAAGAAATGGAAGGGCCACTTCTTCAGTCCATCGCACTTCCGTTGACGGTCTGCACAATGCTCAATCATCGACCCGCCAGTGTTCCGCAGGTACCGGTGTCGAGTTCGAGGTTTGTAGTGGTGTACTCAGGTAACTGCAGGTCAGAGGACCTAAGCTAGCTAACCTGTTGAACCTTTGGTTCACCTGCTAACAAGTGTTTGCTAACAAGTAGGCTGGTTGG
>Ga0307515_10013219_pt1 | contig 15440 bp, 19 predicted proteins | sample 17_EM_MG_FD_194513 | JGI IMG/M metagenome (GOLD analysis project Ga0307515, IMG submission 194513) | Populus trichocarpa ectomycorrhiza microbial communities from riparian zone in the Pacific Northwest, United States - 17_EM | ecosystem: Host-associated > Plants > Roots > Unclassified | place... | reverse complement strand
AAGCTCACAGAAACAACGCATCAAACCGAAGAAGAGATGGCCTTTGGCACCCATCATCGGGTCAAGGTGCGGGAGGCTGCTCTTTGCCAGCCATTCGGCACGATCATAGTCTGCGAGTGGCGGTAATATTTCGTAGGAGAGGTGTTGAGTCTTTGCAGCCTCGTAAACGAGAGGATCGAGGAAAGTGTAGCACAGAAACGCAATCCATGACGAGGTTTGCTCATCGTTCGGTTTTTGGGAAATGTAAACTTCTGGGTCGATGGGGACATATTGGTGTGGGATGAAGAGCGGGACGAGGACACCGACGACGGCGAGAAGACTGATGATGGTCCAGGTCACCCAGGTTTGTGGATCGAGAGGCTTGAGGTGAAAGGTCGCAAGAGGCCAAATGTCCCTCCACATATAGACTCCCCACGCCACAAGAAGTAGCAGTACGAGGTGATTTGTCGCAAGGCGACGGAGACGAGGTCTGAGAACGACGCTGAAGAAAGCAAGCAATGCGGAGTACATCTGCAGAGAACGGTTAGTACGTAGACATCGAGCCGAAAAGACGAGGGAGTTTACATAAAAGGCGGCCCATGCGAGCTCGATCAACTCGGTTTCTGACATATGCGAGTTGCCACTCTTTCTTTTTCGCTTCTTGCCCCATTTCTTCTTAAACACGTCGAGGAGAGTCGACTGATGCACCGATTCGGGATCGGCGATGACCGAGGCGACGGAGAGCCCAATGAGGACGAGGACACCGAGGAGGCGGAAAGCCTTGAAGGACCATATCGCGATTCCACCGTTTGACTTTACATTCTCCTTGAGCTCTCCCCAGAGACTGACGTGAATTCTTTCGTTTTCAGGTCGCTGGGAATTTTCCGGTTCTGGATCGTCCGCAGATGGTGGGTAGAGGAGTTCGCGAACTGGTTTTGAGAGGATAATAGCATGGAGGAAAAATAGACCAGCCGAGAGAGCGCCGACGTAGATCGGGAACAAGAGGGAATTTGTCCATCGGGAGGTTCTGGGTGTCCGGGTGGACGATTAGCGCGTTTTCTCCTGGCCAGGAATACGTTACTTTACAAGTACTTCGATGGTGTCGTGTTCGCTGACGATGACCTGATCCATATATGCACGGAACGGGGAGGTCGAAGTGGGGTTGTCGAAAATAGGCGCTCTGTGCCTTCGCCTAGGTATAATATCCATTAGTGCGTTCTGGTTACGCGTTTCTCGTATACGGACATTCCCTCCCTTCCGTTAATTCACGGATGGCCATAATGTGCCTGTGCCTGTGTTATGGGCAACTTAGTATAAATACCGCTCGCAAACGGACTTACTAGGCCCAGTTCGCTGTTCACGTACTGAGCCTAATACTACTTAGCTCCAACAGATCAGGTGGTGTTTTCGGGGTTGGTCAAACGGTGATCATCACACGATCATGATCTACCTCGCGTGGGGGACCATCGGGCCCGACACAGGCGCACCGGGGCCAACCCAGCGCTAGCGGAGAGTAGCAGAGAACCTAACTATAATACTATATTATTCTTTCGCGAAATACACGACGACGAGCAGCTATCGAAAGATCCACCCGACAAGCACCAGGAACAGCATGTACAACATCCAGCGACCTCCCTGTCGCGCTGCCATGTGGTTCATCCGTCGAAATGTGCCTGCTAACATCCCTCCAGTCTCCATAAACGCGTCGTTCTGTCCTCGTCCGGCAGTCAGCGCTACCCTAGTGCTTGTCCTGGCATTCTGAGTCCCTCCCTATATCGTCAACCCTTTCAACTTGGGTAAACAAAGTAGCTTAGTATTTGACCTGGCATTCTGAGCCCTCTCTGTCTCTGTGGCAACGTTTTGAGTACGCGACGACACCAGCTGGTGGACTTGGGGTTCACCTTCCCCTTGGGGGCTGGCATGTCAGTTTCACTCCTCTTAACACTTTCCTCTTCTCCATCCTCCTCCACACTATCAACACGGACCTCCATAGTCAGCCATCCTCCACCCATAACGCCTACACCCCCCTCTTGCGCTCTAGTATGTCCTCAGTACATGATCACATCAAGAGTAGGTGCACGTACTGCGTGTGTGTGACTGGCCAACCGATGCACCGAACAAATTCTCATCCACTACCATCGTATCATGCACAAGTGACGTGGGGCCTAGAGAGATCAGTCTTCACAGGTCCAATGGTGACCAGTAATACTCACCGTCCTCCAGTGCAAGGATAAAGAATTTAAATGCAGACCGCCATTTGCTTGCCGGTACTGTGCAGGTGAACCTCTGGCCCTTGGGAATGACAAAGACAAAGTAGTGCTTCATGGCCGCCCCCAGTCGCTTTGTGAGCTCTTCAAGGCCAGACTCGGCAAGAGAGTGCCCGGTCCGGATGGTCATCTGTAGACATATTCCTTTTTTCTCTCCCTCACATCGGAAGAACGCATCGAAGGTTGCATTATTCGACTCGCTGGGAATGTAGTACTTCCCAGGGTCGGTGGTGAATCTCAAGGTATTCTTGGAGGAGTACAGCCGATGGGCCAAGTGACCCATCTGGATTCTCTCTGGCGGCTCGTCGCCCAGGACTAAGTTTTCTCCGTTGACGACCATCGGGAGTAAATCAAGGTGGGTCCGATTGGCAATGTGACGGTGGCACCACCCTTCCCACAACCATCCTCCCGCTGAAGCGGCGGGTCCAACCCTTCCAAAGACACTGGCCATATGGCATACTTGATCGTAAAACCCCAGACCGAAGCGACGGAGGAGGGCTTTATATACGACAGCACCAGCGAGGGTGCGGCGGACTGCGTCCGATTGGAAGTATCGTGGATCGTCTGGTGCAGGCGGTTCAAGGCATAGGGTCATAATCAGTGTGTGGGACCTTGACGCTTTGGACGTATCATCCACCAACATCTTCTTGACACCGTGGAATTCGAGACCCTCAATCTTCGCGCGTATTCTGCCATCGATTACTGCCCTGTTCTCTAGGAAAACCGTGGTCAGATTGCGCATATTGCAGCCGTAGTCCTTGATGGCCGCCTTGATCCAGTCCTCGTCCGCGGCTTCGATGCGGTGTAACCGAAGCCTAAACGTGATCAGGCCCAGTCAGTTTCACGGTTAATAATGTAAGAGAGAATAAAACGGACGCTTCAGTCATTTCACCTTCATCAGGAGGGTTGAGGACCAATACGAAAATACCGACTCTCGCCATCCGCCATTCCGTGTGCGCTGGGTTGGGGGATGCAGCCTGTATGATGAATAACCTCGTGTTCATTACCAAGAAGTTGGGTGGAGGATGACCCTCAAGTGTATCAACGAGGCAGAGTGCATCGAGGTATGGGTCGTGGAATGAGCCGGGTGTGGAGAACTTGGTATTCATGTGGTAAATAGCCGAATGGTGGAAGAGATAGAGTGAGTCAAATGCCCAATAGATGACGGGATTCCCGGCAACAGCTTCCAAAGCGAGGATGTAATCAAGGAAGGTGGATTTGCCTACAGAAGCTGTTAGATGAATATGATAGAGTAGAGCGTATCCTACCAATTCCTGGCGTGCCCGTTACGATGACTCCATCCTTGTTATTCGGGGCCCGACTCCTTTGACGAAGTCTCATAATTCGCTCTTGCATATATGGGTACTGCTTGAAGAAGTAAAACATTGAACCCGTGGTCACCAAATGCCGAGAGGGGAGCATGATGGTGCCTCCTGGGTTAAGGTTGGTGATTTCGTCTGGCTTGCGGTAGAAGCTGCTATAAATTTCGGCAGGAGGGTGGTCGCTGTAGTTCACAGGGTCAAGCAAGGTAAGTCCTGCCACTTGTTTCGCGCCTAGATCGGGACGCCGTGCCAGGATAAAGTCCACCGAGAGACGATCAGGTCTGAGTGACGGTACCAGACCGTTGTCTTTATTGACTCACCTTCTGGAATCTTCACGATGGTATACTTCCGTTTCGATTGAGAGCTTTCGCCAAAATATCGTGACAACGGTTCCTCGGTTTCGAGCAACTGGCACCCATCCAAGTTCAGGGAATTAAGTTTGTTGATACGCACGGCGGTCGTCGGATACAGGTGTGTATCGACTTCGGCCATGTACAATATGAGGTAGTCGGCCTCAACGCCTCGCAGGCGCACTTTGTTCTGCTCTTTGATTGCATTTTTCAAATTGGCCACCTCGTCGGTGGGATCGATTTTGACCTTAAAGACGGTGTCACCGCCAATAAGGAAGCAGCTAAGGTTGTATAACGTTTGGGCCATTTGGGAGGTGGACGGTAGATGTTTGGTTTTCGGCTTCCTTTGTTGAGCAAACACACATGGCTCATGTCGTCATCGTAATTGTTTCAGCTCCACGTGATTGTGGTCATACGCGAGCGCCAGTTTCAGTTGGCAGATTCTACTTAACTACGCCACCAGTCAGAATAAGGAATCTGCCCTGCTCTCCCCCAAGATCCGAGGTTTATTTGGCAAACCAAACACGTCTTTTCGCGTCTCGTAAGTATGTTGAGATTGGTCTGCTTCACAAATGTATATTAGGCTTACAACTGTAATCTGCTACAACCTTTTTTGGCTCCATGCATTGTATAGTAGGCGGTACACAGGTCCGTACATTTGCGTGCCATGTCGGAGCCGACTACAAGGCCACGAAGACATCGAGAATGTACATATCCACCTGTTGAAAGAAAGAAGCTCTCTCAACACCATCTCGAGAGTGATATAGTGAGGGAGCAGAAGAAGAAGGCCCTTCCAAGCCCAACAGCCCGAAGCAGAACTATCGCTCGTAGTGTGGCAGAGTAGGTCTTGAGGCCAATAAATAGGAGAGAGATTATTAATAGAAACATTTGACGCCTATCTTTCCAAATTCCGGGTTTATCGAGAACACCCCAAGTACGCGTTCATGTACGTCCCTTATCCCTTACCGATTTGGTGGCTCAGTAAGGGTTGGGGTTAGTTTGATGCGCCTGCTCCCCCACAGATACTTGATACTGACAACCACGGGTCCAGATTACATCTTGTATCTCAGCCTGTATCCTGAGGTGTGACGGACCAGTCCCCAGCCCCACCAGTGCGTCTTGCTCCGGCATACCGACATAGATATTGGTGTAGACTTTGGATCGACGCCTGAGGTAACCTGGTTGTTCACGTTGAGAATTTTATTAAGACCATGGTCGACAAAATGATTAAACGAGTCGATGTGCTGTTTGACGAGTCCTTTGACTTTGAGGCACGCAGGAAGGAGCCATTTGTCTTCCGCTGTCTTGACTGGATCCGAAAGACAGAGGCCTCTATCTATAGATCTTTTGCGGATTCGTCCAGTCTTCGTTTTCTTTTGTTGCAGTCACGTACTGCGAAGTGTCACATAGGAAGAAGAGTCAATTGAGGCAGTAATGCTTCCTCTATGTAATATTGCTGTACCTTGTGCCTGGTAAATATGAGTAATCGGGAGCGTTAAAATACTGGGAAGCGTTCAATTTTCGCCAGCTAATTTCGAAGGTTGCGCTTGGTCAGGCTGAATACTTCGCGTTATTCAGAGCCGAGATGCGCAGACCTGGTAGAAATGGCCCATCCGTGAGGGCTGATGAGAACGCCACTGGATGGGACAGGTTCAAGCTTAAGATGTGGACCACATTGTCGAGAGATCGAGACGTAACTGATACGCAAGTATAAGTTACCTAGTCTCCAAGAGCTCTCCCTTAGATCCTTTTGCAGATACACGATAGAATAAAAGAAACAACGATGGGGCTCACTATCTCATATATCCCCTCGACTAACACAAATCCCGCGATGCAGAATAGAAACACGGGGAGATGGACACAACAAGTAGATGATGACAGAGGGAGGGGCAATGTACTAACGGTAGAGGCCGTAGTCGTGGTAGACCACTCTGAAAACCATGTCGTCGAAGAGCTCGCAGTTGTCCTTGACCCAAGGACGCCCAGCAGTACGTCCCATTGGTTCCTGTACCAACCAAGAAGGGTAGTACAAGGCCTACCACTCGCCGGCCTTCTCTTTCTTAGGGATGGCGGCCCACTCGTCAAGAAAGATGAGTCGCCCGTATAGCATAGCCCGCTGCTAAATCGTGATTGATGCGCCACAGCCAAAGAATCGGAACAGTGGTACGTTCTCATGTCCCCAGTGAAGGCGTGGACACCAAAATGAAGGAAGGCATGACGGATTCCAACACTCCGCTTGGCGTTCTTCACCTGACCGATCGAGTGATCGGGTTCTTGTGCATTGCTTTCTACTTGAGCCGCTGTGGTACGGAAGTTCTGATTGAGAAGAGGAGGACATGACAGATGTCAGCTGTCATCGGTGTGTGGGCGCCGATGCCGAATCCCGATCGATCCTCTCCTGGACCCCGAAGTGATACAGAGGGAACAACCATGGCGACCAAGGCACCCCAAAGAATGAACCTGTGAGCACCTCGACGGTTATATAGCGCCCTGTTGTCACTGATGATGCCCCAAAAGCCTTTACCTCAATGGTGCGCCGCTTCACTTCAATCTAGGTCCATACCGCTCATCTCGGGTACCAAAAAGAAATTATTGTGCAAGATGTTCCAGATTTGAAGTATAAGCTGGTGTTGATTGTAGGAAGTGAAGGGATAGAATTAGAGAGGAAAGACAACCAGACGTGGGCACCAGTCCAGCGCCTGTATGTCCTCGGTCTCTTTACAACGTACACTCACCGAGGCATGTGCGTATATAGAGATATTTCCCCGACATCCCAGGTACGCGTAGAGATTCAAATGAAGATTAGTCATCTGTGGCTCGCGAAGAAGGACCGGAATGTCAAGGAGATTGGCCTTCACAAGCTTTTTGACGAGTACTGGACCTCCGGAGAGCACGAGCTTATGGTACCAGGTTGGTTGTACTCCCCAGCCAGTCTTTTCATACCTGATGCAGAAGCGCAGAGGTCCTTGTCGTTGGAAAGTATCGTTGCTCGTTTGAATTACATTTCTCTGCGAGCCCTACGGTTCGTCTCTTTGCAACCGCCCATTGCATCCAGCTATTGATGTCCGCATAGGCGGAAACCCTCCACGGCTTGCTCAAAGAACTCGAGGAATTGTTAAAGGAACGCGCCCCAATGAGGGATGCATCAACAGAGAGCAATGTGGACAAGGCTATCAAGTACGGGGTTGTCTTCGCAGAGGTCAGTTCTCCCAAATGGAAACCAGTGAGACACTGACACTTTCTAGTTGAATCCTGTCTCAAAGGCTGTCTTTGGTCTTGCCAGTGCCACGTTTGAGGTTTGTACCCGCTGATTGCATATCAGGAACAGACCTAATGCATCACGACGTAGCTCTTGAAGGAACAAAACAAATACGACCAGATACCGTCGGCCCTGTTGGGTCGGTTGCAGCGCATTTTGCCATTGGGGAAGAAGGTCGCAGACGATGTTGTCTGCGAAGAGACAGCAATCTTGGAGAAGGTGATCCAGCGAATGTTCGAAGTGATGCGAATGGTCGCGCAATTCTCATGCAACTATGTCAAAGGTAGTAAGCGGTCATGTCCTGGATTTGGTAAGTACTGAGATGATCACAGCGAGAACACCGGCCAACCCAGAGAAGATCGAAGAAATGGACAAAGAATTGACTAAGGTCATTGAAGACTTCAACCATGCAGTGGATGTTGAGGCGCTCCGCCTCGCCAAGAAGAATGGTAAGCCCTTATTGTCCCTACCTGCTGATGACCCGTTCTCAATGACCCATGTAGAGCAAGAGTTTTTGCTTACGCGGCTTAAACGCGTTGAGACTGGTTATGACTTGAGACTCTGCTGTATGGAAGGCACCCGCGAGACTCTCTTGAGTCGAATCATGGCCTGGGCGGCCAATGAGTCAGATACGAGCAATCTATACTGGATCCACGGCTTCCCCGGGATTGGAAAAACGTCATTCGCTCATTCAATCTGTGAAAAGCTTCACAATAAAGAGCGCCTCGCCGGAGCATTTTTCTGCCAGAGGGATGACGCGAATATGAACGAGCTCAGAAATATCCTTCCTACTCTCATCTCCAAACTCGCCGAAAAATTTCCCACCTTTCGGAGCATTGTCGCAGACCGTCTTCGTAGCGACCCAAATCTGACATCAAGGTCGATGAAGGGCTCTCTCTTCCTTGACTTCATCCGCAACCTTCCTCGTCACCCAAAACACGCTCTCGTCTTTGTCATTGACGCACTCGACGAATGTGGTGACGATCAAAATCGTCCAGTCCTCTTGAAGATTCTGACCGAGGCTGCCACACATGCTCCGTGGCTCAAAATTATTGTCACCAGTCGACCAGAAGACGAAATCCAGCGTTTCTTTCATCGCCTCCCTCGATTGTCATATTCATCTTATGATTTGTCTATGGATCAAGATGCAGAAGCTGATTTGCAAACCTTCGCCCGAAGCCAGTTCGATTTAGTGGCCAAAGTGTGGATTCTGCCCACTCCTTGGCCAGAACAACCGCTCTTTGATAGAGTCATCTCTCGGGCGAACGGCATGTTCATCTTCATTGAGACCCTTGTGCTTGTCCTTAAGCAATGTGAAGACCCCGAAGAGACTTTGAAGGCGAGCTTGCAAGACTCAGGCCTGAAACCTCTATTCAACCTTTACTCCAGTATCTTGAAAGCACGAAGGGTGCCAAACAATGCCGAGTTCCGGCAGGTGATTGGAGTGCTTCTTACAGCGACTCCGTATCGCACACTGAGTGAAGATTCGATTGCTGAGCTGGCAGGAGTGAGGCCCAATCTGGTTAGAAAGTGGGTGGATAATCTCAGCTCCCTGCTATATCGAGACGAGGCGGCCAATGGAGGACTTCGTGTCCGGCATTCATCAATTTCGGAGTTCTTTGTCAGCGATCACTGCGCTTATAAAGTGAATATTGAAGACGCGAACACGCAGCTGGGAAGTGCTTGCCTCAAGACGATGATGGAACAGCTCCGTTTCAATATCTGCAATCTCGACGATTCCCGACTTGCTAATGCAAATATCATAGATCTCCCATCCCGAATCAAAGAGCACGTTTCCGACGCTTTGCAATATAGTTCTCTCTATTGGTCAAATCACCTTTGCTTTACTCCCGACAATGGAGATCCTTGCGTGTGGGGAAAGTTGAAGGAATTCTTCGAAGGGTTGTATGGTCTATTTTGGGTTGAGGTATTGAGTATTATGGGAATGGTCCCGATTGGCGCCCCAAGCCTGCGCCGAGTGATCTCTTGGTCCAAGGTGAGTTCAGCTCCGAGTTGCCACCTGCGAAAACGATTCCAACTGGATGTAGAATGCCGGTTCAGATGTTGTCCAAAGAATCCAGGATGTTTGCCATTTCATCATCACCTTCCACCACCCCATCTCTATCAGCACTCCACACATCTATATTTCAACGGCCCTATCCCTGCCCTCACAGTCATCTTTATCGAGGACCTTCAGCAAAGAATTTACTAGTACCATCACGGTACGAGTGGGGAGCCCGTCGTCATGGCCAGCACCGCCATTGGAGTGGACTGGACTCGCAGGAGCCATCTGGAGTATAGGTTATTCCCCCAATGGGACCCGCATTGTTACTGGATCCAGCGATAAAACAATTCGGGTTTTGGATGCAGAATCTGGTGCTGTGATTGTCGAGCATCTTGCAGGGCATAACGACAGTGTGTATTCTGTTGCATACTCTCCTGATGGGCGGCGCATCATCTCCGGATCCTACGATCGCACCATTCGGATCTGGGATGCAGAGACTGGCGCTGAGGTCGGCAATCCTCTCAAGGGGCACACTGGCTCGGTGTTGTCCGTCGCTTACTCTCCTGATGGGCGGCGCATCATCTCCGGATCCTGCGATCGTACCGTTCGAATCTGGGATGCAGAGACTGGCGCTGAGGTCGGCAATCCTCTCAAGAGGCACACTGACTGGGTACGGTCCATCGCTTGCTCTCCTGATGGGCGGCGCATCATCTCCGGATCCTACGATCGCACCATTCGGATCTGGGATGCAGAGACTGGCGCTGAGGTCGGCAATCCTCTCAAGGGGCACACTGGCTCGGTGTTGTCCGTCGCTTACTCTCCTGATGGGCGGCGCATCATCTCCGGATACTCCGACCGCACCATTCGAATGTGGGATGCCGAGTCTGGGGCTGAGGTCGGCAATCCTCTCAAGGGGCACACTGGCTCAGTGCTGTCTGTCGCTTACTCTCCTGATGGGCGGCGCATCATCTCCGGATCCTCCGACCACACCATTCGAATGTGGGATGCCGAGACCGGCGCTGAGATCGGCAGTCCTCTCAAGGGGCACACTGACTCGGTGCTGTCCGTTGCTTACTCTCCTGATGGGCGGCGCATTATTTCCGGATCGGATGACAGCTCCATTAGAACTTGGGGTTCTGAGCCTCACGAGGGGCATACCTACCCGGTTCAGTCTATTGATTACTCTTCTGATATGCAGCACACTGTCTCTGAGCCTTATCATCACACTACCCGTGTGAGGGACTCAATTTTTCTTTATGCTTCCATCCGACGCTCCTCTTGTAACCTAATGCGTGCTGGTTTTTTTGCAGAACTCGACATGGACGGTTGGGCCAGGGGTTCAGAGGGTGGCTTACTCTACTGGGTACCGCACGACTTTCGTAAAGGTTTTGATTCACCTGCCCTCATGACAACCACTCTTACATCTCATTATCGTTCCGTTTCTCCCGACTTTGATGACTTTGCCTTTGGAACTTCATGGACTCAAATATTCATCAATGCACCTTCTTAACCATTTTGTCGCTGAACTCTGGGCATGTAGTTTGGCCTTAGTCGCTCTTTCGGTTATTAAAGTTCCGACCATTATTGATCGAGTTACTAGCTCGCGTACCTTGCACGTTATATTTTCTCCCAAACAGCATTGGGTGGGTGCAGGTCACTATCCTTCTAGTGCGAGACCAATGAACGGTGCCTTATCTGGGTTTCATGTGCCTCTAGTACGCAACGATTCCTGTCATTCACATATCTCACCCATGTCAACTAACCAACAAGTTTGTGTTCACTTTCGGTCTCGATCTGAGCCACATGAGCTTTTCCAGAGCTCTATTTGGTGTCTCCGCGAGAGGGTGTTGCACCCAGTGATCAAAGATTTATACCTTGCCCCGGAGCGATTTCAGTTTTCAGCCATCAGGGGACGGTCATCAACAATGTGTCTTCGCCTTTAAAATGCCTTTTTACTCGATCGCTCACTTGCTCCCCCATGGAGTGGGTCGTGTTAGACTAGCACAGCGAGTGAGTTTCCTCCTTTTCACTCTCATCCCGACACTCTCCGCTCCTCCCGATCGCTCCGATATTTCCCACCGACCATCGCCCCTCGCTTGTTACTTCCTGCTCTGTGAGCGCCAGTTTCAGGTGGCAGATTCCAGTTCACTACGCCACCAGTCAGAATAAAGAACCTGCCCTGCTCTCCTCCAAGATCCGAGGTTTATTTGGCAAACCAAACACGTCTTTCGCGTCTCGTATGTTGAGATTGGTCTGCTTCAAAAATGTATATTAGGTTCCTACTGCTAATACATGTAATCTGCTACGACCTTCTTTGGCTCCATGCATTGTAGGCGGTACACAGGTCCGTACATTTGCGCGCCATGTCGGAGCCGACCACAAGGCCACGAAGATGTCAAGAATGTACATATCCACCTGTTGAAAGAAAGAGGCTCTGTCAACATCATCTCGAGAGTGATATAGTGAGGAAGCAGAAGAAGAAGGCCCCTACAAGCCCAACAGCCCGAAGCAGAACTATCGCTCGTGGAGTGGCAGGGTAGGTCTTGAGGCCAATAAATAGGAGAGAGATTATTAATAGAAACATTTTACACCTATCTTTCCAAATTCCGGGCTTATCGAGAACACCACAAGTACGGGCTCAAGTACGTTCCTTGTCCCTTTCCGATTTGGTGGCTCAGTAAGGCCATAACGCGCTGGGTGGACTAATTCCAACCACATGGATTCGAACCGTGTCTCTACGTCCGTGGTGCTTGAATGATGGGCTACCCACTTACTTGCTCGTTGTTTGCGTGTGCGGTGCGTCAGAACGAGATCCAGATATCTACGGATTTCATTCGTCGAATGCAGGTCCATCTTAATGGTATTACCGAGTCCTTGATTACCTGAAGCGGAGACGGATATGGATTGATGAGTGGGGTTAAACGATGAGGAAGACGACGGCTACAGTGTCAGTGTCTCTGTGAGTACGGAGGGTCGAGAACTTTCTGTGCCCATTTCCTACAAGAGGGTTGCATGAAACCTGCGGGTACAGAACCAGCGAACCAAACACGAACCAAACACGAGGCACCTTGAGCGGACGTCAACAGCAAACCCTGAAACTACAACGCTCCCAGCTTTTTCTACTAATTGTACCGACACTATTGGTCTTTTAATATTACCCAAGTAACGAGGACACCGTCACCGACTCTGACGACGACAGCCGAAATGAGCACGGCCCAGCATCCAACGTCCCCGGTTCGCGCGAGCACAGCGTCAACCATCGGCAGATTATCTCCGACATCGGGTCCGGCGAGGAGTTTGCTAGCAAATGGCACGAATGGCGTTGCTTCAGGCCAAGCTGTCGAGCTTGACTTGACGGGTCGCATCCAAATTGTCGATGAGGAGAAAAAGTTCACGTGAGCAGACCTCTTGCACGACCTAGTCACAACCCCGGTGCCTCAAACCACCAAGCTGACAAAATATGCGACCCACAGCACTGGGCTCGGTAGTCAACTGGAGAAATGGGGACTCAGCGACGTTGGATTTGCATACAATATCGTATCTGTGTTTGGCAGTCAGAGCACGGGAAAAAGTAAGTAACCCGGTCTCCTCTCATTGGCTGCACGTGCACGAGTTCCATGCTCCACGCTGCTGGCGGCAGCTTGGCACAAGGTGGTACAGCCACGCCTTCTATATTCACTCAAGGAGCAAGTGGCCTTCCCAATAGTTCTTCCCCGACGTGCATTACGCAATGGACTCTCGGCGGAATGGGAAATGGAGTTGAGAGGTCAACAGCCATCTCCCCCGCGTATTTTCCTATCGAACACGAGGATAACCCCTTCAAATCCTTTCATGAATTGAATACCTGTCAGGTACCCTCCTTAACCGCCTCTTTGGCTCAACCTTCGATGTCATGGACGAAACGCGCCGTCAGCAGACTACCAAGGGTATATGGATGTGCAGGTCCACACCTCCCAGCACCCTTCTTGTTATGGACGTAGAGGGAACCGACGGTCGAGAGCGAGGCGAGGACCAGGACTTTGAGCGAAAGAGTGCACTCTTCTCCCTCGCCAGTTCGGAAATTCTCATCGTCAACATGTGGGAACATCAGGTAAGTGACTGATATGGGCCTGAGGAGTCAATTTTGGCTGCGGGACTCGACTTGAACCTATCTGATTCTAGGTCGGTCTTTACCAAGGAGCAAACATGGCCCTCCTCAAGACCGTATTCGAAGTCAACCTCACCCTTTTTGGAAAGCGAGAGGGTGAAAAGTGCGTTTCTTTCCGTTCCAATCAGAACATAGCTGCTGGTCAAAGACTGCCTCGGCTCGACTCGCGATGTTGAACTGACCGAATTCTCTTCAGCTCTGCACAACGCACGCTCCTACTATTTGTTATTCGTGACCACGTTGGTGCCACTCCTCTCACCAACCTCCAGGCGACTCTCACTGCGGACATGCTCCGCATTTGGGAGGGCCTTACAAAACCTCAAGGTCTTCAAGGCGCAAGAATGGAGGAGTATTTTGATATGGAGTTCGTTGGATTGCCGCACAAGGTCTGTCTCCTTCTTTTTCGATGCCACAGTCATATAAGGGAACATGCATAACTCTGACATTTCTCGTACAGCTTCTCGTACCTGAGAAGTTTGAGGAAGCCGTTGGTCACCTCCGGCTCCGGTTCACTGACCCTTCCAATCCTGGCTTCCTCTTCAAGCCCGTCTACCACAAACGGATACCTGCAGACGGTGTGGGTCATTACATGAATGCTATTTGGGAACAGGTACGGTGTCGTACGATTTCTCTTCCTGGTTCGAGAAACTGGCTGACCGCACGCACCAGGTGCAAAACAATAAAGATCTCGATCTCCCCACCCAGCAAGAACTCCTTGCTCAATTCCGGTGTGATGAGATTGCTGCCGTTGCAGTATCAAAGTTCCTCTCTGGTGGAGTCAGGGACGTGAGGAAAGTAGTCGAGCGGGGAGATGTAGTTGAGGGGTTGGGGGCGGTCATGGCTGGATGGAGAGATGGCGCAATTTGTAAGATCTCCCGTATGACTCTTTTGAGGCATTGGTTGACGATGGAACCTGCAGCGCACTTTGATCATGCAGCCTCGCGGTATCACAAACAGGTCTATCAGCGCAAGAGGGCTGATTTGCTTAAGACTATCCATACGACCCTTCACCCGCTCTTTTATAATCAGCTCAAGAACTTAAGTAAGCTGACTGTCATCCGGTTCAAGAAGGCCCTTGGTGCTGGCTTGAAAGGCGAAGGGTGCGCCCGCTTTCATTCGTATTCCCTACCTCATATATACAACGTTAACTTCTGTTTCGGGACAGTTATGACTTTGCCGAAGTTGTTCACCATGCGCGAGAAGTTGGTGTCGAGTCCTTCGAGCGAGGTGCGAGGGAGGCATTACTAAGCGAAGCCGAGGAATGGAGCTTCGATGAAGAACTTGCACAACTCGAAATTGAAATGAAGAGCGTCGCGGATGTGTTTAGGAAGGACGAGACGACCAAGATGATTAATGGAGTTGAGGTGAGTTGTTCGTTCCTCGTGTTATTATTCCTGAGAGACGCTAACAACACAATCAACAGAGGACGTTCAAGACGCAACTCACGGAGCCAGTTGACCTTGCTCTTAATAAACCCGATATTGATATGTGGGACCGTGTCCTCATTGGGTTTAACGACTTGATCAGCAAAGCAGAGGCGGTCTATACTTCCAAGTCTGCTGGTGGGTCTTATGGAACCGGTAACTATGAAGTACAAGAGTTGATAACTTGTCTTTTAGCTTTCAATTGTACCGAAGAAGAAACCTCCACCGCTCTTGGTACCCTCCGAAAACGTGCATGGCTTGCGCTTATCACCAAGATCAAGGAACACACCGCCGACGCTGCACTCCTCGCCAAACTCCGCGCTTCGTTCGAAGACTCGTTCCGCTATGACGCAAATGGGGTACCACGTGTATGGAAACCTGAAGACGATATCGATGGCGTTTTCAAGAAGGCGCGGGATACGACGCTCGACCTTATTCCTCTCTACGCAAAGATTTCACCTACCGACAAGGGAATTCTGCCTGATAACATCCTACCCAATGTTGACGCGGCTCCATTGCCGGGTGCTACAGGCACAACAGCTGAGGAGTTTGATTTCGATGCTTCGCTCGTACTTCTGTCCGAGACAAAACAGTTGGATATTACGAGCCGATTCAGACGGGACTCAGACGCTTACTATGTCGAGGCGAAGAGGAGTACAGTTAGTTCTGTGGCTCAGATCCCGATGT
>Ga0307515_10013218_pt1 | contig 15441 bp, 13 predicted proteins | sample 17_EM_MG_FD_194513 | JGI IMG/M metagenome (GOLD analysis project Ga0307515, IMG submission 194513) | Populus trichocarpa ectomycorrhiza microbial communities from riparian zone in the Pacific Northwest, United States - 17_EM | ecosystem: Host-associated > Plants > Roots > Unclassified | place... | reverse complement strand
AGAGGGAGGAAAGTGGATTGTCATTAACTCCGGTTTGTTTTCCTCTCTATAATGTTGGATGCATATATTGTTACTGAAAAAAGAAGAAGTTAGATATGTTGGTATTTTACAATCAATGCAGGCCAAAGTTGAGCTGGTTAGAGTTTCCTTTCTCGCTGCTTAAAGGGGAAAACTGGAATAGACTGTGTCAAATAATTCTTGCATAGTCGTATGTGTTCTTATTGAGTTTGTACCTTACTCAATACGGGCATCAATTTCATGCTCATAGTAACCCTACGAGCAAGTTGAAATTGACTTAAATTCTGTTAGCATAATTGTGAAACATTGGTACTTTGATGAACTCTTAAGGTGATAAACGAGGCTTGTTGATTCATAGAACCCTGCTACCTTCTCTGTCCTTAGGTAAGGTGATAGTTCATGTTCTTGATGAGGAGGCTCGAGCAGACTACGATTTGGAAAGTCTTTGGACCTCAGAAACATCTAAAGAGGAGCCAGTTCGGGTAAAATGTAAATTCGAGGACTACAAATTTTAAACCTTTCTGGTCTTTATCTGATTTTTTGCCTTCTCAACACGCACACCCACCCACCAACATGACATTGTAAGCTGGGTTCTCTTCTTTATCTAGAAGATAGAGGAATGCATTAGCACGAATCGAGATTGTTAGTTCAATTATTTTTAGCTATTCAGGAAAATTCAATATGCATTTAGCAGAAGAGAAATCCAAGTATAAAAAAGCAATTGAGCTCCAATCTCTAGCAAGATGGTTTAAAATTTTATCCCGGTTTCTAGAGCGAGAGATGTATGCAAATTTGAGAATAATCTAGCTATAACTGCATCTCTTTTTTCAATCATTTCCACCTTTTATCCATTTTGCGTCTTCTAAATCTGACAGTGGCTTTCTGAGTGTTTTACCCGTCGGCTTGAAGGGGAGAGACAGAGTTAAGAGTTTTCTAACCAATTTAATGAGCACTCTGCACAAAATATTCTCTGTGGTTAAGTTGCTGATTAATGTATTGGTCTTGTGGAGTTCTATAAACTTGCATATACGTGTATGTATAAGTTTCTGCATGTGTGTAATGTTTTTTCTGCCTGGTTTTTGGACGGGATAGGTCCATGACTCTGTGGTCTGTGGGGTAATCTATTGATAACTGTCATCTTAGTTGTACAGAAAATTGTTAGAAACTTAGAATTCAATCTCAATCCTTATTTGGAATGGCTTCTTACCATGACAGGGTTTCCAAACTTTTTTTAAAAATTAAATAATGGTCGTTTATGAATAATTTTCTGCAGTTTTTCTGGAGCTGCTCGTGCGTATTAATCTAGACTTTTTTTGAATTGTCTATATTGTTTCATCTTTTCTCGGAATCTCTGTTCCATCCTTTTCCGTGCAAGGATCGTAGAAAAAGAACGAGGAATTAGCTCATAAATCACAAACTAATAGTAATAACATATGATATAGTGTTTCTTTGGCTTACATTTCTACTGAAACAGATTTATAGCAAGTTAAAGCAGCTCTTACTAGTGATATCCTTCAGGCATGAAAGGATTTTGGTGAAATCAAGTACATAAATGGAATTTGAAGCCAATCAGTGAAAATAGAATGCCTTGTTTCCCACTACATGCAACTGTTCACTACTTGCAAGTACCGTTATCGTCTTCTTCTTCTTCTTCTTCTTCTTCTTCTTTTGTACATGAAATGGGAAAGGCAGATAGGGTTTCCCAAACTCATTGCAAGGCACATCATGCCCAAGCACTGACACACATCTAGAGGAACCTTTCTGCCAACTACTGTGTATTGTACTCAAACTGGTTTGTATGAACCAACTTTCTTCTTCTGAGTGAAGTAAAACACAGTTGCTGCAATAACAGAACCACCAAAAATCAATGCACCTGCAAGACCAAAGAACACTGCACGTTCGTCACCAGAGTAAAGGCTTATCAAAAACTTTTTTTCTTATCCCAGTTTGAGATACTGACCTATGGCAACATATATGTAATTAGGTTCTGGTCTGACTGTAGTTAGTGCACCTGCGAATTCACACAATACTAAATTTTCAGATTCATAAGTTCAAGTAGTAGGGGCTAGTAAATAATATATGTGCTTGCTATATAAACATATGCTATAAAATTATGTGAAGGAAAGTACCCTGGTCATAACAGTTCGTTGAATGCCTCCTGTTGGTACAAATGCAAAAGAAATTCTCGTGTAGACCATTGTTATAACCACAGAATCCACCACTAGCCTCACAAGATTGACATTCTCCATCTAGTTGCTTCCAAGTCAACTTGAAACCACCTTGCAATGCCCGACCAAAACCCTGAACCAAGTCTCCATAAACTGCCTCGTCACTCACCAGGGCACTCACAACTGACTCGCAATATCTATGCCAATCAAATTCTGGTGTTGCTCCCTCCAAGAACACATATGACTGCTCAATACCATACTGTAAACATGCTATATGTGGAAGTGAAGGTGGATACAGTGTGCAATTATAAAAGAAATGCAGCATTTTATTGCCTAGCGTAGAATTGAACAGTGAAGGAGTGCTATTTACTGTGATAGTATCATGGGGTGCTTTTGGACAATCTGCTCGTCTTATTTTGGTATGGTGAAGGGTGAGAGATTTACTGTAGTGGTTGATGTTTGTAATAGGATAAAGATCATTAGAGAGATAGATCATTGGATTTTGGTCACTGCAAGAGATATTGAAGCCTGGGTATCCACAATGCTCAAACTGTTGACTTTGGTGCCAAAAGGGGTAGCTAATTGTGATGCCATTACCACCGCAGTCAAAGGAAGGGCATGTTGTGATTGGTGATTGATCACTGGAGTCGCCATTGATGGAGGTGTAGAGGAAGACAAGGAAGAGAATAGAAGGAAGACGAGCTAGAGAGGCCATGTTTTAGAATGGAAATGCTTGTTGATGAAATGAAACTGGCAATTAGAGGCCGACGGCATACTATAATTGATTTGGGTCGATCATTGAGTTTTAACTAGTTTATTGTTGTTGTTTTCTGGTCAGGATTGTTAAAATATGATAAAGGGAGGTCAACGAAGTAAGTAGAATGCTAAAATTAAATAAAGTGAAGTCAACGAAGTAAGTAGAAATGATACAGAAATTTTTGGAATAAGTCATTAATTTATAGTTTTTTTATGGATGATTCCCATTCATGAAAAATAAATCATGCAAGGCAAGGTACATTGTTATATGCTAAATGACTATTATCCTCAAGAGCACCAACACGATGATGAAGACCCGATATTGTTTGGTCCGCAGGCTCTGTAGCGTTCGGTCTGAAGTTTTAAGAGGTAAACTATCCATCTTTGACTCTTAGGCATGCCCCATAAGCTTGGTGGTTCTGTCCTTGAAAAAAAAAACAATCTTTGAGGACTTGACCCCTTAGCTGGGCACAAATTGGTAAAGTCATTAGGAGACAAGAGGAAGGAATTTGTCAAGCCCAGCTACCATCCAACTCAAGCCCGGAGGCACTCAAAAATTGATAAACCTCCATGGATGGTTGCCCACAATAAGAATTATTAATTCACAGTCCACAAAAGCTATTTAGGGCCACTTGCGCTCATCCTGTGGCTTATTAGACCAACCATGTAATCAATTCTTGGCTTTTTAATCCTTTTCCGTTTCAGGCAAAAAAAAAAAAACAGAGAGAGAGAGACAGAAACCACATGCATATTGTTCCGTGGAGTTTGTCCCTGCCAAGCCTTAATCGAAACCTGTCATTTACTTAATGACCCTTAGAGTAAGATACTGTACAGACTAGTGAGTAGACAATAGCACTGTCATCTCATGCAAGCACTGCTCTGTATCCTGTACAAAGTGATATCATGTGCATATCATAGCACAGACAGTCATTTATGTCCGAGGCTAGATAGCCTGCAACCTGGAGCTGGTCAGGTTTCCTTCCAACTGTAAATGATGTAAAGATTCTACAACTGCACAAGCAAATGGTGATCTTGTTGTTCCTTAATTTTAGCATTTTAGGTGATTTTTATTGGTTTCTTTGTTTCTATGGGAATGGGTTTGTTTTTTTCATATTGTTTGTGTTTATGACTAATCTTTCAGTTATTGTTCGGCATATATAGCTGCTTCATCTTAAAAATTTGCAAGTCATGCACCCTGATAAAGATCTCAATAACTCTATGAGGATATTAATTGTTAAGTATATATAAGCACTTCGTTGAAATTCATAGGGAGGATTGACGTCAAGCCATCGACATGATATTGGGAGAAAAGCTCAGGGGCAGCTCAGGCTCAACATAGACAGATCGCATATATATAAAGCCTGACCAAACCTGGCCAGGCCTATACAAGCAGCGACTTATAAGCCTATAACATATCCACGTGACCTTGAGAGGTAAACATGCATCTGCGCCTGACGGTTCTCTGCCTGTGCATTCAGTCTAACCACTTGTCCATAAAAAAAAAAATTCTCATTAATTTTGGCTTGAAAAGAAACAGATCATCTTTCATCTTCCAAGTAATTCAGCTGCTAGAAGTGTCTGCTATTTGTAAGTCATTTGAGAGCTAATTCATCTTTACAGTGGGAGCATATCATTTGAGCTCCTACCCTTTTCCTAAAATGTAATTTTTGCTTATTAATCACAAATTAGGTATGCAGGTAATTTGAAAATTAAAGTTAAGAGTGAGACACGCCAGACCTACAAAAAGAAAAAAACAAGTATTGTAACTTTTTTTTTTTATATACACAAAGACCTAATTCATGTAGACCAAACAAATTAATCATACTACAGAAATTCAAGGAAGGATTCGATCATAATACATGACTTAGCCTCGTTCCATGTAAACTAAACGAGTTTGATATAGTTTTACGTGAAAGTGAATGTGAATGGAGTGAAGAACAAATTGATTTGTGAAAAACACATCAAAAATATAAATTAACATGTCATGATATACTAGTAGAAGTTGGTGACGATACAAACAGATATATATATATATATATATATATATATATATATATGTATATATATATATATATATAAACATCTCTCAAAGTAGAGACACCACTTTTGGGATCCCACAGTACACGGTGCAGATTGTCAACACCTGTGTTCTTGGTTGTGCTGCTTCAAATATTCACTTCCATTGTGGCTGGTTTGCCTCTGCAAGAATGGTAAACCAAGAACCTTCAAAAGGCTCTCTTATGATGATTGCTTGGTCAATTGAGGGAAAGCTTTGAAGACTAGTCAGGTTGTCAGATTCACACACTCAAATTCCTTCATGTACGCACTCCAATTTAAGTCTGCCAAGTTGTCTTGATAATCCTAGAAACAAGGTCTTATCATGGAGAGATAAGAGAAAGGATTTCACCATGTACAATTAAGAAAAAAAAAAACCAAGTCCCCTGTCGCTGATGTTCACAAAAAGAAAGAAAGAAGATTTCAATCCCTAACATCCATGAAAATGAAAATAGTCTCAGCTTTTAGCTTTCTCAATATTGTCTAGATCCTTTAATGCACAGTCCACTGAACCATGAGTTCCCCCTTCTGAGATTTTAAACCAGCCTTTTGTTCCTTGAACATTCGTTACCATTTTGTTATGGTATATGAAACTGTAGATATTGTTTTATGATCCGCAGAGATGTTAATATTTCATCATTCTGAAACTAAACTTTTTCGAGTCTAAAAGCTGATGTTTCTTTAGCTGCATGATGCGCAGTTGTGTCTGAAAAAATGGTGCTTTCTTGGCAGAAGCGTGTGCTCTTATTGCAGTCTTCTTTTCTATTGCTTTAATCAACACCAACTTGTGAAGGCGAGAGTGAGAGAGTTGACAAAGGAGGTTGCACGGTAGCATCAAGGCTCGTTGCTCGAAAGGAAAAAATAGACAATATGTGCGCGCGCGCGCGCCAGCAGCAGCAACCAACCAACCAAGGGAACCCTTGTTGGAAAAGTTTGTTGGGATATCGATGTCGTTTTTGAAGACTTGTTACAAACAAATGGGGGTTTGGAATTGATCTCTGTGGCATAAAAATTGCAGCACAAATGTTACAATTTTCCATGTTTTTGTTTTTCTTGAGTGGTAGCTTGTGATTTCTATGCTAGCTTTGTAAATTCTGACATGGTGATTGTTGTGGACTGAAAATGTTGATATTGATTTATGCTCCAATTTTTCTCTGCAAAACTAATTGCGGAGAAATGAATATTAAATTTCCGGCAAGTTGTGATGTTAACAGTTTAACACGCCACTCCAGACTTGATCAGACTAGGTGTTCAAGAATACATTTCAAATTGTCCTATACTATGACTATCATACTCGTACATTCCTCCTACTCCTACAGAATCAAGAAGCTCAACAGGGCATAAATGGCAAAAGAGAACATTAAGGAAAAAAGAAAAATAATTTTTCCTCATCTTCCTTTGGGATTTACTATTTGTGAAATTTTTTTGCTAGTGTATGGCTCATCATTTCCCTCACGGACTCCAGTCTCCTCAACTCCAGCCATCTCTCTATGAATTGAATAGGTGTCTTTTGTTTCACTGTCTGCGACCAATTTAGCTCCTGCAGGATTGTCTTGCATTTGTAGAGAAAATTCAAGATTCCACAGCACATCACCCATCGAAGGGCGATTGCATCCATGATCAGCCAAACACTTGACTGCTGTCTCAGCGAATTTGTTGTAGCACTCAGGGTCTATGTCTTCCTTTATATGTGGATCAATAATATCCCAATCTGCTAGACTAACTTGTTCTTTAGGCGAGCTAGGATTAAGGGCTGGCCTACCACATAATACTTCAAAAAGGACTACCCCGAAAGAGTAGACGTCGGATTTTTCTGTCAATTGTTGCCGACGGAAGTACTCAGGATCCAAGTATCCAAAGCTACCTTTTATTACTGTACTAACATGTGTTTGTTTAAGATCAGGTCCAGTTTTCGACAGGCCAAAATCGGAAACTTTTGCGACCCACTTCTCATCCAAGAGAATATTTGTAGTTTTTACATCCCTGTGAATGATTGTGTGCCTTGCACCGGTGTGGAGATAGTGAAGCCCTTTTGCAGCACCAATACATATCTCCAATCTTTTCTTCCAGGACAAGGCTGGATTGTTGCTCTTGTAGAGATGCTCCCTAAGAGTACCATTTGCCATATAATCATAAACTAGAACCATTTCCCCTTCTTCTTCACAGAACCCAATTAAAGAGACTAAATGCTTGTGTCTCAGCTTAGAAAGCATCTCAATTTCGGTCTGGAACTCGTGAACTCCTTGTTCTGAAGAAGGGTTTGATCTCTTGACAGCAACTTTTATCCTTTGGTCAATAATGCCTTTGTAAACCTTCCCAAATCCTCCAACTCCTATGACTTGAGATTCGTCGAAGTTCTTTGTAGCATGTTTAATCCCTGGCAACGAAAAATGGTGACATAGGCCTTGTGCAAGGGTTGAAAGATGGCTATTGCAGCTGCTTTTACCAGATATTGTTGATCTGCTAGCTGATGTGTGGGAATTTCCATAGAGTGGCAACCAATTAGCACTACTTCCAGACTGACTTCCATAATCAGTCCTCTTTCTGTAGACAAAAATGGAGATAGTGGCTGCTATTGCTACTCCAGCACTCCCACCAAACCAAGAATGCCACCAACTACTGGGACAAAACTGGATACTGATGGTGAAAAACCCTTTTTTGCTTCGGCCTGAAGCATCATCGGTGATGGCACCGGATTTGGGCCAGCCAAATTCCCTCTAGAGTCATTAAGCTTAAAAATCTCCAATCCATTAAGAATCGCATCATAGTATTCTGGCTTAATGGACACACTAGGATGCAATGCCACCCATAATTCATCACCACCACTCCGATCACTAACATAAAAGGCATAATCCTTGTAGATTGGCACTCCTTGAGATCCTGCCCATCCTATCACGTCACCACCTTCTTGTGCTGTTCGGTTATTGACATAGATATCGAACACTCTCTGGTTGACCTTTGTTTCCTGATATTCACAGAAATGGAACCTAAAAGCGTACGTAAAATTTGCATCAACCTGAAATACCCATGTCAGATTATAATTCTGATTCACTTTCGAATCTGGCCCCATTGTTCTTGCTGTGCTGTAAACATCTAAAGGTGCAATAGAATTTGGTAGATTATCAGTAGGGTATTGAATGCTGATGTTAGCTTGAGAAGTGACGCCTCCGGCTGCACCAAATAAATATGGTGTATCATCATACCATATTCTTGTAAGGCCTGAGTCCTTGTTTGCGGGAATGAACTGTCCACCAACGTTTAACCTAAACATTGTTTGCAAAGTAGAGCTTCCAACATCAACAGTTTGGTCACTGAAACCAACCAGTGCCGCGGGCTGGTAAATATCTGGCATTGGAATCACTTCAATGCCATTAACAAAAGCATATGAATCATTACATTTCGAAGAGGGTGTGAAGGTAAGATTGAGAGTGCCAGAATCAATTGGTATTAGAGAGAATTCCCTGATAATATAGGCAAGCGTAAGGGCCTGTGCCGTAATGGAGACACTGAAATTGTTAAGGAGGGTGACACTATTTGCAGTAACAGAGAAATAAGAATTGTTAGGATCAAGAGAGCTATAGGTAGAAGGATAAAAATGGAGCCTGACCCAAAGGCGACTCTTTGTAGGAACAGAAAACTTGTATGTAGATTCAGATGTAAATATCCTTGCAGTCATGTAAGGAATCGTGGATGGCAATGAAGGGTCTTGGTTTTCAGCTGTTGATGTTATTGAGTTACCTGACGAATTGATGTGTTTTGCATCAGGTTGCCAATCCCTGCCATCACTATCCGTGCCAGCACCAGAAGCACCACAAGCGAGGATATAAGAATCAGAATCTGATTCTGATTTAGAGTATTTGCTTGTAACAAAAATTGTGTTTAAGCAGATAGACAAGAAAATCAGAGAAAACAAGATTTGGCTATTGTATTTCATGGCTAAGAAGAGAATATATAACAAAAACAGGGGAGCTATAAAATTGAAGTAAAATATTCGCTAGTAGGCAAGAATGAATGGAGATGTGGGCATTTTGGGGTTCAAAACTGATTACTCCATTGATATAAAGTGCGTTTTGTTTTGATTACCGGTTGATATTTGAAGGTTCACCTGGAATATGCAGGGCAAGAAGCAGAGAGAACAGAGGAATTTTTTTTTTCTTTCGAAAATGGACGTTACGATAGGAGTGGCAGTTAGAGACTAATGGGGAGAGAGGGAGAGAGAACTATAAACTGCCTTACTGCATTGATTGCCCTTAAAACATGGGTGTTTCTTTAGTTTTGATAGTTTCCCTTCACTTTATATATAACAATTAACAAGAACATGTGCAATGATTTCATTCTTGGTGTTTTCTATAATAACAGTAATGAACTCCCACGCTCCATTCTCCGACAATCTCCTGCATTCAATGAAATAACCTAATTGTTTTGTTTTTTTTGTGAAATGCTATTCATAAAATTTGTAACTCTGTGAGATGCGTCCACAGGCATGCAATTCAGTTCTTTATTTTAGTGCTTTCATTCTTTATGTTTATAAAAATAATTTTATTTACTTCTTCGTTAATGTTTGAATATACATTCATGCCATTTATAGTCGCTTGGTATTTTTTAAAAAAATATTTTTAAATACAAAAACAGATTCTTAATTATTTCAATTAATAGTACTAACATCATTTAGATTCATATTAATCGAGTTTTAAAAAATATATGGCTATACAACAACAATAATCTTATTTCATAAAAAAAAAACAATAAAAATTAATGGCAAGAAAATTACAAGCTTTCAATGGAATCCATCAATGAATTTTCACATGAATTTATATTGAAATTACATTACTCTTGTATCTCACTGGGATTTTTAGTTTATAGATGTTTAAAGTGAAAATATTTTTTTAATTTAAAAATATTACCAATCTAAATATCTCTAATAATTTTTTTAATACATGGAACTCAATCTTGTAATAAAGGGTTAATTATCTTTGAATCGATGCGGTCTTGAGTTTAGCTTTTAAAGATGATTATTTTTTAGTTTTAATTTTTTTAAAAAAAATTTAGGTTTTCTTAATATGATAATATTAAAAATAAATTTTAAAAAAATAAAAAAATATTTTAATATATTTATAAACAATAAAATACTAAAAAAAAAAACTATACAAGCCCAACATAATAAACCGAAAATAACTGTGGTAGATTTTCCGAGACGAACAATGCCTGCCAACCAGTTTCTCTGGGCAACGAGAGAAGCCCAAAGCCAAAAGACCAGACATACAATAGAAATATCTTTCGCTAACCGCGAAACTCTGTTAGGAAAAAAAAAAAGATTGGGCATTTAACGGATAATAACCTATCAACCGCTCTGTGCCTTTTGTCATGGCTTTGTGCTTCTCCATTAATGCCACAACATTACCTCAACATCATCATGGTTGCTTCTGCTACTATTTCTATTTATTTTGCTTATAATTAATTTGTATAATATAATAATACTCCTAGAGTGTCTTCATTTTTCTGGTTTCAGGGAAAGTGAATTATAGGAGCAACAAAAAATGTCTTGAAAGTGTTAGAAACCTTGTAAAAACAACCGGGGTTGCTTCAGTTGTATCTGCTCCTCAAGAATCACTGCAAAAGGGCAACTGGGTCAAGCTTATCTGCGGTGCTAGCTTTGAGGTATGTGAAAAGCCTTAAACCCTAAACTCTCGTATATTCAAGACACATTTCTAATTGTCAAATTAATGATTTGTTTTCTTATTTTACCTTTATTTTAGGATGTTGTCGATGTCAGGAATCTTTCTCTAGTTTACACTCTAGCTGGAGGTAAAAAGAAAACTCTTGAATCAGTTGCTGTCCGTTTAAGGATTGGTTAGCAAACTTAAGTTCGTGAATGTTAATGTCTACGCCGGTTCTTGATTATTTGTGCATGAACGATTCCGCAGTTGACTGCATTGATTGCGCTGCCGATGCATCTATTGTGAATGCTGTAAACGAAGGAATTGAAGCAGCAAGGGAGATTGTTTACCTTCGAAAGCCTTGGGTAATGATTAGTGTTAATGATGATGAAGATCTTCACTTTCGTAAAGCTGGTACGTGTTCCCTTATCTAATTTAGATTAATTTCATGACTTAGAAATTGCAATTAATCGAAAGGATCCTATATGTAACTGATAAGCTGTTGGCATTTTTAGAAATTCCATACAACGTCATGGGAACATGCAACTGTCGGATGGGATTGAGATTTGTTTTTTGGTCTTATTTTAAAATCCATACACTATATTTGTTGATATCATTATGAAGCATCAATGAATGAGTCTCGAGATATTTCACAAACTTTCCTGATGTTCCAAGTCCAAGCTGATAGACAGCAGCTTTTCAGTGTGAATGTGTGGCCATATCTTTATGACCATGATATTAAAATTCTGTTCGAATGTGAAATTGGCCTTGAATAAAGTGCAATCTTTTTTTTTTAATCAAAATGTAAGAGATAAAGTGCAATCTTGCCAATCCAAGAGATGGGTAATTAATGACCATGCATGGGAGCATGAGCTTTGTCCCATCATCTGATTGTGATATGAGTTCAGTGTTATTCTTAACAGAATTTGATCCAGAGGAGTGTCCATTGGACTGTTCAAGGCCCTGTGAAACCATTTGTCCTGCAAGTGCAATATCATTACAGCAACATCAATCAACAACAGAACTTTCCCATGGTACCGAAACACTCAATGTATTAAAGGTCTTTGAATGATATATTTTCCAAAGTTTATGAATAGTCACCCCATATTATCACCGCAGTTGGTATATTTGTTTGAAATTGACATTGATATGCAGGGCGGAGTGATAACTGAACGCTGTTATGGCTGTGGTCGTTGCTTTCCGGTTTGCCCATATGATAAAATAAGTTAGTAGTTTTTGTCTGTTGATATGCTACTCTTTTCCAATACTTTGGCCTTCCATTTTTTCAACCCCGTGATAGAGTTCTTCAAAAACTTTTTCCTCAGAAAATCACAAACTTCTAGTAGTTTCCCTGTCTCATAGCTTGCAGTATGTCCAGTTTAAACTAACATGTGCAAATTGATCTAGGAATGGCTATGTACACAAGGGATGCTGCCGCTACTGCTGAACTTCTTAAAAGGAATGATGTAGATGCCATAGAGATACATACAGGTGGAAGGTACAATTCCAAGACCGATAAACAATATATAAAACAAATCTAAAAGGCTATCCAGAAGTCCTTTATATCAAAGCATCTACTTTCTCCTTCGCTTTTGTATCTTGGTTTTCACATGGCCTGTACTGTGCAATTATATTATGTTAGAGGGAATATGAATTCACCCTTCGACCCTGTGGAGCAGGATGATTATTTTGCCCTGATGTCCATTCCTCTTTATCTAAGCAGTGACTTTCACATCGTCATCCCTGTCAATTTTTCTTCGTTGTAGGCAGACTGCCCCCTTTGAGGGACTCTGGAATGATTTGGGAAATTCAACTGGATACCTGAAACTAGTAGCAGTGAGTGTACAGCTTATCATTGATGATTGATCTAAATATTCCTGGGCCTATTGTGGATAAAACGTCTATCATATGTAACACGAGCTAGCTGGATGTCATACTGAGTTCGGGGTGATTGTATATTAATATTTACTCCCTGCAGGTTAGCTTACCATATGCTGGAGATTCAACTATATCTTCAATGAACACAATCTACACAATGATGGAACCTCATCTTCCTTGCCTCAATTTATGGCAGGTGTGTCCTATGTATCTCCATCTATTAAATATGTTTCAATATTATCATCATAAACCATAAAGAGCCTCTGATAATCCTTATGAACTCTATCGAAGTTGGATGGCCGTCCCATGAGTGGAGATATTGGCCGAGGTGCCACAAGGGAATCGATTGCATTCGCTGCTTGTTTGGCTGCTGTGAAAGATAAGCCTCGTGGTTTGTGCAGATTCACTTTGCTGTCATTTTTTGCAACATTTTATAGCTTATTTTGTGCCGTTCCCACTTCCCACTCAATCATTCGAGTAAAGTTTGCATTTCAACATTATATGATGTAGGTTTCTTTCAATTGGCCGGTGGCACAAATGCTCACACGGTTGAAGGGTTGAAAAAGGAAGGGCTTTTTCAAACAACACTAGTTGCTGGTAATTTTATCACCCGGTTCTTCTGTCCTGTAATCTAATAATCACTCTTAATTGTTTCTTTGTTTTCTTCAACCTTTTCTTTTTCAGAGAATTCAAAGGATAACAGATCAATGCCTACTTCACTTGCTTCATCACATGCTTTAATAGGTGGCATAGCTTACGGGGGCTATGCACGCAAGGTCAGTATTTATTTTCTCCTAGTTTCACTTCCATTTTTTAAACTATTACATTTGAAGTTTGATTAATGAAATATTTATATCTCAACAACTTCAGATTGTTGGAAGGGTCTTGAGTTCCATGCGATCACAGCATGGTCTTGTCCATATTGAGGATTATCCAGAGCATCTCTTGCAAGCACTTGCAAATGCCCTTGATTTGGTTGGAACAGTCAAATGTTATGATCCCTGTACGTAGGATTACTGAAGTTACCTGGGTTTCCAAATTCACAATTCCAGTAACTTGATAAGGTTACAAGATTGCAAATACGGTATGCAGCTTGGTTGTGCTATATTGTTTGGGTCAATTGTAAAAATATAGAGAATTTGATCCAGCCATGATGCATGAACAAACCCTGGTATATAGTAATTGATACTGCTAGTATTCCTTAAATTTTAAAAACAAAAGGAATTGTTGGATATCTTATGCTGTTGGGTCAAGGATACAGTCCATATAGCATGGTTGATAAAAATTTTAATGAACTGCATAGCCATTTTGACCATTTTGAAAACCTGAGCAAGCCTTCTGAATTCAAATCCTTGATCATGCACCATCCTTAGATCATGCATCCTCATCGTATTCGATAGAGCATGTCAACTTTGTAAAAAGATATGTTTTACATTTAATGACTGCCTGGGAGTGTGTGTTATTTATTGTTTTTTAAAATGTTTTTTACTTGAAAATATATTAAAATTTTTTTTTTATATTTTTTAAAATTTATTTTAAACATCAGCATATTAAAACGATTAAAAAATAAAAAAAAAAAGTAAAGCAAAAAAAAAAAAAATTTAAAAATTATAATTAAATTGAATTGCAAACACAACACTTGGACTCTTTTTAAACAAAATAAAATTTAGAATCAAAATTAAAAGCTCTTAGATGTAAAATATTTAAACTAAGAGGATCAAAACTGAGTAGATGGAGAATCTTTGGATGAAAATGATATTTTTTGCTTCGATAAAGCCCCTTTGTTTTTCTGGTTTTTTTTTTTTTTTTTAATCGTGGTCCCATTTCTTTTAGTTTTTTTTGTACTGTAAATTTAAATCTTATTTCATTAAATTAACATGCAATTGGATTAGGAAATTCTATCAAGCACCTTTAATTGTAAGGAATATGCATAGAGAAGGAAATCTCAACATTAAAATACCACAAACATCACATGAAAAGATAAAATTAAAAGAAAATAAAATTGCATGACCTAAATAGAAAACAAAAAAAAAAACTATGTTTATCGAACTATGTCACCCGTAGTCAGCTGTGAGGAGAAACAAGTAATTAAGAAAGTGAGATTAAAAAAAAAAACATAGCAGTGTTATAAGAAAAGGCACCACTCAAAACAGAGAAATGCTAACTAACGAGGAGGAAATAATAAGTTTTTGAAAAAACATGCCGTGAGACAGTCAATCACGAGACACAACGACGAATTCTATTAATATAATAATTTATATTATATAACCGAGGGTTTAACTTAACTGATCAATTTTTAATTTATTTTTTAAAAATTACTAATTCTTGGGAGAATCATGCATTTGAAGCAAAACTTTTGAAATGTTTAACGGTGTAGATGGTCCCATACGTGCACCTAATCTCGGATCGATGTCTCAACCACCAAAGGTTAATTTGTCTGCTAACTTATTTTCAATTTTTACTGTGGCACTATGTTTTTAATTTACAACCTGCTAAACCCGGGCAGTGTTTCGTACTCCATTGGGTTAATTAATATTTTTATTTTATTATATAATAAAAATATAAAAAATAATTTACAATCAATTCAATTTATCAACTCATGCTAATTCTTTATCTCTTGTTCACTATATTTATATACTTGGTGAAACTAAGATTTTCAAGAGTCTCCTTGTGCTTTTGTAGTAACTTATGTTTTTGTCTGAAATAATTTCTGGTTTCTACACTAAATCTAAATCCACACGTAATTGCATCTCACATTTTAATTTTATAAAAATTAAAATAACATGTTTATTATTAATACAAACTTATTATCTATTTATTTTATATATAAATATTCATCTCATAACAATTTTAATTAAACATATATTTTTAAATCTCTAGTTATTTTTTTTCAACAACGCAAACACATC
>Ga0307515_10013216_pt1 | contig 15444 bp, 14 predicted proteins | sample 17_EM_MG_FD_194513 | JGI IMG/M metagenome (GOLD analysis project Ga0307515, IMG submission 194513) | Populus trichocarpa ectomycorrhiza microbial communities from riparian zone in the Pacific Northwest, United States - 17_EM | ecosystem: Host-associated > Plants > Roots > Unclassified | place... | reverse complement strand
CGACCGGGCGTGCTGCCGGGCCGCCCGGACCGAAGCCGGGCGCTGCTCCTCGGGCATGTGGTGGAACGCGTCGTACGCCTCCCGCCCGGACCACTGCGCGTAGTTGACGATGCAGTTGCCCTCGATGTCCCGGAAGTAGGTGTGCGAGCGGTAGCCCGGCACGTCGTAGAGCCACTCCTCGGGCTGCGCGATGGTCTCCAGCAGCTCCTTCTGGTCGTCGGGGCGGACGTCCATGATGATGATCACCGTGTGGTCGTCGCGGTCCGGCGAGATCTCGGTGACTTCGGCCGACGGATGCCGCTGGGTGTGCACCAGCTCCGTCTTCAGCAACCGGACCGACGTGGCGAGACGGTGGAAGAGCGGAACCGTCTTGTTCTGGAACTTGGCGCCGGCGTACCGCGCCTCGAGATCCGCCAGGCTGCGCCACTGGATGTAGTTCCCGGTGCCGGGACGGTCCTGCGCGGAGTGCAACGTCGACGACACCCAACCCGGGTAGTCGGCGTTGTCGATGATGTCGCGCATGGCGTCGAGAACCTGCTCCTGCCCGTCGGGCGTCTCGGTCTCGAACATGTTGAACACCGTCAGGTACCGGTCGTCGGGGGAGATGAAAGGCATGGAAACTCCTTCGCTGGGTGGGTGGTCAGCCGGCCGCGGTGATCGCCATCAGGTACTGGCCGTACGGGGAATGGGCGAGCCGGCGACCGAGCCGGCGGCACGCCTCGCGGTCGATCAGGCCGGTGCGCCACGCGATCTCCTCGATGCATGCGACGCTGATCCCCTGCCGGTTCCGCAGCACCTGGACGAACTGCGCCGCCTCGGTGAGGGTGTCGTGGGTGCCGGTGTCGAGCCAGGCGACGTCGCGGTCGAGGCGGATCAGGTCGGCGCGGCCGCGGTCGAGGTAGACCCGGTTCACGTCGGTGATCTCCAGTTCGCCGCGTTCGGACGGGCGCAGGTTCTTCGCGATATCGACGACGTCGTTGTCGTAGAAGTAGAGGCCGGTGATCGCGAGGTCGGAACGGGGTCGCGACGGCTTCTCCTCCAGCGACAGCAGCCGCCCGGCGGCGTCCACCTCGCCCACGCCGTACCGTTCGGGGTCGCTCACCGGGTAGCCGAACAGCACGCAGCCGTCCAGCGTGCGGACTGCCTCGCGCAGGCGTACCCCGAGATCCGGGCCGTGGAAGATGTTGTCGCCGAGGACCAGGGCCACCGGATCGTCGCCGATGTGCTCCGCTCCGACCAGGAAAGCGTCGGCCAGGCCGCGGGGGTGGCTCTGCTCCGCGTACCCGAGGGACAGCCCCAGCTCGGCGCCGTCACCCAGCAGCTCGCGGAACCCACCCAGGTGATCGGGTGACGAGATGATCAGGATGTCGGTGATTCCCGCGAGCATCAGCACGGACAGCGGGTAGTAGATCATCGGCTTGTCGTAGACCGGAAGCATCTGTTTCGACACCTGCAGCGTCAGGGGATGCAGCCGGGTGCCGCTGCCGCCGGCCAGGATGATGCCTTTCATCCGCTCCCTCTCATGTCGGGCGCCGGCGGACCGAACCAGCGGTGCAGCGCCGCGCTCAGGTCCCCGCCGCCCTTCCGCGACCACACGACGTGGCCGTCCGGGCGTACTAGCAGGGCAGGGCCGGGCGCGAGGCGGACCCGGTCGATCCACGGCGCCGCGACGTCCGCGTCGGCGGGCCGCTCCGTCAACAGCAGACCCTGGCCGTCCCGCAGGAGTTCCGCGGTGATCGCCGGGAGGCTCAGCCGCGCGCCCAGATCCGGGTCGCCGACGTCGTAGCGCACGTCCACCGCGGAGATCGTGGCGGCCAGGTGCGCCCGGGCCGCCGGCAGCGCGAGCAGCCCGGCGGTGAGCGTACGCAGCGGTTCGACCTCCGGACCGCCGAGCAACAGCTGCGTCTGGGCCCGGATGTTCGCGAGCACGCGGCGCCCGGCTTCATGCCGTTCGGCGTGGTAGGTATCCAGCAGGCTGTCCGGGGCCCGGTCGCGCACCCGCAGCGCGAGCTTCCAGCCGAGGTTGACGACGTCCTGCAGCGCCAGGTTCAGCGCCTGACCACCGACCGGCAGCTGGATGTGCGCGGCGTCGCCGGCGTACAGGATCCGGCCCTGCCGGTAGTGCGCGACCTGGCGGGACGCGTCGCCGAACGCGTTGATCCACAGCGGGGTCCCGCCGCTCAGGTCCTCGCCGGTCACCCGTTTCCAGGCCGCGACGACCTCCTCGAACCCGGGTTCGGCGGTGCGCGGCGCCGGAGCCGTGCCGAACTCGTGGACCATCACCCGGGTGACGCCGTCCGGCCGGCGTGCGGCGACCGCCATCCCGCCGGCCAGCCGCTCGAACCGCCGGCCCGGCACCGTGACACCGGCGACATCGGCTCGCAGCATCTCCCGGCCCGCGTCCTTGCCCGGGAAGTCCACTCCGGTCAGCTTGCGCACGGTGCTGCGCTCGCCGTCGCAAGCCACCACATACCTTGCCCGCACGGTCTCAGAACCCTGCGGACCTCGCACGTACGCGGTCACGTAGTCCTCGTGCACGGCCAGGTCGTGCAGTTCGTGGCCGCGGCGCACCTCGGCGCCGAGCGCGGTCGCCCACTCCCCCAGCACCTGTTCGAGCCGGGTCTGGGGGACCTTCCACTGACCGGGGTACGCGCTGTCCACGGTGAGATCCATGGGCAGCCCGCCGAAGTGGCCCCGCGGTTCGCGCGGCGGGTCGCCCAGGGCCGGCACGAGTCCCCTGCTGTCCAGGATCTCCATCGTGCGGGCGTGCAGGGTGGACGCGCGGGATTCGGTGGTGGGCTCGGGGAGCCGCTCCAGAACGACCACCCCGGCGCCGCCGAGCCGCAGCTCACCCGCGAGCAGCAGACCGGCCGGGCCGGCGCCGACAACGATGACGGGGATGTCCATGGTCAGTGCCCGTTCTCGGCATACCGTTTCGCGTACCCGAGGGTGGCCCTGCTGTTCGTGCCGAGGGCCGCACGCACATACGCGCGGGCGTCGGCCACGGTGGCCTGCTCGCCCAGGACCTTCGCGATGTTCGCTGTGTTGAGCACGACGGTGTGCTGCGACGTGGCCTCCACCGCGTCGCCACTCTCCAGGAACGTCCAGACACCGGTGTGCAGCAGCATCAGCGCCGGCAGGGTGACCTGCTTGTAGGCGATCCGGTGCGGCGGCAGGCACACCCGGTGCGACTTCGTGGTGTGGGTGGAGCCGTCCTTCGCCCTGGTGTCCATCTCGAGGGTCTGCAGGCCGGGGGTGTCCTCGGTGAGGCTGACCCGGGCCACGTGCGGAAGCCGCTCGGTCCACCGCCCGGCCTCGTTGACGAAGTCGTAGACGTCCTTGACCGAGCCGTGCACGCGGACCGTGTCCTCGAACGAGAACGTCAGGTCGGCGGCCGCGTGTGCGAGCTCCACGTTGGACTTGAGGGCGGCCAGTTCCAGCCGGGAGTTGCGGTCCACCGCCCGGTCGATCCAGTCGAGCGCGGCGGGGTCGTCGCCGATCGCGCGGTAGCCGTGCAGCAGCCGGATCCGGGACCCGCCGGCGCCGGCCGGTTCGATCACCCAGGTGCCGTTCATCTCGGCCACCGGCGGGGACGACACCTCCTGGCGGAACGCGATCCGCCGCGCGGCCGGATCCAGGTCGCGGCGCGAGGTCCAGCTCTTGGCCGCACCGTTGGCGGTGGCCCAGATCCGGATCCGTTCGGTACGGTCGCCGGCCTCGACCTGCTCGACGTAGATGGTGGGCTCGAAGATGCGGGGCCATTCGGTGACGTCGGCCAGCAGGCGGTAGACGCTCTCCGGCGGCGCGGCGGTGGTGATCTCGTGCTCAACCTCGCGGGGGCTGCGGGTCATGCTCGTCCTCCTCAATCGTGCGGTCTCAGAAGTTGCCCAGCCCGCCGCACACGTTGATCGCCTGCGCGGTGATGGAGGCGGCCGGGTCCGACGCGAGGTAGCCGATCAGGCCGGCGACCTCGTCCGGGGTGGAATAGCGGCCGAGCGGGATCTTGGCCTGGAACCGTTCGAGGATCGCCTCCTCGCTGGTCTCGTACGCGGCCGCATATCCCTGCCGGACCCGCTGCGCCATCGGGGTCTCGACATAGCCGGGACAGACCGCGTTGACGGTGATCCCGGTCGGGGCGAGTTCGTTGCCGAGCGCCTTGGTGAACCCGACGACGCCGTGCTTCGAGGCGGAGTACGGGGCACCGAGCACGACGCCCTGCTTGCCGGCGGTCGAGGCGACGTTGATGATCCGCCCGCGGCCGCGCTCCCGCATGCCGCCGGCGTTGAGTACCTCGCGGGTCACCCGGAACACGCTCGTCAGGTTCGTCTCGACGACATCGGCCCAGAGCTCGTCGGCGATGTCCGCGGTCACCCCGCCGCCGCTGCGCCCGGCGTTGTTGACCAGGACGTCCACCGGCCCGAACCGGTCGACGGCGGCCTGCACGAAGGTCCGCACCTCCGGGCCGCGGCGCACGTCGACGGCGGTGCCGTCGACGTCGAGACCCTCCTCCCGCGCCTGCTTGACGGTGGCGGTCACATTCTCGGCGGTACGGGCGCCGACGAACACCGAGTAGCCCTGGCCGGCGAGTAGCCGGGCGGTGGCCAGGCCTATCCCGCTGGTGCCGCCGGTGATCACGGCGACCCTGTTCTGCTGCTGCGACATCGGTGCTGTCCTCTCCATCGGCCTCAGGCGCGGGCGCCGGCCGAAAGGCGGGCGTTGACGGCGTCGATCAGCAGGGCGGGGGTCTCCGCTTCCGCGATCACGTTGTCGTCGAGGGTGATGCCGAGCTCGCGTTCGATCCGGCTGCCGGTCTCCAACAGCGCGAGGGAGTCGTAGCCCAAGTCGGCGAACGAGGTCTCGAGGACGTCTCCGGTGAGGTCGGTGTGCTCGTCCTCGCCGGCGCCGTCGCGCAGGATGCGGGTCAGGTCGTCGAGCGAGAAGGCCGGTGCGGCCATGTTTACCTCCACTGGGCTTACCTCCACTGGGCTTACTTCCACTGGGATCGGGCGGTCGGTTCAGTTGGTGGCACGCAGGACCGCGGCGGCGTTGAAGCCGCCGTGCCCACGGGCCAGGACGAGCGCGGTCCGCACCGGTGCCGGGCGTCCGCCGGCACCGACGAGGTCGAGGCCGTACCCGGGATCGGGCCGGACATTCACGGTGGGCGGGATGAAGCCGTCCCGGATGGCCAGCAGCGCCGCGGTGACGTCGAGCGGTGCGGCGCCGGAGCCGAGCCGGCCGGTCATCGTCTTCGGCGCGGTGACCGGGACCGACCCGGCGCCGAACACCGCGGTGATCGCCGCGGCCTCGGCGCGGTCGAGCTCCGGTACGGCCGCGGCGTCGGCGAAAACCACGTCGACGTCGGCGGGCACGGCGCCGGCGTCGGCCAGCGCCGTCTCGATCGCCCGGCGCAACCCCGGCTCGCGGTCGCTGCCGGGCTTCGGGTCGATGGTGGCCGCGTATCCGGCGAACTCCCCGTAGACGCGGGCGCCGCGGCTCCGCGCCGCCTCCGCGTCCTCCAGGATGAGGATGGCGCCGCCCTCACCGGCCACGTGGCCGCGGGCCTCGGCGTCGAACGGCAGGTACGCCCTTGCCGGCTCGTCGCTGGTGCTCATCCGGCCGCCGGCCATCTGCGCCACCCAGCCCCAGGAGCAGACGGCGGCGTCCACCGCGCCGGTGACGATCAGCGGAGTGCCCTTGCGGATCTGCCGGCGCGCCTGGGCCAGCGCGTCCAGGCCGCCGGCCTGGTCACTGACCACCACCCCGCCGGGGCCTTTCATGCCCCGGCGGATGGAGATCTGCCCACTGTTCACCGCATAGAACCACGCAAACGACTGGTACGCGCTGACGTGCCGGCCGCCGAGACTCCACAGTTTGCGCAGCTCGCCCTCGCCGAACTCGAAGCCGCCGGAGGAACTCGCCGTGACCACACCCATGTCGAACGCGGGCAGCGCGGCGGTGTCGATCTCGGCGTCCGCCAGCGCCCAGTCCGCGGCGACGAGGGCGAGCCGGGTCATCCGGTCGGTCTGCGGCAGCAACCGGCCGGGCAGATGGTCGGCGGCGTGGAATCCCGGCACCTCGCCGGCCAGCCGCGACGGGTAGGTCGACGCGTCGAAGCGGGTGACGGGGGCGATGCCGGCCCGTCCGGCACGAGTCGCGTCCCAGTAGTCCGTCAGACCCAGTCCGTTGGGGGCGGTGACACCGAGACCGGTCACCACCGCGGTGGCGGTCATCGGGCCCTCCGCTCCGGGCGGGCCAGCACCATGGCGCTCTGGAAGCCGCCGAAGCCGCTGCCCACCTTCAGCACGGTGTCGACGGTCCGGTCCCGGGCCGTGAGCGGGACGTAGTCCAGGTCGCATTCCGGGTCGTGCTCGTGCAGGTTCGCGGTCGGGGGCACGACGTTGTTCTCCATGGCCAGGGCGCAGGCGGCGATCTCGATGGAGCCGATGGCGCCGAGCGAGTGCCCCACCATCGACTTGATCGAGCTGACCGGGGTCCGGTAGGCGTGGTCGCCGAGGCTGCGTTTGTACGCCGCGGTCTCGTGGCGGTCGTTCTGCTTGGTCCCGGAGCCGTGCGCATTGATGTAGTCGACCTCGGTGCCGTTGATCCGGGCCTCGTCGAGCGCGACCCGGATCGCCTCGGCCATCTCCGCGCCGTCCGGGCGCAGGCCGGTCATGTGATAGGCGTTGCTGCGGGTGGCGTACCCGGCGATCTCCGCGTAGATGTGCGCGCCACGCCGCCGGGCGCCGCCAAGCTCCTCGAGCACCATGACGGCCGCACCCTCACCGAGAACGAACCCGTTGCGGCTGCGGTCGAAGGGCCGCGACGCCCGGTCCGGGTCGTCCAGCCGCGGCGTGGTGGCCTTGATCGCGTCGAAGCAGGCCACGGTGATCGGGGAGATCGGCGCGTCGGCCGAGCCGGCCACGACGACGTCCGCGCTGCCCTCACGGATCAGGTCGGCGGCGTAGCCGATCGAGTCGATACCCGAGGTGCAGCCGGTGGAGACCATCGCGCTCGGCCCCTCGGCGCCGACGGTCCAGGCGACCTCGGCGGTCACGGAACTCGGCACGAAGTAGTCGTAGAGATGGGCTACGGCGTACCGGTGGTCGACCGGATCGAGCCGGCCACCGTCGCTGACGACGCGGTACTCCTGATCGAGTCCCATCGTGGCGCCGACCGCGCTGCCGATCGTGACACCCACCCGGTGCGGGTCCAGCTCATCGATCGCGAGGCCGCTGTCGGCCACCGCCCCGCGCGCCGCGACGACGGCGAACTGGGCGGTCCGGTCCAGCCGGCGGATCTCCTGCGGCCCGAATCCGTGCTCCTCGGGCAGGAAGTCGATCTCGGCGGCGACCCGGGAGCGGAACGGGGCGGGGTCGAAGAACGTGATCCCGCGGGTCGCCGTACGACCCTCGCTGAGCAGGTCCCAGAAACTCTTGACCCCCACCCCGCCGGGCGCGAGGACCTCGATCCCGGTGATCACCACGCGGCGGCCGGTCACTCGGCGGCCGCCCACGAGTAGAACCGGCCGGCCATGGCGTCGGCGGGCGAGCGCCACGTGACCGGGTCGTACGCCTCGATGAAGGGCTTGAGGTCGTCGCTGATCCGCTGGAACCGGGGATCGGTCTTCGCCTGCTCGATGCGTGCGCCACCGTCGTCCGCGGCAAAGTCCTGCAGGTGAAAATAAAGCCCACGATAACTGAACAACTGGCGTCGCCGAGTGCCCATGAGCTGCGGCATTTCGGTCCGGTCGAATGCGGCGAACAGGGCGGCCACGTCGCCGCCGTGCGCCGGATCCATCCGGGCAATAATGAGGGTGCTGTGCATGGTGCCTGCTCCTCTGCAGCCGATTCTTGGAAAGAGCGCCGACGGGATGGTGCCGCCGCCGGAAACGGGGCGCGTTAACTGCCGGACAGCACGGCATTGCACCCTGACCCCGGCGCCGCGGGGACGGTGACGGCAGGCCGGGCGCGACCCAAGCTCAGAAGAAGCTTGGGCGGTGCGCGGGACGATTTCAAGAGGCAGCATGTCAGACGAATGTCAAAGTTTCTCCCTCGTTCAGCCACCTTTGACCTGCTGCTTCGCGGTAGCGCGTCGCGCGATAGCACAGCGGTCGACTCGTTGCGCTAGTCTTCGACGGGAGCTGCGGCCCCGTCGGCGCCGGCCGCCGCCCGCCCGGCCGGCCAACGCCCTGCCCGGGGCAGCCGAGCAAAGTTGATCGAGGAGCGACAATAGGTTCTCGTGAAGCAAACGTCACAAACCCTTAACGTGGAATCGCCTCGACACCGACCCGGATCTTTTGTATGTTGATTTCGTCACGGATAGTGATGACGTGCTTCCCACGGGGGGAAATATGTTAGAGAGCACCATGCCGTTGGCGCCTCCACGCCCGGCCGAAGCGGCCATGAAAACAATCGATCGCCCGCGTTATTGGCGCATTCTGGTAGCCCAGGGCGATGTCCGCTACGGCGAAGATCTGGTAAACCGATTAGGCCGCCACGGCCACGAGGCAGAGGTCACGGGCACCGGCGGCACCGTACTCAAGACCTACTCCGGTTACGACCTCGTCCTGCTCGACCTCGACCTACCCGACCTGGACGGCGTCGAGGTGTGCTGGTCCATCCGATCCGTCAGCGACATCCCGCTGATCGCGGTGACCAGCCGCAACTCCGAGGTGGACCGGGTGCTGGGCCTGCGCGCCGGCGCCGACGACTACGTGGTCAAGCCCTGCGGCTTCGGCGAGCTGACCGCGCGAATGGACGCGGTGATGCGCCGAGCGCGCCCGCAGCTGAGCTCCGGCAAGGTGGTCACCCACGAGTCACTGCGCATCGACGTGGGCGCCCGCACGGTCACGATCGACGGCTGCCCGATCGACGTCACCCGCAAGGAATTCGACCTCCTGGTATTGCTCACCTCCCAGCCGGGCACGGTAATCCCGCGCAAACGCCTGATGCAGCAGGTCTGGGGCGGCTCCTGGTCCCGCCGCACCGTCGACACCCACGTCAGCAGCCTGCGCAACAAACTCGGATCGAGCAGCTGGATCGTGACTGTCCGCGGCGTCGGCTTCCGCCTGGGACATTCACAACACACATAGCCCGGCGGCGAGCCGGCATCCCGTGATGCGGCCCGGGCGCCGCGCTCCTAGAGTAAGCGATGACATCGAAGCTACTCGATTTGGAGGTCAGTCCGTTGAGATGGAAGATCGCCGCCGCCGTTCTCCTCGCCGCTGGGCTGATCGCTACTCCGGGCGCCGCCCAGGCAGCGCCGAGCCGTACTACGCCCAGCAATCTGATCTCCGCCCGGCCCAGCCCCGACGAGGTGGGCCGGGCCTTGGCGCGCATCGCCAAGGCCAGCGACGGACGGGTCCGGCTCGGTGTCATCGGCCGCAGCAACGAGGGCCGGCCGCTGCGGCTGGCCACCCTCGGGCACGGCAGGACCCGGCTGCTCTACGTGACGCAGCAGCACGGCGACGAGCCGCTGGGCACCCCGGCCGCCGTGCGGGCGCTGTGGGCCCTCGGCGTGCCAAGCACGCCCTGGCACCGGTGGCTGGCCAGCCAGCTGACCCTGGACGTGGTGGTGCAGGCCAACCCGGACGGCGCGGTCCGCAACCAGCGCTACAACCATGACCCGAGCGCCTCCGGCGACTACTCGGAGCCCGGCGTCGGCTACGACATCAACCGGTTCCACAACCCGTTGACGCCGATCGAGGACAACCCTGTGCCGGAGTCCCGGGCCATGCTGCGGTACTGGCACGCCACCCACCCCCGCGTGGTGATCGACTACCACATGCAGGGGCGCTACCTGCAGCCCGACGGACGGGAGACGACGGCCTCGCTCCTCTGGCCGACCAGCCCGCTGGCGCCGAGTGCCGCGGTCACCGCGTCGCGGTCGCTGGCGGTGCGCAACTACGACGTCATGACAGGGCCGGCCGGGGCCAACGTCACCCGCTACCCGGGTGGTGACTACGAGGGCATCGCGCGAAACGCGTACGGCATCCTCGGCAGCGCCTCCCTTCTGGTGGAACTCTCCAGCCTCCCCGCAGAGCAGGTGGAGTTCCAGATCCGCACGGCCTACACGTCGATGATCGCGACGGCGCAGGGGGCCGCAGACGGCTCGCTCTGGCGCGCCGATCCGGAGCGCGCCGATACCATTCCCGAGCGCGGCCCGGCGCTGCCGGGCGCCGCGTCCACACTGCTCCGGGCGGACGCCGCCTGACCCGGTGACCGGCCGTTGGGGACGCGCTCGAATTCGCCGCCCGCGCGCCCCCGTTCATCCCGCCGGCCCAGCAATGACCGCCTCCACCTCCCAGGATGCGACCGCTGACGCTGTTCGCCGCCCCAGCCGGGGCGGGCGGAGAAACGGAAGACGGAGGATTCTGCTGGTGAAGTCGGTGGTCGGCCTGGCTGCAGAGTGACGGTCGTGCCGTTCGGGAGTTGTCTCGCCCGTGGGAAGATTCCGCAGGCGACCACGGCGTCGGCGTGGCTCACCAACGACCTCACCGCGCTCCGAACCTGTCCACACCCGACTTCGCGCAGCCGAACTCCACAAAGGTCCACCCACCCTGCGATGGGCCGCCGCCACCTCGGCCTTCCGCTCCGGCACGCCGAAAGCAACCGCCGCCTTCTGCGCTGCAGACGGGTGGCGATCTTCGCTCGGCGATGCTGCCGATAGACGTTGGAGAGTTGCGGTTCGCTCCGCACCCGAGCGCTCCAAGATCGCCTCACGGCATCCGGGCACCGCGCCCACCGGGCGAGCGCAGCGCCCGACATACGGGAACACAGGCTGCGCCCCAAGGACGCTCGCGGCGCACTCGCCGGCCAAACACCGCGACCGCGTCACCGGCAATGCGGCGCAAAGATAAATGTTCGCCCTGATCGGCTGCCAGTCGCGGGGCGCAGTCACGCTGGGTAGCGCTCGACTTGCGGCACGAGAATAGGCGTGATCTTGACGGTTCGCCCGTTTGAAAGTGAGAGCCAGCGATCCCCGTCTGTTGCGATTCGCCAACAGATCTGAATGTCGAAATCGGGTTTTCCGACCGTTGGGAGCAAGGCGGAATTACGATTTGTGTTTCAGGTGGGCTGAGGGTTCGTGGACGGTCGAGGCGTGTTGGCGTTGTCTGGATTCACGGGGTCGTTGTCTTGGCGCGGCTAGGGCTGCGGCGTTGTTGGCTGCGAGCCAGCCGGCGGGGTTGCCGCAGTCGTGGTACTGGCCGGTGATCGGGTGGATCACCATGTTGTGGTCGGGCGGCGGCGAGGTCGGCGAGGTCGGATCCTCCGTCGGGGCGCAGCAGCAGGTCGTCGCTCGTGGCCAGGAGGAAGTCGTCGTCATCCACGAAGTCGCCGGCGAGTATCGCGGGCAACGCCGTTCCGTATCGGCCATCACGACGCTGTTAAAGGAACGTGAAGTCGGCCTGGTTGTGCAGGTCGGCGAGTGGGGCGTACTTGGCGTCCCAGCCCCGCGAGGTGAAGAAGGTCTTCAGGTCGTGGTCTTCGGTGAGGTGGTGGCGCACCTGCCTCGCGGTTTCGCCGGGGGTGGGTGCGAACGCGAGGCGTTCGCAGCTTTTGGCAGGTGATCAACGAGGACACCGTCGTGGCCACGGGGTCCGGTTTCAAGGTGTTCGTTCCCCGAGGTCAGCGACTCGACGCAGGGTCCGCTGAGGCGCTAGCGGGGCTAGGCGTGATCGGTCTGTGTGTAGGGCCACCGCGAAGGTGATCGCGCCGAGCGTGGCCAGGGTTGCAATCACGGCGAAGACTGTGCGCAGACTGCTGAACTGCAGCGCCGGTCCGGCGGTGGTGTATCCGATGAATGCGGCGACGTTTTCGATGGTTATCACGGCGGTCATGACGTGAGGCCGCATAGGTGCCGGGACGCGCAGGGTGATGCGAGTGCTGAGCGTTGCGGCGAGCACCGGCGTGGCCAGTCCGGTGAGGAACAGTCCGCTGGCCAGCACGGAGGTGCGATCGGCGAGCAGGAGCCAGAGCGGTGCGCATTGCAGTATGGCGGCGCCGGTGAGGGCGGTGTTGTTCATCCGGTTCAGGGTGGTGACGGCTATCAGGCTGCCGAGAGCGTCGCCGTCCAGCTCGCTCAGGACCAGGACCGGCAGGCAAATATAGATGGCGGTGATCGAGAGGGTCACGAGCGTCAAGGCGAGGACGAACAGCCGCAGCGTGCGGTGGCGTAGCGCGTGGCGCAGGCCGGCGAGCACGCCGCCCTGCTCGTCGCTCGTGGCAGAGGATTTCCGGTCTTGGTCTGCTCCGTCGACAGTGGAGGGCAGACGGACGAAGGCGGCCAGGATGAGCCGCTGCGACGACACGTAGGGGGCGGTGAATGCGCCGAGGCCGAAGGAGACTGCCAGCAGAGCCGGCAGGCTTAGCCATCCCGCCTGATGGAGCAGCGGAATCAGGGCCATCAGCGGTACGCGCGCAGCGTCGCAGATGAGCATGGTGCGCCGTACGCCAAGCCGGGCCACCACCTTGCCGCTGGGTAGGCCCAGGGTGACGACGCCGAGGAACTCCGCGGCCAGAACCGCGCTCATCTTCACCGGCGAGCCGGTGGTCACCAGGACGAACCAGGGCAGGGCCAGCATGGTGAGCCAGGAGCCGAGGGTGGAGAGCAGCTTCGCGGTGAACAGGGCGAGCAGGCCGGGTGTGCCCCACATCAGCTCGGGTCGTCGTGCGTCGGCACGGCGTATCCGAAGAAGGCGACCCGGCGTGCATCCGGTTTGCGGGGCCGCGCGGGGTCGGTGTATTCGCCGATGACGGCTTTGATGCGTTCGGTTGCCTCGGCCAGTTCGTCGGGGTCGAGGTGGCCGATGTCGTTGCCGACCCAGGAGGCTTCCTGCCAGGTTGTGTCGAAGTCGTCCTGGTGGCGTTGGTAGGCGTCCAGGGTGGCGATTTGCTGGGCGATGAACTGTTCTCGCAGCGCCCGCGATGCCGCGACGAATTCCGGTGAGCCGTCTCCGGCCGCGGACCAGGTGATCCCTCGGCTCGTTGCCCGCCAGGGCCGTTCGCGTCCCCGGGCCAGCTCGGGTGCGGGCTCGACGAGGCCCCATTTCGCCAGTTGGCCGACGTGATAGCTGATCGAGGCCGTGGACTCCCCGGTCCGGTCGGCCAGCTCTCGGCCGGAGGCCGGACCGTCGACGGTGAGTAGTTCCAGCAGGGTGAGCCGGATGGGATGGGCTAGCGCGCGCAGCGCCTGCGGGTCGGTGATCTGTTTGCGTGGAGAGGACACCATTGAGCCAACATAGCTTGGCCAAGGTTTGTTGGCCAAGCTATGTTGGGTAAAATCGGATGATCGATAAGAAATTGTGTTCGGCTCCGATCAGGGATCGGTGTTGGACAACCCGGCCGGGCCCGAGCCATGCTGACTTGCAGCGCACCCGACCGGCGAGGAAGACGATGAACTCAGACGCCCGTTTCTCGGCCCAAATTCCTACTGAATTCATCGGTAAAGCAGGTAATGCCGCCACCCGCTACGTGGTAGTCGGTGCCGGGGCGGTCGGTGCCTCGATCGCCGCCGAGTTGTACCGGGCCGGCGTGGATACGATGCTGGTCGCCCGTGCCCGGCGAGGTGGTCAACCATGCCGACCCGGTGCCGGCCGTGCTGTGGCTGGGACGCTACCCGGCCGGTAAGGACGCCACCGTCGACCGGACCGCCACCGATCTGCGCCGGGCTGGCTTCACCGTGCACCCGGTCCCGGATATCACCGCGCACAAGGCCGCCAAGCTGCTCGGCAATCTGGTCAACAGCCTGGACGCGCTGTATCAACCGAGCGAACTGCGCGACGCCGCTGTCGCCGCGCTGCGCGACGAGGCCCGCGCGGTCTATGCGGCCGCCGGGATCGTGCCCGCGACCCCCGACCCGGGCGACCTGCGGGTCGCCGACGTTCCCGGCCGGGCGCGGGTCGGCAACTCGACGCGGCAGAGCCTGGCCCGGTCGGCGACCCCCGAGACCGACTACCTGGACGGGGAGATCGTGTTGCTGGGCCGGCTACACGGCGTACCGGTGCCGGCCAACGCCGCGGTCCAGGCCCGGATCCACCGCGCGGTCGCCGAGGGCATCCCGGCCGGCTCACTCAACGACGCCGACCTCGCCGCCACCCTGCCCGGCCTCGCCACCGGCGCGGCCGTCCCCGCCACCGGAGCCGCCCGCGAACCGGTGCTGGCCGACGTCGACGAGCTGTAGCGCCGGGCCGCCGAGCCGAGCCCGGCAGCGGCACGGCCACCGCCCCGCCCGCGGCCGCCAGCCCCAGCACCACCGGCTGACCTGCGTCCGGAGGGAGACGTCCGTGGACACCTTGACCCAGTTGTGGCACACCTTCTTCGACTGGCCGTCGATGCGCGAGAGCTTGCCGGAGATGCTCACCGTCGGCCTGCCGAACACGCTCATCCTGGCCGTGCTCTCCGCCATCCTCGGCACCGTGATCGGGTTGGTCCTCGCCGTGGCGGGGATCTCCCGCACGAGGTGGCTGCGCTGGCCGGCGCGGGTGTACACGGACATCTTCCGCGGGCTGCCCGTGGTCGTGACGATTCTGCTGATCGGGGTGGGCCTGGCCCCGCTCGCACTCGGGCTGTGGGGCACCAACCCGTACCCGCTGGGCATCCTGGCGCTGGGACTGGTCGCCGGGGTGGCCATCGCCCGCGCGCTGGCCATGTCACCGCGCGCCATGCTGTTCGACGAGGTGACCTCCGCGCTGGACCCGGAACTGGTCAAGGGCGTCCTTGCCCTGCTCGCCGACCTCGCCGCCCAGGGCATGACCATGGTGGTGGTGACCCACGAGATGGGCTTCGCCCGCCGCGTGGCCGACCAGGTTGCCTTCATGGACGGCGGTGTGGTGGTGGAGGCGGGCCCGCCTGACCAGATCTTCGACTCCCCCACCAGTCCACGCCTGCAGCAGTTCCTCTCCCAGGTGCTGTGAGCGCTTCGGCGGCACCGGCTGTGGGCCGGCCACGGAGCCCAACCGACAGTCAGGCGGTCGATCGGTAGCCGGCGAAGGTCGTGTGCCGGCGCAGCCGAAAACCGATCGATTCGTAGAGCCGGATCGCCGTCCCGTTCGCCGCGCCGGTGTGCAGGAACGGGGTGCGCTCGACCAGGTCGATCATCTCGGGAACGTCCGCCTCGGTGAGCACCGCCGCCTCGGGGTCCGGTTCGGCACGCAACGCGATGTCGACGAGTTGCACGCCGGGGATCCGGTCGACCCGCTCCCACCCGGGGTGCACGTCCGGGACCGGACCGGCCACCGCGACCTCGGCGCCCGGGCCGGCGAGCCGGGCCAGGTCGGTCCAGGCGGCCGGGTCCGCCGGGTCTGCCAGCGCGTGGAAGGGAGCAATGTCGCGGTGGTACCGGGCGGCATGGCCGAGGCGTTCCGCGAACCGCGCATGCGCCCCGGTCAGCGACTGCCAGACCACTTCGTCCAGGACGGACTCCCCGGCCGCCACGGTGGTCATC
>Ga0307515_10013215_pt1 | contig 15448 bp, 6 predicted proteins | sample 17_EM_MG_FD_194513 | JGI IMG/M metagenome (GOLD analysis project Ga0307515, IMG submission 194513) | Populus trichocarpa ectomycorrhiza microbial communities from riparian zone in the Pacific Northwest, United States - 17_EM | ecosystem: Host-associated > Plants > Roots > Unclassified | place... | reverse complement strand
TCTTAGAAAGTTTATAAATCTGTCTTCATCAGTATTTACTTGTTGCCATACTTTATTTAAACTTTTCACCATGGTAAGCATTCTGAGTTTTTTCTTACGTTTTTATATCCCCTTGTCTTAAAATAGGTGGAGCTTCCTCCATGGACTGATATTGTTAAGACTGGCAAACTGAAGGAACTTGCTCCATATGACCCTGACTGGTATTATATAAGGGCTGGTACGTGTATTCTCTTTCTCTCTCATTCATGCCTTTATATATGATGTGTTGCGCATTCTTGTACCATTATATAGATCTTCTATCCTTATTTGATTGAAGTGGCATCGCAGCTTCTATGGCAAGGAAAATATATTTGAGGGGGGGTCTAGGTGTTGGTGCCTTCAAGAGGATATATGGAGGGAGCAAAAGGAATGGCAGTCGCCCACCACATTTCTGCAACAGCAGTGGTTCTATTGCTCGTCACATTCTTCAACAATTGCAGAACATGAACATCATTGACCTTGACCTGAAGGGGTTAGTCTATCAGTCTCCTGTATAGTTTTCCAGAGTCACTGAATCATCAACTGGATTCTTATTTTGTTTTTTATTTTTCAAGTTTATCTGCCTTAGGACTGCCCTTTTCCTTTTATGGTTTTTTTTCATTTTGTAGTTCCTATCAATTAAACAAATAGTTCCTAAGAAACAGCCGGTGAATGTGTCTTGTGTGTTCAAGTATTATTTAAGAATCTCTTCCACAGCTCCTCATTCCCACCCCATCCCTTTTCCTTTTCCTTTTTCCCCCCCGTTGATTATGGTGTGTTCACAACAACTTTGTTTTTCTGTGCCAGTGGGAGAAAAATTACATCCAGTGGCCAGCGGGATCTTGACCAAGTCGCTGGACGAATTGCAATTGCTTGCTGAGAGGTTAGTTTGGGCTTTGCTATGGAGGGGGAACAGATCAGAACTATTTGGAAACTAGTTGCTTGAATGAGAGTAGATATAGAGAAGACTATTAATTCATTGTCTTTGTATTGCATGTGCTAGTTGTTGACTGCGGCTTCTAATTTCATGTCATGAATTTTGAAACTCATGCCATAGCTTTTCAACTTGTTTGGTTATATTATATTGGAACTTCGTACATGTATCAATTTAGACGTGAGCGTCTCATTTCGAGATGGTTATAGTATGATGCACTTTGCGAAGGGTTTGCTTTTTTCCAATGAATGTCAGGCATTTATTTGAAGGGAGTTGCAGCAGTTCCTTCTGGGTCTTTTAAACTCTTAAAAGGGAAAATTGCATCATTGTTTTCTCAATTGAGTACATGGTCTTTTAATTTTACTCTTTTTAGGATACCGTTTTTTTTTTATTGTGCCAAGCAAGTACACTTGAGTCCAAAATGGGAAATGTAGATTGACTCATTGACATGATTGATGATAAAGTTGGGTTTAGCATTCACTCACAACCCATTTACTTGTTTCACAATGGTTCCATTGAAAATTGGTTTCTTTTATATGATCAGCTAATTTACTTTTTGACTCGATTAAAAAAAAAAAACCAGATATTAGCTTAAAATAAGTAATAAATCGATACGCGAAAAGCACTGATGACCGAGTAAATGATAGAAAATAAGACAATGGATAATCAGGAGTGGCATCTTTGTAATTAAAACAAAAATCCACTCTTCCGTCTTAAAGAAGGTCGGTGGCGATGAGAAAGGAAAAGGCTGGAAAATTTCTCTTTTCTTCATTTCATACAAGTTTATCTCAGGTTTATGGATGGGAAGAGTGATTCCAAGTGAATCCTATTAAGAAAACAAATGTAAATAGAAATTTTAGAGAGTTAGAGAGGTTGAGAGTTTAAAAATAAAGTGAGAGGAAGCTGGAAATTTAGAAGAGGATGAGATTCTTTGGAATCTTTATAAGAACTCATTTAATTGAGTAAAATTAGCAAAGGTAAGGAACTTAGTAATTACGTTTCTTTCTTGTTTTGTGAAAAGAGAGAGAGTAAATCTCTAAATCTTTAAATTTTTAGGGTTTGTGTAAATAAATATGATAATTAATCAATACTATGGTTATTGTGGTATGAGAAATGTTGTAATAGAAAGTAATTTGGAATAAATTGAAATTAATTTTGGGAATTTAATCCCTATTGAGGCCATTAAGGGTTTGTGAAAATTTGATAAAATTATGTGATATTGATGATTTTAATGATGCTAGGAATGTTGGATATTTGTTTTAAATGTTTTAATATTATTCACTAAAAGTGTACTTAGAATGATGAAAAATTGAAAATTTACTAAGCTTGTGTTGGTTTAATGTGTTTAGTTGTATGGAAGAGTGGAATGGGTTAAAAGTATGATTAAATTAAATTGTTTACATATGCCTGTTATGCAAACTTTTTTTTATATTTATGGTCATGAATATTCTATTAAAATGAAGTTTAATTTTTTATTAAAAAAAAATCATTTTTTCATCAGGAAAACAAAAACAACCTCATGAATCAAGAAAAAAAAATACATTTTCCCATAATAAATTTATAGCTAAGACATTATTTTATTAGATATTGTTCAATTTGATATTTATTTTTGAATACAATTCCAGGAATTTTTTTTATAATATTGACAATCATTTGTTTAATTATTATACATGAAATTGTTATGCAAATTTTATATATATATTGTCATGAATATTCAATGAAAATGAAATTTAAGTCCTTATAGTTATTGTGTGTGTGTGTATTAATTTTTATTTACTGAATTATGCTTCTTGTTAAAAAAAAATTCATTTTTCATAAAAAAAACAAATACATTACATGAATCAAGAGAAAAAAAACATTTTCCCCATAATTTTATTTGTTTTTTCTACTAATATTATTTTTTCTATAATCATATAATTAATTAGAAAAGATTCATAAAACACGCAAAATTATATTATTCTTTTCCTTTCTAATGCATTTGAGCAAAAATTATCAAAACATATATTTTTTTCTTTTTGTTTTTAATTAAAACTTTCTTTTAAAATTCTAAAATTCATATAATATATGTATTTTCTCAATGCATTTCAAATTTAAATTCTTAATTGTTGTGAGTTTTTAAAATAAATAATACATAACTCACAAATATTATCATCAACTGAAAAACTTGAAAGAAAATCTTGATGTAAATTGATTCAGTCTAAGATATAGTTTTCTTAATTTTCTTTACTCTTACATTTTTCCGAAAAATATTCATCTAAAATATAAACTTATAATATAAGCATTCAATTGATTTAAGTATAATTTATTTACAACAAATTTATCATTATTGCATTAGACATCAGCGACAGAATCCAGTATTGTTCCTAAAAGCCGTCAAAACCCATAAACATGGCTGATGCACACTAGATTGATCCTAAGAACATGCCTTGAATACTGTGAAACTGATGAGAGTGAGACTAAATCCAAATGCTCCATAAATAATTCTCATGTTAAAGAAATAAAAATTCCTTGAGAGAAAGAACAACGAGCCTGCAAACCAAACCAGGTTTGATCCTTGCAGTTGGGAAATGATTAGGCTAGTGAGAGTCAGTCACCAAAGGAATATTTCATGAAATTGGCACTTAGTAAAGAGCAACACAAAACCTGTCTAAACCAGGTCTGGCATTTCTACACAGAAAGAATCATGATAGAAGGAGCCAATTATTAAATCAAACCCTTCTCTGTAGAAAATTGAACTAATATGCATGTTGAATCGTGCATTATTATCCCCATCAATTCTTCCAGGGCTTGCAGAAATTTCCCTGTTCCTAACTTTTACTCCTCTTGATTTATTAATTTAACAGGGTGGTAAAGGAGGAGGAGGAGCAATTGCATTTAGAAGGCACAATCAAATCCTTTGACATGCATGGGATTTTACAACTTTTCACAGTACATACCCCATGACTCGTATTGAAACCAAAACCCAAAATGAAAAACTAAGCATTTTTCTTTGTTTGTGATTTGATGTTCGATATATTTTTTAACCTTTAACTTCTTAATTTTAACAAGTATAATTAGTATTATGAATTTATGGGGAAATTCAATAAAATCAATGACATACGAATTTTGTTTTGGACATGTACAAAGATTTTGTAAACACAAAGACTGCAACCACTACATAACATCAGCGACAGTATGCTACAGCACGGCAAAAACAAAAACAAAAAAGAAGGCAGAAGCATAACAGAAATTAAACGAATTTTCAAACAAAACCACTACCAAGACAATGCTTGTAGACTATATCCATGGTTCAGCATCATGAATTTCTAAAAAGTTTCCCCAATGTCTTTGTTGTATATTGAGAAAGCATGAGAACAAAATTTTTGAACAAATCGAAGCATAACTAAGTACATAATTAGCGGGAATAAGGTCTCCAAATGAGCACTACCCTAAAAAGCACATTAACCAAAGGAAAAAAAAAAAAAAAGGATGAAGAAAAAGATGACTCCATGCATTTGGAAAGACAATTGTGGAGAATCACATCTTGTAAAATTGAAAAGACAATTGTGGAGAATCACATCTTGTAAAATTGATCTCGGTGCCTAAATTCTGGGAAAAGAAGTGTATGGAAAATCATGGGAAAACTCTAACCACTTCGTACAGTTTGCAGTAATACTGAAAATTCAAGACTTTGACCATGGCATTCATTCAAGACTCCAGGCATTTGGAAAGACAATTATGGAGAATCAGAAGTATCTTGTAAAACTGATCTTGGTGCCTAAATTCTGGGAAAAGAAGTGTATGGCAAATCGTGGGAAAACTACAACCACTTTGTACAGTTCACAATAATATTGAAAATTCAAGACTTTGACCACGACATTCATTAATTTCATTTACCACCTCTTTCCAAACAATCCTTATTTTCAACAATAGAAAGTAGAAACCAATTACCAAAGCCTTAAGCATGAACACAACTAAAATTTTCAACTATGTAAACATCATTATTAAATCAGACTGCAATTATTCTCCCCATTTACTACAAAAAATGACAGGGAACCTGATGCAGCCTTAAGCATGGGGCAAACTTATAATTTCAGCAAATTTATTTCAAAGAGGAACAATTTATAGCCATTTAGGAAGCAGTGAGTGTCTTCCAGGAAAATTTATATTTCTTTCCCAGTCAAAATAGGAATATTAATGTTTCTTGTTCAAGAATCAAACTCTAATTATGATTAGGAATAACTAAATCATTATATGTGTGCGCTTGCATTTTTCGATTTCAGTAAGAGTGAACTTCTATTGAATAAGTGCAGCCTTTGCTTAAATAATGAGGGAGTGTGATACTTCAATCAAGAAGTGATTACTTGAATCTAATAGTGTGAGGCTAGTAGCTTTCTACCCTGTTTTCTTTCTGATGTTTAATTTCAGACCTGTGTTTTCATTTATAAGTCCCTATAAGGACCACATTCTACAACCCTAGCCCTAAAAACAACCAATTTCATAAAGTTCCCTTAGACTTGTCCCGCTTAAGAACCCCAATGTATCTCTACACATTCAAACGAAGTATACAAGACCAGATCATATTTCTCAAGAATGAAATCAATGGCCTATAATAAAAGATCTAACAGCCTCCATTTTTTTAATGAGACATTAGCATCCAACCTCCTACATTCCTATTGCAAGGTCTATCTTGTAAGCAAGGGCCAGCATACAGCTTAGAAGATCAATCCAAGAAGTACGCGGCGTGTGGAGAAATTGGCCACGAAGAGGGAAAATCAGATAATCAATTATCAAAGTGAAAGACATTGTACCCTGTCAGGAAGAAACCTAGGCATGGGTAGTGCAGTAACATATCTCTGCAGACAAGATTTGTGAGCATTTGCAGATGCATCTGAGGAGGATGAGCTCTCAGCCCCATCAGTTTGACCCCGGCCATGGAACTTAGCAAAGCGATTGATAACAGAAAACCTCTCTAGATCTTGGCATTCCACTCTCAGGTCTGAAACTGATGTTCTTTTGTCCAATCTGCATCATCATCAGCAGGCAAATAAAACTAATGAGTATATCTCTGCACCAAATATGTTTTATCATTGGACTTATGATGCCAAGGATGATGCAAGCAAGCAAACTCTATATACACATGATCAAGTTCCAGCAAACTCAATTGTTCTCGTTGTAATGAGTATATCTCTCTAAGAAACTTGTTTCTAGGCATAACATTCTAGACTTATCGAGCAAATCATTTCAGGTTTTTTTTTTTTATTATTTATACATGATTCCTATGTCATTCTTCTCAATAAAAAGCCAGTATCCTTATTGCAGAGAAATGTAAAAATACTAGAAGTTTCACAATTCATGAAACAACAGCAATGTTAGAATCCAAGAATCCAATAAGTAATATAGAGAAAGGATATGTTAAAACATGCCGGACATCAAAATTAAAAGTAAAACATCAAAGACAGGCAAAAATAAGAATAAGTTAGCAAGCAATCAAATATTACCACCAAAGACACTAAAGTCTACCTCAACAAATCATTCTCCAGCTTCCTCGTCCTACTGATAAGGTCTTCTGTGGCCTTTGAGAAGTACTGATCCCTATTCTTCTCCGATGTTTTTATCTTCTCGGGCAGGCTTAGGAGTAGGAAAAAACAAATAAATTTTTTACGTTATCATATGGATTTAATGATATTTCCAACTTAAAACTATTAATCTTACTTCCAGTAAAAAGCATGCTTAGAAAACCAAATGGCATGTACCTAATTATGGACCGCAAAAGTAGGTCCTTGAGTGAGAATTTAGAGGCAGCTCAATCCTTCAGCATTTTGCATGAAGTGGCTGCTCTTAAGACTCAAGCTGCACCTTTATGGTTGCAAGCCCAAGACATTTACCATGGTAGCAAATAAATGCTCCTAAAAGCATGCTAGAAAACTTTTAGATAATAATAAAAGTAATTCTTACAGGTCTCCACTGTTAGAAGGCACAGGAGTATCACTTCCAGTACAAGAGAGTGTGCTGCATGCATCTCCTAGTGTTGATCTGGAAACAAAGAATGCAGCACTCTCATAATGTAAAATAGCATCTGCAGAAAGAATTGATGCCAGAGGAGGATGGAGAAGTATCTGCATAAGCTGTGTAGTCAATATAAGCCTTCTCTTTGATCTATGGACCGGCAGTCCATCATCTACCATTTCATCGTCATCTTCTACCTGTTATCAGAAATGAATACATTTGCACACGAGGAAATTGTAAAACGCCTAAGAGGAGAAAAATATAACAGATGAATATAGCTGGTAAGCTGCTGTAGCTATGAGCACACCTTCTCAGTCAATCTATTTGCTGCCAGAGCCCAGACCAGTTCTGCTGCACTGCAAACAACAAACTCTACATATGTTATAATCACCAGGGAAAAGAAAGACAAAATGAATGAAACAATCAGCCCTGCAAATAATATCAAAGAAAATAGCAATGAATTTCTGCAGTGAAAAATAAGATAAACCCAAACATAAATAACTAAAAGGTGCATAAGTTTCATTAATAAAGATAGATAAGGCACTTATAGTTTATGCCAATCACCTGAGATTCTGAAGTCTTTGAGGACCCAGTGTCACTTCCTTATGCCACGGTACAAGCTTGGATATGGCACTTTTACGCTTCTTCGGTCTCATAACCACCAAACTCACATCAGCAGAATCAGGCTGCAATGACTGAGGGGTGGAGAAATTCTCAGTTGAACTTTTTTGAATAATACCAAATTGACTAGCAGCAACAGCATTTCCTTGCTCAAGTAAATTATGAGCATGTGATCTTTCATAAGGTCTTTCAGATGTGGAGGGCAGTTCTGAAGGCTTCATAGTGACAGCTTTTCGTGCATTATTCATTTGTAATATCTGTCCATTTTTAAAGGTTTCATAATGATCAAGCCAGGATGAAGCCATCTGGTTACTCATTTGAGAATGCTCATCTCTGACAGAAACCGCAGTATTGCTATTGGTGAAATGCTGAAAATCATTCTGACCAAATGCAAGCATATCATTAGAAAGTGCATTTATGTCCTGATTATCTGCTGTTTTTGCTGAAAAGCTTAGCATCTTGGAATGTCCAGGGGGGGTTGAAGTGTGATTTGCTGGAGCATCTCTGACCATATTATTGTGTCTATAAAACTGCTGACCTCCCTGAGCAGCTACCAAATCAGCATCCACAGAACCATCAAGACTTTTAAATCTTTTCAAACTTCTATTAACATGTTCAACCTCCGCATTTTTCATTCCCTGCATTTGATGCAGCAGGGAGTAATTTTGAAACAAAATATTATTGGGTTTCAAAGATCGGCCAAAAGCTTCAATTTGTTTCTGAGTACTGGTTAGGTTTGAAGCAGGTGTTTCAGTAAGATGATTCACAACAGATTCTTTCTCATGTGAATCACTCATTGTCTTCTGGGCTCGATCATTCTCAGGTAGAACTTGCTGCAAGTGGTCTCCTTTTGCTGGTTGCTCTTTCCCAACAAAACCATGTGACTTCATAGAACATTCACCAGATTCAGCTCGACTGCTCCCTCCATTTTGCATAATTTGGTCATCTAGCTTCTGTGGTTGAGAGGAAGTTATCCCTGAACTGTTATGTGATTCAATATTGGGTTTAAACATATTGGGTCCAGTCTGAAACGACTGAGTGCCAAATGGATGTAGCTGAGTTGGAACACTGGTCCACAAAGTAGGTGGCATTTTTGAAGAAAAACCATCTTGTGATGAAGCATAACGCTGAGGGGCTGGCGAAGCTTCCAGCACTGGGAATTGTTGAGCAGAATCTCTTGCATGGTTTTGGTCATCACTTGGCTGGGGCATCTCAGTAGAAGAGGCAAAATCATTATGTGAAGTATGCCTGGATGTGTCAGGAACCAATGGCCCCGCTGATTGATTCAATTGACCTCTCTCAAAAGACTCTTCTATATGTTTTGGTTGAGAAGAAAATCTATCAAAAGATTCATTAACAGATTCACAGGCAGTTGCTCGTCCTCCTGTATCAGGCATGTGCTGATTTGGAAGATGACTTTTCGAATAAGGAAAACCAGGGGGAAAGGCAGTAGAAAACTTTCCTTGGGCACTATTGCCAGCATGTACCAAGGTGCCAGGAGTAGTATTCCTCAAATGTCCATGAGATGTATCACGTGAAGGAGGTAAAGACTGAACAGAGGATGTAGGAGCCAACAATGCACGTCCCTTCTCCCCTGTATTTGAAATGACTTGAGTTGAATTGAGAGAATCAGTTGCTAGTGAAGGGCCGTGGGAAGAAAAGGCATGTTCTGGAATTAGCAATTGCTGGGATGGAGGAACTAGAGGATTGACCTGTGGGTTTCCAATTGCAGATCTTGCATGTTCCAATTCAGCAATTGAATTAGTCTTCCATATACCAGCACTGTCACCCATCACCTCAAACATAGGACCTTTTTTATCAACATTATGAGAATCTTGGAATGTGTTTTCATTTCCCTGGTTTTTGAAAGCAACGATAGTTCTAGGAGACACGGAACCCATAAAGTTCCAGCCACATGGACTATTTAATGGTTGACCGTTGGAGCTATATGATTGCATGCCCTGTTGATTTGCCCAAGAACCTGGAATGCTTTTAGCATTTGATCCTGCATCAGTAGAATGAGTAGCTTTTCCATAAAAATGACTGCCTTCAACAGCTGCTTTTTGCATGAGGCTCGTATCAGACCACTTGGTTCCATCTTCCGGAAACTGCTGAATATGTCTATGAGGAGAAACAGACTGCAACCTCTCCATGCGTTCATGTGAAGTGTTGACTCCAGATTGCTGAGCCGCCCCTGGGATATTATGATAATTCATACCTGTATTGGCATCATGAGACAAAGGCAAGGGTTGAGAGTTCAAGGAAGATACAGACTGCAAGCTATTACCATCCCAATTTGACTGATGTTTGCTACTAGCATTCACAGAGGGAGTCTGCTGATTATCAGCTGGAGGTTCACTATTTATAAAAGTCAGACCACTCCACTCTTCTTGAAGCCCTGTATCGCCACTAGAAGTTTCTGCTACAGCAGATTGCATAAGAGCACTCCAACTCCCACTTTGCACAGAAGGCAATGAACAGAAGAAGTCTGTATCATCCAACATATTGCAACCTCCAGAACCCCGGTTGGTACCCCTGCCAAAGGCATCCCACAAATTATCATCTGAACCAAACAAAATCTTTGCCTCAGTTGGATCTAGGGTAGCCACATCCTGGGAAGGAGCAACCTGTATCGCTGTTTCCTCTTGTGATGTTTCTGATAGACCACCCAGGTCTTGCTTAGTGCAAATTTCTTGCTGTGGCCCATTGCTTTGCTGGGGATTCACTAGCTGCAAGTTTTCCAAATTAAATCCAGTATTTATACCCTGACCATCAGAAGAAGCAATCATATTTTTCCCCTGATATCCCAGTCTAGAAACCAAAGGTCCATCCTGCACACTAACCTGCTTTGGAAATCCAGTATACTGATTGCTTGTTAAGGAATCACTGCTGCTTGATATCTGCTGCATTGACGGCTTATCCATTTGGACAGGAGGATACTGGCTTGGAGTGACTCTTGTTCCAGGGACAGGGACACCATAAAGAGATTGATCAACTGGCTGAGGTACCATACCCATCAAGCTTGGTGTTCCCTCGTTCTGCTGAGGGGAAAACACGTGTCCTCTAAAGGATCCTTGGATAACTGGCGAAGCACCTGGCTGCGGCCAGCTTGTGTTAGCTTCCATGTGCTCAGGCTGCCATGAATAATTAGATGTTTCATGAATAGGATTGCCATTGATCAAAGCCTGTGAGGGATTGGCAGCTGCCTGTTTTGCAAAAGCCGCAACTTGATTCATTGAATTCAGCTTCCTTGCTTCTTGTTGCTTCTGAAGTTGTTGCTGCCTCTGCATTTCTTGCATTTGCTTAAGCATAAACTGTTGCTGTAATAGCTGCATGTCACTAATCCCAGACTGCTGTCTCGGCAAAGATTGCAGCATGCCAGGATGCTGGCTACTAATTTGCTGCAGACCTCCGAAAAAATCATAATTCACTGGAGACTCATTAAAGTCCATTTTGACTGAGTTTTTCTTGCGAATTCAGGACCAAACATTCAAAGCCAAAGAAGAAAGCAAATAAATGTATAAAAGAATACATAAGCCAGTGAAAATGAAACACACACACAAAACCTTTCCTTCTCTTTCTATCAACAACCTAATACAACTTAAAATATCACATTTTACAAGCAAATTCACAAAAGATCAAGAAACACCAAACTCAACAAATCCCAAGATAGTCTCTTTTTAGCACAAAACAACGAAGCAAGCAGGAACACACTTGTCCATTCCTACAGCACCAACAACTAAGCTTAGAATTTAAGAGAGATAAAATTAGGGTTTCTAGAGAGAATTTGGACTCACGGTTTCACTTTGACGCCTCAATTTGAGCTCCAAATGAAACGATCCTCTATACAATTGAAATCTCTTAAATTTTTAATTTAGGGTTTTGAATCGAATGATAGACAGATGTTAGGTTTGGTGTGTCCCGAGCTGAGGGCTAAAGTGTAAAAGGGAAAGGAAAAGCGTTTTTCTGGAGAGGGAAAAAGGAGTGCATGCGGAAATGGTTGAGGGTAGAGGGGTAGTTTAGGTGGCGCTGCTATTAAAATCCGCCATGTGGCAAAAAAAATAAAAATAAAAATCAGACAGAAACCACGTTAGTTGACTGTTTTGCTAAATTTGGTCCCTTTATCTTGACTGGTCATTTCATTAAGATTTTGGTATCAGAAGATTATTGTATTGTAATTCTATTATAATTTTTTTGAAACGCCCCCAGAAATATAAATTATTAGTTAGATTACATTTCGGGTATTTATAAAAAAAGTATTAATAAATGGTAATGAAAAAATATCTTTTAAAATTGAAGCAAGTAATAAATTTTATTAATTCTAAAATAAACTTTATCATTTTAACTGCATGATACAAGATTTGATATAATTAAAAGATAAAATACATAAAACAATAATATGCGATGCTAGAGCACGCTAATAGACCCAACAATAAAAACAAAAGTGAGGAAAATAATGTTATTCTTCCGGCAATTGCATCAACATGTATGTTGTCATAAGCCTAACAAGCATGCCAGACCCTTCTTGGTTGGGTCAGACAAGCATGTCAGATTTACGATACTTTTAAATTTAGTTTTTCTACTTTTGATTTCTTTTTTTTTTCCTTGGTTTTTTTTTCAAAGTTCTTATAATTTTTAATTTTACCATTCAAATCAAATTTATGGGTTTTTTTTTTAAAAATTCAAATTTATTATTAATAATAATAATAATCACAATAATAATCACAACAACAACAATAATTTTTAATTTTACCCTTCAAATTAAATTTATGGTTTTTTTATAGTAATAATTTTTTTTCCAAATTTATTTATAATAATAGTAAAAATGAATATAATAATATTTATAATATTAATAATAATATTAAACATGTCAAACCCACATTGGTTAGGTCTGGCAACCATATCAACCCAAGATACTTTTCAATTCAGTCCTTCTACTTTTGATTTTTTTTATTTTTTTCCTTGGCTCTTTTTTCAAAGTTCTTATAGTTTTTAATTTTACCCTTTAAATCAAATTTATAATTTTTTTCCAATAGTAATGATATTTTTTTCAAATTTTTAATAATTTTAATAATAATAATAACAACAACAGTTATTATTATTATTATTATTATTATTATTATTATTATTATTATTATTAATTTTACCCTTCAAATCAAATTTATGGTTTTTTTCCGATAGTAATAATATTTTTTTTCAAATTTATTAATAATATTAATAATAATATTAAACATTTCTAACCCAAGTTTAAGTGGATTTGACAACTAAGCCAGACTCATGTTGATTGGGTCTAGCAAGCATGACAAACCCACTTTCTTTCCCCTCCCCTTCTTTTTTCTCTCTACCCCCCCTCAAAAATCACGCTGACCATTCAGAATTTAAGAGTTGTCCTCTTAGTTATTGATATTTTAATTTTGGTCCTTATTATTTTGATTTTGATTTTTTGTTCCTGATCCTTTTATAAAAAATGATGGAAAAAGACATGAAAAATAAGAAGATACTTGTTAAACTTAGAAATCAAAATCTGGACTGTTTGTATTTTGGTTTTTCCACTAAGATTTGGACTTTAAGATGACATAATTTGAGATAATTTTACGTATCAAACTTATAGACACGGGTGTTACCTTTCAAATGCAACCAACCTTGCTTAAATCAGAGTTCGAAACGCTAGAGATGGAAAAAAAACCAATGAGGGTCTAAACTGAAATCAATAGGACAAGTTTTGTGCTACTAAAAATTGTGAATTTTGGTATATAGATGGCAAACCTTGGTTTAGTTGTACTCATTAAAGTTGTAGACCTATATTTTAACATTAAAAAAAATAAAAAACCCTGTATAAAGTCGAGTCTTGAAACTCTATATATGACCAAAATACCGAACAATGTTCAAAGACACTTATATTGCACCATCTAAAAGTAATAAATTGTTACTTCTTGTTTAGAGTTGTGATTGACTAAAAATGTTGAATTATTGAGGAAATGGAATGTGAAGTGTGTGTATGTATGGTCGAAGTTTGAGCTTAATCTAGTGTATTTATTGGTACAAGTGAGGCCGTAGGCACCAAACAACAGTAAGGGACAACTAGCAGCATATATTTCAGGTTGGTGCTTGGCATTTTAGACATTTATTTAAGTGTATGTTTGAGTTTTATTATACATGCTTGAATTTTTGTTTCGTATTTTTTTTATTATGCATGTTTAATATATGATTATCGGTTGAACTAGTTTTTCGATTTTGAATTGGTGCCCTGCGAATGGGCTATTGGTTATACCACATTCCTGTTGATAGGACTGATGCCTTGGGAATGGGTGATTGGTTTAACCAGTTTCCTAGTTTAGAACTAGTGCCCTGCAAATAGGATTTTAGTTGGACTAGTTTCCTAATGATAAACTGGTGCCCTGAAAATGGATGATTGGTTGAATCAGTTTCCTGGTTTGGGGCTGGTGCCTTGCGAATGGGCTATTAGGCTCCGTTTGTTTGCTATAAAGTAGTTTCCTTTGGGAAAGTGAATTTCGGGAAAGTGAATTATTTTCCGATGTTTGGTAGTGTAATGGAAAATAAGTTGGAAAATATTTTCAAGTGTTTAGTTATATCATGGAAAATGAACTGGAAAATAACTTATTAATGTTTTATTTTTTTTCAAGTTTATTAAAATAATGAGGAACATATCTTACAAATTAAAAAGTTGAATGAAAATGAAATTGAAAAAAATATAATTTCATAAATTATCTCAAATAAAATAAATAATAATCAAATAATAGAGATCAAATCTAAAAAATAAAAAAATTAAAAGATGAAGAAATTAAAATAATAATAATTAACATTTCATAAATTATTTCAAATAAAATAAGTAACAATCAAAAGAATGAGGATCAAATTTGATAGATAAAAAATTTCAATTAAAAAATGATAAGGAAAAAGCAAATAACAATTATAAAAATAAGGACCAAAGTTAATATAAAAATTAAATTCTAAGGGATGAAATTGAAAAACAAATATTCAAAACAAAATATATATAACAATCAAAAGTTTGAGGACCAAATTTGATATAATCAGCAAATAATATGATATGTCTAATTTTTTCACAACTTTCAGGAAGTGTTTTCCGCCCAAAATAAAAGGAAAACACTTTCTTAAAAACCAAGTCAAATTTTTCTTTGACTGGAAAGTGTTTTCCGTTGACCAACTTTCCTAATGGCAAACAAACACATGAAAGTTTGGAAAGTGGTTTCCAAGAAACAAACACACCATTAATTAGACCAGTTTCCTGGTGATAGGACTGGTGCCCTCGGAATGGGCGATTGGTTGAATCAGTTTCCTAATTTGGGACTGGTGCCCTACGAATGAGCTATTGGTTTAACTAACTTCTTGGTGATAGGACTAGTGCCCTAGGAATGAATGATTGGTTAAGTCAGTTTCCTGGTTTGGAACTAGTGCTTTGTTAAATAGGCAATTGTGGAAATATATTATTGGATAATTGAAATCAGATCTCTGGATAATGGACTGGTTAAAAAGAGAAATTATTAATGTAGTGTCATAAATTATTAAATACATTAAATTGTCAAATTGATTTTATAGTGTTTTTATAAATTCATGTGCAGGTTCATCTCATTAGCATACCTCCTAGTTGATACATTTGGTGTTGTTTTTGTGTATTCACTTAGGTTAATAAAGTAATAAAGAAATACCTTTTTTTGGAATGTATTTACCATAAATCATGACTTGTATATGTAAATTTAGGTAATAGTTTATTTTGTTTAACTTTTGTGTTATAGATTCTTTATTAGTTTAATTATATAATGTGAACTCATTGATGTGAGTAATTCATGATTTTTTTTCTTAAAAAAACTTTCCTTAATTTTTTTTTTAATCATGGAATCCTTGTGA
>Ga0307515_10013213_pt1 | contig 15448 bp, 5 predicted proteins | sample 17_EM_MG_FD_194513 | JGI IMG/M metagenome (GOLD analysis project Ga0307515, IMG submission 194513) | Populus trichocarpa ectomycorrhiza microbial communities from riparian zone in the Pacific Northwest, United States - 17_EM | ecosystem: Host-associated > Plants > Roots > Unclassified | place... | reverse complement strand
CTGTCGATTCTATTGAGGTAGACTACGTGGTCTATATACTGACGCGCCTCCCCCCTGATTAGTCAGCACGTAGGTGGTTGGTGCACGAACGCGTAAATACGCGTTCGTACACCAGGTGCTGTAATCATACACTGGCGGTACTTGGAAAATGAAACCACTTGTGTACAGCTTTTGTAATTGCCTTAATAGAACCATAAAACACGTAAGGAAATACATAGGAAATCCCTCCCGAGGTGCCTTCTGGGCTGCCTCCCAAACGGTGCTCTAAGCTGGCTGTAAGTCCTGCTTATGGTCCGTAAAATAAACCGTACGGCCTTCCGACGGGCCGTAAATGAACTGTAAGTGCTCCGTTAGTCTCGTTCCACCCATTCTATAACCCTTAGGTTAAGCTTATTTATATTAATTAGGGTTTTAAGAGCTTAGTACGGCTTTGCCTTAGTCATAGCGTCCGCTAGGTTATCTCCGCTACTAATCTATTTGACCTCTATAATCTTATGTTGTTTATAGGCCTAACGTAAGTATATTAGGTCGACCATAAGCCTCCTCTCTTATATTATACCTAGTTTAACTAGGCAGTTATAGAGGGACTTTAAATCGGTGCATAAAACTAGGGGTAACTACTCTAGTTATAGAATCTTCTAGACCGTTAATTTAATTATAGCTGCTATATTAAATCTATAAGCTAGTGTATATAGTTTAGAAGCTAGTATACTGCGGGTTACTTATTTATACTTAATTAAAGACTAGTACAGTATATTTGCGTCCTAATTACGGTCCGTAAGTATAATTATAAAGCCGATTTATAATAATAGGTCTTTATTATTGGCAAAGGAGGCGTCTACAAATACTAGTAAGCTAAGGGAATTTAGGTCTAGTGGTATAAAAGTAAGTCCCCTTACTGCATTATCAATTTGCCACTAAATACACTTATTAAGCTGTTTAACATTTTCCTCTTATAGGTCTGTTGCCTAGGCCGCAAAGGATAAATTATAGGCAGATTTAGGTTAACAGACTGTGGCAATATAGGCGCCTCTTACACGCTATGCAGCGTATTAGTCCTTTATATTTATGGTCTTACAGGTCTCTCCGCGGAAACTAGTAAGGTCCGTAGGCTTTACTATAACAGGTTTTAGGTTTTAAGCTTAGCGTTCCTAAGTTAGCTTAATTTAGTTACCCTTTTATATAATTAGGCCTCTATTAAACTTAATTAAATTCTGCTTAGTTAACTACTCTTATAGCTTTGCTAAGAACTTGGCCTTTTATAGTTTAGTTTCTTTAGCATCTATAAAGGTTTAGTCTGCTAGGAAGAGGGTATTATCTATTTAAAGTCTAATAATACTAAGGCCGTTTAATGGGGTATATAAAAGGCAGGGGTTATATGTTAACTATTCCATTTTAAGTTTACTAACGTAATGCTAGTAGTATATCTTAAACTAGTAGTTTCTAGCTTCCGGCACTCTATAAAGTGGTTTTATAACCTATAAAATTGATCCTAGTTATAGGTTAAGCTTACAGGGTAGTCGTATAAAGATGTCCCTACTTAGGTAGGTATTAGACTGTATATAGGCTTGCGAAATATCTTATAAATAAAGGGCTACGGGTTTAGTTTGCTGTAGTCTAGGCATAAGTATAAGTATAATCCGTTAACTAACTTGTTAAATTATAGGCGATTATGTAAGGACTAGGTTCTTTCCCTAGTTATTATAGGCTTATATAACAAGCCTTAATTTCTTAAAGGCTTTATTAGTACTAGGGTACTTAATCTTATTAACGAAGCGTAAGTTAAATATACGGACGCTTTATAAAACGTCTCTCTCTATTACGGCCGTAAAAACGCCCTTTTTAAGTAGTTTATTAATTTCTTTGCGTTATAAGTCCGTAAAAGGGGATTCCTATACTAGAACTAATATATCTGTAGGCGGAGATTGCCTTACGGATGTGCCTATAAAGGTTAGGTAGTTCTCTATTATAGGATTCTTAGTTATAGGGTGCTTTTAGGGGCGTCCTTAACTACGTTTTACGGCAGGTTTAGCGGGTTTAGTAGGTATACGGGGGGCTTCTATAGTAGGCATAGGTGCTTCTAGTTCGTCTAAAGGCAGGAGTGTTTCCAGTTTATCTAGTTTAACGTTATAGGTGTTTTTGGACTAAAGATAGGATTTTATAGACATGCTTCTAAAGCTAGTTGGTCCGCTAGGGAGTTATACACAGCACATTTCATTTTCTACAGCTAGTAGACAATAAGGTCTAGTCTAGTTACCACTCTTACACTATATAAGGACTTTAGAATTAAGCGGGAGGTTATAAACTAAGGTTATATTAAGTCCGTTATGGTAATATAGGGCGCTATTAATAGTTTATTTGGCCCGTAATTTAACTATTTCGGCCATTACCTTCTATATTATAGCTGCTCGTTCCGTAATAGATGGGGTAAAAGGGCCTAGGTTGCTTATCCTTAGGTAGGCTCTATAAACTAAAAGGGTAGGTACTAGTCCGTTAGGGCTAGCGGTGTTATTAACGGCTTTTATAGCTATCTATAAAGCCAGTTCCTTTTAAATGTCCTTATACTTGTCTATAATAATCTAGTAAGCTCTCTATAGAGCTAGGTAAGCTTACTTAATAAGCCTAATAAACTAGTACGCCTTAACTAGAACAGCTTTTATTAAAATAGCTATAGCCATAGTATACTATTAAAATTCCTTACTAATAAAGTTCTTACCGGCGTTGTAGGTAATATACTTAAGGGGTCCAATATATATATTAATTCAGCAGGTCCGTAAAATGTCTTAAATATATTTTATAACTAACAGGCGGCTTAATAGCGGGTTGCCTCGTTAATTATATATAATACTAGGCTACCGTTAATATATATAATATCTACGTATACTAAGTAGTTAAAATTAAGGTCTTTATAAAGAGTAAACTTAAATCGGCCTAGGGAACGTCTGTATTTCTAGCAGAAGGAGCAGTATTTAGTTAGGTGGTTAATTGCCTTCCTATTAACATCGTTATATTTAGAACGTTTAAGGACTCTATATAGCTTTTTAGCTAATAGGTGGCCGAAACAGCGGTATAGGCGGTAGATTTCCATACTAGTAAGGTAGTATAGGTTGTAGTTAAAAGATTCCTAAATATAGGTCTGTAAAGTCTCTCCCTATATAAGGAACGGGTGTCTAAATCGTTATATAATTAGCAGGGTAATATTCTGTCACAGTGCTGCAATGAAGTAGACTAAATAACTACGTTATAGTATAAAGAGGGGAAGAAGGTGGAAAGGAGGTATTATATATAAATAGTAGGGCTAGCCGCCAAGTCACTAGTAGTGGGCTAGCTAACAGTAGGAAACAGTACGAGATAGTATAAAACAGTATGCGTTAGGTCAGTGCCGTGACAATACTCCTCTCCCCTAGATAGTTTAGTCCCCAAACTAAATAGATAACTTAAAAATAGGCAGTGTACGGGGTTGCCTATTTTTTACTGCAAAGATATTAGTTCCGCTTACCGCCCTTAACTAAGCTAATAGCGATTTTCTATACCGGGCATAGAAAATCCTAATTAGTTAGTTTAGTGAGTAAGGTTAATAGAACTCTACACCACCACCTAAATTAATCCGCGTGGCGTTTCTTGGCAAGAATTTAGCTAATTAGATAACTTTAACCGCCGGTTAAAGTTTTATAATATCTTAACTACCACAAATTTTAATACGGTGGTCGGCCGCGACCTTAGCATGACTTTTCCTTATCTTATACCCAGTCTAGGGGTCCTAGCTTTTTAGGGTATTGCTTATAAAAGCGCTATACAGCTTATTTATAACCCTTTAGGTCTTCCTCTAGCTGCTAGGTTATATCCTTATAATATTTCCATTTAATCTTATAAGTTAGGCCCTAGGGGTCTTTATTGTGTATATTAAGGATTTTCTTAAACTCCCATTTGTCTTCTATATTGCTGTTATTATCTCTCTCTACCACTCGTCCTTATACATTATGGCGCTCTACGGTATTAATATTTACTTAGCTAGAGATCTTTTTAGCAGCCTAGAGGCGGACCTTAAATATATAAAAGGATTTATTTACTTAGATGTGGTCCAGGAGGTCTATTATGACTACCCCTTAGTATACTGCGGGTACGGGGTACAGGCCGTCCCATTTATCGTCCCATTTCTTCTTAGGTCTATTTATCTTCATATTTTTTAAGCTAACTATAACTATATCGCCTTCGTAAAATAACGCGCTCTCGTCCCTACGGGTATTAGCATTATCTTTATAGCGTTACTGTAAAATCTAGGCTAGGGCCTTAAGCTATATTAATATCCGCTTAAAGCGGTTGGCTATAAAGTCTGCGTGGAAGAACTCCTTCTTTACTTATACTAATAGTGTTAGTAGGCAGGGGCCAGTAGGCTTAATTCTAAGGCGAGGGTTAAAGCTATAGTTTGTAAAAAACGGGGAGATGCCTATACTCTTATTAACTTAGTTATTTATAGTAAACTTGGTGAGCGGCAGGTAATTAACCTAGTTATCCTATATAAAGCTAATAAAAGCACAGAGGTATTTATTTACGGCAGCGTTAATAATTTTAGTTTAGCCGTCCATTTCTGGGTACTAGGCTAAGCTTAGTCGCAAAATTGTTTTAAGGCGTTTACTTAGTTGTTGCTAGAAGTCGCTAATAAATTATATACCGTAATTGGAGATAATCGTGCTTAGTGCACTATAGAGCTTATATATATTATTAATAAAGCCATTAACTAGCTCCTCTATTAAGAGTCCTATTACTAAAATAAGGTATTATATTTTAGTTAGGCGGTTTATAATAACAAGGATATATTTATATGCCTTACCATAGCGTTGGTATACTAGCAGCGTTATAATATAATTAATTAAGATATTAGTTTACGGGTGGGTAGGTAATTTTAGTAGCTTTAGAAAACCGGGCGGGGTAGAATAGGGGGTCTTAGTGCGAAAGTATAGGGCACAGTCTTTAATAAAGGTAGCTGTAAACTGGGAGATTCCTAGCCACCAGTATATTCGGTTTAAGAGGTTAAAAGTCTTAACCTAGCCGGGGTAACTAGCGGGGCCGCTGCTATAAGAGTAATAGGTAATTTCTAGGCGGAGGTCTAGGGCGTTAGGGATAAAAAGATATTGGCGGAAGTAAATCTGTCCGTTAATAATACTGTATTCTAACTTATTATAATAGAGTAATTTCCTAATCTTCTTTAGCTAATAGCGAGCTTTCTAATTACGTAGGGCCGCTATTATATCTCTTATAAGTTTATTCTCCTAGTATCTTAGCCAGATTAGCTTATCTAGTAACTTTTCGGCTATTTTGGGGTCTAGAGCGGCTATAAACTCCGCGTTGTTAGAATTACGGGACTTATATAGTAATTCTTCTAAGATTATAGGGTTAACTTTCTGGGGCGGTATAACAACTTAGGCTTAGTGGCAGAGGCGTTTATTATTAGTGTCCTTAGGCCTTATTCCTAGTAGCCAGCTTAGGGCGTTAAGGAGCGTGGCTTTACTATTAGGTCTATATATAATTACAAAGTTAAACTATAAAAGAAACTCTACCTACCGGACTTAGCACTAATTTAGCTGCTTAGTAGTTATAAACGTCTATAGGTTTTTATAGTTGGTAATAATTTTAAACGGCTCCTTAGTCCCTTATAGCTTAGGACACTATTCCTCTAAAGCCTTAATAATAGCTAAGAGTTCTTTATTATAGATCTTATAGTTATACTTTAGCGTAAAGTGCTTTACGGAGAAGAATATAACCGGTTTTAATTTTCCATTATTATTATACTGGGAAAAGACTCCGCCAGAAGCCTAATTTAATACATCTATCTCTACCACTATTTTCTTTATATAGTTATAGTATATTAGTACTAGTGCTAAAGTAAAGGCTCCCTTAAGGGCCTTAAATGATTTTGCTTGTTCTAGTCCCTATAGCCATCCAATATCCTTCTTTAGGAGTTTTGTTATAGGTGTAGCAATAGTAGAGTAGCCTTAGATAAATTATTGGTAGAAGTTCGCGAAGCTGAGAAATTATTATAATTCTTTAATTAATATTGGGTCCTTCTATTCCTATAAGGCCTATACCTTCTTAGGGTCTATAGTTATACTATTAGTTAAGATAATTAAGCTAAGGTATTTTATTTTAGTAGAGTAGAACTTAGACTTATTAATATTAATCTAAAGTCCAGTATTACTAAGTCTTTAGATGACTTCATTTATATACTTAGTATACTCGGCGCGTGTTTTAAAAAAGATAAGGACGTTATTAAAGTAGGTAGTATAGTAGTTGTTAAGGGCGTTATATAAAATATAGTTAATATAATTTTAAAATATAGCAGGTATATTATAGAGGCTAAATAGTATAACTAGTATCTTATAGAGTCCGAACCAGGTAATAAATGCTATAAGCTATTTATAGCCCTTTGTAATCCGGATCTGGTTAAACACAGCAATTATATTAAGTTTAGTAAAGTACTTAGCACTATAAAGTGCGTTTAGTGTCTTGCGGATTAGTGGTAGTAAATACCAATTCTTAATAGTAACTATATTTAGGCCTTAGTAGTTATAGTAAATTCGCATACCGCCGCTAGGCTTAGCAGCGAGGAGGAGTAATACAGTAGCTGGTAAGGTTAATTCGCGGATAAAACCCTTATCCAGCATCTTATTAATCCACTTCTTTACACACCTAAGTTTAGTAGGTAAGAGTAGTCTATTTTTATAGTACGGGGCCTAGTTTCTGGGGATAATCTCAATTTTATAGTCCTATGGTTGGTAAGGGGGCAGCTTATCTATATTTTTTAGGGAGGAAGTGCTTAATATATTTATAAAACTCCTTTAGTAGGCGTTATAGAATGTCTTTACGGGTTAATCCTGGTTTGCTTTTTAGGAATTTTTTAATATTAGTATTAACTATCTTCCGACGTAGAAGCTCGGGTTTAGTTTTTAGATTTGTTTTAAGGAAGTTGTAAAAATAGGGGGGGAGTACTTTATGGGCTTCCTTTATTGTATAGTCGCCTTCTACTAGCCAGTAGAAAGACCTTTCTAATAGGTTTAGTACTTCTATTAGGTCTATAAGCAGCTCTTTAAGCAGCTATTAGTGCTTATTTTATTTAACTAGTTCTACTAGCTCCGCTATATAAATCCTTATTACCTTTATATCTTTTTATTTATAGAACTGGGTAAAATTAATAGTATAAGTGTATTTAATATTATCTAGGTTAGGGTATATTGTTAGGTAAAACCTAAGTAGATAGTTATATAACCGCAAGGTATGGGCGACCTAGGGCAACCCAGGGGTGACTTACCCGTAAGGTACGTGCGCTACACGTGCCTAGGGAAAACCCTTCCTACCTCGCATACAGACTCCTCCTTTTCCCTTAAGGATTCGTCTCTGTCTATATAATATACCTATTGTTCTATTATTGGACTCCCTATCTACATCCTCACCTCATATTCAAATTCTTACCAATCCCCTTGGGAGGATAGCCGGTTCAATTTTCCTACAATGCCTCCAAAAAGAAAACCGACGCCTACACCCGATAGTAATACGCTAGTGATATAACTGCAGAACACCTTAGGATCTAGTGCAGACGAAACCGCTAGAAGCATACTAGTAGAATTTAAGCCACCTTCTAAACCTTTAAAACGATCAGACATCTATAAACGCTAGAGACTAGTTTGACTTATATACCTAGGCTTAATAGGAGCTTAGCAAGGTTACCAGCGTCCTACCTAATACCGCTAATATAAAGGAGCTAGACGAGCTGGCTAAAAAAATAGCCAACTTATAGAGTATTATCGATTTAATAAAGCCCTCCCATTACCTCTTTAGTGAAGAGTACGAGTTACGTAGCGAATGTATACGCTAATTAAATCTTAATGCCCTGGTCAAGAAGTCACCACCTAATATTAGCGGTACTACTTAACAGTATTTTAACCGGTAAATCGCCGCAGTTAAGAACCAATTTAAGGTTAATGACGCTAACTATAACTATAAGCGACGCACGCGCTAGGCTATTAAAGGTCTTATAAAAGAGAAGATAATTACCCAACTAGTTTATTGCCGGTTAGGCACTAAGGATAAGGGTCCTTTACTATAGGACGAATTTAAGATTATAGTCTAAGACTAGATCAGGAACCCTATAGTAAGACGCTTTAATAACGCTATAACGTACTATATAGCTGTTATAAAGGAGAACTAGAGGTTTGACATCTTTCTAGCCCGTATATATAGCTTAGAGGACCTCTTCTTATATACCCCTTTTGTCAATCCTAAGTAATAGGTAGACTTTTGGTTTTTATGCCTCCTAGCCCACCTATAAGCAGAGCTCTTCCGCCAGAACTTCGCCTAATAGGTGAGAACCGCTAAAGACCTCTTTGACGAAATCCGCCGTATAGAGCAATTGCTTGATACTATAAAGCTTGCAAAAGATTGCATAAGTAGTAGCGGTAAATTATTGCGTATAAAGTACGGTCGCAGTATAGGCTCCGTAGAGTTAGGCTTAGGGAACAGAACCTAAAAAGGGCGACGCTTTTTTAAGTAAACTCCTAGGGAGACCACCTAAAAGCTAGATGGCTTAGGGGACCCCTCAGACACTAGTGCTACGCAGGTAAGTCGAAGAACCGTAGGCGGCCACTATAAGGAATACTAGAAGCAGGCTAATAAGGAGAAGTTAGCTCAGGCTTTGGAAAACCCGAAGCCCTAGTAGTGTATTTCTCTTGATTATAACTAGGGTCTAATATAAAGGGAGAGAAGAAACGCATTATAGTATATGTTGTAATAGATACGCCCTAGGGCGAAGTCCGCCTATATACTTTATATAATAATGGGTGCTAAATTAACTTTATTAATTAAGATGTCGTCCGTAGGTTTAACCTGCCTATACGTTATACGCTATGTTTATGTAAACCTATTATATGTTTCCTTAATAGTAACTAGATAATAATCTAGGATACTTATAATTTAATAGTTACCACTAGCAACTCCTAGGGTACCTCTCGCACTATTAGCCCGCAGACCTTTTAGGGCGGCTCATTTAATAGTTATAATATGGTTCTTAGATGGGATTGGCTTACAGAAGCAGATTTATTAATTAGCTTCCGTTCTAGACAGTTTGTCTAGGGTACTTTAGACCTTAGACGCCTCTAAATAGTCACCCTTAACGCTCTCCTAGTAGATATTGAGGCTAGCGAAATAGTCTATTTACTATAGCCAGAAGACTCCTTCTTTACGCCGGTTATAAATATAATAGAGGACCTGTTGTTACTGGTAGTAAGTACCCATACAGACCCTTTAAACGTAGAGATACCAGTTATAAATATAGTAGAGGACCTGCCGTTACTAGCAGCGAGTACCTGTGGAGACCCTCTGGTGCTGGCGCAGATCACCTATATATAAGGGGGAGGTGATTAAAACCCCGAAACTATTAAGTATACTATAGCAGAGCTGTATATACTCTCTATGCGAGTATACCTGCAAAACGTATATTAGCTGCACCCTTCTTTCTACTGGCTCCTAGAAGCATACTACCACGTAATAGTTACTTCAACCTCCGTGGCCCCTAGCCTGCTAGAGGTATATAAGGAGGAAATTAATATCTTTTCTAATAAGCTAGCAAGCATACTACCGTAGAACTTTAAGTACGACTATATAATTAACTTAGAAGAAGGTAAGACGCCACTATAAATGCCCCTCTATAACCTCTTATAGAAAGAGTTATAGATCTTATAAGAGTACCTAGACAGTGCTCTCAAAAAGGGCTGGATTAGGCCTAGTAAGTCGCCTGCTAGAGTGCCTATCCTCTTTATACCGAAAGCAGACGGTATAATACGGCTATGTATTAACTATAGACGCCTAAATAAGATCATAATTAAAAATCGGTACCCCCTACCGCTAGTCGGCGAGCTCTTTAATAGGCTTAGCTATACGAAGATATTTATAAAGCTGGATCTTTATAATGCGTACTATAGGATTCGCATTAAAAAGGGAGACGAATGGAAGACCGCATTTAAGATATGCTATGGTCACTTTAAGTACCTAGTGATGCCCTTTGGTCTTATTAATGCCCCTACAACTTTCCAGAGCTATATTTATAAAGCTCTAGGAACCCTAGTGGATACTATCTACGTGGTTTATTTAGATGATATTCTTATTTACTTAAATGATGAGGATAAGCACGTCGAGTATGTTAAGCAGGTACTGTGATAGCTTTGCGCTTAGGGCCTATATGCTAAACTGTTAAAATATATCTTTTATACTAAGAACGTTAAGTTCCTAGGCTTTATTATTACCCCTGGGGGTATTATAATAGACCCTAACCGCGTAAAAGCTATTAAGGGATGGCCTGAGCCTAAGTCCTATAGGGACATCTAGGTCTTCCTTAGCTTTACTAACTTTTATAGGCGATTTATCTGGAACTACTTAGATACCGCATACCTCCTACATATACATCTTGCATGGGTATATCGCGACCTGATGTTAAATAGGGAGAAGAAGAAGAAACGCAAGTTAAAAGGGCCCACTAAATGGTATCAACCTTGGTCCTGGCCCGACGACGTGTAGTAGGCGTTCCGCAAGCTACGCGCTGCGTTTATATAGGCTCCTCTACTTCAACACTTCAACCCTAATCTACCCCTAATAGTAATTACTGACGCTTTTGACTATGCCTATAGCGGTATACTTCTACAGCCTTTAGGGTAGGAAGATTAACTCTACTGGCACCCAATCGCTTATTGCAGTTAGAAGCTTACTAGCCCAGAAGTACGGTATAATACGTATAATAAAGAACTACTCGCTATAGTGTAATGCTTTAAGACATAGCGCTATTACCTTAAATACGCCGCGCATATAACGCGCGTGCTCTATAATTATAATAATCTTAGGTACTTTATAACCACTAAGAGCTTATCTGCTCGCCAGGCCCAATACGCTAAGAAACTAGCTAAGTTTAATTTTAAGATTAAATATAAGCTAGGCAAAACAAATCCTATTAACACACTATCCCGGCGCCCGGATTATGCTAAAGGCTTTAAAGATAGCAGTAAGAGGACAATCCTCAATGCTATACTGCCTATATTGTAGCAAAAGTTGCGGGTTATAGGCCTTATGGGCGGCCCTAGTGCTATTATACTAAACCAGCGAGTAGCATACGTGCAGTATGTAAGTAACCCTTATAAACTTAGCGCCGGTGGACTAGAGCGTCCTGCTATTCTCTTTAAGGCCACTTTAACTAACCTAATGGCGCTTAACCCTAGGGAAGACCCCTTAGCCTAGGCTACGGTCCCCCATAACAACCCGGCGAGTTACCTGCGTATTATACGTTACTTCGCTAGCACTAACTTTACACAGAGTCTCGTGCTATAGCAAGAGGTAGTAGTAGCTGCTTTAGCCGAAACGGCGTTCACAGAATAACCCCCTAAGTTACTAGTTAATTTCATTTATAGAGTATAAAAAAGGGACGCCTTTATACGCTCTATATATAATCAGTTAACTTAGGGATAAGTTCCTGCCGGTAATAAGGACTATACCCTTAATAATTAAGGATTCCTAAGGCAAAATAACAAGGTCTAGGTGCTAAATTGCATACTACTACAACAGGAGATCCTTAAGTGGAATCATGATGATCTTATAGGCGGCCACTATAGTTTTAACCGTACTTTTAAGGTAATCGCATAGAAGTACGTTTAGAACGGCCTTACTTAGGACCTCTATAAATACCTAGATAATTATAATGCCTGCTAACGCTCTAAATCGCGCCGCTATAAACCCTATAGTAAGCTGTAGCCTCTCTAGGTCTCCACCTGAGCCTAGCGGTATTATTTACTTAACTTTATTACGGATCTCCTAGAGTCTAAAACTCCTAATGGCGTAGAGTATAACTCCGTCCTTGTCCTTATAGACCGTTTTACAAAGCTAGTGCGCTACTATTTAGTGTGTAAGATAATTAATGCTACGCAACTCGCAGAACTCTTATTTAGAGTCTTTGCGTAAATAGGGCCTCTAGATAATATCGTCTTTAATAGGGGTAGTATATTTATAAGCGAGTACTAGAGTACTATATGCTACTATCTCCGCGTTTAATATAAACTCAGTACTATATTCTACCCGTAGATAGATAGTTAGATGGAGCGTCAGAACTAGGAGCTTAAGGTATACCTATATATATTCACAAACTGGGAACAGTCTAATTGGGCCTCCCTACTTAAAGAAGCAGCCTTTACCTATAACTCTAAGGTCCATACTATAATAAAGCGTTCCCCTATTAAGCTTGTCTATGGCCAGCTACTAAACGTCCCGGACGGAGTCCTAGACAGCGTCTAAGACGCCTAGTAAGGTAAGGAGGGGTCCGAGTTAACGAATGTTTAACTCGTAGAGACGTATCTATAACGCCTACGCCTTATATATAAGGCAGTGGCGGCGTCAATAATGTACGCCTAAAAGCTTTAGGTAAAATACTACAATCGTCACTATCTGGCTAAGTATTTCGCCGTTAGTAAATGAGTTTTGCTCTCTTCTAAGAATATCCGCACGAAACGTCCTCATAAAAAGCTTGACTATAAGTTTATAGGACCGTTTTAGATCCTAGAGCGTATAGGGCAGCAAGCATATAAGCTAGAGCTCCTACCTACTATAGTATAGCTCCACTTAGTCTTTTATGTCTCCCTACTAGAGCCTTATAGGTCACGCCCTAGGTTTTAACCCCCGGTAGTAAAAGAGCTCAAGGAAGGCAGCTGGGAAGTAGAAACAATTATCGCCTATTAGGATTATGCTAGACAACCGCAGTACCTTATTAAATGGCTAGGATAGCTAAATAAGTATAATGAATGGAAATACAAGATAGAACTTAAGAATTGTTAATAACTGCTAGATAAGTACCGTAAGCGGGACACCCTAGCCTTATAGCTGAAGCGCAGGCGAAAAGTAAGCGTTGCTGTTAAAATATAACCTGTATTAAAGCGGAGTAGAGGATGTCTTAAGGGATTAAAGAATAAGTAATAATTGCTATAAGAACTGCGGCGTATATATAGGGTGAAGTTTTAATTTATTAATATCCTACGTAAGCCACACTCTAACGTAACCCGGTAATGCTAGTGACTTATAGGCGAGGCCACGGCGTACGCTGGTAACGAAGCTTAATTCAGAAAGCACCCTTTTTAGACCTAGTCCATTACTCTATGCTAGCTAAGTAGATTACTTATATATTAAAGAATAGGCCCGTTTATAACTGGGGTCTATTTAACTGGGGTCTATAACCTGCTAGTGACCCACTAGTAGTAACCTGTACTAATAACTTATACTATTCCACGTATATGCTATATAGATAACGCGTAAGGTTAAAGTATAGGTTAGCGGCGGATTTAACGGGCATACAGCCTTGCCGTCCTAAACCTAGCTATATGTAAGTAACCTATAACCTACCCGCGAAGTATATACGGCGCTATGCTGGTATAGTGTAAGGCTAAAGTAGGGTTAGCGGCGGGTTTAATAGGTATACAGCCTTACCGTCTATAAATCTGGCTATATGCGAATAACCTATAACCGACCTGTAAGGTACCAGCGACCTGCCTATATAAGTAAGCTTTTAGAATATTTCTAGTCTACCGAATTTAGGCGACGGTATTAAGCTCCACTAGCTCTACCTGTTAAATGGACCAATTAGGATTTTCTATACTAGGTATATAAAATCGCTACTAGCTCAGTTAAATGTGGGGGAGTCTTAGTAAGGCAAATCTGACCAATTAGATATCTTCGACCGCCGGTTAAAGTTCCTTAATATCTTCGCGCCGTGTATATGTCTACCCGTCTCTCTATGCGCAAAATTAAAACGCTCTTTCCCCTCTAAATTTTTTCCTTACTAAGGTTTTTTATGGGGTTTTATTGAGGCTTAAGTATATAAAGAATTGGGGACGACCCTTTTTAAAGGGGGGGGCATTATTAGGTAAAACCTAAGTAGATAGTTATATAACCGTAAGGTATAGGCGACCTGGGGCAACCTAGGGGTGACTCGCCCGTAAGGCATGTGCGCTGCACGTGCCTAGGGAAAACCCTTCCTACCTCGCATACAGACTCCTCCTTTTCCCTTAAGGATTTGTCTCTGTCTATACAATATACTTATTGTTCTATCATTGGACTCCCTATCCACATCCTCACCTTATATATATCTGGTTTTCCAATACTACGGCTAGGCTGGCATAGCTTGGTCGGCCTAGGGGGGCGGAAATAAGGCGGCGGCCCTATATGGTACGCGCGGGAGACAGGTATAAGGTTAGGCGTTACGGTGGCACGGTTTCTATTATCTAGGTCTTAGTAGTTCTATAGCCAGTCCTTCTATAACGCGAGCTATAGTGTATATATATAGCATATAGCTTAGTTTTGGGTGTTAGGCTAGGCGGCTAGGGTTTAAATAGTGCCTAGGTTAGGGTTAAATTCTTAGTAGTAGCGGCGTAAAGCGGACCTTCTTTTTAGGTCTTAGCAGGGCTGGCTAGCCCGTCATTTTAGTCTTAAGTACTAGGGTAGTCCAGTCTTCCACTATCTTGTTTCTTTGTAGCTATACAGGCTCCCCTTTATTAGGAACGTCTTCTACTATTAGGGCTTTATATATAGTCCTAGGTACTAGGCTTAGTAGTGCTAAGTATCTATATAGGGCGTCCCTACTACCGTCGGTTATTCCCTATAGGAGGCAGTACCTAGAGTAGTAGTCTAAGTTAAAGCAAATCTTAAGTTTTCTAAAGCTAGGACGGGGCTTATGCTTCTAAAGCCAAGGCATACCTAGGATAATTAGGGTAGTGGGCGAGAGTTTAGTAATAAAAAAGAGTATAGCTTTAGTATAGAGGCCGATTAACATTTAGGCGGTAAAGTAGTCTGTAATAAGCGAAGTTAGGATACTATCTATAAGGCGCAGTAGCCTAGGTGCTAGCAGCTTCTTAGTTATAACGTTATACTTTCTTATAATAGACTCTACGTCGGTAAATACTATTATAGTACTACTAGAGTCTACTAGGCTTACTGTATTAATATAAACTTGGGGGTATAGATTACGTAATAAGGAGAGTTAGGTTTAAATAAGGATTAATTTCTTATTACTATTTGCTGATCTAAGATTAAGTGGCAGCTTATTAATAAAAAGGACTAATTAATCTAGTAACAGGGACCTAATCTTCTCGTCTTCCTCCTTATATGGTTTAGACCCTTAGACGCAACTTAGTTTAAGGGTCTGCCTTTTAACAACTAGGGTATAAGGCTGTTTTAGTGGGGCAGTCTAGTGTCCGTCTAGCTGGCGGTGTTAGTATTAGTCTTAGTTAGGGTATAGGAAGACAATACCTTACTAACGACGTGGCTGTATTCGTATTTACTAGCGCGGAGTCGCTAATACTAGGCGTTATTAACGGGTTGGGCTCCTATATAGGGTATAGTTTAAAGTAACTAAGCCATAGGGTTAAAGGGGGGG
>Ga0307515_10013212_pt1 | contig 15449 bp, 2 predicted proteins | sample 17_EM_MG_FD_194513 | JGI IMG/M metagenome (GOLD analysis project Ga0307515, IMG submission 194513) | Populus trichocarpa ectomycorrhiza microbial communities from riparian zone in the Pacific Northwest, United States - 17_EM | ecosystem: Host-associated > Plants > Roots > Unclassified | place... | reverse complement strand
GCCAGAGCTAGACAACTGTCATCAGAGCCAGACGACCATCGCCAGAGCCAGACGACCGTCGTCAGAGCTAGACGACCGTCGCCAGAGCTAGACGACCGTCGTCAGAGCTAGACGACCGTCGTTATCCAGACGACCGTCACCAGAGCTAGACGATCGTCGCAAGAGCCAGACGACCGTCGCTAGAGCTAGACGATCGTCGCCAGAGCCAGACAACTGTCGTCAGAGCTAGACGACCGTCGCTAGAGCTAGACGACCGTCGCCAGAGCCAGACGACCGTCGTCAGAGCTAGACGATCGTCGCCAGAGCTAGACGACCGTCGCCAGAGCTAGACGACCGCCAACCGTTCGAACGACCTAGCTAGCAAACACTGAACGATTCGATCGGTCGAATCAAACCAGAGCATTATTATTAGTCTATTACCGAATCAAATCAAATTAAGCCCTCCTATAGAGGCACCCTAGACGACTACCGTTTAGAGGTAGTATAGATAGATAGGTATAGACGGTAGGCATAGACAGGTAGGTATAGACAGTAGGCATAGACAGGTAGGTACAGATAGTAGGTATAAATAGGTAGGTATAGACAGTAGGCATAGATAGGTAGGTATAGGTAGGTAGGTATAGATAGATAGATAGATAGATAGATAGGTAGGCAGGCAGGTAGGCAGGCAGGTAGGTAGGTAGGCAGGTAGGCACTAGGCCAATTAACGATTTAGAAACTCTAAGTAGATAGCTCTATATTTTATATAGTTATAATATAAATATATTTAAAAGTATATTATAGCAATCTATAGGAAACGTGTAAAATATATAAAATATATAAAATATGCGAAACGTACGAAACGTATAAAATGTATGAAATATATAAAACGTACAAAACGTATAAAATGTGCAAAACGTACAAAACGTACGAAATATGCGAAATGTGCGAAATGCAAGGGCTACGTATAGGCTTCGCGTGAATTGCCGTAAAAAATATAGGCTTTGCGTAGGTTGCTGCAAACTACTATAAAAAATATAGGCTTCGCGCGGGTTGCTGTAAACCGCCGCAAACCGCACAGGACTATATACGACCACCGCAACCGTACAGTTTGCAGCAATTTGCGGCAATTTGCTGCAAACCGCAACAACGAGCTAAAAAAAAAATTTCCTAATGTATAAGTAGGAATTAAGTCTCTACCTTATATTTAATAGGTATAATTAATATTATAATATCCGCATATACTAAAATAAAGATATCTATATATGCTAAGATAAATATATCTATATAAGCTAAGATAAAGATATCCGTATAAGCTAAGATAAAAATATTTATATATCCGCACCGTTAATAATTACTAAGGTAAGTTACTATAGTAGCAATTATTTATTAGTAAGCTAATTTAATAAAATCAATAGCGTAGATATTTACCTTTAATTAACCTCCGTACCTCTTCTTCCTCTACTAACCTTCTACCTCACAGCACCGCACCGCAAACTTCATCATTATTATTTCATCCACTATCCCTTCACATTCTACTACCTATAATACCTTTATTTACACCTATAAACGATATTAGTGCAAATAATAGCAGCTAAGCAGTTAAGGAACTTAATATACACGAAATAAATAAGGATACTATTAAGTACGCCATAGCTACTCTTACTAAGCCTTTAAACTCTATTCCTAAAGAGTAAGCTTTTTAATACTAAATTGTGCCTATAGCTAATATAATTTTAGAAAATATATACCGAAGCACTCTTTATAGGATTTAGTAGACAACAAAAATATAGATAAAGCAAAATCCGCTAAAAATCCACGCACCCTTTTGCTGCCTATATCTTTGCCATAGACCACTTTACCATCAGTTTCTTCGCTATCCGCTTCTTCGCCGTCCACCTCTCTACTACCGCCACCTAATACCTCTAAAAGGAGGCTTAATAAGGCTTATTTATCTTCTTTTCTTAAAAAGCAGGCTAAAAAGGCTACTAATATAAATCTAAAGACTAAGATAGCCATTAAATTGTATATATTAGTTATACTATTTTAATATCTTATCTACTAATTTACCTCTTATAGTAACCTAGACATTTATAAGGTTTCTTTAAATAGCAAATCTTTAGACAGCGGCAAAGATAAAAATCTTAATAACGCCGACTCCCACAATCTCCGCAGCCTTTATAATCTCTATAGTACCACAAATATAAACAAGCGCCTTCCTATCTAAATGCCGTTAGCAAATAAATAGTACACTCTAAAAGCTATTGTTTAAAAGAATATAAAGGAAAGTCACTAGCGGATATTAACACACATCTAGAATATTAAGGGTAGCTTTAATAAGCTGCGCAACCCACTATATACTCTATATAAGAAGCATAGCTACAAATATTACGTTTATAAGAAGGACTCTAGGCCTCATTTTAGGGATATATACTTAAGATATTATATAGGTAGCAGGTTATATAAAAAGGTACGTACTAATAGTATACTGTTATTCTGTCAGCTAACACGCGTATAGAAAAGTTTACTAAATCTAGAGCCGGTTACACCTTAGGGCAAAAAATATGCAAAGTTAGCTTCTGCCAATAGTCTAGCTAAAACGCCTACTAAGAAGGTATAATATCCGCGTATTAATAATACGGATATTACTAATATCCGCATAGCTTCGTTCTCGCACCATCCCCCCCTATACCACTACGCCTCCCCCCACTAAGACCTCCCCCGCCATTAAGACTCCCACTCATAGCAGTACGCACAGCCGTAGAGGCACCCGCTCTACCGCTGCTCCTTTAACTCTTTTACTAATTACTAGCACGCCAGGTGCTGCTATTACTGCTACCGCTTTCGCTAGCACTAAGTCTATTAGGGTATATTTAGAAATTACTATTTCTACGCGTATTAATATAGTTTATAAACGGGTAACTAATATAGCAAAAGATGTTTAGGGTATAGATCGCCAATTTAATAAGTTTAAAGATTCTTTTAGTAAGATAAAGGATAAGCTTGCGTTCCTAAGGCGTAGTATTATTACACTTATATATAATGCTGGGCTATTAAATATCGAATATAAGTAGATATAAGTTAGCTATTGCTATAGGTTAACTGTTATTGCTAGTTTATAATAATAAAATAGTAGCTCTTACCTTTTTACTACTATATATATAGGAATCAAGTCTCTGCCTTATATTTAATAGATATACTTAATTAATATTATAATATCTATATAAGCTAAGATAATAATATCCGTATAAGCTAATATAAAGATATCCATATAAGCTAAAATAAAGATATTTAAATAGAGAGTCTATTCTAAAGGTTAAGTTTCCGAAGTATAAGGTATTAGTTTTGCTATATTTTTATTTAGAAGATTATATATTACAATACCATTTTTAATTCTTATAATATCCGTACAAAGCTATTATATAAAATTAGAATATCTATAGATACTCCGCTTATATTAGAAGTATATCCACAATTAAAATAATACATTACTATTACTCTTAGCATTTATTAAGCAACTTATACACTAACTATTATATATATTAGCAGAGGTATAGGTATAATATTAGGACAATAAACCATATAAATATATTTAGCAGCTTCTCCTAGTACCTCTATATTCTTATTAGCATCACTAAAGCTATATATAAGGGGATTAAATGGCAAACCAGCTGCAGTTAATAGGAAGGCGTTAAATATATTTATACCGTCCTTCGCAAGTTTCTTATATCCGCGCTATAAGAGTAAAGAAGCCTTAAAATCCGCTAAGCGCCGCCTATATTATATAATTAAATCCTTCCTAATCTAATCTGTAAGATAGCGGATATCTAGCGCTAGAGACTTAGTTATATATTTGCTGTTTATACACTCGCCAAATATACACTTAAAAATATCGCGAAGCGTACCAGTATAACTTATTATAAGAATACTCTACTTAAACAGCTCGTCCATACCAAACGTTAAATTCCCATATACCTAGAGCAACTCCTTAAGTTAAAGATTTAGCAGCTTATTAAGGCGATCCGTCTTAAAGAAGCTATCTAGCCGCCCTTAAAGGTTAACTAAACTATTAGTAAGGATAGCCCGTTAAAGCACTAGATCGCAAGCGCTTATTCCAACTAGTTGCTATAAGAGCAGCATATTATATACGTAGTTCTTTAATAAGCTTCTAGCGAGTATAAGCAAAGGTAGGGTATTACACGCTTTAGTAGTCCGATATCCGTATGCTTAATGGCGTATTTTAGAAGCTTATAAGTATTAACAACCTATAAAAACCGGATATAATTAAAAAAACTCCGCATTATTACTTTAAGGAACTTAGTTATTAGCGGTAGAACTTAATATATCTATAGAGGATAATATTACTACTAGCTAATATCCGTTGGCAGGTAGCTCTAAATAATCCAACGTGCGCTAATTTGCATCGCGGTATATATCTCTTAAAAAAGCCGCTATATGGATATCCTTAATATATTTTAGAAATTGCTGCGGAAATAGGTTTTATATATACTACTCGGCCTCGCTATCTACTTTAATGTTATACTTATTATAGATATAGAGTAGAAATAATGTAATAACATAAGCGTTAAAGCTATAGAGGATTAGCTCTTCCATATAATAGAATAGGGCCTTTTCCCTAGGAATATTACGCCATCCTAGGTGGTTTATATAGGTATAAAGCGCTAAAAACTACTGCGCTGCTTCCTCACCCCTATAGAATATACGCATAACTATATATAGGAAGTTTAATTGCATATACTATAGCCCCGGAATAGGCAATACCCACTTATAGCTATTATACGCACCTTCCGCCTTAACCCGCTCCTCTTTATATAATTAAATAAGCTTTACAGTCTTCTGATCTCCATATACTAGGAAAAGCCAGTTATTAAAAGCAGTTTCGTAATTATACTGCAGTTATTTCAGGAAGATATTCTCTATTATACGATAGTTACCATTAATAGAAGCCTCGCTATCTAGAATAGGTCCTAGAGTTATATACTCTATCCTTCTATAAGGGAGAATATTAACTGCTAGTATACGCGGATATTTAATATTTACGTTAGAGTTAAATATACCATTAACCGCAATAGAATACGCACATTAGATAGCATCCGCAATAAAACTTATAGATATTCGCTTTTAGAGGTTATTAAACCTATTCCTAGCTACATTAACAACCTCATCTAGCTTAAGTTAACGGGTATTATCCAACACCGACTACTTAAGGCCCCCTTTAGGCATACATACTCCGCGTAAAATCTTTCCTATAGTATATAAATTAAACTTGCTAATCTCACCAATAACCTAATATCAAGTCTTTTAGTAATAGTTAAAGTTATTATAAATAATGCAGACATTATTATAAATAGATAGAGACTTAATCAGTTTCTTAAGGGTTATTAGCGCTAGAAGGCCTAGTAGAATTAATAAAACCTTCCTTAAAACGTTTAGCTAGCCTAAGCTTTCTAGCATTAAGAGTCTTATAATTATTAATTAGACTAAAACTATATAGAAAAGATAGTATATGGCGCTTTATATTAAGTGCCTAAAGATATAAACTAAGTAGACGGGCGAAACCGTTTATAAAGTTCTAGGTAAACCCTAGTAGGAATATAGAGGCAACTATAACTATACGTCCGCCGTACGGATCCTAATTACATTCCTCTCTATTTAGTACGGATATCCCATTAATAAGCTAGAATAGTAGCGGACCGTACTACTAAACAAATTTGGCTGTATTCTTAAGGTTAATATCCTTAAACTCTATATCTAGAGTCCATATATTAAAGGGGCCGCATTATAACTATAATTGGCAAAGCTCTTTCCAAATATAATAGATAGTATAGGTTACCAGCGTTATATAAATATTAGGCGTGTTAATAAGTTCTTCTTATATTTCCTTATCCTCTAGTAAAGTAATAAGTAGGTCCCTTACTTTTTTCTTCTTTTTATTACCTCTATGCCCGTTCTCGCTTTCCAAGTACTTAAAAACTAGCCTATAAAAAGGCCAACCCCATTTTTATAGAAGGTCCTTAACAATATTAACCTTCTCTTCCTTTAACGTCTTTATCCGACTAGTAGATAGAATATCTGTAAATGAAATATCCGTAGATGGAATATCCACAGATAGAATATCCGTAGGTTGTGGAGAGGGCGGGCGTAGGCGTAGGCGTTTAGCGTTAGTGGTTACTACGCGGCTTAGTAGTATAGAGGTGGAATTATGGCCTTTACTGCGGCGGCTTCCTCTTAACGTTACGCGGGTATAAGGAGCTAAGGATCTTATAACTTATAGAGTGGGCTTTTCTCTATAATTTGGTGTAATTTTTATATTAATAGGTATTGTAGAAGGGTAGATCAATTTCGTCAAAGTTAATAAGGTCTTCTTATATAAACTATGTTTAGGTTTCCTATAAATCTCGCCAAAGTCCCTTAGACCAAGAAAACGATTACCGTCCTAAATCAGCTTAGCGGACGGTGCGGATATTCCTATATCCGTATAATTGATTTCTTGGTCTGAGCTTCTAAGGTAAACGTGTTCCACTACTTACCTGCGAACACCAGTCACCTGCAAACCCCAAAAACCACCAAAAATTGGAAAAATTGCACCTTAATATCTCGACAACGGCTTAATAATAAATTCCAAAATTTTATAATTAGCCTTTTATGCCTACGTTAAGACTCTAAATAAAATTCTAGTATAATAAGCTTGGCCGTTATTAAGATATCGGGTTTTAGCCCTTAATTTTAAGCCAAATTATAATATCTCTAAAGTTACTTAATAGATTACTTTTTAAATCTAATAAGATATTTAAAATAGGTATAAAAGGCTAATTATAAAAATTTGGAATTTATTATTAGGCCATTGTCGAGATATCAGGGTGTAGTTTTTCCAATTTTTAGTAGTTTTTAGGGTTCGCAGGTAACTAGTATTCGCAGGTAAGTAGTAAAATACGTTATAGACGTATATAGAGGACTCTTCCAAAGCCATCATTACACCCCCTAGTGCTCACTAAAAACAGAAGCAGACCCTTCCTAAATAAGTGTTAAACTTATTAATATATAAGAGAAACACCTCGTAATCCTCCGAGTGTACTATGGGTCCTATTTAACCTCTCCCTAAGCTATAATTAATTACCTGTTACGAGCTCTACATCGTTCCCATCCCCTATTTAAAAGTCGTCAGCATTAGTTAGAATCGTCGAATAGCGTACCCTCTGAGGTTTTACTAACCTGTATACGATTTCCTACTTAGGTTTAATGTCTATGTCGCATTAAATAAGGCCTAGCTGCTTAACGAAGTTCCTAAACTAAGTCGTTAATAGTGGCTTTATAAGACCGTCTGCCATTATACTGCTCGTAGGAACGTGCTATAGGTAAATTACGCCACTTTAAACCTTGTTACGAATATAGTGCTAGTATAGCTTAAAGTACTTAGTGCGCGCGTAGTAGTTGTCGCTTTTAGCAAGACTAATAGCTAGTTAATTGTCGCTATATAAATATATCGGTAGTAGATCCTTTCCGGTATAGCCTAAATTAGTAAGCAATTATTAAAGCTATAAGGCTTCCTTAGCCGCATGCGTTATCGCTATATACTTAGCCTCTATAGTAGAGGTTATAAGAATTAACTGCTTATTTAACTTGTGTGAAACTAGGCCACCCGCTAGCTTATAGATATAGCTAAAAGTTAACTTCCTGTTAACCATATTTGCGAATGCTGTATTGCTATAGCCATGTAGTTATAGGTTAGGTATATTACCTAGTACGCTTTTACTATAATCCCTATTGCAATTAGGGGTAGTATAGTTCGTAGCTAACGCCTTAGCGAAGGCTTTTGGAGGTGGCTGCTGCCCTTAGGGTAAGTCGAATTCTATACCTAAGTTAATCGTCTCTATATAGTAGGTGAGTATCTATATCGCGGCGTCTATATATAGTTTGGTAGGGTTATATAAGAACTAATAGAGCTTCCCTATAGCCTAGGCTATATTAGGCCGAGTCTAATTATATAGATATAGTAGAGAGCCTATTAGTGATTAATACCATTTTACTAGCTCTAGCGGAGCTTAATCCTTAAGCTCGCGTAGCTTAAAGTCTACCGTAAATAGGTAGATTGGTGTAAAGGCCGGTGTGTAGTCTTCTATATGGAACGTATGTAGGATCTTCCTAATATAGGCGTCCTATACTAGTTAAATTAATCGCGCCTAGTGGTTCCTTATAATCTAAATACCTAGGTAGTACGTAATTAGGCCTAAGTCTCTTACTTTATACTTGTTCCTAAGTGCTTCTTTAAGCAGTTTAATTGTCTATATATCCCGTCTAATTAAGATAAGATCGTTAACATAGATGATGATAATTTGGCCACTTTACTGGCTAACGAAGACGTATGGGTTAGCTAGAATTGGTATATATTTAAGGGTAATAAGGAAGCTCTTAAGCTCCTTATACTAAAGACGTGGCGCCTGCTTAAGACCGTAGAGAGCCTTAAGTAGTAGGCCTATGAGAGTAACGCCGTCCTTTTAATACTGGCGGTATCCTTCTGGTAGCTAAATATAGATATTCTTATGGTTAAGCTTCCTAAGGAAGGCCGTAATTACGTCTAAGTGCTCGCACTTTAGATTATATGCGGCAATTAGGGCTATTAGTAGCTTAAATATACTAGGTTAAATGACGCTTATAAATATATTCTTATAGTTAATTCCTAGGCGCTGCTTATTACCGTATAATACCAGCTATGCTTTCTATCTAAATAGGACGTTGTTCTTATTGAATTTATATATAAAGACCTATTTAATAGGTAGAGCCTTAGCTCTAGGTAGAAGTTTAATAATCTTAAATAAGATATTTACTATTTAAGACTCCTATTCCTTATCCACCGCAGCCTTCTACTCCTTCTTAAATATTAAATTTATGGCTTCCTTCTAGTTGCGAGGTTCCGGAGGTAGTCCTTTAGTTATTTTTGTCTACTAAGGCTGTAATAGAGTACTTATAAACGTATAGGCGAAGAACGGGGTAGGGTAGGTAGCCTTTATAGCTAGCTCCTTCCTTTTAGTTCTATAGAGTACGCTATAGTTAAGCCGTGGTTTTAACCGTATATAAGTGTTCGCTATAGGTTTAGGTTCCTTATCTAAGTACTTAGTTAGAATCTATTCTAGATCCTCCTAATAGATATCCCTTAGGGGAGTCCCTTTCTAATAAAGGTGTCCTCCTAGATCAGGAAGCTCTTGCTGGTCAAGGCCTGCCTATTCGTCGTCAGTGAGGGGAGGTCGATTGGGCTGCAGTGCGATATCGTGATCGCCAGAGGCACCTCCCGACTAAGAGTTACCCCCCGACTGCGAGGCCCGAGAGACCTTATATGCCTCCTGCAGTGACCGAGAAGCCTTACCTCCTCCTTGCAGTGACTGAGCGACCTTGCCTCTTCCCTGCGGTAACCGAGAGACCTCTAGTGCAGTATCTTTGGTAGGAAGGTCCTTAAGTGGTACTTAGCAGATATTATTATCGCCACCTTCTTCTTTACTAATTAGTGTAGTGAGAAGGGTTCCTAACTTATTAAAGGTGACGCTGCTTAATTAAACGACCCTATTCTTATAAGGTAAATAGACGCGATATATATATAAGCCTTTATAGCCAACTAATTGTCCTTTCTAAGCTCTTATAATAAACTTATTACCCTATTACCGCTAAGGGTCTTTTTTATTAATGAGGACGTAGGTGGGATAGCTATAGATCTTCTAGTTAGCGTACATAATTATAGAGTAGGTATTACCTAGGGCGAGAGCTATTGCTTAAGCGGGCGGAGCTTTGTCCTTATTAACTAATATAGGTAATATATTAAGCCCGTATACGGCTGCCTTAGCGACTTTAGGCTAGAGCTTTAGTAGTAATTAAGTCTTAATTATTATTACTCTAACCCTTTCTTTAACTAGGTAGTTGGCCTTCTCTATTATTCTATTCTAGTGTATAGTATATAGGGTAGAGACCTTAGTAAGTATACCTTCGTCCTTAAAGAAACCGGTTAAGTCCTTACTAAACTACTTAGCAGCTCCATCTAATCGGAAGCAGCTAATTGTTATTCCTGTTTAAGTCTTAATTATATAGATAAACTGCTTTAAGGTAGAGGCTGCGGAGCCTTTATTTAATATATAGTAGATCTATTTAAAGTGTATTCGGTTATTAGTAAATAGTACCTAGTACTTCTTACTATAGAGACCTTCGTGTTTTAATAGCCTAACTATATTAACGTGCACCTTTTTAAATATGCGATTGTTACGTTATTAAAGGCGTCTTAATATTTGCTTCTTGGCCTTTCTAAGGCGACAGTCCTCGCAGTAAAATAGCTTATCCTTAGTAACTATAATCCCCTTTATACTTCTGGCGAGGAAATATATTTAGGTAAAAGGAAGGTATTATAGTCTCTTATACTAAGTCTTTATAGTAGCTTTAGTAAGCCCGCCTTTCTTATAGAGGCGCGATTGTGTAATAGCTAGAGCTATTGCGAAAGGAACCTCTATAGGGTTGTCTACTAGTATAAACGTATTAAGTTCGTTAATATATAGGATGTAGGCTATTTCTGCCTAATCTTTAACGAGGTTAATTGTATTATAGAGACCGTTAAAGAAGGCTCCCTTCTCTTATAGAACACTAAGCGAGATAACATTTGCGAAGAAGTTAGGATAATGATACACTTTAGTAAATATAATTGTATAGGCTAAGTGGTTAGTTTGGGTAATTATAAGCTTAACTAATCTAACGCTAATGGCCTTTATTAGGCCTTCTCCTGTTTAGATTTAAATGGGTTTAATTTCCTAATACTAGATAAACTTCTTAATATCGTTGCCTATGTAAATATTTAAGCAACTGTTGGCTATCTAGGAGTCCTTAATATTCGTTCCTAAAGCTATAGCTACTAGCCTAATGACCTGTATAGTAAAGATTAATCTAGTTACCAAATTGGCAGCTTAAAAGGGGCGATTAGATGTCCCCTTAGAGGCCTTATTTGTATTTAAGGCTTCTCTATTACCTAAGCGCGAAGGCCGTTTCTCTCCTGGTCTCTACTATTTAGGCCTTAGGTAGGCGTGCTTTATCTAGTAATCTTCCTTACTACCTAGATAACCTAGCTTGCACTATCTGCACTTATTTAAAGCATCCTTAGTAGGGCCTTAATTGCCTAATAAGGCACTATAGCTAGCTCCCCCACTACTTCTGCCTTAACCATTGCCGTGACTATGGCTGTTGCCGCGTCCTTAACCGGAGTCACCTGGTGGCTTATTGACTAAGGCGAAGCTCTTAAGTAAGTTCTTCCGCCGAGCCTCGTTGGTGAGGTTAGCGATTAATTAGACTAGTATAATCGTGTAGCCGTCGCAAATCTTATTACGTTGGATTTGAGCCTATATAGGGAAGTGTTCGTTGACGGCGTTAATAATCTTGTCATCTAGGGTAAGCTTTACCTGCTTAACTCCTTAAACCGCTTCTTGGTAATGGCTTAAGAAAGTAGTAATTGCTTAGTCTAATTAAAAGCGGAGCTTAATAAAATGTCTTTATATAGGCGGCCTATATCTACTTCTTATTATAATCCACCCTAGCCTCTAAAAACATCTTAGCTAGTAGCTGATATTTAACTATACGTAGGCCTTAAGGCGCATTAGAAAGTAATACTAGACTTAAGGCTATGTCTATACTTAGGACTAAGTTTATACTATCTAGTTTCCACCTATAATGTAGTATAATAAGTTGTTTAAGATTATAGCCGCAGTTCTATATATAGTTAAGCTAGGATAAACTTTATAAGTTTATGGCAGCAATATGCCCCCTTTCTGCATCTACTATATAGTTAATGCCAGGCCGCCCTGGCATCTTTATCTTCTTATATATATTTAACTATACGCGGGCTAGTATGTTCTATATAGCCTTATATATCTATAGCGCTAGTGCCTTCTTATATTCTACTACCTAATAAATAACTTTTTGGATTACCTACTTACGTAGTGAATTATTTAGTTGTCCGCGAAATAAAATATATAGGATACTGTCCTTAATAATAACCTACTTAAAAGTCCGCTTAATAGTATTAAGTCTTTTCGCAGTAATGCCTAAGCTAGTAATAAGCTATATATCTTTTTGTGGGTCTATAGCGCTTATAGAGTTATACTACGCCGTATTTATAGTATACCACTATTATATATCGCGTCCCATTGTAAAAGATAGTCTAGTATCCTAAGTAGGGAATAGTGATGTTTAGAATCCTACGCTTAGTATAACAAAGAGGCAGCACAACGTTAGTAATAAGTAGAGCCTCCTAGCCTAATATAACGCGATTTAGCGTAAATTAGCGTAAAACGTAATGGGTTGCGCTATCTAGCGCGTTAGTGTCTACGGATATTGCCGTGCTCTTACTTTAAATATATAGTTCTATATAGATATTATTTTCAGCCCCCTTTTAACCAAACTATAGTAAGTTGTAGCTTAATGCGGTAATTTATAAATAAGCTTTATTTAGCGGCAATATAAAAAGTATAGAACTAAAGTAAAAAGCATGGGTAGTCTAACCTGTTATAAATAATATTATTTAATAAGATAATAGAAATAGAAGAAGGATAGACACGAGGCCGTTAATATTAAAGAGATAAACGATAATACACCCTTACGCTATTAAATCTTAAAGGAGTATTAGATAGCTAATTATAGGGCTAAGCTAGAGTAATATAATAAGTAGCCACTAACACAATATATGGACGACGATGTACTATTATGCTATTAAGCCTTAGAAGGGCATTATATAACTAATTATAAGGTCGAATTAGAGTAAGATAATAAGTGGCCACTAGTATAAGCTTTAGGCGATAATATTGTTAATAAGCCAAATAATAGGGCTAGGGATATGCACTATAATAATAATTCCGCAATATTTAATAGGGTTATTTGTATTAACTTAATGATATAAGTAAGTTATATCCAGGGGCACGAAATACGTATAGTATCGTATGCTCTTTTGGATGGTAGTAACTGTCAATTCTATTAAGGTAGACTACGTAGTCTATATACTGACGCGCCTCCCCCCTAATTAGTCAGCACTTTATAAATAAGTGGTTGGTGCACTAAACGCGTAATTACGCGTTTAGTATACCACGTGCTGTAATTATATACTAGCGGCACTTAAAAATAGACCCACTTGTATATAGCCCCCGTAGTTGCTTTAATAGAACCGTAGAATACAAAAGGAATATATAGGAAATCCCTCCCAAGGTGCCTTCTGGGCTGCCTTCTAAACGGTGCTTTAAGCTAGCCATAAGTCCTGTTTACGGTCCGTAAAATAAACCATACGGCCTTTTAACGGGCCGTAAATAAACCGCAAGTGCTCCATTAGTCTCGTTCTACCCATTCTATGACCTTTAGATTAAGCTTATTTATACCAATTAGGGTTTTAAGAGCTTAGCACGGCTTTGCCTTAGTTATAGCGTCTACTAGGTTATCTTCGCCGCTAATCCATTTAACCTTTATAATCTCACGTCGTTTATAGGCCTAACGTAAGCACATTAGGTCAACTATAAGCCTCTTCTCTTATGTTGTACCTAGTTTAACTAGGCAGTCGTAAAGGGACTTTAAATCGGTGTATAAAACTAGGGGTAACTACTTTAATTATAGAATCTTCTTATAAGGGCGCGGAGAGACTTCGGAGAAGATTTAAAGGAATGATATAAATTTTATCTAAATCTAAGGGTATATAGCTCTCGCTAAGAACAAAACGTTGCGTAAAGAAGAGAAGGGGATAATAAGAGAATTATATAATTAAATAGTTAGGGGCTTAGTAGTCAATACGTGCGTATATACGCACGCGGTCTTTAACAGACTTTAGTAAAATTTAATTAATCTAGCAAAATTTAGTTAAAGCGTTAGAATTTATCTATTAAGTATTTTACTGAGATATTCCTACTATAACTAGGCTAGTCCCGTTATAGTACCCCCCCTTTTAGCTAAAGGTCCAAATAATTTAATTTTAGTTAAGACTTATAACTTATCGCGTGTCGTATTTTCGCGTTAGGTGGCAGTATAGAGTTTTACTAATTCTATTGTTAAATAGGCTAATTAGGATTTTCTATCCCTAGGATAAAAAATCGCTATTAGTTTAGTTAAGGCAGTAAGCAGAACTAATATCTTTATAGTAGGTCTTAGTAAGCCAGATCTAACTAATTAAATAACTTTAACCGGCAATTAAAGTTTCTTAATATCTTATGTGTTATGTAATTATATTATAAACGTTATAACATATTTAAGTTCTTTTTAATTTCGAGCTTCCTACTATTATATTTTATATATTTGTGTTAAATAGCAGTTATTTGCTTTTATATTATATCTATTTAGTTAAAGTAGGCCGCAAAGGATGGTCCTCGTGGAATTCTTTTACTAGGGAAGGCGTATTAGTCTTAATTTGCTTATAAGGTTCCTAGGTTTATATCTTATATCCTTTCTATTTAATAAGAAGTTTAAATTATTTAGACTATATCTTCTATTATATATTATTAATTAAGTTAATAAAGTAAGAACTATTACCATTATTAATAATTATGGAAGGTAATGGTGGTGCTTTATAAATTATAGGTTTACCTTTTAAGGGTTATAGTAAGTTTACGTAAAATGTTAGGTATATTTTTATTTTAGTTAGCAGTTTAAGCTTATAAGCGTACGGGCTTAGTTTCTTTTTAATTTAGTATAGGCCCGCAAACTTCTAGTCTAGTTTCTTTAAGGGTTGTTAAGTCTTTAGGTTTTATATATTTAGGTAAACTATATTACCTTCCTTAAAGTCCTATATAGGAGCTTATCCTTTATTTATATGCTATTCTTATACTATTTAAGCGTACGCTAATTTACTTTATTTAATTAATAAAGTTATATACATTAATTAGTTAAATCCTCTTAATTATAGTTCCTGTTATATTAATTTTAGGTTATAGTTTAAATCTAAGTTAAGGGTCTTATCCGTAGGTTGCGTAGAACGGCGTTATATCTATTAATTTATTTCTTGTATTATTTATAGTAAACTTAGCTAAAGGTAGCCACTTTTCCTAGTTGTCTTATAGGTAGGAGTAGTATATTTATAGGTATTATTTTATAATTATATTTATAATTTTAGTTTAACTATCTGTCTCTAGATAAAATATAGTTAAAAGTTATATTTATATACTTAATTATTTATATAGGGCTTACTAGAAGTCTAAAATAAACTAGCTTCCGCGGTTAGATATTATTAAATTAGAAAGTCTATATAGCTTAAAGACGTACTTAATAAAATATTCGGCTACTAATATTGCATTAATTAAGTCTATAGGAATTATATATCGCATTTTTATAAAATAGTTAATAACTACTATAATATTTATAAACCTATTACTATTAGGTAGGTCGACTATAAAGTTAATTAAGATATCTTGCTATCTTTATATTAGAATTAATAACGGTTAAAGTACTCCATCAGGAAA
>Ga0307515_10013211_pt1 | contig 15450 bp, 7 predicted proteins | sample 17_EM_MG_FD_194513 | JGI IMG/M metagenome (GOLD analysis project Ga0307515, IMG submission 194513) | Populus trichocarpa ectomycorrhiza microbial communities from riparian zone in the Pacific Northwest, United States - 17_EM | ecosystem: Host-associated > Plants > Roots > Unclassified | place... | reverse complement strand
TTTGGGTTTTTCCTTTTTTTTGCCTACAATATAATAACTCCCTTGCCCTTGGTTTTTAATTTTTTAATGGCTTAAAGTGGTATTTTCATAAATAAATAAAAAGTTGTTAACGTGTAATTTGCATGCACCAGTCTCTCCGCATCTTCTAGTTATGTGTGTGACTCATTTTAATGGTTAAAAAATTTGTTCTGCCACTTCATTCGATTTGTCTTGGCCTTCTCCTTCTTATTAGGGCTGTGTGCCCAACCTTTATTGAGGCGTCGTCGATTTTTTTCTTTTTTTCTTCTCTTTCCTCCTAAAAATCCATGTTTGACCCTCAAAATTTACATGTCATCCCTTCAAATTTGTTTTCTTTTGGTTTCATCTTTTTTTGTCCTTCTAATTTCTATTTGTTTTATTTTAATTAATTTATAAAATTAGTTTTTTTTTTCAATTTTATCTTCCAATTTTTAACTTTTTTAAATCTAGTCCCCGTTTTTTTTATTTCTGTTTTTTTATTCGACATAGTTTTTTAATTTATTTTGTTCTTTCAATTTCACCCTCTATTTTTTTCTTCTTTCAGATTTGATGTTATTTCTTGAGTATAAATCCCAATGAATATACTGAATTAAAAATATAAAAAACCTAATTGTGATCCATAGTGCTTTGTAAAATATCTCATCATCGGATTGGTTTTGGAAAAATATTTCTGGCATCTCAGCATCATTTATTTTTCAACATTTAGTTAAATAAAAAAATTATTTCAAGAAAAAACCAAGTTATTAAACTTTGTGAAATCAATAATCAAGTTTGCTGGGTTGGCTCGGTAACCCAAGTTGTTTCGGCTCACGAGTTTAGCCTCATACTTCTTTTTTTTAACTGAGCTCAATTTTGATCATCTATTTTTTATCATATAGTTAAAAAAAGTATTTTTTGAAAAAAATCAATGTTTAATTAAGAATATAAAAAAATCAATTGTGATCCATAATGTTTTGTAAAATATCCCGTTATCGAAATCATATAAGAAAAATAATATCACATCAGAGCATCATCTATTTCTTAATATTTAGTTATACAAAAAATTATTTTTATAAAAAACATTATTAAATGTTGTGGAGTCAATGATCAAATTTGTAGGTTTGATGTGATAACCTAGGTTATCTAGACTCACGGGTTGAGCGCCATATCTTTTTTTTTTAAAAAAACTAAGCTCAATTTTGATATTCTATTTTTTGACATAAAGTTTTAAAAAATATTTTTGAAAAAAGCAACACTAAATTAAAAATATAAAAAATTCAATTGTGATCCATAGTATTTTGTAAAATACTAGGAAAAATATCCTACATCTCGGCATTGTCTATTTTTTTAACATTTACTTAAATAAAAAATTATTTTTTAAAAAACCAAGTTATTAAACTTTGTGGAGTTAATGACCAGGTTTATAAGTTTAGCATGGTAACTTGAGTTGTCTTAACTTATGGGTTTGATCGTATTTTTTCTTCCTAACCGAACTCGATTTTGATTGTCTATTTTTTTTTTAATCACATGGTTAAACAAAGTTATTTTTGAAAAAAAAGCCATGTTATTTAACTTCAGAAAATCCATGCACTTGTTCACGGGTATGACAGGTTGATCTGGTTCGCAGGTTGATAGGTTTAACTTCTTTTTTTTCTTTTTCTTTTTAAATATTTTTTTCCTGATTTTATCCTTTAATACTGTGTTGATTGGAAATTGAGTTTAGAATTATCACAATTTTATAATTTCTTTCATTTTGTTTTCTACTAAGTTATTACTGTCTAAAAAAAAATTATCATGTGCTATTGGTATCTTTGGACCAGTCAAATAAATCAAGTTATGTCGAGTTAGTTCTTACTCGATTTAATCTGAAATTCAAATTAAGTAAGATGTTGAATCAAGAGGTTTCAAAATTAATTTTACCGTGTGTGTGTGTCTATAGAAAAACCTGCATCCAGCGACTTGAGGTGGTCTACAGAGCTTGTAACTCCTTATAATGGCTGCCCTGACCATCTGGAAAGGAAATTATATTGCGGAGAACAGTACTGCAAAATTTTCTGAGGCCGAATTCATTGACCTAGAACCTTGCGATTTGGCCACCCCTTCCCTTCTGCCTTTCTCGACGCCCTCGGCGGTGCAATTTGACTTTCTCAAGTCATAACTTGGAAACCAGGTCGGTACAGGAAATACTGCAATGGTAGAACCTATATTTTGACATAGTTTGCTGTTAAGATCGCTAGCGTTTGCCTTCTTGACCATGTGTTAAGACTGATTTATTATACACCAATTGAACAAGCCATCACCCAGAAATCCTTTCCGTCCATGAAATATTGCGTGGGGAAGAAACTAAAAATTGAGAGCTTTATTAAAGCCGTTGGAGAAATCAAAGGGCATATACCACAGCAGTGTCTAATATTTTTGCCATAACAGTCTCTGGAGGAAACTGCAAGGAGCTTTGTGCGCCGAGGCTTAATTGCCCACCATCTAAATTGAAAGCGCCAAATTCAAACCAGAAGATGAAAAATGTGCACCATCGGAGTACTTTAGTGAAGAAGGCAGAGACCAAATTATTGGAGATGAAAAATTTTAAGCTCTTGTCATTGATACAATAACATCATTTACATCACTGGCTTCTTCCAGCCAAACCAACACTTGTAGAATGATAACAAAACATACACCGGAATCCATAATTTTAACATCATAATTATTCCATGTAAATTACTCACATGCCAGTTTCGTGCCAAAACTAGTCAGGCACAAGGCAAATGCTTGAAAAGCTGAAAGTGGCTGCCTATAATCCATGGTGAAAGTATCATCGCCTACCTTCCCAAACTGGAGGAGGACAGTCTCCTCGTCTCCTTTCCCTCCTGGCTGGCTTTGGTCCATAGTTGCAACCAGTTGAAAGTTCTTCACCGATGCTACTGTTACCCGACCATGGAAATTCAAGCACCAACACTGCAAATGCTCATGCCACCTTGGGGCTTTGTTCCGCAAAACTGTAAAACCAGAAGAAGCAGACTCCAGTTGCGTCATCTTCGAGTTGTCAACATTTTTGACATTGGTAGTTTCTTGTGACACCGGGCACTTAAGTGAGCAAACCATCCTCCTTGGACCTCTTGACTTCAAGAGGTTAAATTTATACGAGACCTGCCCAACCTCAAAATTGCCCGCCGGGACTTGAGGGCTTATTTGCTTGCTTGCAAATCGCCGGCTAGCTCTGCTACTTGAGGGCTTAGCACCACTGTGTGGTGGCTGGCTGTCATATATTGTAAAGTTGGTACCGAGGAAGTCTGAACTGCAGTATTCAAAGGAGCAATGGAATTATTTTTCATGACTTGTAATATCACTAGCTGTCCCAGAACCACAACCTTTTCTATTATTCAAGATACTAAACTTTATTATTTACAAGACACTAAACAAGGTACCCTTCCAATTCAGATCCATATTACTTCTATAATGAAATGCCATGTATTATGAATAAAAAAAAAAGAAGAGCTTAACACGTACAAACAAAACCTGAAAACTTGATCATCCAAACACTGGCATTTATGTGAATGCAAAGCATGAAAATGAGAACAAACAATGCTATCTGGATTCTTAGCAACTGTGCAAATGGTTCCTAAACTCCAAGGCACAAATTGATGGGTAGGCAGTAAGTATATCCATTAAAAGCATTATTTTGGAAACAACCAATCAAGATTTCTGTTGATACAAAAATACCCTACCTTAACTTTCCAACATAAGCATTACTTCCTTGGGATAAGTCATCAGCATCAAGCGAGATGATATACTCTGTGTGAACACCTTGCCTATACCTCCGTGCTGCCAGGAGAAACTTCCCCTTATCCGTAAATGCTAGATAGAAAAACAAAAGAGAATCTCAGATGAGACAATGCTCAATTGTTTACATTATGCTAGTCAAATGACAAGACAAATAATCTAGTGATGAAAAACTGAAATCCAGGAAAGGAAAATAGAAAGTAAGACTAGAATATAATTTGCAACTCAATTTTTACAAACTTCAGAGCACACTGCATACCCATTCATTATAAACTTGATTGTTCAGTATTGCCTACTTACATCTCAAATTTTCTCCCTTTCCAAACATGGCTTACAACATCCTCTAGGGGGTGTTTGACAATGCAGTAACGGCTATTTTTCAAAGTGCTTGTCGCTCGGAAATGCATCAAAATAATATATATATTTAAAAAAATAAATTATTTTTAACATTAGCATATCAAAATGATCTGAAAACACCAAAAAATATTAATTTGAAGCAAAGAAAAAAATAAAAAATTTCAATTTTTTTCAAAAGCACTTTTGAAACGCAAAAACAAACAATAATTACCAAAAGCAAGGACAATAATGTGAGCCACTGCTATAAAAGAAAAAAATTGAAACCATTACCATAAAAGAAATTTGAATACAATTCTAATTTCTCTAACCAAAGATTTTCATAATTTACTTTCCATGTGCACTTCAGAAACCAGTACCTGACAGTACATTTATAATCCTTTTTTAATTTTATATCTTGCTTGATCACCAACTCTTTGTGGTGCAAGTACCAGAATTTTTCTTATAGAGAAACAATGAAATTGCAAATATAAAACTCATAGTTGTTGATTGATACAATATCTAAGCAAGTCCTTGTGCTCAACAGTTTCTGCTATGATAGATTATATCACGCACTGACCCTTAAAAAGTACACAACTTGCCCTGATTGCTACTTCCCATCACATGATGATCAACACACGAAGGAATATTTAATGTCAAACTCCCTGAGTATAAAACTTGAATTAATGGAGGAAGAACATGTATAATTTGTTTATTCGACAGCACATTTGACACCCAGATTTATACATGCAATGAAAACTCATCCCCGAGCCATTTGCTAATAGATTTTTAGAAAATTATATGATTCTATACATAGAATCTCCATGTTTGCAGAAGAAAAGTTGGATCCAAGTTTCCAGGCTCAATTACAAATTTACGCTGAACCATTGACCATCACAAGGCACCAGTCATAACCCATAAATAATTGAAGAAACCAAAAACATTTTCACCACTCATAGTTCACCAAATTCAAAAGCTTTTTACCTTTTCTTTTTTACTTTTTTTTTAAAAATTAATTTTACATTACGTGCTAGTCAATATATAGGTGAGACACCTAAATCAAACAAATTTCATATATTGAAAAGAATGCACAATATCAAATAAGGACCGAGTCAAGTTGATTTGAACAAGTATCGGGCCACCACTCAATAATATCTACATAGACAAAAGTCAAAGTATAGGCTGACAAAATGAACCATGTCTCTTTCATCTTTGGTACTAGCAAGTCATATGTCAATAATTTACACAAAAACTAATTAGCTCCAAAACTAGTACATAGAAAAATCCTCTGTGCATCTTCATAATTTGCAAACACACATCTAACAATTATTTACTTACATGGAGTAAGAGCAAGATATAGGTAAAATGTTGAAGTCTTCTTATTCCGTTTTATAAGACATTGATGGGGCAAGTCGCGTGGACCCGGCTGCATTTACAATGAAAAGAAAAAGAATCATCAATTCCAAAACTTCAAACATGTTTGACCAACAATGGCAGCAAGGCAGTAAGTCACACAACACGGATCAGCAAGCTGAATAGAGAATCCAAAAGTGACTAAATTAAAATACAAACATTTTGCACAGAAATGACAAATGGAAAGAAAATAATAGAATAAAAAACAGCAACGTAATTTAAGATACGTCTTCAATTATTCTCCAGGAATCACCTCCTCAAAACCAAGTCACGTCTCAGCTCAGCAAGTTATACGAATTGATCTTAATTCTAAATTTACAATTTGGTAACCCATGCCTTGTCTAATACCATATGTACTCTAACAAAAAATGGAAAACATGGTCTAACATCGAGAAGAATATCTCCAAAATCTTAGGCAAAAGAACGATCCCATCAACATATAAAAACACCATGTCCCAGATACATACCCAGCCAAAGTGGGATCTGAGAAGGAGTGTTTGATGAAAATGTCCTCCATAATTTTCTAAAGAAGTTACTGTTTCCAATTTCTGAGATTCAAACCCAAAAGCAACTTTCACCATTTCCCTAACACCTCATAATTCTCTGAACATGGATGAATATTCTAAAGGTCTAAAGATGCAATTGTGAGAGCAGAGAAATTGGAAAATCAATTCTTGAAACCCAAAATACAAACCTTTATATTAAAGCTATTTGCCTTCTAAAGTTTAAATTTTAAACATTTCCATTCTCCTTCATTTATTATTCCTAAATCTTTGGTTTTTCTTTTTCCACTAAAAGAAATTAATGCAATTTAAAACAAATTAAAAGAATAATTAAGGTAAATTATCTAGTAAAATTCAAGCAAAAGCACAAAATCTTAATCCCTAGATCCCCAGTAACTTGAATCAATATAATTAAATAAAACCCAATCAGAATGACAGAATATTCCTTCACAAAATAATTATAAAAATTCAATAAAAACCCCCTTAGATTCACCATAATAAAATAAAAAATCAGACCTGTTTAAGGCAAGAAGGGAAAGTGATTTTTCCAGAACTTCCATTATTGTTGTTGTTGTTAGGAAGAGACTTGACGATGTCTTTGGTAACTTCTCTCCATTTCTTACAAACACAAGCACATGCGACGACGTTTTGTCTCTGTGGCCACCGATCCTCACTCTCTTCAACTCGTTTTATTATTTCTCCTAATAACTCAGGCAACATACTCCCCCACCCATCCGACTCACCCCCCGACTCACCAACGAGTCGCCCCGATTCCACTCCATTTCGTTCGTTTCTGTTCTGGTTATTGAACGATCTTGAGAACCTTCGCGATAAAAACGATCTTCTCAGCGACATTAGAAGGCAGGCAGACGGAGAGAAAGAAAGAGAAGAAAGCAAACTGTTTTTTCTTTTCTTTTCTTCTCTCTCTTTTTTTTCTGAGTGTTTTTCTCCTAAAACTCAAGAAAAAAAAAAGCACAGGGGAGGCAGTTTCTCTCTCTCTTTTTTCTTAAATTTATTTTGGCTGGAAATGGAAACGGTTTATAAACTGGTGTGGTGTGGCTGTATGATGTTAACTTAGACAGACGAATGGGAGACCTGACTTTGAACAGGTGGCGTGAGGATATTAATTGAGGGGAGACAAGGACGTGAGAGTAGTGTGATTGGAAGGTGAAAGTCAAGAGACGGTGCTGCTGGAGGTAGGAGATTTTTTTGACTGGGTCTGCTAAGAAACAATAAAGCGCAAAACTGTGCGTTTTATGGTGTTTGCGTTCGCTTAGCCATCCTACTTTTATTTAAATCTATTTTTATTTTTATTGATTATATATATTTAGAAGCTGCAATGAGATTATAATTATTTTAGTTTTTAGCCAAATTCTTTTGTCTAAATGGGGAGATCCGGATTAAACCGGAAGAAAACCGGTGATATACGTGGACAATAATCCACGTAACCTTGCCTATCTATTACGATAAGTTTGCATTGTGATGAATTGGCCAAGTCTGCCCTGTGCTGTTCAAAATCGTCCTCCAAATTTTGCCTAAGAAAAAGTTAGTGTCAAGACAAACTTGGATTAGTTTTCAAATTTTAAATCGTCTGAATAAACAATTTCCACTTCAGACCATTGTGTTTATTTTTAGAATTTCTATGAAATCGAAGGAGAGCAAAATGGTAATATTGTCAAATGAGTTATCCTATGTATAAAGAATCTTCTAATACGAACAAAATACGTTGCATATAGGTTTTCTTTTCTTAAACAAATAACACTTTTTTCCAAAAAAAAAACAATTGATAAAATAACACATTTTAAAAGCATTTTCGTAAAATAGTATATATCATGATTGAGAAACGTGATATTAAAACTTTTTGTTGTTCAGAAACGGAAAACATAAAAATATTTGTGAATATTTTTGTGAAATAACATAATTTATATATATCATGATTGAGAAATACGATATTCATTCTTTTTGTTAATTATTCAAAAACACAAAATTGTAAAAACAAAAATATAAAATAGGCTAGCACAATTACGATGAGGAGAGAGAATAAAAAAAGATATCGAAGTCACATCGAAGCTCTGATTATGACATCACCGATATCATTGAAAAATTTTGACGAGATGAATTCAAGACATCAAGGAAAGTGAGCATCATTTACTGTCCAAAGTTGGCAAGTGACTCATTTGTCTTTGGCGACAAGCGTGGTCTACTCCAATCATTATTAGTGACCTTCTTTGATGTCTTTGGATTTGTCTCGTCGAGATCTTTATAAAAGTATTGATGCTCTCATAATTTGAGCTTTAGTGTGCTTCTAAGATCTTCTCTCTCTCTCTCTCTCTCTCTCTCTCTCTCTCTCATTTCTCATCATTATAATTACTCACTTAACTTTGGGTGGCAAATGTGACCTGATTCGATCACCGTTGATGACATTTCTTGGTATCATTGAATTCATCTCGTTGAGATTTTTTTATGATATCGGTGGTATCGTTATCGAAGTTCTAGTGTGCCCCTGACATCTCTTTTTTTCTTTCTCTCCTTGTTGTAATTTGTACAAGTTCATTTCACAATTTCTTTATGTTTCACGTTTATAAATAATGACAAGTTTGAATGTCGCGTTTCTCAATCATATGGGAGTTGCTTCGTTATACAAACTATGTTATTTTACTAAAACTTTTAAAATTGTGTTACTTGACCAATTGTTTTTTTTTTTAAATAGTGTTAATAAATGAAAATACCCTTACATATAAATGGCATAGTGATAACTAGGTTATTTTCGACTCCACATTATAGATCAGACCAAAACTTTTTTTAATGAAAAAAAGAATCAAAGGACTAAAAATAATCATATGGGAATTGCTCTGTCGTGACCCAATCATTTTGGTGGGTTCAAAAAAGCATTTACCAAGAAACGAGCCCAGGTGTGCGATAGTAAAAACTTAGTTTGACTTTTACAAAAAAATTAAAATGACATCTTTCTTTTTTAAAACATTGAGACAATAATAAATTGAATTAACCTGGATCAATCGAGGTTAATCTGCTAAACTCACAATCTGGTTCACAGACTCAACTCGATTTAATAACTTTTTTTTAAAAAAATATTTTTTACCTAATTATATGATAATAAAAATAGATATCTACAAAATAGAGCACAAAAAAAACTAAACCCACACATGCAAATAATTAAAAACTCTTTTTTATTGTTCAATTGTATGCTAACATAATATTCTCAAACACTCTTAAAAATTAAAACAAAAAAAAAAGTGGGACAAAATGTCATTTAGTGAATTTAAAATTATATGGAAACTTTCTGAACTCTTGATCTAGTATTGAAAAAAAAATAAAAAGAAACATAAAGTTTACAAAAATAAATAAATTAATGAACCATTAAAAAAAAAAGGAAAAAGTTGACAGTAAGAATTGAATTTGTGTCCAAAAGTAGTCTCACTACCAACTCTCGGATATATTAACTTATTTATCATTTACACTTAATTATTTTGAAATACAGGCAATGCATCATGTATGGTGATCGAATAATTAGGGAAAGAATATTTTGGGTTAAAAAATAAAATTCAAGCCATTTTCAACTAAAAACAACATTAAAACACCATAAAATCCTTCATGGACTTGAATTCATGTTTTTATTTTATTTTAATTATATGATAAATAAACATAAAGACAAATTTAAAATAAATATTGAATTCTTAAAATTAAATGTTAAAGGCTAAAATTAGACAAAAAAGAAAGAAAGAAAAGTCCAGGTCTACACATGTGGAAACAAAATGAAATTAATTATTCATTAAATACTAGAATATATTATACAAATAGCAATTGGGAAAAGTTTTGTCTTTCGAATTAATTGGTTATTGTAGTATAAAAATTAATTAAATGATGCCTTAATTAGTCTTTTGCTCATACATTTTACGCGGTAAATATATTAATTACTATATTTTAATATTGTTTTTGAAAAAAACAATTATATTTTAAAATTTTTAACATATAATTAATTATTAATTTCATTGTACGGTATATATTAGGTTGTGTATTTTGTTATAGTTTTTTTTAGCAAAATAAAAAATAAATCTTGTTTAGCAATTCAAATATCTAATCACATAAAATAAAAAAAAATATTTTAAACTTCTTTGTCCTTATATATTTACATCTTCTCCTATAAAAAATTTAAAAAACATTGTATAAAAAAAAAATAATGAAGAGGAAAGAAAATGACCAGGTGCGTAGGCCTTCTAGCCCAGGCCTGTGTGCCTGAGCCATTTTAATTTTTTCTTCTTTTCTAAGGAGGCGAACTGCTTGTTATCCGACCCTAATTTTTTTTTTAAATAAGCAGATGATATGTCGTATGGTTTCCTAGAATCCAACCATGATCATGGTGGTTGAATATTTGGTTTTGATTTTTATTTTTGTCTAAAAATTTATTTCCAACCTATTTTCACTTATAAACACCTTTAATACCTTTAGAAAACCATTTCTCAACCCCAAAACTCTCTAACATGGCTAAAAAACACAAAATCAAACCTGAAAATAAGTTTTTCTCTCTCGATCCGATTTGTTTTTCTAGGCAATATTAATGTTTGAAAGAACCACCATCAACCTCTCTTCATTGAATGGAACATATTGGCACCAAGATCGATGATTCTTTATATTGGTGGCAACCAATTATTTTTTCTTTCTTCTACCATAATCTAATGACTTTCTCTCTCATCTGTCATTTATATTAACTAAAATGTAAAAGAAACAAACATTTATATCCAATTTGAAATTACAAAAATTATAAGGAATACAAAGGTAAGGAAAGAAAAATATGAAGACAAAAAAGAACATTCCCCTCTAATTTAACATTGGCCATGATGATGTTGAATTGTCTCTTATATTGTTAACTTGATAAATAGACATTAACACATTAAAAGTCCAAAACAACTAAAATAATAAAATAAAACTTAACCCAAATAACCCTTAAATACTGCAGGTTCTATGATAAACTAACAAATAAATAATAACACATTAAAAGCTCAACTAATTAAAACAAACCCAGAGTTGAATTTCATGATTTGCTGGTAGAATTGAAGCTCAACTTAAAATGAATGGTTCTCCTCATTCTTGATGAATTAGAATGTATACCAAATATCACTAGAAAGAAGTGGATGTGTACTTTACAATGAAATTAGAATTACATCAAAATTCATTATATAGCTCAAGTTATGACCAAAACAGTAGTCAAAAGTCAAAATTAGCAAATTTAAATATTTTTATTCCAATCTTTTTGTAATGTTTGAAAGCTACACTACAAGCCCTTCTTGAACATGAATAAAATTAATCAAGGATTGTTCTTCATTTTTTGATATCCTCTTGAAGTCCATCTTAGCTCATGTATATTAAAAAAGTACATTAATTGCCTCATTGAACCTCTTTACTTATGTTATGTGTACAAGACACATAAAATAAGACAAAGGCAACAATACATAATGAAAATATCATTTTTTTTAAATTTTACTATTTAAATATAAATAATAGATTGATAAATTAAATAACATATTTATATTTTAAAAACAAATCGATCATATAAAAATATAATTAACTAAGAATGAAAATAAAACATATTAGAAGAGAGGAACATACATACAAATACAAACATGCATAAATAAGTTTGCATTCTCTACTATAAGAGGGGATGTTTTCCATTTCCATACATACACCATGGAAAAATTGCCCCTATACACAATAATTAATCAAATTTCACCGGATTCCATCTAATCATAGATTTTATGTTCTCTAATGTGTATGCAAACTTGTGTTCATTTTATAACCAAATAGGCTAGAATTATGGTTGGGTATCAAAATTAGAAGCAATAACTCCACCAAACAAGTTTTTAATCCTTATAAAGTTGAAATAAATTTATAGCTCTAATAAAAAAAGAAACTATATTATTTTATTTTTATGTGTAGAAAATTCAATACATGAACACTCACGCGGGTCAGAGCCTGCTTGCTCTACAAAATGAAAAAAAATATCTTTGTTTATTTTATAGGACATCAAATATTAGAAATTTGAAAGGTATATAAGTGGGTAACATAATAACTAATTTAAAAACAAGAATGTTTTATTTTATTGGTTTATAAACTGACAAATCCAAATTTAACGGGACTAAAAAACTCTGAAGATCTAAAAACTCACGGTCTCAGGCAACATGCTTGGACCCAACACCATGAGTATAGCTAAGGGAAGAGCCTAACTCCCTTGAACTCGGCCAAGGAAAGGACCCAACTCTTTTAGGTTTAGCTACATTTTATATAATACTCTCCCTGCACCTCTAGGTATATATCTCTGAAGGACCTATCATTTTTCCATCACATTAATGTAATCCAGCCCCTCATCTCCACTAAAGGATAAGACTCATGGGTTATAAATACCCCATGAACCCTTCAGGATCCAGGTTCATAATCTTTTCATCATTAATAGTTTTAACACATATATTTTCAGAGTCTACCTCTTTAAAATATCATTGCACTCTTTCTCTGAAAAGATACTTAAGCATATGAGAGTCTCTAAATATACCAAAGGGGACCTTTTTGCAGGTACCACCTACTAGTCACATTGGCTTACTAGGCACTAGGCACTAGGCACAATGCACCAGCCACATTAGCTAGGAAGAATGGATTAGATTGCTAGAATCAAAAGATTAACGAATTATCAAACACATTAGTCTTGCTTCTTAGCTACTTGGATTTTTAGGACCTTATCATTGACTCCGTCTATGGGAAGCTTATCAAAAAGCCATTAATTTATAAAACTTGTTTTTGATATTTTCAGGTCATTCCATGACACACAACCAAGACAAACCTAGTCTAGGACGCGAGATTAATTTACCCATTACCGTGGATTCTTCTACCAATCGGGCTCTCAATAACTTACTAGTCAGTTGTAACTCCTTACTCAAGTCGTGTTAGCAATCCAAGGGCAAAATTATACCTTGCCACCCCAACAAGTCTTGACACCCAACGCCATGACCACCAGCAGCACTAGGCACCCATAGATAATAACACTACCTAAAGGAGACTAGGTAGAATGACATTGATGGGAGTCTCTCAAGGGGTCACTTGTGCCATTACGATACTCATGTATAAAGTTGGTACTCCGAACACACTCTTCCTAGCTGTCGTGAGATGGACACCAATTATTTTAATCGTCGTTCCATACCAAACTCCTGGGCTTCCAAGAGCTTAACAAAAAAAGGACTAAGAGATGGTCTGTACATGAGCATACATAGGAGAATGACTACAACCCACATTAGTGAAGGGGTTTTCCCTTGTCCATATTAATAATGAACACTCAATTCTATAAGGACTACATTTTTATAAAAATGAGTCTAAAAAACTATGATAGCCTAGTTGACCTAAGTGAGCATGTACAGAATATGCGTGGTAGCTTAAAGTTGGTCCTCCAGGTCAATGACTCAATGTGCAAAATCCTCCCCTCAACCTTCCAAAAGTCCACGCATGCATTGTACAATAATTTGGAGCCAATCTCCATTCAAGGGTTTAATGACTTTTGTACCAAGCTAGTGGCACGCTTTAACACTAACATACCCATCAAGAAAAGCTCTACAAAGCTATTTGATGTTGCCCAACAAGAGGGTGAGTCTACATGGATGTATTTGAATAGGTTCAATGAGAAGATGATCAAGGTAGAAGAATTGCTTGAGTCAATAGCCTTAGAAGCCTTGATAAGAGGGGCAAGGGAACATGTCACATGGATAAAACTTTATGCCTTTACAAACAAAAGCTTGCTCAAGGTGAACCAAGTTATGAAAAATCATAAATGGATGGAAGAAGCCAATTTGGTACGACATGGGCCTCCTTGTTTTTACAAGAACAACCAACATGAAGAACCTTCTAAACAAAATCATTCTCCTTGTATAAATGAAAGATCAAAGAAGAACCATAAAGGATCAATCTATGGGTATTTGGTGTATCCTAAGGATTTATAACTCCATTGAATCAAAATAGGATCACCTATTTAAAGCTATCAGGACAGTCAAAGCAAACACTTTGGCGCCACCTTCAAGACATGTTCCTCTTAAGAACTTCCCTCATGCCTATTACTCAAATCACCTCATGATACATAATTCTTAATAGGAATGTAAGTTTATTTTTAAAATAAAAATAATATGTCTCCGAGATATATTTCCTAGGAAATGATTGACTTGTTCTTCCTAGGGCAATAACCCTATAATTTCCATGGAATGGATTGACCTGGTCTCTCTAGTGCAATAACACTACTCTCCATGAAGGGGATTTACTTGTTTTTCTTAGAGCAATTTCCAACCAATCCAATGTTGAAGAATGAAGTAAAAAATAAATCAATTAGAAAAAGCAACCCAAACAAATAACCCGAGTTAACTCGTTAAACCTGCAACCTAGGTTATAAGATCGAGATAAATTCATTGAAAACAAATAAAAAAAATATGAAGATTCACTTCCAACAAATCTAGTATCAAATGTTGAAATTGAGAAAAAAAAACTAAATCCATGCAATCGGTATAAAACCTAACAAAAAAAATTTAAAGTATTTCAAAACAACTTAATATTGAAGGATGAATTGAAAAAAAAAAACCTAAAAAAAAAGGTTATTAAAGGGTTAAATTAAAAAAAAAACACAAAATACTACATATTACAATAAATATTGTTTTATAGTGTGATTCAATGATTTAGCCACATTATTTAGTGTTTTATTAATATTAGCTAACGTAAACTTTGAATTACTGTTTTATGATATTATGACAGACAATTAAGGATTTATGAATTAATGTTTACATGGACAAAGCTAGCTAGGAATTTAAAATTAACGAGATAAAAAGATATTGAGGTATCAAAATAGTTTACGCACACACAAAAAAAATATACATAAAAATTATGAATTATGGGCTAAAATGTAGTATTTTTTATTTAAAAGGAATCATTATATATAAACTATTAAAACCTACTTGAAATAACCAACAAGCTTCAGAGATCGTTTTCAACTTTGAGAGGATCGTGGCTCCTCCTTACACCCCTAGGTTTGCCCTCGTACGTGGCTGTATAAGGTATCGATTTTTAAATATGGACAATGATGTGGCTATGATATTGGTGGAGTGTAAGGTTAATTTGTCCATTAACATATTTATATATGATATTCATTCTCTTAAATTAGCATCTAATTATTCTTGAATATATTAGAGAGAAAGAGGAAATAAATCTTCAAAATAATTAATTTATAAAAAAAAAATAAGTCTCCTATGGCATGAAAGGTGGCTGTAGATGCCCGATCTTCGAACAATAAAAAGGCTTTCTTTGAAAAGTCCCAAACCAATTACATCGTGCGATAGTTGAATTTGTGGGGTAGCTACGCACGTATATATGTTTTTTTGTTGATTAAAATTAT
>Ga0307515_10013210_pt1 | contig 15451 bp, 1 predicted proteins | sample 17_EM_MG_FD_194513 | JGI IMG/M metagenome (GOLD analysis project Ga0307515, IMG submission 194513) | Populus trichocarpa ectomycorrhiza microbial communities from riparian zone in the Pacific Northwest, United States - 17_EM | ecosystem: Host-associated > Plants > Roots > Unclassified | place... | reverse complement strand
ACAGATTATATTACGTGAATCGGTTACTATTCCTCGTCACATAGTTCTACCAGATCCATCCTAGACCGTGCCTATATTAACCAACTAGCTTCTTCCAACTCTTCTCCAAGTAGTCGTAACATTGTACTTAAAGCGTCCGTAACACACGTTACCTGCCAAATTCTACTATATTCTACCGACCTATAATTAGCCCGCCCAAAGCTAGCGCCTTAGCGTCTTACCCTATATATTTGTTTACATCGGTTCTAGCAAACCCTTTTCCTTCTCTTTAGCTTAGTATCTTTATAAGATAGCATTCTATAAGCTTTAGTTTAGAAGTATTTATACGAGCCGTTATAGAAATAAAGTATAGCTATTATACAAAAATTTTAAAAGTTAATAACTAAGTAAGAAGTTAGACTATATTAGACTAGGACTATTTAGGATTATAGTAAAAATCTTAGAGGTTATATATAAATTAGACTTACTAGCAAAAATTAAGATCTACTCTATATAGTATATTATAATACTAGAACTAGTATATAGGAATATTAAGCCACTAGTTTATAAAGTAGACACATATAGAGGATAAGAGGAAGATAAATAGTATATCTTAAAGATTATTAATTATTAGGATATTAATAATAAAATATGGTATAAAGTTAAGTAGATAGGCTATAATAAAACTACCTAGGAACTACTATAAACCCAAAAAACGCTATAAAAAAGGTAATAGCGTATTAGAAGAGATTAGGTTAGGAAGTATTAATAAGAAAGAATTACTAAAGAATAAGTTACCTAAGGGGGACCTAAGAGGATTAACTACTAAGGTATTTGGAGTTATTTCCCTCTCTATTAAACTATAATCCCTTTTAGCCTCCTCCTACTTAAGTGTAAGGAGACCTTACTCTATAAGATAGAACTTCTTTAAGTGGACCTTTTTATAACCGTTTTTAAGACAGAATAGCTAAGTATAAGCAGTTAGTTAAGTACTAAGTATTTAGAACTCCTTAGCGCAAAAATATTAAAGTTTAGTAAGGGCTTACTCCTATTTATTATATAAATAATCCAGATTACTATAGGCTAAGGAAAGTTAGTTTTCTAACCTTTTAGTAGCAGATTAGATCTAAAGCCCTATAATAAATAAAATAAGGTACTAAATGCCTATAAAGAATAATAAGGCGCGTGTACTGAGCGTTAGAGACAGATTAAATATTATAAGATAATTGTATATTCGCTCGCGTATACTTAGTATATAAAAAAGGGTTATAACTAGATAAAGCTATAATTGCAATATATACTAACCTCTTCTTTATATACTAAGAATATAATGGCATAATTTTACTAAGTAAAAGAATAATTAAAATAAGCTACAAAGGGCGAGGCTTGTATTATAATCAGAATTGGCGCTAATAGGGGTTGCAAAATTAAATGCCTCTATAAACATTCAAACAGCTACAACAATACTAAAAATATATCAATTCCTTTTAAATAGGGCTTATAATTATCCTATCCAGTTATTGTTTCCTTTATGCGTAATATAGGTAAGGGCCTTTAGTATAAACGTTGTGGTTAACGACTTTTTTACAATATAGGAATTTATCTCGGCATCCTCCTGCTATACCCACTTTATATACTTTTTTGCAGCCTCTTTAGCCTTCTTAAAAGCCCCTACAACCTCGTAGTTATTTAGAAAGCTTTAAGCCTTCTAAAATAGTGCTTAATTAGGTGTAGATTTAGACTATATAGCGAATAAAGTGCGAATTTAATGTTTAAATTAGCTGCCTCCTGTTCTAACTTGGCACGAGCTGCCTGGTATAGGCGTACGTTATTCTTAATAAGGAATACCTTAGAATGCGGGTTGGTATCGCAAACCATATTGTCTGTACGAGTAGAGGTTACGTGGTCATGTCTCTGATTAGTCATCCTTACGGTGACTCATCAGCCCCCTATTTAGGCACCGCGATCCTTACGATCCTCTGCGAAAGACACGAATGAATCAAAGAACCTGTTACCTTATATTGCAATTGCAGTACCCCCCCGGGTGATACCGACACATATAATAATATGGGTAGATTTATGCCTTAAGTATATAGTTGGCATACTAGTTGGCATCTATGCCCTTTCTAGCCCCCTTAGTAAATGGTTTATACTTCTAATAACGCTCTAAGTTAAACAGCCGTTTAAGGCCCTTATTACCTCTTAATTCTAGGTATTCTAATTTAAATCGCTTATTCTGTAGCTTTATATTATCGTTAAGGGCGCGGAGTTTCTTTTACTTAGGAGTACCCTCTTCTAAAGCTCTCTTCCTTTGCCCCTACTTCTTAAGAAGGTCCTCTTTATTCTTCTTTACTAGGTCTAATTTAGAAGCTACTTACTACTCTTTTGTCACCTTAACCTAAATTACTATAGGCCTTTTATATCTTGTGTTTAAGGATATAATAGCGTATAGTATAAGCTTAAACTATATAGGGGGGTCCTAAATTAAGTACTTGTTTATATTAACTCTAATAGGCCTTATAATCTTTTAAATAGCCCTTAAGCCCCCTTTATAGGCCTTGCTTACTTTATCTGCCATTACCTAATATATAGGGTATTGCTTTTAGAGTTGCCAAATAATCTAAATATAGTATATAATTCGGTTCCTTTTGTTCTTAGGCCTTAAAAAGGGCTTCTTTAGACGCTTTCCTCTTATAAGCTTATAGTCGTGCACTAGGTCTCTGTAATTGTGGGCTATTTTCTTATATTAGCGCCTTTCTAGGTGGTGAATTCTACATGCTGCGGTACCTCCTAATTTAGCGTCTTAGAGTTTGTATATATTAAAGCGTATTATATTAGCCCTAATATCTGCAGATGTTTTAGAGCTATTTTAAACCTTTAGGGGGCGCTCTAGCCTATCTAATTTAGTGCTAAGAGTATCCAAAAGGTTGTTAAAATCGGTGTTTCTAGCATTATTATATGTCTTAAGGTAGATTTTATTGCAAGTATTAGCTGCAACCCCCAATTTAGCCTTAATTTGGGCCTAAGTTAATTATTAAAGGTCATAAGCGTATTATAGCCGATTTTAATTAAATTGGAAGGTCATTAGACCCGCTAAGGCGCCCTCCGCGTATGTATTATAGCATTTTATAGTGTTTGTTTATAAAATCTCACGAGAAATCAGATTAATTTTCGTCACGTGATTGCTCACTGCCCATCTCCTATTGGCTAAATCAGCTCTATACGGTCCTCCCCTAAAGTGGCAGAAAATCAAGATTCTAATTATGTAGTGAGCCCCGCCCTTTATAGTTATAATAATTAGAAAATAAGGATTTAATAAAAGATATTAAAAATAATAAAGGTTACTAAATTAAAGACGGGAATGCTATACCTCTAATAAATAACTTAGAGATAGGAGATATCTTTAAGGATAAAGATAAAAAAGGGGGGTAGTATTACGGACCTTATATTAATAATAGTATAACTACTAAAAAAAAATATAAATAGGTTAGTTAAAATAGTATAAAAGATACTAAAACTAATTAAGCTATAAAATAAGGGGTAGCTAAGTTATATAGCTAGTTATGTTATAAGTTTAAAATTAAAAAATTAAAAAAATATAGGAACGTATGGAATATATTAATATACTAACGTACTAATATACTTAGTATATTTCCTAGGCGTAGTATTATATATTTAAAAGACTATAGTCCCTATCTAGATAGTTCTCTTTATAATAAATCATAAAATATAATTAGAGTTAATCTATTAAGCAACCTACTCTACTAGTATATTTATGTTATTAGCTTCTTATTTACCTATATACCTCGCCTATTAATAAGCCTATTATAGTATTTCCTATAAGGCTTTATTATAAGAAACCTAGTAATACCCTTATATATATTATATATACTTTATAAAGCTATGCAACTCTAAATATTATAATTCCTAAGACTAGTTTTTTAGTAGCCTTTATAATCCTTTAGATAAATTATAAGTTTATAGCGCCCTAGCCGCTTTCTACTTATATATTAAGGGGTACTTTAATTACTTTAACTAGGTAGTTTTAGTTGAGAATTTTATACTTAGGGGTTTCTTCTTAGGTAATGGCTTAGTCCTTTACCTATTAGTTAGGGAGTATAACCTCTATATCGCCACTATATAGGATCTTTATTTACTACTATTTTTAGTATATATACTCTAATTAATAAAGGATCTATTTTAGTCTATATACTACCTCTAGTATTTAGACCCTAACTATAAACCTTATAGGTATTACGCTAGGTAGGTGCTAAAGGGGCGCTAGTTAGGCGCTAGCGGTAATATTAGCCTATAAGGGCTTTATTATATACGTTATTAATATTCCCTATAATTTTATAGTATCCTTAATGCGCCTAAGCCTATCCTTTACGGCGTTTTAGTTCCTATTATATCTTATCTAAAGTTCCTAAGTAATTTATTCTACCTATTAAGCCGCATGCGCTACCTCTATATATAGGTATTTATCCTCTCCCTTCTCTAAATCTTCCTTAATGTCTTTTAGAATATCTATAAGTTTCTACCATTTCTAGTCGTTGTCCTTTAGGTATTATAGTTGGGTCGCCCCCTATTAGGTTTATTATAATATCGCGTTTTTCTATAAGAGTATATATATTAGATCCCGCCGCGCTTGCGACAAGTTCGCAAGCACTCTGTGTCTTTTTAGCTGTATAGCGACGTAGAGGCGGGATACATTACATTTTCTATATATTGGTCCATCTTTAAGTTTATTACGACCCTTTTATATTACATAGGCTTTCTAGCTATACTATATGTATTAGTTCTAAGGTATATTATACCGTAGATTTAATTAGAAGTAGTTATTTTTTTATTAAGTAAGTATAAGGTATATTGCCTATGTGTATAGTAGGGAGCGAGTAAGCCGAGTATAAGTTATAAGGAGAGTCGATAGAAGAGGACGATATGGTAAAGAGTATAGCAATAGCCTCGTATATAGAGAGAGAGAGAAAGAGAAACCAATAAGGAGGATAAGAGGGCTATAGGCCCAAGGGAGCTTATAAGGAGGTGCTGAAGGCTAGCCTTAGTAGTGTGACGGCGCTGGAGCGCGTCACCTAGTTAGGGGTTCGCTTAAGACTTAGCATATGTATATAGACGTGGCCTTACTACTTTCTCTTACTCCTTAGCTTAATATCTTTATAATATAGCATTTGTTTGCTTAATCCTATAAGCATTTATTTAAGTCTCTATTAAGATATTTATTTAATAGTTTAAGCCGTTATATTATATTAAGCCCCCCAGTTATATATAGGCTGTAGTATTTATATCTTAGGTCCTAGGTTATAAAGTCCTATAGTAGTAGGGTTGCTTATAAGCTTAGTCCCTATACTATATAGGTACCCTCATGCTTATATTTTTGTTCTCTTCTTTTTTTTCTCTTCTCTCTACTAAACGGCCGCCTATGCTATGAGGAAGCACGTGCTGGGTAGTAACCTCTTTCCGACCGTACGAGCTCGTTAACCGTTAACCGAATGCGTGTGCCTACTAACCGACCTATTAACCGAACAACGACGACGCGTCTAACGCGTATATCTGTTAACGATTGACAACCGACTAACCGACCGACCGTACGTCTCTACGGACGCTTGCACCGTACTGCTACCTAAATAGTCCTTTTTAATAGATACTAAGCTACGTATGCTGCGAGGAACGATATTAGTTAATACTAAGATACTATCTATAAGAACGACGTTAATTAATACTAAGCCATTAGCTGCGTTTAAGCCTTCTTAGGCGTTTGTTTAAACTGTTAGGCTATATAAAGTTAACTAATACTTAGCTACTGTCTATAAGGAATAACTCTAACTAATACTAAGCTATATAAGCTTTAAGGAACAAAATTAACTAGGACTACTAATGCTGGTATTACTCTGCTATTAACTACCAATTATGCCAATATGTATATAATCTATATACTAGACAATAGTAGCGCTAATACGCCTGCTACTATGACCTAACCACAACTATGCTAATACGCCTACAGTCTTTTAACTATATAATCGTGCCGATACGCCTATAATCTACAACTTTTACTTATATTATACTACTATAAACTAGATAAATAATAGCGCCGTTATACCTATTATCTATTAACTAATTAATAGCCTAAGCTCTATAATCGACCTATTATTATAAGACAACTAATAGACGAGCTCTATACTTAACCACTATTATTACCGCCGCTAGTACTATACTACTACCTAAATAGATATCTACTGCTCCTACCTGTAGCTAATCCAATTTAACAATTGCTGCTCTACCTATAGTACCATAATTAACTTCTACTGCTCCTATGTAAGGGATATTATTGCGGACACCTTAGGTTGCCCTTAGGACAACCCCCGGACGCCCCTTAGATGGTCGCCGGTTACGTGCCAGAGGCACGTGCCTGTAGTATATAGTCTCCATAATCTTAGAGGCCTTACCTCCTTAAGGATTCGTTTCTCTTACTAATCTATTCTGTTCTAATCGTGTCCTTATAGCCCCCTGTCTATAAGATCCCCTTATATTTAAATCCTTCCTACTATTTTTTAGAAGGGTAGTCGGCTTTAAGAACCAGATTGTTTGTTTATATCTTTTATTTATAACTACTATCCTCCCTTAAAATCTCGTAATAACCTAAACGGAAACTCTACGGATACCTTATGGAAAGCCGTCGCGCAAAGGCAGGAAGGTCCCTCTGATAGCGAGAGATTGCGACAATATAACCCTCTGGGTAAGACGGCTGAATAAGCCCCAATACCCAGATGCTCTAGGAGCTTAAAGACTCTCGCATACCTACGGTTACCGGCAACGCTGAGGAAAATACAGACACCCTTTATAACGGTCGCAACGCTACTAGAAAGTAACTGGAACCCCTCTAGCCCCACCTAGGCTAATCGGAAGATTAAGCGCTAAAGGCGACTTTAAGATCTTCCCCTAAGTTAGAAATGCCAAAGGAATATACTAACGCGTCCGACTAGGGAACCAACCGGAACCCTCTTGGAAGACTATCGGCCTATAATCGGCATAGTGGCGGCGTATAGACTACTTACGAGCCAAGTAGGCCTACCCCTTTAGGTAATTTAAGCTAATTACTAACTTAAGACCTAAGCCTTATTAGGAAGCCTATACTAGCTACTAGTACTAATACTACCTCTATAGTAGGAGCTTCCTTAGGCCTAAGTTCGGAAGGTTAAAAGCCCTATACTAATCTCCTTTAAGACGGATATTAGGAAGCTGTTGTAAGGCTCTTAGAAGCTATATAGGAGGAAGTCACTAATAAACATATTGGAACCCTCTAAGGGTAAATTTAGATCTAGTAGGGTCTAATCTAAGCTAGGTAAATTCTTTTATAACCTAGTTAAGGCTAAGGGCTTCCTAGGAGCTACCTAGTACTTACCTAAAGAGGTGTGGAAGACTTAGAGAGTTATCTACGCTATAAATAGAAAAAGGATATAGACTAATTAGCTAAGGCCTTTAGTAGTTTAGAACTCCGCTATAGACCTAACGCCTAGTAGTTAGACGATTGGGTTTATAAGGTAGATAACTTCTTTAAGATGCTGATGATATAAGATAATACTAAAGAGTGTAACGTCTTAGCCATCTAGATGAGACAGCTACCTACCCGAGACAGTATACGGACCTCCTATGAAAATCAAAATCAAAACATCAAAATACTCCTCTACTACATCACCACTATGTCCTCTACTACCCCCTAATTGCTGTCGCTTGGCCAAGAAGATCGAATGCAAATTGTTCTTTAATTATTGGAAGCCAATCCTAATTAATCTGGCCGTTTGCTTGCCCGAATATACAATTTATTACCTTCTTCTGTTTACTATTGTCGCAACAGCCGCTAATTGAGCAAGGAGTATTACCAAAAGCTTTAAAAGCTCTTAGTTATTAAGGAGGACTTCCTAGTTAAATAGATTAATATAATAGGAGCCTAGGGTTAGCTACCTTGAATTTAACACCTTAAATCTATAGCTAAAAGTATCCTTATTACAAAGAAGCGTCCTCTAGAGCTTGGCTAATACTAGTATAAAAACTTCCTTACCCGACACCTAGAGCTTAAAGCTCGATTCGCCTAAGGCCTTAATTAAAAGCGAAAGGATACTAAGGATCCGGAGATTATTAAAGAGTGGTTTAATCTCTATAAAGCTACTATTACTAAGTACGTAATTCCCCCAGACGATTAATATAATATGAATGAGAAAGGAATTGTAATGGGGTTAGGCGATAAGGTTAAGGTGCTTATTCCTTAATTAGAGGCTTAAGCCTTTATTATAGAGCCGGGCAATCGCGATTAGGTGTCTATTATTGAGTGCATATTAGGAGGCCAATTAGGAAGTTAATTAGGAGGTTAATCAGGAAGTCGATTAGGAGGTTAATTAGGAAGTTAATTAGGAGGTTAATTAGGAAGTCGATTAAGAGGTTAATTAGGAAGTTAATTAGGAGGTTAATCAGGAAGTCGATTAAGAGGTTAATCGGGAGGTCAATTAGGAGGTCAATTAGGAAGTCAATTAGGAGGTTAATCAGGAAGTTAATCAGAAGGTCAATCAGGAGGTTAATTAGGAAGTCAATTAGGAGGTCAATTAGGAAGTCGATTAAGAGGTCAATTGGGAGGTCAATTAGGAGGTCAATTAGGAAGTCAATTAGGAGGTTAATTAGGAGGTTAATTAGGAAGTCAATCAGGAGGTCAATTAGGAAGTCAATCAGGAGGTTAATTAGGAGGTTAATTAGGAGGTTAATTAGGAAGTCAATCAGGAGGTCAATTAGGAGGTTAATATTAATTACCTCCCTACCTTATCTTTCAAGGAAAGCAAATGTAACGATCTTGGATATCACCTGGACTTGATCGCAAGACAGTGATTTAAGTAAGCGATTTAGGGTGGACAAATTCGGACATCGTAGTTAATTGGTTAAAATACTTTGACTAGTATATAGAGCCACGCCTTTAAGGAATCTATTGCCTATTAATTCTTAACGGACATAAGAGCTATGTATCAATGCAATTTGTTAAGTATTGTGAGGCTTATAAGATTATCCCTCTCCGTTTACTACCTTATTCGACACACCTACTTTAACCCCTAGATGTTAGCATATTCAGCCCCTTATTAAAAGCCTATTAAAAACGCCTCTACGACTTCGCCTTCTATGGAGCTGTTAATATTACTAAGCCTACGTTCCTTAAGTATTACTAAGCTGCACAAGACGAAGCTATATCATCAACTAATATGGTAAGTGTATAGCGGGCAACTAGCCTTCTACCGTTTGACCCTTTAGTTGTTTTAAAAAAGATTCAGCCAACAACTCCTTCCTGTATAAGCTTTATAGACAAGAATGGCCACAAATTTAATATACCCATGTCTCCTTCCGTAGAGGAGAGACTTACTGAAATATTTAGGCAGCTCTTACAAGGTGCATCACCCCTACGTTCTTAAGTTATGCATAATATTCGGCAGTTTACATTAAGTACGGTAGCTGATAATATAATCCTCAAGTAAATAAATTAGGAGCTTCTTAAAAGACAGAAGAAGGAGCGTATTAGTAAGATAAGAGCTGCCTATGGGAAGGCACGAGTTTTATTAGTAGCAGAGGTATAGAAGAAGAACGATGAAAAGCTTTAAAAGGAACAGGAAGAGAAGAGGGTAAAGGAAAGGAAGGCTGCATTACGGGGGGTTATTACCTTTGCAAAGAAGGTTTGGAAGGAACTACCAATGGATTATAGTGTATTTATATAATAGGGTAGATTTAGGTTGACTTTGGGGTTGATTTTGGGGTCGATTTTGATATCAAATTGATTTTGATTTTCGTAGGAGGTCCGTGCACTGTCTTGGGTGGGTGGCTGTCTCGTCTGGGTAGCTAAGACGTTATACGCTGGATTATTAGCAAGATTAAAGACCGATCGCTAAACTAGATCGCACTTAATTAGCTTAATAAAGAGTAAATTACTATATGGCTACAGCTGCAAACCTTCCTAAAGAAATGGACTTAAGATCTATATATTATATAATATAATAATGCAGAGCTATTCTGGAATGGGATATAGCTAGACCGCCACGACTTCCGCCAGTTTATAAACTTTGTGGAAACTTATGCTTAGCAGATAGATTTAGAGCTCTTTAAAAATAAGGACGGTAGTATCCGTAAGAAGGAGAAGATCGGGTTTATCTGGGCTAGAATTAAGCTAGTAATTCGTGACGAAATAAAGCGCGTGGGAGCCCTATTGCGGATTACTATATATGCGGATTTTAAACGAGTAGTTCTAAACGCTAAAGATATAGTAAGGAATTAGACCTCTTCTGGTAGGAAGTTAGGGGGTTACTAGAAGCGCGGGCACTTTAGTAGTAATATAGGGCAGACCTAACCTTTAAAGAAGCTGTTCTTAAAGAGAACTTTAAAAGGGTTAAAGTTAGGAACCTTAAATAACGGGAAAGACTTTTAGGGCTAACCCGATACCTATTTAGCACCTTTACAGGAACACTCTAAGAAGTTAAGAGAAAACTCTGGAGGTAGATTCTATTGGAAAAATAAATAGGGTAATAACCGTATTAATAATCTAAAAAAAAAAGCCCTAGTTGAGGACCTTTCTTGGCTGCAACTAGGGCAAGATATAGAAGGAGAGACTCTCTGTATTGCTGTTAAGCTAGAAATAATACTCCCTATAGGTGAGGTATAATAGTTCTAAGCACTATATAATAGCGGCGCTGAAATTAATCTTATACGATATAATTTGGTAAAAGAGCATAAACTTATCCTATTATAAAGGTGGCGGAAACCTATTATAGGCTTCCTGGATAAGTATTGAATTAAGCTATATAGTGCCTATAAGCTTATAGTGTTAGTAGCTAATATATATAACCGCACCAAGGTAGTTAGCCTGTAATCCTTTTGGGTGGCTAACTTTGTAGGTTATAACCTTATCTTTAAATACCCTTAGCTAGCGGAAGTAGATCTTAAGATACGCTTTAAGACTGGAGCCTTTAAATAGTAAAATAATAAAGATTTAGAAGGGCGTATATTACTAATAAGCCTAAAGGATATCCTAGAGAATATAGCCCTAGGTAAAATAGTATACGCTTTATACCTAAAGGAGTATTAGATCTAATCCCTGTTTAATAGCAAGATGGGTATAGAGCCTAGTATAGGTAATAACCCCTTTATAATGGAGACCCTATAGGGAACTACTAGATAGGTTATAGAGATATTATAGGGAGGCGGCGATTTTGAGGATTTTATAAAATACTTTAACCGCTATAGGTTACTCTAGCTTAAGCAATATGCGGAGAGTATACTATAGTACCTTAAACGCTGCGTTAAGGAGTTCCCTACCCTCTATTGGCTACCATATAAAACGGTTTAATATATAGTAGTAACTATGTATAAGTAACTACTATAGCGTATAACACTGCCCGTAAGTATCCTAAGGGAGCTCTAGAACCTACCTAACAATAACGCGGAGGATAAACGCGACCCTAATTTGTTAAATATTCTAGTAGGCCTAAGGGACTTATTAAGGGTATTTTTGGGCAGGAGAGCTAAAGTCCTACTATAGAACTTGGAGTACGATTATGCAATTAATTTAGAAGAAGGTAAATAACTATTAAACCTTCCTATTTATAACCTTTCGCGTAAAGAGCTTAAGATCTTATAGGAGTACCTTAATGGCTTACTGGAAAAGGAATGGATCTAGCCTAGTAAGTCGCCGTTAGGCGCGCCGATCCTCTTTATCCTAAAACTAAATAGAACCGTAAGGCTATACGTAGACTATTGCGGTTTTAATAAGATTATAATTAAGAACTGTTACCTACTACTACTAGTTAGTAAAATGCTAGATTGACTATCTAAGGCAAAGATCTTTATAAAGTTGGACCTATAAGACGCCTATTATAGGCTCTGTATTAAAGAAGGGGATAAGTAAAAGACCGCTTTTAAGACCTAATACGGCCACTTTAAGTATTTGGTGATGCCTTTTGGGCTAGCTAATACGCCTATAATATTCTAATTGTATATTTATAGAGCCTTAGGGGGACTAGTCGACCGTATATACGTTATTTATTTAGATAACATTTTAATCTACTTAGAAGACGAGGATTAATACGAGTAACACGTCCGCAAAGTGCTAGATCGTTTAAATAATTAGGGCCTCTACGCTAAGGCGTTAAAGTGTGTCTTTAATACTAAGTAGGTTAAGTTCCTAGGTTATATTATAATGCCTATAGGTATAGTTATAGACCTAGTACGGGTGTAGACGATTTAGGAGTGGCCAGAGCTAGAGAGCTACTAGGATATTTAAGTGTTCCTAGGCTTTGCCAATTTCTATAGGCGCTTTATCTATAACTACTTAGACGTTGCTTAATACCTATCTGACTATATTATAGAAGCTTCCTAAGACTTAACCTAAGGAGCAAAAAGCTTAAAGGCGGTAAGGAAAAAAACTAAAAAGGGACTAACTAAATAGTATAAGCCATGGTTATAGCCTAAAAAGGTTTAGAAGGCCTTTTAGGAACTTTACACAAAGTTTACAGAAGCTCTATTGCTGCGGTATTTTAACCTAGATTAGCTATTAATAATAATTACTAATATATTGAATTTTGCCCTTGCTAGTATCCTATTATAACCTAATAGGCATCTAGACGCTACCTAGCTCTATTAAAGACTAATAGTATTTTATAGCAGAAAATTCTAGGGACCTAAAGTTAGGTATTATACCCACGATAAGGAATTACTAGCTATAGTTAACTGCTTTAAATAGTAGCGATACTACCTTAAGTACGCGAGCTATACCACTTGTATACTCTTAGATTACTATAATCTACGCTACTTTATAACTATAAAGGAGCTTATACCTTAACAAGCTAGATAGGTAGAAGAGCTCGCGTGATTTAATTTTAAGATTAAATACAAGCTAGGGGAAAATAACCCTGCTAATAAACCGTTACGACGGCTAGACTAGACCAAAGGCTTTAAAACGGGAGAAGGAAAATAGATAATAGATATCTTACTCCCTATATTATAGAATAAGCTCCGGGTATAGGATGCTTAAGTACCTATAGCTCTATATACTAAGTCTTAGGTAGTATAAGCCCTATTGGTTTCTACTAACGTTTTAGCTAGTACCTGGTCCGTTACTAATAAGGGTCCGAATATACCTAGATAGGATATCCCTAATACATTCTCGGAACCTAGTAATATACTATCCCTAATTACTAAGCTATCCCCTTAAGCTAATAGCGAAGCTATAGAGTAATTAGAACTCGGAGCCCTGTAATAACTAAAGGACTTTAACCTTATAATGGCCTTCCTAATATACGCGTATTAAAGAGTTATAAGATCTATAGTACTATCTAGTTTTATATTTAAAGCAGTATAGGACGAAATAGCTTTTACCTAGGAACTATTTAAAAGGTTAATGGATTTTATTTATAAGGTATAACGAAGGGACGCTTCCTATACTATCCTTAATGCGGAAGTAGACTGGAAACATAATGGAAAGGAAGCTACTAGGCGCCACTATTAGGAACTAGACCTAATGGGCCTACTGCGTAGAGGTAGCAAGGTTTAGGTGCTATAAGAAGCAAATCTATAATAGAAGATTCTTATAAAGAATTACGATGATCCCCTAGGCGGCCACTATGGTTAAGTAAAAATAGTAGAATTACTTTAGCGCAAATACTATTGGCTAAGGCTTAATTAGGAAGCAAAGGAGTATATTAGCTATTGTGAGAAGTGTTAAGTATATAAGATCCGCAGGCATAAGCTATAGGGTCTACTTAAATTAGTTTCCCCCGCTAGTAAGCTATAGCAATATTACGCTATAGACTTTATTACGGATCTCCCGCTATCTAAAGATAGCTAAGGACGAATATACGATTTGGTCTTTGTACTTATTAATAGGTTTTTAAAGTACGTCTAATACCTTCCTGTTAATAAGACGATTAATATATAAGAGCTCACCAACCTAATTAAGGAAAAATGCTTTCTTAAAGTAGGTTAGCTATACTCTATTATTACTAATAGGGGCAGCGTCTTTATAAGCTAATACTGGTTGGACCTATACTTCTATTTAAAGATAGACCACTAGTATAGTACGGCTTTTTACCCACAGACGGATGGGTAAATAGAACGCTAGAACTAGGAACTGGAGTCTTACCTATAGATATATTTAAACTACTAGTAAGATAACTAGTATAAGCTACTTCCGTATGCGGAGTACGCTTATAATTTAAAGTAATATGTATTATATAAGTATGCACCAATTTAGATTACCTATGGCGTTTAACTATTTGGGTTTAATAGTATACCTAATAATTACTGGTTAAGGCCGTATAATTAGTTATAGGATCCTACCGGGAAGTTTAAGGACATCTACTAAAGAGTATAAGGATACCTCTAGGAATGGGAGGAGTAATAGAAGTATGTGAAGTAGAGCCTATAAGATGCCTAAGAGTAGCAAAGACTTTAGTATAACTATAAGTACTAGGATAAGCATTTCGGAGTAGGCGACGAGGTTCTATTATATTTAACGAATATTAAGACTTGTTAACTATTAAAGAAGCTTAATACAAGATACCTAGGTCCCTTTTAAGTTAAGGAACGAATTAATAAGCTAGCCTATTGTCTCTAGCTACCCCTATTTATAGCCCGTATATATCTAGTGTTTTATATAAACCTACTAAAGCTATAGTATAGACTACTGCCAGAAAAGAACTTCTATCTAGGCCTAATTAAACACCCTAAGGTGGTGGGTAAGTGGTATAAGGTTAAAGCTATACTATGTTATAAGTCTATTAAGAACAAGCTTTAATTTAAAGTTAAATGGCTAGGCTAGCCCGCTAAGGACTCTATATAGGAACTAGAGGATTACCTTAATTATTATAAAGATATTCTAAAAGAATATTAGGACTAAGGTCTATAATCTATAAGTCGCAAAAAGCGCTCTAATACTATGGTGTTATTGCAACCTATAAAAAAAGCTTATAAAAAGAGTAAATAGGTTAAATCGGATATAGAATAAATAGGCTCCGGAAACTATAGGGATAGGGCTACAGCCTAAGGCAGGACGGGTTCTTAGCCTTTTTATATATATAGCATAAAGTTAATAGGGCATTTTGCTAGAATTGCATTCCTATTTATTAATTTATACTAGGAATATTGTTCTTAGGGCTTCTAAGCCCTTCCTAAAAGCCTTTTAAGGCCTTCCCGAGCACCTAATTAAGGTCCTTAATTGCTACTATGTATAAGAACAAATTCTAAAAGTCTAAACTATAAATGCCTAATCTAAAAAGCCACTACGCCTTATTATTATTAGGAGTAGGATTAGTATCTATCGGGCCACTAAGTGATGGCTAATAAGAATGGGATTTAGATGCCTTAATAGGCGTATAAGTAGGTATAAAAATAGGGGTAGGATAATGAGGTGTAGCTAGAGCAGAGACTCTTAAATACTTTA
>Ga0307515_10013209_pt1 | contig 15451 bp, 16 predicted proteins | sample 17_EM_MG_FD_194513 | JGI IMG/M metagenome (GOLD analysis project Ga0307515, IMG submission 194513) | Populus trichocarpa ectomycorrhiza microbial communities from riparian zone in the Pacific Northwest, United States - 17_EM | ecosystem: Host-associated > Plants > Roots > Unclassified | place... | reverse complement strand
GCCCGGTGATCCATTGGACACAATTGCACGACGGTCTTCTGTCACCAAAAATTCGACATTTTGACCAGGCGAGATTCAGAATGCGGGGGCGGGGCTCCGGGGGCACCGACCTAAGGCTGGGTGGGCCCGTTTTCAGCGCAGAGGGGGAAACAAAGATCCGAGCGATGCCGTTGCCGATAAGGAATTCCTGGCCCACACTGGTTGTCTGTAGGAGGTGGCGGAGATTTTGCCCCCCATCTGAGGAGGTCTTCCACTCTTCCTCTTCGCCATAGGTATCAGTGACAATTGCACATGTGGTCTGCGAAGAGACACCAGCGAGAGCGAGTCCGGAGTTGTTTGTTCTGCGATACGTAGAGGCTCTTGCTATTCAGCATTTGGACTTGGTGTAAAGCAGTGATATCAATAACGCAGGCGCTGAGAGTAGTACACATGAAAATACAAACACCGTGGAGAGGAGACCGCGGTCAGTCGCTTACGTCCCTGTCATCGTCTCCGCCCCCATCGTCGCTCTCTTCGGCTGGCTGATCCTCCTCCGTCGCGGGTTCCATGACCACATTCCCCATCTCCTTCTCCCATCGCCCCAGTAATTTGATTTTGAAGTCTACCGTTTTGTACCCTAGCAGTTTTAGCAGTTGACTCTGCTCGGGAGTAAGTTTTTTCCCCTGCTCGCAGATTTTGTGTGGGACATCCAGCGTCGGGACACCCCTGTTCATTCTCGTAGTCAGCCCCAATTTCCTCAGCTGAGGTTCTTCGTTGTGAGGCATGACTTCAGGAGGATTCGAATGGTGTTGCATGACAGGGCCAACAGGGATGATTATGGTTTTTGGAGCTCGGATGCCGGCACGGGCAAAATCTGGAGGATGAAAATCGTCGAACCAAGCAGTGACTTCGTCCGGGGGGGAATCAGTGAAAAAAAGGCCGACTTGACCCTTGATGTGCTACCCATAACGGTCAACGTCTAAATAAACCGCGGTTAAAAGTGAATACGCACCTGAGATAATACGTGTAGGCCTGGCAGATGCTCTTCCTCGATGGTGTTGCCGAGTCCTTTCGCCATAACGGCACCCCGCCCAAAAAACATCCGACCGGAGCTATGAGAAGTGTGTCAGGACCTGTGGATGGTTCAGCCGAGCAGGGTGCTCACTCTTTCCAGAGCTTCCGGATCGTTTTCAGATGGCCGTTCCTCATGTTTCCCACCTCGAACAGCCAGCAGTACTTCCACTTGTCGGCATTAGCTCGAACCTGCGTCGGGTTTACTTATCAATGGAGACTGATATCGCAACGGACGCGGGCGCGTAAATCGGGAATTGGCATACATCAGTGATCAAACCCTCCTTCTGTTCCCTCGTCTTTTTTGCGACTTTGGTCAACGAGACTGTATAAAGGCATAAACAGTGAGGAACTCGGTATTAAACGAGAGGACAACTCACCGACTTTAGCTCTTTTTGACTTGGGCATTTTGCAGAAAATTTAAGCGATCGCGGTTAAGGGAGGTGGAAGTGGTCGTGGGAACTTTCCTCGGTTAGCTTCTCCAACCCAACCCAGGCGCGTTTCCAGAGTCCGGTGTTTGCTGTGGCTCTACTTTATTGTCACCGATGTCAGACTTCCTGGGCGTTGACGAAAGCCACCACGCATCTGTCACGGAAAGCCCGAGGCAACCGAGCACAAACGGGAGTCTTACGGAGGTCGAATCTCCCAACGACGATCACAAGCCGGATACCACGCCAAAGGAGACCGACCACACCGCACACGACGGTCAAGAAGAGAGCCCCGATGATGGAGATTATGACAGTGAAGACGATGAGGAGTATGATGAGGACGACGAGGACGACGAGGAACCAGCACTGAAGTACGAACGGTTAGCGGGTTCAGTTCCGGACTTATTGCTGAAGGATTCCGCGTCATCGTTAGCCGTCACCGATAAACTCATTGTGCGCATCCTGCGGTTGTTGTTCGGCGTGTGGCTGACATGTCACGTACAGGCGTTTGGAACGCATGGAGGCATCGTACACGTTGTGGATCTCACTGGAAAACGGCTAAAATCGTTCAAGCCCCACATGGCTTCCATCGTGGATGTCGCTATGGACCCTTTGGGAGAGTTTATCGGCACGGCTTCGATAGACGGTGCGTTATGCATGTATGTGCATTCATTACTTACTAAAATCCGTCTAGGTCAGGTCGTTGTCCATTCCCTGAATACCCCCGAATCCTACTCCTTCGACCATAAACGCCCCATGCGGTCTATCGCATTGGAACCCAACTTCTCGAAACGAGGAACCCGATCCCTCGTTTGCGGGGGCTTGGCTGGTAACTTGATCCTTCACGAGAAGGGCTGGCTTGGACACAAAGAGACCATATTGCACAACGGCGAAGGTCCCATCTGGCAGGTTCGGTGGAGGGGAACACTGATAGCGTGGGCGAACGACCTTGTGAGTCAGAAGTTCTGGCGTTCTCACCCTGACCTCACTGTCTCATCAGGGTATCAAAATATATGACACAGCATCCTCATCGCGAATCACATTCATCGACAGACCCGCAGACGCTCCTCGTGCTGACTTGTTCAAGTGCAATATGCACTGGCAAGACGATTCTACTCTCCTGATAGGTTGGGCAGACCGAATTAAAGTCGCTCGTATCCGCGCCCGACCTCGGACTACGACCTCTTCTGCTTCTGCCAACATCCCCCCGCTACTTGTGGAAATTACTGCTGTGTTCCAGCTCGACTGTATGGCTGCTGGAATTGTACCCCACTCTTCCGGCCAAGAGCCTCTCTCCCTGACCTCGTTCCTAATCATCGCATATACCCGTCCTGACGCATCGTTCTATAATGAAGCCACAGAAGACCGGGCACAACAGGCAAGAAAGGTTGCAGAGCGTCCCGAAATGCGGATTATCTCCCGCGCCGGCGAGGAGCTCGCTGCGGATGCACTCGGGATCAGCGGTTTCCAATCTTGGGGTTGTAACGATTATGTCCTCGCTGAGATAAAACCTGAAGGCACTACCGGGAGATGTTACATCGTTTTGAGCCCCCAAGATATTGTCATAGTCAAGCCGAGAGACCGGAGGGATCACATCGATTGGTTGGTCGATCGCCAGCGATATGAAGAGGCATTAGAGGAGCTGGAGAAGTTAGGGGACTCACAGGGCGGGGATATCAACGCATCCGAGATCGGTCAGAAGTACGTTGAACACCTTGTGGCAGAAGGTGGGTCGATTGTGATCCGGATGAAACGACATCAGGACTAAAACGTCCCATAGGTGAATTCACGAAGGCTGCACATCTGTGTCCCAAAGTTTGTGGACAGAACGTCAAGCGGTGGGAAGACTGGATATTTGTTTTCGCACAAAAAGGCCAGATTGATGTTGGTATTTGTGCTCGCCACGCCTTTAACTCTTCTCACGACCCTGCCTAGGCCATCATCCCTTACGTGCCGACCGAGAACCCCAAACTGGGTCGATTGGTTTATGAGATGATCCTTGCACATTTCCTAGGCCACAATCGTGAAGCCCTGTTGAAAACGATCAAGACGTGGCAAAAGGATATCTACGACATACCTTCCGTCATCGTTGCCCTTGAGTCGGAGTTGGATAGGGCACCATCATCATCAAAGGTGGTTTACAGCGCTCCAGACACGACAATCCTGATGGAGTGTCTTGCCGAACTGTGAGTATTCGCATGGCAAATTCGAAATACCCTGATTGACAACCCATCAGGTACATTGCGAACCGCCAGCCGGGCAAGGCACTCCAATTCTTCTTAAGACTGCGGCGGCCCAACGTCTTTGATCTCATCAGGGAGAATAACCTCTTCACGGACGTCCGCGACCAAGCTCTGCTTCTCGTCGAATTTGATCAAGAGTTATTCGAGAAACAGAAGAAAGAGGAACAGGCGAAAGCCGTTCAACTCGATGCAGAGGATGCTGCCAAAACGCCAGGTATCACTTTGTTGGTTGACCACACTCACTCCATTCCGGCAAGTCCCTCCTCCAGCTCTCCAGGATTAGATTTACCCTATCCTAGATCACTCGAGTGGTACAGCAACTACAAGCCCAACCGTATTTTTTGTTCCTGTACCTGCATGCTCTCTTCACGAAGGATCCCCTCTCCACCGTGGGATTCGGCGACACACAGGTCCGACTATACGCGGAGTACGCCAGGCCTCGTCTGATAGACTTTTTACGAGGCAGTAATTCCTACAATTTGGAACTGGTGCGCTTCCCCGCGGTGATGATTGTTATCCGCATGCACTGAGGGTTGCCTGGCAGGCGTACAACGTTTGCCAAGACCGTGACCTGGTTCCAGAAATGGTCTTCCTGTTAGGCCGGATGGGGAACAACCGCCAAGCTCTGACCATCATCATCGAGCGGATGGGTGATGTGAACCGGGTAGGGTCCTATCGTTACGCGCCTACGTTCCAGGGTTAAAAACTTGCTTCAGGCCATCGACTTTGCGAAGGAGCAGAACGATGACGATCTCTGGGAAGATCTTCTGAGGTATTCTGAGACAAGGCCAAGTAGGTCCAAATCACTCACGTCTAACGTGACTTGCCACTAATTTGCCCAGCCTTTATACGCGGGCTACTAGAGAACGTCGGTGCTGGCATCGACCCGATCCGACTGATCCGCCGCATTAAGAATGGACTCGAGATCCCTGGTCTAAAACCCGCGTTGATCAAGATCTTGCAGGATTTCAACCTGCAGCTCTCACTGCTAGATGGGTGTAAGACGATCTTGGACGGTGATTGTGCAGACCTTGCGAGGAAATTCCACAAGGACCAGACGAGTGGTTTCTTCTTGAGCGGTGCGCGGGGTTCACGCTGCCCAATCCCCTATACTTACACGATTGTTCAGGCAAGACAATATGTCCAATATGCACTTTACCATTACAACAACACCCACAAGGGCTAGTTCTACTCTTCCTTTGTAGACACGTCGTTCACGCCAAGTGCGCCAGAGGCGGGGATGGGCTACCGCATCAGTCAGCTTCGACCGTGTTCGAAATGAGGATTGGTAGTGGGCCATCAACGAGCTCGGTGATAAGTGGGAAGATTGCCTTGTGCGCCCATCATCTCTTTTCTCTCTTGAACCAACGCTAATGTGATGGCTTTGGCGTAGCGCTTCCATGGTGAGGTCGAGGATACGGGATGGGTGCCCCGTGTGTCATCGAAACGCTGAAGGGCAACGGACTTAGTTTCTCAGTCACCACACATCTCGCATACACCTATTGTACTCAGTTCTACATGGATCATTCACCGAGTTTCGCTGCACCGTGCGCATTGGTGCAGGCGGCATGCTGCCAGTCCGGAATCCGCCGAGTGACCTACCTTCCGCGCTGATGAAACGACTGAACGTCACCCTTGAACTTGTGACCCAAATATCCGTTCTTTTAGTAATCCTGTAAGCGACGGTGTCACTACAATTTGCCATGCGAGACTTAAGGATACTTCTCATAAGTCTAGGATGGTACATCGCCACCGTTGAGGTGGGAGGTAAGAAGACAGTCTTACTGCGACTCGACCAGCGGGGCTCACTCTCGTGCTTCTGGCTCCTCGTGTACAGTCAACTGGTTAATCAGACATGGACGACGTGTCGTATTTGGTTGTGTGTACCGCTAGTGTTTTAGCTGCTCTCAGGTCAACGGTTAATTCACCACAGGTTGCTATACCGGACTCATGCAAATGGGCTTGCTCTCCATCGTCGTGCTGTACATCCAGCTATGTCTGGGCAGAACGACGCATAACGTTCCCCACTACAACTTCCCCGCTCGGGAATCCATTTGTGTGCCATACGAATGCGTGAACGAGCAGGGGGATCTCGGAGTGTGTAAAAAAGACGGATGTTCTGGCTCCTGGAGACCGCCGCGGGCACATCACTGTTCTACATGTGGTGTCTGTCGGCTGGGGTTTGACCACCATTGTCCATGGGTATTGTCCATATCCATACTCCTTGCGAAGAACTGGTTCATCCGACATTGTAAACTCTTAGCTCGGGAATTGCGTCACCACCACCCGGATTCTAAAACTCCTGTGGTTACTGGCTCTTGTACCCGTAGTGGCTGTCGTTGGCTGGTTGCCTATGCTTCCTCGCACTTTGGCTCACATCTCTCTTTCCCTCTCAACTTCTCGAGCTGATGAGTGGTGCCGAGAATTCTGGTGGGATACGCGGTATTCATGGGTTTTCATTGGTGGTCCTCCTGGGAGGTACATCTTCGGGGCATTCCTTGGTTTCCGCCTGCTCAGACGAGAGCGCGTACCTGAAGAGGACAGCTTCCCCGGGACTATCATTGAACTTCCCCACCTGCGGGTGGCCCTGATGCTCCTGTTTTCCGTAATATTTGTTGTCCTCTCAGTGGTACGTCTAGACTCTCCCCAGCGAGCACAGGTAACTCACGATTACACTGTAACCAGGCTCTGCTAATCTCTATCTTCCGTAACGTCTCGTGTGGGCAAACAACACTCGAGACTTTGAAAGTACGGGGAAATAAGAAAGCGAAACGTTACATCTGCATACCCAGTGATGGACTGGATAATTCGGGGGCTGCTTTGGGTGAAGTATTCACAGTGGATTGGAACGAGCGAATCTACGATCTTGGGTTCAAGGAGAACTGGAGGGTGCTTTCGGCGGGGGGTAAATATAGGCAAGCAAGGGATTTCTGTGACCCTGGCCCGTGCACTGACACCCAGTTCCCTACCACAGTGGTGCGCAGTATTCGTGGTCAAAGTTAAACCCAGATATCATACAGAGATTGAGGAAACAAACGTAGAGCACTACCACTAGCTTATGCCAACAATCCCAACGGCTTAATGGTGAACTCCAGAACCCTCATTCCGGGAAACTGATCGCTCCTGTTCCTGCCACGGCCTCTCGCGCAGTAGCTAACCGGGTCTGACATCGTGGGGCCTCGGCCGGAAGTCTCCGCCGATATTTGCGCGCAGGGTAAGGATCGGAATTTCTGATCCGTCAGTCGATCTGTCACGTCACGAAACTGTACAGTCGTTACGTGACAAATCTCGACGGTCAACGCCATCATCCGTTTACCAAGGCACGGTAAGCCCACTGTCTACGACTAGCTCTCCAACATGAGGTGTGTTTCGCCGTTCTGTACTCCCAGCCGGTACTAAGCGTACTACAGCGGCAGCAAACTCTCAGTGTCAAGTGTGCGAGGCTTGGTCAAGGAGTTACTTGTTGCATCGACTGAAAAACGCCGCAACTTCGTCGAGACCATTGAACTGCAGATCGGTCTGAAAAACTACGACCCCCAGAGAGACAAACGCTTTTCCGGAACCGTAAAGTGAGTTGGAACCTCGCCTCGTCAGACATGGAGAGTCTGATTCTTGTTTGTAGACTCCCAAATGTCCCCCGGCCAAGGATGTCTATTTGCATTCTTGCTGATGCCGCGGATATCGACCGTGCTAAGCAGATCGATCTCGAGTACATGTCTGTCGATGACCTGAAGAAGTTCGTTCACGAAGTTTCTCATTCCCTCCATTGTCGTTGATCTCGTGTCCCAGGCTCAATAAAAACAAGAAGCTCGTCAAGAAGCTCGCTAAGAAGTACGACGCTTTCTTGGCCTCCGAAGCCTTGATTAAGCAGATCCCCCGTCTGCTTGGACCCGGGCTCTCTAAGGCTGGAAAGTTCCCTACCCCCATCTCCCACGCCGAGGACCTGTCCAACAAACTCACTGAGGTTCGTTCGACGATCAAGTTCCAGTTAAAGAAAGTCCTTTGTTTGGGCGTCGCCGTTGGCCATGTCCAGATGTCCGATGACCAGGTCTTGGCCAATGTCATGCTCGGTAAGTGTTCGGTTTCTTACGTTGGTTCCTCACGCCAACCCTCCGCCAGCCATCAACTTCCTCGTCTCTTTGCTGAAGAAGAACTGGCAAAACATCAAGTCTCTGCACATCAAGTCTACCATGGGGAAGCCTGTCCGGCTCTTCTAGTGCTATGTGAGCCTAAGGGGAACTGACCGGGATATGCGATCAACTATCTCGCCTGACTTGAACCCAACCGATGATCGGCGCCGGTTCCAGAATGGTTGACGGTAAGCACAACTGTAGGGTTCTTGTGATCTCGATTTGTAGGATTCAGAGAATAAAGTACATATTTCTGTCCGCAAACGGATTGAGGTAGAACGTACTACACTTCTCGAGTACATTCGCAATGTTATTCTACTTCCAAAGCGACGCTCAATGTCAACAGTCGCGATGGTCAGCAGAGGAGGGTCGATGTTCGTTTGCTACGCTCGGAAGCCAGAAGTGGAATGTCGGTGGCTTGTTTATTGTACAGACCAAACAGCACATCCAATTTTTTTCATCGTACAGGAACGGCAGAGCGCTACACTATCCATAAACTGACGCCTTCCTCATCCTTACCCATGGCATGTTTCAATCTCGGCTTCCCAGAAGAGCTATTCATTTGGAAGCTACAAGAGCTACCGCAGAATTTCTTGCCTGGGTATTGCACTACTTTCCAGTTCTACCACATAAACTAGAGACAGAGGACTCACCATTCTCATACCCCGTCCGATTGCAAACAACGACATTCATCTCGTGCTTATCGTTGGTGGAGATTTCTTCCCGCTGCTCCCATAGCGGTCGCAGTCTCTGTGCCCAGAAATCCATTGTTGTCCAGGCGTGGTCTGCACCAGTGTCACCAGGGGATTCTAACCAAGCGTTTAAGAGGATGAGGAGGTTGGAATTTTCCGCAAGACAATACGAAGCGATCTCATATGGCCCATCGATGGACGTCCACTCGGAGGGTCTTTGCACGTTTAGATCCATGCAGATCCCAAGGCTGACGGAATTTAGCGGTGGTGGTAAGCGGAACGTCACGAACCCCGTTCCTACCGATCCAAAGGTATCAGAGGCATACCGTGAGAGGTGGGAACGAAGCAGGTTTACCCGGTTTAGCCCACGTCGTGTCCGTTTCGAATAGATTGGTCTTCCTATACCTCCCCACGCATTCACCATCGGGTCCAAACATGACTGCGGAGTTCGCACCGACTCTGGTGATGCTGTTTCCCCAATCATCAACGCCTGGTTCTACTTCGTCGTCAGGGAGACGTTCTGGGTATCCGGCCACGACGTGACATCGTAGGTGGGTGGCAAGCTCTGAGCAGAATTTGGATGTTGGACCAGTCGTGGGGTCTTCTAGGAACGGTTTTATGGAGTCGGCGTTTGGGAAGATGTAGCCTGTGGTGATGTATTTTGGGATGACACCGTGAGCTCGGCCTCGTTGAATCAATTCGGTAGAGACCCGAGCAACCACCCACCGGTGAAAACCATCTCGGGTAGACAGACGAGATCGACAGATCCCGGAGCGATTCTTTTCGAGTTACCCGAAAAAATTTCACTGAGGATAACCTTCACGGGTATATGGGGATTTCTTCAGCTTACCCAGCGCACAACCCTCTCGCCTTCTTTATGTTATCATCCACCTGACCTACAGCGTAGATATGAAGCGCCTAGGTTTTAGCCTTCGCGGCAGAAGAAGGGAACGCTCAACGCGGTGAGCGGCTGAACGTACAGAACCTTGGATCGAACTGCACGACGGCTATTCGCGCACCGGAGACGTGATTCGGGGACATTATTGCTTTTGGAGGCGTCCTCCACAAGCGAGATGCGAGGCGAAGGCCGCGAATGGTGATGGTTATGGAACAAGTTGGAAGGTGGAATTACTTTGAGTTTGATCGCTTTGATGATGATCGCGTTGAATGTAAGATACATAGATGCTGGATGAATAGTACAGTAACAATGAAACAAGGTATATCGTAGAAAATCACAGTATACCCAGCACTCAACCACTTCATAACTTTTCAGAACACCTTCTCGAAAGCTCTCTTAAGCAACATTTCGTTCGTGGTGTCCAACCCAATGGCGAGCAGGTTGAGTTCGCCCTCGATGAACGATCGTCGGAGGGGACAGGCAATCTGGTAGAAAACGTCGTAGTCGTCGTCGTAGTCGTCGTCGTCGTCGTCTGGGTGTACTGGTGCACAACCATGGGGAGGATCGGGCAACACGTCCAAGACTGCCTTCAGCTCATTAACTCCCACACACGGATTGTTCGCTAACATGTCCTGAAGCACCCCCTCCATCTCGGCGTAGAAAATCTCGCCATCGACCCAGTGGCTTTTACAAGGATTGGGGTATTCTTCAGATTTCAGTGAGGCGAAATCACGAATTTCCGACCGCACCACGCCCTCTCTCGTCTGAGAGAACCACAACAGGCGATAGAGATCGACGCTCGAGATGTGTCGGACGTCTTTCTCATGATCCTCTGATAAGATGATTGTCTTCGGAGTTGACAACTTGGCAGCCGCTTTCGCCTCCTCCAAGAACCCGTATTGGCACGCTATGATGTACACTCTGAAGTGCTCATCATCTGTGAATGACTTCAAAGCATCCTTCAGTACGGGGAGCATCGACCCGATGTTGTACTTGTCCGTTGCCGATAACAAAGCGGACAGGACCGACAAGTCGTCGAACTTTGGGAGCTCGACTCCCGGGTAGATGAATCGTAGAATCGTGTCCAACACTTGTGGGGAGTCAGGGACGTCGACGATGGGGATGTCGGGCTGTCCGGTATGGTTTTGGTTGGGTGGTTGAGGGAAGGCGAACATGTCTTTGAAGACGGAGGATGCGAGGGAGAGGATTAATTTGTGGACGCGAAAATCGTGTTTCGGACCGGATCCTTGACCCGCGCGTAGGAGAACGTCCCCGTCGTCTGTGGTGAAGAAGGTCGAAGACATTGACGGAGGAGGTGGTGGTCAAGTTTACTCTTGAGTGGCGTTCCGTGCGGGCCCGCCCAGATGTTGTCCCCCATACTATGGACTCTCCCTCTCCCTGGCCTTCACACCGTCCACAAAAATCGTGTACAAATCCCAAAGTGAGAAAGGAGCGTCTCGTTCTACCCCAAACGACTTCGAACCGGACCCATGCTCTGAGTTCGAGTTCTACGCACCTTGCTAGAAAGATCGCCAAACCGACTATCGGCATCGCTACCTCCACTCAATCTGGTTTCATCAATAGATACCTTGCCTACTTCTGGAACCGACTCAGGAGGGCCCCTCTCGACGTGAGTGTTCACCCCGAGCTCATGGCGAACACATCGGAGGATGGGCTCACTGACGAACCCACTGGTGAGAATTAGCGGACTACTTCGTGGAGTGTACATGTTCGAAGGATTTCTCAACTTGCTACTCTGCTGGAACAGGCTGGGACGTCACAAAGAAGTCCTACTCATATTCGGAGCTGCTCGTATTCGGGTCGCTTGCAAAGTCCTCACTGCGGTTGCTGCACCCATGGGGAATCGACCTGAAACTCTACTTACGAAAATCGGCGCGTCACCGCCGTACTCCGGCCCCTCTCCTCGAAACCGTCAAGTTTGGGGAAAGCAAGGAAAACGAGATTGACATCGGGAATAATGCAGGAAGGGGTGAACAAGACGTGGAGGACCGGATTGTTGGACTGAACTGAAAGTCAGGACGACAAGTTCCTCAGCGATGAAAGAAAGGCTAATATTAAGTACCTGAACTGAAAGTCAGGACGACAAGTCTGATACAATAGTTTAGTATACAGAGAGAGAGAGGAAAAGGAAGAAGGAACTTACTCCTCAGCGATGAAAGAAAGGCTGAGGAGCTCTCTATGAAACGGGCTCGTATTTAAGGGTTAAGCTACAAAGGCAGTACGAACCCGTGTGAGAAACAAACGAACAATGACACGAACAAAGGGACAAAAGAAACAAAGGGAAACGAACAGAATGGGAAACACTCAATTTAACACGGATGACCTGAAGTGCCTTGGCAACGCTTCGACGACGGATCAGCAATTAAAATTTCTACGGACGACTAGTTGACTTCGTTCAAGGACTCGGGGAGCGCGACCAGCCAGTGCAGGTGTCCTGGAATCGATTTGCCAACCGGGAGCATAACACGACTTCCTCTAAATCCGTCGCCGCCCAACATTCCATCAGTGGCATCACTGAACCCCGTTTGGGTTGCGCTCTTCTTTTGTCCAGCCATGAAGCTGTTTTCTCGACGACCGTCAGCTCTCCAGAGGCTTGAAGACCTATGTGAGGCAGGCGCTCATAGTAAACCGTTCTTGGCCTTCCAGAGGGCAAACTCCAATGAATATGCGATCAGGCACCAGCGGAACAATTGCCTTTGCAGCCCCGGCAGTGGTAGGTTTCTATTCGTCCCAGTCAGCGCCTAGGCTATCCATTCTCTGACGCCACCGTTTTTCTTGCTTCAGACAATCAGTTCACGCCTGGCCACTCGTTCCCCTTCCTTTTGCGAGATACTACAGCTTCCGAAAATGAATATTGTGTATGCCGTGACCCGACGCACAGGGCCCGAACGAACGTGAGCTCCGGATGACGTGGATCATTTTGTGATCTCACAAACTCCAACCAATTGGTCCAGTCATTCGAGGGTGTGAGGGTGCCCTCCTCATCTGCATCGGTATCTCGAGTTTGGGTTCGTATTCCTGGGGTTGTGGAACACGACTCGGACTGACCAACCAGAGTTGAGATAAAGCAAGCGGTAGATATGTACAGCTAAATGGAATACATAGGTGTCCCACCACCAACGCCCCCCTCGAAAGCCTTGTTCAGCAGCCTATGATTGAGGTAGTTCAATTCCGTTGCAACATCCATTAGCTTATCGCGAATGGACATTGATAGGAGCGGGCAATTGAACGCCTCCTCATCACCACCGTCATGGTAGAACTCGGCCGTGTTTGGTGGGGGTTCGCAGCCGGGGGGAGGGTCAGGCACCTTGTCGAGGACCCTAAGTAGACCCCCAAGCTCCACGCGCGGATTCTGAACAAATTCTTCCCCAACCTCCTTGGCTAGGCGATAATAGAGGTCTTGACTGTCGACCCAATGCTCGCAATCACAGCGGGCGTGCAAGTTATACCATCCGAGGAATTCCTCAATCTTTGATAGCCCCTCGAATTCCCTCGCTTGAACAAACCGTACGAATCGAAAGAGGCCGGCGTTCGAGATATGTTGGATAGCTTCGCCGTAGTCTCGCCGTAGGATGCTCCGCGTAGTCGAGACCATGGTGGCCTCTCTCGCCACCTCCAAAAACCCAAACCGACATGCTATGACGTACACCTCGAAGGAGTCGCCAGGCAAGAAGCCCTTCAAAGTACCCTTCAGAATGTGGCCGATGGACGTGAGGTTGTATTTGTCCGCCGCTGATAACAAAGCGGGCACGATCGATAGGTCTGTGATCTTTGGAGATTCGACTCCTGGATAGACGAGTCGTAGGATCGTGTCTATGACTTTTGGGGTTTCCGGGACGTCGACGATGGGGAGTTGGTGTTCTTCATTTTGGTTTTGGTTGGGTGGTTGGGGGAAGGTGAACATGTCCCTAAAAACGGGAGATGCGAGGGAGAGGATCAATTTGTGGACACGGAAACTGTGCCATGGACCGAGCACCGGCCCGGTACGTAGGACGATGTCCCCGTCGTCTGTGGTGAAGAAGGGCAAGGACATGGACAGAGGAGGTGGTGATGTTCAAGCGTAACTCGGGGATCTCCATGCAGCATGAGGGATGGTTTGATTGACACCCACTCTTGAGGCAGCACAAGGAAGCAGATGTAAAGCAATCGCTAGATACAGTTAAAATCTCGAACGAACACTGTACGTGCAAAAAAACAAACAGTGTGGAGCATTACATAGGATCGGATGCAAAGCCGTACGTTAAATATTCACCTACTTGCAATATCCTTCGCGAAAGCCCTACGTAGCAGCATGTAGTTGAGGTCTTGCAACTCCACGACAACTTCCCTCAGGTTTCTTCGGATAGACATTGGGACAAGCGGACACGAAAACGCGTCATCGTCACCACCCTCATTGTACCAATCGGCCGATTTTGGTAGGTCGCATCCGCCACGAGGAGGGTCAGGTATCTTGTCAAAGACCTCGAACAGGTCCTTGAGCTCCAGACATGGATTACGAACGAATGCATCCCCGACCTCTTTCTCCAGAAGGGAGTAGAAATCCCTACCGTCTTCCCAATGTTCGCACGTGCTTTGTCCTCTGAGGTGGCTCCATGAGAGTAAACCCTGGATCTTTGCTTGCCCCTTATGTTCCCTTTCTTGAACGAACCGGACGAATCGATAGAGTTCGGGACCAGAGATGTGTTGGACCGCCTCGTCATAGTCCCGGTCTACCATGCTCAATGAATTCGACACCCTAGCAGCCTCTTTCGCCTCCTCCGAGAACCCGAACCGACACGCTGTGATGTACACCATGAAAGAGTCGCGAGGTAAGAACATCTTCATGGATTCCTTCAAGACTGGGTATATCGATAGGATGTTGTATTTATCGGCTGCGGAGAACAAAGCGGCCAGGGTCGACACGTTGGCGATCTCCGGAGGCTCGACTCCCGGATAGATGAACCGGAGAATCATGTTAAAGATTTCTGGGGAATCGGGAACGTCGATGATGGGGATGTCGAGTCCCTCATTTTGGTTTTGGTCGGGTGGCTGAGGGAGGGTGAACATGTCTTTGAAGACAGAGGATGCGAGAGAGAGGATGAATTTGTGGACGCGAAAGTCATGCTTTGAATCGGGCTCTGGGCCGGCGCGTAGGATTATGTCTCCGTCGACCGTGGTGAGGAAGTTTGAAGGCATGGACGGAGGTGGTAGGTGAGTCGCGCGTAGGTTCGTTCCCTTGCGCCGAGGTGACTAGCCAGACGGGGCCGATCAGACCAGAATCACCAGAAGTGAAAAAAGTGGATGAAAACAGAGGATTTATCCAAGTCGTTCGTTGGCGAAAAGAAGCCAAAGCGGGGTGATGTCGGTCCCCTCAAACAGGTCAACTTCACTAACGAGCTCAGGAACATGACGCTCGACAACGACGGATACTGCGTACATCCCAAACCGCGACCAATAACTCCCTAGGCTCTTTTGATCCTTTCACCGTTGACGTTGATCCTGACCTCGACCGACACACCGTCGTAATCTCTGTTTTCCAGATTGCGACCTCCACAAGGAATGGAGGGTCGGCCGAGGGCTACTAGAGTACTCCCTCGTCCGCCGAATCATGCTCCGTATACACAACCTCCTCAAGGAGAAACGCCTCAATGCCACAGTCAAATTCACATACTTTCTAGTCCGCCCCGACGATAAATCCGAGCATCGATGGAAGATGCCCGTCGCCACTGGAGCAAGGGCATGCATGACCATCGCGGGAATGTCTTTTGTACACGCGCTCCCATCTCGGTTTGTCACGATACCTTGTGTCTACTCACTACAATTTTGCGACTTGGTGAATCATGGCCGAATACAGGTTTCCACTTGGGGTTGACGGTACATATTGCATACCCTTCTTCCTGTGCGCCTTTCCCTCGTTCACTCGTTCACTCGCCTCTCCACTCCAATCGTCTCAGCCCGCTCCTCTACGCCCATTGCCCTTGTTTGCATCCTGACCGTTCGCAACTATTTG
>Ga0307515_10013208_pt1 | contig 15452 bp, 13 predicted proteins | sample 17_EM_MG_FD_194513 | JGI IMG/M metagenome (GOLD analysis project Ga0307515, IMG submission 194513) | Populus trichocarpa ectomycorrhiza microbial communities from riparian zone in the Pacific Northwest, United States - 17_EM | ecosystem: Host-associated > Plants > Roots > Unclassified | place... | reverse complement strand
GCCTTTAATCTGATGCACCAACTATCATAGTTGTCTTTGGTCAGCTTCGGGATGAGTGTTTGTGTACTTTCTGTAGTCATTTTGCTCTTGGAATGACTATATCTCCTTCTGGGTGTTGAATTTGGCACAACGGACACTGTAGATCGATCCGGAATGGTCGAAATAGTCGGGAACCGGTCTGACTTTGTAGAAATCAGGTCCGAAAATGGGTGAACCGGTCAAACAACCAATTCTGGGCGTCGGGCGGTTCGCTGGGGTTGAACCGGGAATATTCTGTGGAATATTCTATCGGCTCGGCTTAGGCTAATAGCGGCTCGGCTTAGCGGCTAGGCTTGAAAAGGGAATATTCTTCGGCGCGGCTGGAGGCTTGGCTTGAGGCTCGGCTCGGCTCCGCTTAAACGGCTCCAATATGGCGCGCGTGGACGTCACTCGTCTTCTTCCTCTGGCGCGCGTGGGTGAGACTGGGCTACAGTCACCGGATCTTCAGGCGGCGCGTGTGGCTCACTCCGGTGTCCGATTGAGCTGATTTTTGAGGCAGTGAGTTCGTATGGATGAGCTCTACACGTTGGAATGATCAAAACTTGTTTTTGACAACTTTGAAAATTCGGATATCTCCCAAAACACTTCTGTTTTCTGACGAACGGGGCTCTGATACCAATTGTTGGTGGGAGAAACCACTGGTGGTGGCTTTGAAACACTCAGAGGGGATAAAACACACTGTTTTATTTCAAGAACAAAAGCTTACAATACACAAAAAGCTTAATACACGCCCTCTCTCTTTCTCTCTAGTGTTTCTCTCTACTCTCTCCACACAGAATAACATAAGCTTAGCTTGCTATTTATACACGAATTCAAAACAAGATAATTCAACCTTCAAGTGTGAAGGCGGCTGTGGATGGTGGTGTGAAGGCGGCTGGCGGCATGCAGCTGGTGGCTGGCGGCTGGTCGGTGGCAGCTGGTTGTTGCCTTCCTTGACCATCTAGATTGAGTTTAAGTTTCAACACACCATAATCCTCAATGAACTTTGAATGATGCAACATATTTTATGAACAAAATAATGCACTCTAATTCTTTCACAACCAACAATTATAAAGAGGAGTGCATGTTAGTGATTTTAAACAAGAATTTTGAGAACTCAAAATACCAAGGACTGTAGCTGAATGATCCTATGTTATTTTCTCATCGAAAGAATGAATTATCCTTTATAATCATAAAAAAAAACAATCATATAAATAAAATCAAATAAAAATATTATAACTATAATTGTCAGATCTGGTTCCGATCTGACTTGATTTAAAACTTTGATCATTCGGTTGTAATGTCAACATGGATTCATCATTTTTATCTATGTTGTTTTAGTTTTTTTTTCTTTTAATTTCTTGATTTTAACTCAACTGAGTTTAAAATATATTTGGTTAGGTTACAAGTCATATCCATATAAAAAATAATTTTAACTAAAACTCGACCAAGTCAGGCTATATATAGATATTAGATCCACCTCTGAGATGGAGCTCGATTTAACTAATATGATTATAACATGGGGAAATTCAACCACCAACGAACCCTTTTTTATTTAATTTTTCAATTACTAAAATCCAGCCCAGCACTTTAAATGGAGTTATATGCTTTGTACATCTAACTATGATAAACAAAAACTCCATTGTCAAAGAAAAATGATATGAATTCACATGATTTCAAGGATCAAGAAAACTCACCAGAAACCACTGGCAGCTATTAGCTATGAATCGACAAATACAGGGAAAAAAAAGCCACAATGAATGGTCACCAAATCGGCAATTAATCGACGTAAAATGGAGAATCAATTGCAGGAAAACAAATAATCGCCAAAAGATCGCCAAATCCTGTGATCTGAACGTTCAAAATGGCAATTAGTCAACCGAGGCGGTAGTTAATTGGTGAAAGATGGAATGATCGGCATCCGTACCAGTAACTAAGAGTCCGCCATTAATCGTGAAAACATCGGAAATGCTCCCAAAGCTACTGCAATAAATCGGGAAAAGATAGGAAAATAATCCACGATTGATCGGCAAAACAGCGTCATCAAATTAATAAACGGCTCTTAAATGATCGTCAACAAATAAGAATTAACTAGTTATTTGACAAGTGTGTCGTTGTTGGTTGGATAAATATTTTTAGTAAAAATAGATATATATATACACACAAACATTTTAAATGTGTTTTTTTTTATTTTAATTATAAATTAAAAATCATTTGCATACATTAAATTAAATACATCGAGAATCTTCTATGTTAATAAATACAAAAAAAAAAAAATTAACGCGTCTATTTAACTCGTCTTACTACCACCTAAAAATAACCAAATTCAACTAGGGTGAATCTTTGAAACTCATGTCCATGGTCAGAATTGACCGCATAGACGGCAAAAAAAAAAAAAAAACAAAGTAAAATTTTTATTTATGGGTTGGTCTTTATATTTTTATTCTTTTTATGCTTTAGTTTTTCACTATTTTTTTTGTTTATCATATCATCAACATGCGTTCTTTTTATGCTTTAATTTTTTTATATATATTGCACATGCATTTGTATATTAGATATGTATTAGTGCTCCATGCATCACTAGCTCTAATTTTTGAAAGCACACGCAACGCTCTAATTAGATATGGATTAACAGTTTACCCTATGATTATTGGTTATGATTCAAAGGCGTGAAACACCCAACTTATATCTGAGTGTCTGTTTGGTAATGGTAGGCATACATGCCTTAACCATTCCTTGCAACGCTCTTATATTATCTTTAGAAGATCATCATTGGGCATATATGAGACTCTTTGAGACTAGGTAGAAAACTTATTTATGCTCACTTAATGAATACAACATATCTTTAGGCTGTATGTGCTACATGTAATTTGCATCAAGGTAAGCCTGACCATGCTAATCCTATATTACAGGATTCTAAACTAAAATCATGACTTCCATAAAATATCCATCTTTTCAAGAGTTTGGACAAGAATCTGAGCTAACACAATTAGTTGAGGGAAATTGTCCAAGAATCGATACTCGTGGATTGCCACATATTACAAAGATAAATGACTTGGAAAAACTACTACCCATTATGAGGTACATCGACGAGACTAAATTTGAGAGGCATTGTGGGAGGATTGAACAACTAATGAGACTTCTAGTACAAGTAATAGCCATAAGAGCCCTACTAGATTTTCAGGATCCCGATTATAGGTGTTTTACTTTCAGGAACATCGATATGACACCTATATTGGAGGAGTATATGAGGATCCTAGATTTCTTAAATAACAACTATAAGAATCACTCCACATACTAGGGTAGTTAGAAATTCCAAAAGTCAAATGTTGGTCCTAACTAGGATTGCACACTGTGGGGTAAGCAGAATCTTAAGGTTAAAACCAAAGAGAGGTCATGAAAAAGCCAAAAAGCCCTAAAAATCCAGATACCAGGGGACATGCTTGAAAAAAAAAGAGATGATCAAGTCAAGGTCAAAACAAAATTAGGATGCCCCATCAAAGAAATTTAAGAGGGTAAATTAAAGAAGCATGATGAAGGAAAAAAAGGACACAATGAGAAGAGGAAAAAAAGAAAGTAGTGATTCTAAGTGTGAAAAACCTTGAAATACTTTTTGAGCCTATGAATCCCTTTTTTATGTAACCAAAAGTTGCAACTTGCATTATGTATCTTTATAAGTCCTTTCTAATCAATCGAACAAGCAATTTGGATTTATAAATGACATCTTCAACATGGAATAGAGAAACTTGGGCAATCAAGGCTGGATAAAGAAATAAGAGTTGCCTAATAGACATTTCAGTTGGAAAGCCCTATGGGTCATAGTAGTAGATGTCCTAATGAGTTATGGGTAGAGACGCTGGGTACCTTAGGTCGGGATTACAAGTTATGGCAGTTATGCTTCGACCCTTGTGGTAATTAAGACAACTAGGGGGCATATAATACGTCATGAAAATTGTTGGACTTGTTTAATTTTCCAAGTTATTCAAAGATCAATCTACACATGAGGTTCAAAGAGTAGAAATGATTTTCCAAGTTATACAATTATTATACTTACAAAGATTAGCATGAGATGTTGTCATTTTCCCTTCATGCATATCACACTACAGTTAAAACTTCAATGGGAGCTACCCTGTATTCTTTAGTATATGGAATGGAGGTTGTGATGCCTTTGGAAGTAGAAATTCTATGTTTGAGAGTTTTGATAGATTTTGAGTTAGGAGAGGCAGAAAGGGCCAAAGTGAGAGATGGACAACTAAACTTGATTAGTGAGAAAAAGGGTAACTGTGATTTTTCATCACCAACTTTACTAGAAAAGAATGGCTAAGGCATATGACAAGAAGGTTCACCCTCGAGTGTTCTTGGAAGGAGATCTAGTGTTGAAGAAAATATTGCCCTTACCAAAAGAAGACCAGAGTAAATGCGTGTCAAACTATGAGGGTCCTTGTCTAGAATGGATGGAGAAGATCTAGCTAGACTAGTGAATTCCAATTCTATAAAGAAATACAACGTATTATGTATCCATTTTCTTTCCAAATCAATAAAGTTAAGTTTGACCATGTATTCTTTATGTAAAGAACCTTTCTTTTTAAATTGTATGATCTCACAACATTTGAAACCCTTTTCCTAAAAAAAATCTAGAAAGAAATGGCTTTGTGTATGATTACGAGGAATGAATCATAATATGCTCAAGATGAGGTTTAAGCAATTTCTAATTAGTAGGTGATCAAATCAAACAAACCAAAGCTAGTTATAAGATAAAAACCTATCTCTGAATGGCATTTTAAATTGCATGGATAAATTATTGGTAGTGACTATATAATCACCTATAAGTTCTTTTGAAAAAAGATAGTTTGCCGATATTAATGATGTGTGTTTGAAATGAAAAAAAGATCATCTTTGTTATCCCTTCACTTTTTAAAGAATATACCCCTTGTGGTCTTTATTTTGAGTCTGAATAAGTTGTTTTTCACTAAAACCCTGACTAGGATCACACTCCATACTAGGGGTAAGAAAGAAATAAGAGTAAACTGCTGAAATGCATACATAGATCTATAAAAGCCAAAACCCAATGCTAGGGTACATCATCATAAAAAGGAAAAAAAAGAAGAAACAAGAAGAAAAAAAAAAGAAAAGAAAAGAAAAGAAAAGAAAGAAGTGAAAAAAAAATGATGCTCCAAGACTAAAGCAAGGATCCTAAAGCGAGACTATTTATTAAGAAAGAAATTATATCCAAATAAAGCCCATGAGATGACCTCACAAAAGAAAAGAGGCTAAATAAAAGTGATCCTAAGTATTTAAACATTTAAACATTTATTTTAGGTCTGAAAAACATTTATTGCTTTCATAGCCCATAGTTAACCCAACAATCAGTAAAGGAACTGACCTCGTAATCAAAATGTTTTGGATTTAGAAAGAACAATTAAGATACATTTGGAAAGTTCTAGTTAAAGGGGATTGCTGAGACTCAGGATTTCATATCAACTAAGCTAAAAAAGAAGATAGTTATGCAGAAGAATAGCTGTGAGAACACAGTTCTCTTAATAGACAGATTTTGGTTCTAGTTAAAGGGAATTACCAGATTTAGATTTCAAGTTAATTGAGTTGTAAACAGAAATTTTGGTTCTAATTAGAGGGAATCTCTAGATTAGGATTGCATGCTAACCAAGCCGTAGACAAAGATTTTGGTTCTAGTTAAAGTGAATTGTCAGATTGAGATTTAAGGTTAACCAAGTTATAGACAAATATTTAGGTTTTAGTTAAAGAAAATTATCAGATTGGGATTTCAGGTTAATTAAGCTGTAAATAGAGATTTTGGTTCTGGTTAAAGGGAATTATCGGATTAGAATTTCAAGTTAACTAAGCTGTAGACAAAGATTTTGATTTTGGTTAAATGAAATCACTAGATTAAGATTTCAAGTTAACTGAGTTGTAGACAAAGATTTTGGTTTTGGATTAAAGAGGATCGCCAAATTTAGAGTTTCAGGTCAACCAAACTAAAAGCTTTTAGAAGATTAGGTTTGAAGAACAGTACATTTGTCTTTACAAACTTACTACACAAATCACTTGACAAGTTTTTACTTTGTAAGTATTGTAAAGAGAGGACAATTGTTTTTACCCATTTTGGAGTCTCGTATAAATATATAAAAAAATAAAAATATGTATCAGAATGCCTAGGAAATTATCAAGACTGGTTTAAGAAGATTAAAATATACAAGAATGGAAAAATTAACAACTCACTTTTGATTGATGAAGGCCCTATTGGTGAGGAAAATTCAATTTAAGAAGAAAAAAAAATCAAAATTAGATGTTTAAGGACTCAATTGTAATTTCTTAGGGTTTAATTGAATTTATAAAGGGCTGAATTGCAAGGAAAATTGATTTTTGAAGTCAATTTGAGCTTTAATTGGATGAAATTTGAGTCTGAGGATTGAATTGTAATTTTGAAGAGCTAATTTGGTCAAATTAGGGGTTTAATCACATAAATATTGAAGTTTGATGGGCAATTGGGGACTTGATTGAGGAAATCCAAAACCAATGACGAAATTGAAAAATGCATATGAATACAAGGGTTGAAATTAATCAAATCAGGAGGCAAAATGAAGAAATTAGAAGTTTGTTGATCAATTAAGGGTTAAAATGCACAAATTCATAACCATGGACTAAAAAAAGGAAAATGACAATCAACTTTGGGTTTGAAAGTTGAGTTTAGCAGGGGTGAAATTGCATGAAATTAAAACTTGAAAGGCAATTACAGGTGCAATTAAAAGAAATTGAAAGAATAAGAACTAAACTGAAATTTGCCAAAATCACAAATTAAAAACCCTAATTTTTAGGGTTTTACCTAGACGACATGTCGCTCAGACTTAATAAAGAAAATGAGTGACACGTTGTTTGTCAACTAGACATCTTTTCTTTGACGGAGTAAGCTAATCGAGTTGAAAATGTCAAACGAATGAATGTGACTTACAAACCTCCAAATTGATCAAGGTTGGATCCAAACGACAAATGTGCACCCCCTCTACTAAATTCAGGCGGTCTTAGGTGACAATGACATCAGAGTCGCTCTGACAAGGCTTCAAAAGTGGGCAACTTAGTTAGTCATGACTGTAATACCCATTATGCAAAAATTGCCCTTCTTTCCATGTGTTCACACTTAAAAGCTTCTCAATAGGTTCTTATCAAGGGTTTACAACTTTTCTCTCAAGAGGTCAGAAATGGATTCTTACCCTCTAAAACCTAGCAAAACCATACAAATACCCATGAAGATCAAAATTGAAAATAAAAGGAGAAAGGGCAGGAAAATCTTGATATGAAAACTAAGTGTGAAGGTTCAAGAGCTTAACACAAATATTTCTTAAGCTTTGAAAGGGTAGCAAATTTGTAGAGGTAAAACCTTACAAAGGAAAACAAAGAAGGAGTATTTGTTCTTGGTATATTTTCTAATCCCAAAATGGACTTCATATGGCCTACTTGAGGTGTTTTTTTATTGCCTTTTGGTCTATAATTATGTTCACAAATATAGAGATGAAGTTTGGAATGCTTGGGAAGTAGTTTTCTGTTTGCCTTTTTTTTGTTGTTGTAATGGTTCGATGTTGTTTCTGAAGCTTTTTTTATGTGTTTAATGTTTTCGATGTTCGTGTTCTTCCTAAGAACATTGCCTTAGCTATGTGATTTTGACTCGTTTTATTTCATTTCCTTACATCTGCATCTTTGTATGACATTGTTAGCCAATCATCTAAGGTTAGTTTGCATTTATAACGTGTATTTCAAAATTTTAATCTTAGGGTTTTGGGTTTCGGACCGAAACCTTTTGTGACCAAATTGTGAAGATTTAATCATAATCAAAGTGAATGAATCCCTAGTTATCAATCCTTTAAGTGCTTTTGATGTCATGAAATCTGGTCTAGATTAGTATTCATGTTGCTGGGTTTGAGTTAAAAGTTTTTCAGTGTTCATCGTGTTCTTCATTTTTAGTGAGAGGGTATGACATTTTACTTTTTACTTCCACTGTCATTATTCATATCAACAAAATCATCACTACTATCTCTCATATTTTTCACAACTTACAATATCATCACCATTACTACTAATATTCTATTCATTTTTTTAGTCTAAAGCACCATATACAGTTTTTCTAGTAGAACCATCACCTAACAAGTTGTCAATTCAGTCATCTTCAACTCCATTTACAAAATCAAATCCTTTCTCATCAGAAGGGATATAATCTTGATCTTCTTCCTCTTCATCATTGACGTTATCACTACACATATTAATAACAATATCACCCATAACATAACACCACCCACATGAGGACATGTTTCAGCTCTGACACAATCAATATCACCAACAACAGAACCACCCATATTAACACCTATTTCATGTCCAACACCATTATCAATTTCATCAATATTATAACCTACATCAAAACCAACACCATCACTATCACCAAAAATAGAACCTCAAACATTAGCACACACTTGACCACCAAAACCAACACCATCACCATTACCAATATTAGAACCACTCACAATATAACCTGATTTAGACTCCATATCTGCATTATCAAAATCCAAATGTTATATCCAAAAAATAGCATAACCTTATTACTTTTTTCACCTTTATCATCGTAAAAATAATATTTAGTATTGGTTGGCCTATCATCAACAGGCTTGCCTGAATAGCACCTAGGAATTCTCTATGCTACAGGAGCAGAATCAATATTCTTTTCAATATATAAATGAATTTCTTCCTCTCTTTCTTCTTTATACATACTAATTACCTTTAACACAGATATATCATCCATAATCATATTTCCTCTATCATCCTTTATGTGGCTTGTGCCTTAAAAAATTATTTGATTTGGCGCCAACAACCGATTCTTTTTTTTCTCTCTCTTTCTCCACCTTGAATTTCACATCAGCTCCTTCAAAAATTCAGACCAACCCCTGAAATTAAAATTTATTTTTCCTTCATATTTGGTCCATGTCCATTTGATTATTTTTTTTTAATTTTTGAATTATCTATAAAATTACAAATGTTTTTCAATTTCTTTCTACCATTTTTTAATCAATAAATTATCTATCAAATTACAAATGTTTTTCAATTTTACCCCTTTATGACTTTTTAATCTTTCAAATTTGATCCTAATTTTTTTATTGATATTTTTTTTGTTTGGGATCATTTTTGTTTAAAAAAATATAATTTCTTCCTTGGATTTTTTCTATCAAATTTTATCCTCTTTCTTTTTGTTGCTATCTTTTTTGCTTTTGCAACTTGTTTTTTCTTTATGATTTTATTCTTCAAAATTAAAATGGTTGGGAATTAAGCTTCTTGATTGAATCCGAGTTCAGGATTTCTCAGTTTTGAGTTTTATAGATTAGATCAAGTTTTGGAGGTTTATCTGGGTCTACTTGTTTCCCTTCTTTTTTTAAGCTAATGTTTTCTCTTCTTTTTTTAATATTTTTTTTAGTTTTTCTTTGTTATTTTTTTATGGTTTGCTTTCTATGAAGTTAGCCTCAGGTTCATAACTATGATAATCGGTTTAAAAGGTTAACGCAGGTTTACGTTTGTTTTTTTTTGTTCTTTTTTTAAATTGACTTATTTTAATTTTCTCATTCAAACTTTTTTTCTACTTTTTTTTATGAGATTATTTTAATCTTAAGCTCATGATCATGGAGTTTGTGAGTTCATAGGGTTTTTTCTTTAAATTGTTCTTTTTTTTTATAGTTTCACATTTCAATATTGGCTTGTTTGATAATATTGATGGGGTGAGGTCTGGTTCTTTTTATTTTTGTTTCATTGTTATTTTTTTGTTAGTTCATTTATTGTTGTTGTATTTTTTTTATATTATTTAATCATCAATTGATCCATTGACTCAAGTCTTAGATTTTTTTTACCCTGACATTTTTTTACATCAATTTTTTTTTCTAGCCCACGACGGAGTGTGAGCAACAAATATAGTGAAAAATAAAACTAGAGGAATGAAATTGGTAAAATAAAATTAAATATAGAAAGTAGATAGACGTTTTAATTAAAAAAAATCAAGACTACAAGGAATCCCACAAGAAACAACCCTATAATTAACTATTGACATAAAATCATAGAAGTGGGAATAATAATTTGCAGTGAATTTATGAAATAATGATACAAAAAATAGAATAATATCCAAGGGATTGTAAGATTTACCGTTTTTGTTGACTTGTTAAATAACTATTGATTTTAATTTGTTTCAATTCTTGATAGGCTCAAATTTGAATGATTTCGTAGACTAAAAAAAAAATATTTCAGTTTGCCCAACTTCTAAGTTAAGATGTGATTAGTACTTAAAAGTGCATTGTTTTATATCATCATTTTCCACTTGAAGTATCAATAACTCCTTAACTAAAACATGTTTTATAATAACAAGTCTGATATCATAAGATACCTTTAATTTATGGTAAATGTTCATCTTAAATGCAGACCTATCACATAAATGAAAGGATTGATTGATGAGTTTAAGTGCTGAAATTGAAAGGACGAAAAGAGGGCCAAACTTAGAAAAGAGATGCTGATTCAATCCAAACAGGTACACTGGTTCGGTCATCGGGTCATATCTGGAGCTGTAGATCTTGGATTTAGGTTTGTTTTATATGGATGGAAAGCTAAGACATAGGCCTAAAACTTTCATGGGAGTCCAAGATTTAAAAAGGCCATTTTCAAGTCAAAATTGTAGGAACAACGGAGAAGTCTGAATCTATCCTGCAACCCAAACACTGTTCAGTGTTTAGCCCATATCTCGAGTTCTAGAAGTCCAAATGAACTGATTCTTTTTTTGTTGGAAAGCTGAGACAATTTCCTAGAACTTTCATGATTTAAGTCTGTTCAAATTCTAATGTTATCAATGATGTTTTGTTTAGACAAGAAGATAAGGATTGTCACCAAGTCAAGATGTGACCATCCACTTAACAATTAGTCATCAAATCAATAGTTCCAAATTTACCAACTGAAAAAAATAATATTAATAATTGGTTTATATAGTAGAAACCTAACCCTAATTTGACATAATAGACCCAAACTTGATAAATAGACCTTAAGACATTATGAACCCAAAATAAATAAAATAATAAAATAAAACATAACTCAAATAAACCCTTAAATACGGCAAGATCTATAATAAACTAAAAGATAAATAAATAATAGCCCAACTAATTAAAATAAGACCAAAATTGGATTTTATAATTTGCTGGTAGAATAGAAGCCCAACTTTAAACGAATGGTTCTCCTTTATATTGATGAATTAGAAGGTTTACCATATACCACTGAAAAGATGTGGATGTCTAATTCCCAATAAAATTAAAATTGCATAAAAATTCATTATATAGTTCTAGTTATGGTCAAACAATAGTTAAAGGTAAAAACTGGTAAATTTGAATCTTCTTATTTTAATCTTTCTGTAATGTTTTGGATGCTCCCCGACAAAGTCTTCTTGAATATGAATCAAATTAATTAAGGCTTGTTCTTCATTCTTTGATATGCTCTCGAAGTCGACCTTAGCCCATGTATCTTGAAAAAATTTATTAATTGCCTCATTGAACCTCTTTGCTATAAGTCTTATGACTAGACCTAATAAAACCTATAATGGATCTTTTGGTGTTGAAGCTAGAATCACATCATTCCCTCTCTCCTCTAAAGGATTTGCCCTCGAATCATCAGCTATATCAAACAATCAAAGGTTAGATATACTAAACATAGCATTAACACTATATTTACCTAGTAATTCCACTTTATAGGCATTACATTGATCTTCTTAATAATTTGGAATGGTTCATCTTCTCTCGAAGTCGACCTTAGCCCATGTATCTTGAAAAAGTTTATTAATTGCCTCCTTGAACCTCTTTGCTATAAGTCTTATGACTAGACCTAATAAAACCTATAATGGATCTTTTGGTGTTGAAGCTAGAATCACATCATTCCCTCTCTCCTCTAAAGGATTTGCCCTCGAATCATCAGCTATATCAAACAATCAAAGGTTAGATATACTAAACATAGCATTAACACTATATTTACCTAGTAATTCCACTTTATAGGCATTACATTGATCTTCTTAATAATTTGGAATGGTTCATCTTCTCTCGACATCAACTTAGATCTCTTTTAACTAGGAAATCTATTTTTCCTAATATTCACCCAAACCTAATATCTTGGTTCAAATGCCATTTTTTCCTTCTTTTATTGGCTTTAAATGTATATTGCTCATTCATCTTTTCAAATGTAAGAAAATCTAAAATGTCCCATTAAACTGCCCTTATGAGCTTCCCTCACAAGCAATTCACACAATGAATATTTAGACATGCATAATCTTTTATCTTTACTAATCAAAGGCCAAATGCTCATATTGTCCATACACTTGACCAAAGTCATCATTATCCACATATAATTCTTTCACATGTTCAAATCCTAAAAGTCTAGTGTTCAAAGTATTAAGAAGAACATACCTTTGAGACAATGTATCCATCACTATATTTTCCTTACCTTATTTATACTTGATGACATATAAGAATGTCTATATCAATTCAATCCACTTGGCATATCGCCTATTCAACTTAACTTGGCTCTTTAAATGTTTTAAAGATTGATTGTCCATATGTATTGTAAACTCCTTTGGCCAAAGATAATGTTAAATCACCAAAGTTCTCACTAATGCATACAACTCTTTATCATATATTGGATAATTAAAAGTCGTTCCATTAAGCTTCTCACTGAAATAGGCTATGAGTTGTTTTTGCTGTATTAAAACAGCTCCAATACCTATACATGAGTCATCATACTCAATCTTAAAAGTTTTTGTAAAGTCATGTAAAGCAAGCAATATGGCTGAAATCAACTTTTGTTTTAACAAGTTAAAAACCTTTTCTTGATCATCATCCCATTTAAATCCTACCGTTTTCTTTATAATTTTAATTAATGGTGCAACTAGAGCACTAAAATCTCTTACAAATCTTCTATAAAAACTAACCAAACCATTAAAACTTCTTACCTCACTTATCGTCTTAAGTGTCGGCTATTCTTGAATAGCCTTAATATTTCCCTCATCTATCTTAATCTTTTTTACACAAACAACATAACCTAAGAACACAATTCTTTCTATTCAAAAATCACACTTCTTTAGATTATCATATAATATTTCCTTTATAAGTGTTTCAAGAACCTGCCTTAAATGATTATATATTTATCTAATTCTTTACTATAAATCAAAATATCATCCAAATAGACAACAACGAACTTTCCAATAAAAAATCTCAACATATGATTGATTAACCTCATAAATGTATTAGGGGCATTAGTCACACCAAAAGGCATTACTAACTATTCATATAATTTATATTTAGTTTTGAATGTTGTCTTCCATTTATTTTCTTCTTTCTTTCTAATTTGATGATAACCACTTTTCAAATCAGTTTTAGAAAACACCGAAGAACAATGTAACTCATCAAGTATATCATCTAATTTAAGGATATGATGTTTATACTTTACTGTAATATTTTTAATGGCTCTACAATTAAAGCACATACACCAAGTATTGTCCTTTTCATGCACAAATAATATTGAAATTGCACAATGACTCATACTTTATTAAATATGCTCTTTCAACATCAACTCTTCTACTTGCCTTTGAAGCTCTTTATTCTCATCATGATTACTTTTATAGGTTAGCCAGTTGGAATTGATGCTCATAGAACAAAATTAATGTGATGCGCTCAATCTCTTGAATTGGTGGCAAACCATTAAGGATCTTTTTAGGAAAGATATCCTCAAATTCCTGCAAAAGAAATTTAGCAATACTAGAAACACAAGAATTCAAACCATCAGAATTAAAATATGTTTCCTTATACAAAAGTAAAATCATAGGTATATTGGAATGATAAGCATGAGTAAGGTCACTTTGTTTTGCATAAAAATTAAGGTGGTTCTCTAATTTTTCTAGACACTCTTCTTTTCTCACCCTTACTATTTTCTCTCCACTCTCGACTTTCCCCATGTTATTTTTTTTTATTAAAATCTCCAAACTTATTTCTAATGGCCAAAACTTCCCCCCCAATTATTTCACTCTCATGACTCACCTTATTTTCACTCGGCCTCACATCCTCACTATTATTTTTCATAAATTCTTATTCAACTTCCTTGGTTTTCTTAAGCTTCAATTGATCCTCATACATTTTTCTAGGTGACAATAGAGCAAGTGTGTAAATCTTTCCATCTTTCTCCACGGTGTACTTGTTTTTGAACCCATCATGCTTGGCCTTCCTATAAAACTACCAAGGTCCCCCCAACAATAGGTGTGTAGCATGCATAAGAACAACATCATATACAACCTTATCCTTAGACTTTCCTATTGTGAATGAAACCAAAAGTTTCTTAGTCACCCTAACTTCTCCATATTCATTCAACAACTGAAGCTTATATGGCTTATTATGCTTAGATGTATTCAAGTTCAACTTTCTAACCAAAGTTGAGCTAGCAATATTAATACAACTACTATTATCAATTATCATACTACATATCTTATTATCAATATAACACCTAATATGAAAGAGATTCTCTTTTTGTTGCTCTATATCCTCTTTACAAATCTAAACACTCAAATATCTCCTTATAATCAAGGATTCTCTTTGCACATCATACTCCACATCACTACAATCATCGATCTTTGACATCACCTCCAAATCATCCTTACAAGCTGATTCCACCTCACCATCATCTCTTATAATCATACGTCTTTTATTTGAACATTCATGTGCATAATGCCCAAGCCCTTGACATTGAAAACACCTAATCTCTCACTTATGCTTTAGCTAAGCAATATTTTCCCCTTTTTCCTACAAAGCCGCAACTTGCTTCCTAACAAATGAAGGTTTGGCTACTTTAAATGTAGTCATTGGTTTCACCTGTGGAGTACTCTCTGTTCTAAAATTTGACTTCAAATCCAAAAAGAAACCCAAATATCCACCAGTTTTTGCACTATCCTTTATACTCAATTATTTCTTCACTTTTACAATCATGTGTAATACATCCTCAATCTCCACATAATGCTTAACATAATAGAAAACATGGCCTTTAAAATGTTCTAAAAACTTTAAATCCAATCCAAAGATGGCATCAAAATTTATATCTGATAACATAAAATTGTATGTTTAGAAAAGATCTTTTAATTTACAGCATTAGAGATGATACCGATGGATTAACCATTTAAAAAAAAAAAAAATTCAACAATTTCTGCTGGGTGGCCTGATAATGTGTAAAAACGTTTTGAGATATAAAGCATCACAAGTGTGACGGTCAGTGGTCAGCTTGGAATTTGATGTTGAATGGACATTTCATGTGGGATTATGCTCTCCAATTTGAGTGAAGCGAAAGCAGGAAAAGTTGACTGCCTGTTCAGGGAGCGACAATTCAAA
>Ga0307515_10013207_pt1 | contig 15452 bp, 16 predicted proteins | sample 17_EM_MG_FD_194513 | JGI IMG/M metagenome (GOLD analysis project Ga0307515, IMG submission 194513) | Populus trichocarpa ectomycorrhiza microbial communities from riparian zone in the Pacific Northwest, United States - 17_EM | ecosystem: Host-associated > Plants > Roots > Unclassified | place... | reverse complement strand
AATCAGATGCATTAAAGTTTTCCTCGAGTTGCTTGAGTTCTTCAATCTGTTGTAATTCCTGTGGGGTCATAGCGGATCGAGAGCCCATTATTGGCAGGAATATGAGTCGATTCGATCGGTAGGGGGTCGTCCTAGTGTATCTGAACGTGGGTAGGCCGGCTGGTGTTGGCTGGTAGAACGCCCGCCATTCCCCTCTTATATCCTCTCTCTGGCGCAGGCGGGACAGCTAGACAAGCGCGACGTCGCACTCTGGGGCCCATCTGCGCTCTCGCGCAAAACGGTGCCAGGGGTGATTGAGCAAAATATTGTTTGCGGGGAGGATCTTCCAGGGAATTCGTCCTCGGACAGCTCGGGGGCCGCTGCCGCTGATGTATTGAGTCCGGCACGTGCACAGGACAATACATTCGGTCCATGGAATGGGCCGCCTTTTATGGGCGTTGTACATGGATGTCGGGTGGTAAGCACGTGGGCCATAGCGGGACCAGGACGAGCTCGGTGAATATAACGATGTGATGGGGGGACGAGAGCTGAGCGGGGTGAAGAGGAGTCTGGCTTCGCCCGAGGCTGGAGGAAGCATTGTCGGCGCGCGTGGAAAACAAATTGGCTGCCTGTTGTTTTGTGTGCTTCGAGATTCTGAATGACAAATCAACCGTGACATCAAGAGTCCCAAATGATCATGCGTACGCGTACGGCAAGTGTCGCGCCCGAATCCCAAAAAATTTTCAACCTTCCATTTTTCTTTTGGAGATCAAAAAGCCGGCGACGCGACAAAGTGACCCGGCCATGGTTGGGCTAAGTTAGAAGCGTTTACAAACAAACCTTGCTTCTTCCTTTTCTAGCTGGACGCTTAGGACGAACACGCACCAAAGGGTCAAACGCAGCACCGATTTAGTTGCATCGTGTGGCGTGACCAAGTAGGACTTAACGATGGAAATCTTCCATATTGACAAGTAGAGCCCCGACCCTGCTCAAGAGGTAAGGCGTCGGTCTGCTGATAAAGAACCCTTCTCCGACTCATGCGAACAGTCCGTGAAATACAGGGGATGGTAAGTCCACTCAGGGCAGGTGCTATTGACAAGGCAGGGCGGATTGAGTTAGTTGAAAATGTCGATCGAGCTGCTATACAATTTCTGAAATGACACCCGTACGGTCAGTACGATCTTGGGTCCCTCAAAAAGAGAAAGTATGAATAGGGTGACGTACTATGTTGCTCTGTATGCCAATATCGGGTGACCGCCTTCGTAGCTAAGACCACCCGTGTATGGTGATCGCCTTGTAACTGTCCGATACTCTCGGATGCAATCGTAGTCCCGTATATTTCGAGACGGATAGAACTAAGAGTGGAAGGTAGATGAGGATGTGAGTGGTACAAGGGCGATCGATGCCCAAACAGATAAACAGAGCGCGGCCAAGCAAGTAGTACGAGATAAGATCGCATTACAAATAGTAATAATACGATATAACTTGTGGAGTGGAACGGTCTACACGGCGCTCTGACAACCCGCACCTTGAAATCATTCCTTCTACGTCGAAATGGCTGTATTCTGTGTCGCCTCCCAAGCCTTTTAACATGAAGAACCCGTACTCCTACATAGTGAGGGGTTGAAGCAACTTGTATAGACTGACTGTATTGAATGGCGCTTAAACCCGTACAAGTGGAGGCCAATCGATCAGTGAGGAAAAAGGATCACGTATAAAGGATTCTCAGGAACATGCCAATGCTATGCGAGGTGTGTCTGATGTCCCAAGTGAAGCTGAAATTGTATTGGGAAGAAGTCCGAAGTCGCACAAAATGTATGGGCGGATATAGAAGCCGGACAGTGCACCAGTATGATGACAGAGACTCGGGTTCACCTAGTGGGAAGGGGATATAACAACGAGGCTGCGGCCTCGGTCCATACCTGGATGGGGAGAGAGTGACCTGGACGGAGAGAGTGACCCGGACACAGAGAGAGACCTGGACCAGGACACCCGGGCGACGAGTGTAAGAGTGAGGATTGTGGGGATGGGTGTGGACCAGGGGTTTGGGAATCATATTAACCTGGCAACAGTTGTCTGTGATCTGTGGATCTGGTGGAAGAGGTGCTGTCGTACGCGCGATGACGCGCGGCCCTGAAGGAATTACGCCGGAAGAAAGGAGGCGTATGTCTGCGTTGGCCCGTGGGCAAACGGGAAGTAGGACCAGTGGACTAAAGTAGAGAGGCTGTCTGTGGGGCGAGAATCTATCGAGCCTGAAGGTTACCCTGTTCTCGCCTGTGTTGTAATTGACGGATCTGATACATTCCATTCCGTGGAATCCAACGCGCGTGTGTGGGTAGCCGTCGCGGGCAACAGAGTCCCAGGTAGGTGAGTCGCGGGTGAAAATATGGCAATTGGATTGACTGTTAGCCCTCGCCACACTTGCGCGCGTTATAATTCCTTCGGCCTCGAGTAGGCTGCCCGCATCGCGCGCGACGAGGAGTCGAGGCTGTGCACACTCCGTGTTCCAGAGTTGACGGAACCTCGTCTATGCACATATCATCCTGTCGTCCTTGTGCTTGTCTGGCTGAAATCGGACCAGACCGAGAAAGGGAGGCAGGAGGCAATGTGGTAGCAAGTAACAAATTCGGACCTGCACCTTCCCGGGAGCAACGCTGAAACAATCTTGAACAACTTTGAACAACTGCGCCAACGAGCACAGTGGGTGGCCGTGTGGAGAAGAAGCAGCAGGCTGATGTCCGAAATAGATGGGATAAATAAATGGTTGCGGTCGTACACAGAGAAACCTCTACGCATAGTCGGCCCCCATATCGACTACGATCTGCTGTTGCTGTTGGCGTTGGAGTTGCTGAGCCGGTTGCAGCGATTTCCTCCATGACCACCGCGCCCTTCCTCTGCGCAGAGCAAATCGCTTCTCGCCGTCGTGCTCGGTTTCGTTGTCCAACGATGACGACATAGAGCCGCTGCTCTTACCCCAAAAGTCGTCCGAATCGCTCGCGTCACTGCTCTCCGCGCTGCTGCTGCTGCACATCTCCTCGTCCTGTCTCGTGTGCTCTCCGACCTTCTCTATGGCCGCATCCTCGTCGGAGGTGACCAAGTTGTCGAGCGTGACGGACAATTTCAACGCGCTAGGACGGGACGGCGCGGTGTTGAGCGACGACGCAACGCAAGGAGGAGTAATAGAGATAGGGGGTGGGACAGCTTGATGCTTTGCGCTGCTGCTGGTGCTGCTGTCACTGTCACTGCCACCACTGCTGCCAACACGCCGAGGGCGGGTGAGGGCGGACGATGATGACGCGCTAGAGCCACCCGAAGCGAGGGTGGCTGGAAGCGACTTGGAGCGCCTGCAGGAGGCGGTGTCCTCGACGTCGATATGGTCGAGCTCCATTGGATTGTTGTCCCAAAAGGCATTCTCCCACGCGAGGCGTTCTTCCCATTGGCGGACTTCGCTACCTAGGGAGAGAAGGATACCCAACTCGCGAATGCGTCCGTGGTCCCTTCTGCGCCTGCGGCGTTCCTCTGCGCAGGCTGAACACGCTTCGGTGAGGTTGTAAGCGAGCATCGCTTCCGGATCGGGGTAGTCTTCGTCCCAGAACTGACCTGGGGACTCTGTAGGGATAGGGGGGCTGTCGTCGAGGGTGGTTTGCTCCTCATCGTCGCACGAGAACCAGCCACTCCTGTGCTGCTGCCAATCGCGCTCCGTCTCCGTGGCGCGGTGGTGTGCTGCGAAGTACGAGTTGGAAGCATGTCGTATGATTGGCGCGTCAGAGGAGGAGCCGGAGCCGGTCTTGGAGGTAACCCAGCGGTGATCCCGCTGAATGGCACTTCGGTTGAGTAAGAACGCAAGAATTTCCGGCCGGAGACTATCTCTTGATACCCCTCCATCTCTCGGCCTAGCAAGGATATTCTGCGCCTCAAACTTAGACAGCGGTTTTGGCCCTAACCTGAATCCCGTTGGAGAGTGATTTGTGGGAGGGCTGGGATTCGAATTACCGTTTATCCAACCTAAATCGGGATTTGTAAGTGAACGAAATATGACCTTTGGAGCCTGAGGTGTCACCGTTGGAGATGCGATCGTCGGTGATCGTTGCTCTATAACGAGGGTTACCAGCACTGGTAGCAACATGCTCGGTTGTGGTGTTATGGCCACTAGACGATTCAGCAGGCTGGCGAGGCGCACTAGCCTCTAATGTCTGACAACTCGACATCTCGGCGGTCTGTAAAGCCGCGTCTGTTTGGCGTGCATTATGAGCACCCAGGATTATAAACCGGGTATCCTGCGGTGTGTATGAGGTACTCTTCAATTTTTTGGTGCAAGCCACGCACTGTCATTCGCTGGACCCGCTGCTTCAAGTCCTCCTCGAGTTCTTCCAAGAGCCGCAAACAGGGATCGGCCCGAAAGAAAGCAGAGAACCTGAACCATAGACTGTCTTTGGTCTCGGACAGGATATCCAGACGCCTAGGAGCGCAAGTGAGTGGGTGGACAGGGTGTGGGAATGTAGCTCTTTTTACCGCTCTTGGTCCAGAATGCTATCGTGAAGCGCTCGACCGATCGCACTATCAAGGTCGGAACTGAGGCCTCTTAAAGATTGTATTTCATCTTGGGTGCTTTGAATTCTCCTGGTGCGAGCGTCGTGGAGATTGTATACCTAGTGGATTACCTGGTAAGGACGGTGTAGTTATGAGAACAGTACCACTTAGCCTACATAATATATCCTCCTCCAGCATAGGATCAGAAATGTGATGATGCCTACGATCGTCCAAAAGCCTAAAATACTTGATATCTCGGAGATCCAGCCGGGCACACCTAGGGCCATTTGTTGTTGGTTGGAGACGGTGGTGTTTAAGATGCTCGACATTACACTCGGCGATACACGGCGATGAGGTACGGTGGCCTCGAGGCGGATTTCATTCGGATTCCGACTCCGAACCCAGTGGCGCAACGTATGCCCCATCGATGAATCTCACCCTTCCCCGATTCCGTTTGCATCCCGAATACGTGGGTATCGGCCGCTGAGTGGGCTTAATGATCTTGGGTTTAAATCATTAGGGGATACCCTTCCGAAAGCATATTGTTGAACTCACGAAGTTTGTCTTCTTGTGTTGGAGTGCAGCTCCCAGCTCGCACGTTTCTTTTGCTTGTTGTACTTCGAGGGGGTCACCCAAATGGATGTAGAGAAGCCCATTACTTGTTCTCTTGGACCTTCGGCGGCGGGATTACTGGATCTCGGCGGGGGGGATATTCCTGGGGTCCTCCACGCGGTCAGGCGGCGAAAGTTCGTGTGTCCATTCTCGCCATTCCTTTCCGGATATTGGGAATATCGAAAGCGATAATCTGAGGGACAGAACCGTTCAGGAAGGTCTGACATTTACCACTGCCTCAATGCACCAGAAAGTTGGATCCCACAAATCTGAAGACACGCACACGCAGCAGAGACAACATAAATAGCACTGTCAGACGACATCTGGTCAATTGTGTCTCGTCGGGAGTCACACTCGTCGGAATCCGAGTCTCCGGAGTTCTGTGGTTCGTCTGAAGCGCCCTCGATGAGTTGCAGAGCGTCGCTGCGCATTGCACAGCTTGAGAAAGCAGGCTGAAAAATTCTTACGGTACGTAGGAAACGGAATAGCGGGTGCATGAAGCCTAACGCAATTTTGGTCAGCGTCCGCGCCTGTGTTTGAAGCGATGTGATGATGCTGAATTCTGCGCCAAATTTGAGTGGTGGTCAAGGTTTGTTTGGCTCACCCTTTGGTGAATCCAGAATCTATTCCCTTTCGGGACCCGAGTTAAAAGCGCACCATACCTCGTTGAAGCCCTCACGCAATGCCCGAGTCAACAGCGCACCGTACCTCGCTGAACGCAATGTCCGAGTTAAAAGCGCACCATACCTCGTTGAAGCACTCATGCAATGTGTCAACTACGGCCCGTCCGTCACCCGTACCTCGTTGAAGCCCTCACGCAATGCGTCAACTACGGCCCGTTAGCCCAGAGAGACCTTCATCGCAATAGTATTCACAATGCCCTCCCTGTACCAATTTTCGCGATGTCACCCAGCCTCGAAGATTTGGCCAGACCCCCGAGAAACAACCAAATAAATCATGTCGGATCAAGCACATTGCCCAACGGCCAATATATCGCCCTCCTCCGACCACGTAACATAACCAACTTCCTATTTCGTCCAGCCCCCCGTCCATAAAACCTCGAGCCGTTGAAGGATGGAAAATTCGTTACCTCGCATTCGCCTCCTCTAGTTTACCCTGCGTATCGACCACAATTGTCACACCTTCTGTCGATCGACTCCATGGCGCGCACTCCCCCCCAGTGTGTGCTGCTCGACTTCACATACCAGCCGTCTCCATGTCCACTTCCACCCAGTGAAGGCGAGTACACGCGTAATAGTGTGTACGTCTACGACGATGAAGGGCCTTACTCGGACCCCGCTGTTTACGAAAGTATGTACAATGCCTTCCACTTTGCCGATCACCCTCGAATGCACATCAGTTAGGCTCACAGATGCTAACACTGTGATTATAGTTCATCTTCCTGGGATATCCTCCTCTGTCGCATACCACACATGCCCACTTTACGTCCTCGATTTACCCTGCTACTGCGTCATCCCGGTGGTGGCCCAAACAATTACACCTCTGGTAGCAGTTGTACACGAGTACACGCGCAATAGTGTGCATGTCTACGACGGTGAAGAGCCTTACTCCGACCCCGCTGTTTACGAAAGTATGTACAATTCCTTCCACCTTACCATTTGCCCTCGAATGCACATGTGATTATAGTTCATCTTCCCGGGGTATCCTCCTCCTTTGTCGCACACCACACATGCCCACTTTACGTCCTCGATTCACCCTGCTACTGCGTTATCCCGGTGGTGGCCCAAACGACCACACCTCAGGTAACAGTTGTCCATGCCGCTCCTTCCCATTCCGCACCTGGCGACTACGAACTCAAACAACTCGAGGATAGCTTGAACGCATCTGATTGGTTGCACAATAATAGCATCGAACCCCTCGTTGGCGACGTCAGTTGCCACCACCCCGCGGAGAAATATGGTGTCCGCGGACAGTCTTTATTCACTGCCTTCGTCGAGGAGAAGGATGGCGGTATATATGGATGCGTATATGAACCATGTTTCGCCTTTTCCACTCGCATCTTAGAAGAGGCGATTCGACATATTCGCCACCATCATTTTAATTATTCCCCCTTTTTCTGTGGTCAATGGTACGTACCACACTATCTCTTATCCTACTCGTTCCCTTGTACTCGGTGAAAGATTGACCTGGCTCCCATGTATAGCGATCGTCGCTTCCCTGCCCAGATCGACCTGACGAATCACCAAAGTAAAGCCCACTAGTCGGACCTTCAACAGTGTCTCACTCTCTGTCTTTGTGCATGATCATTCAATCTGCGATGGGCTCGTCTGGCCATCTCGATATGTGATAGCTATGGCCACCTTACACTCGATCCCTATGCGCCCCTTCCATTCTTTTTTCTTTTTTCCTTGTGTCTATTCTTTCTCGCTACGAGTATCCAACTTTCTATTCGCCCCGGGCCCCCATATGTTACATGGAGACTGGATCACCAAGAACGCATTCAACGCATTCAACGTTTGATAACATTGAGCGTAGAGCAGGGGCAGACACTAGTTATGATACAGTAAATCCGTATTACAGGGTAATATACAGAGAGACTTCGCTACAAAGCAGTGGACATCAAGTCGACTGCCAGGTTGGGGTGACTATGTATTGGGTGAGGACGTCAATGAGAGCGTCAACAAATGTTGCATGATCTGTATCTCGTACAGATCATGCGATAAAGGGCTTGGAAAACTCGAAGGTGTGGTGCATGGATCAAAAGGTTGGGTGTATCATGAGTGGTATGCATATGACGGACCAGCCATATCCGAGATCATGTGACATAGGTAGCGGCATAATCGAGACAAATGAGAACAAGCGAAGGGTCATCATTATTGGATCTCGCCTCAACGAGACAAAAGCTTGGGCGTAATGGGCGTAAATTATCGTCGGTGCACAGCTTGAATATGACGTGGCATATTCTTGGTAGCAATAGGCTTAGAGCTGAAGAAAGGCTCAGTACGAACTAGGAGTTCAGAGCAGAAAGGAACGGACCATTGCGGGCACTCTATCGGGTTATTCCTTCTAGCGAGGTGGTCGCTGAGGCTCTCCTTGCTACACCCTTTAAAGTCACTAAAGATTCAAGGTTCAAGGTCAAAACTTGATCATAGCAAGAATGGAACGGACGGACCAGTGGGGGTCGTGGTTTCTAGGGCACTTGAAAGGACAATGGTCGCGGTTGGTACGCTCCTTTCCAATCGCCCTTGGGTGCCGGTCCGGCATGCCTGTCGGGTCGGTCGCGGATTTCCATCCTGTGATCTTGCTGTTCTTGCCCTTTCCGGTTCTTATGGGGATGAGGAAACTGCAGTAGATAGATTGGCCACTTGATGCTAGCTGGAGAGCACAGGCTGGGACACCAGGGTCGCCTACCATCGGCTCCAGCTTGTCCTGGCGATGCCAATCGGAGTTCATGATCCAGCTATTAAGGATCCACCTTGCTTCTTCATCGGAGAGGGAGGGGGTTGACATTTGAGTATGCGTATCAGAGGAGATGGAGGGCAAAGGGGACGCTGCCTGAGCGGTATATGGCGTTAACGATTGATAATGCTGAGGGCCAGAAGGCCCATAGAAAGTGTGAAGGAAAGGCTGGTAAACAGAGAACAAGCTGGGAGACGCCTCTTGAGGCTCCTGTGCAACGATTGGCCCTCCGAGAGGGTCAACCTGCTCGGCAACGACATCGAGTTGGGTGGAGACATCGACCGATGGGGTCGGGTCGGGGGAGGTAGATCCTATGTGATTGAAGTCACACTGGAGGTACCAGGGAACCTCAGTGAACTCATATCCGTCGCTGATGAGTTGAGTGTTATTTGACACAGGATGTTGGATGCTAGGGTCTTCCCAAAGGTTGGTGTCCTCCTATGAGATAACTATGAGTTCAATACGACAAAAAAGAAAGCATGGGACAGTACCGAGGGTGAAGGCATTGGCGAATACGGTGGTTGTCCGTACCCGCTATCCATGGGTAGTTACTAGATGATATCGACAGAAGACTCGGCGTTGAGGAGAGTCTCATAGCTTGTTCATGCTTGTGAGCTATATAGCCCTAGAGTCGGCACGCCCTCCCTTCTCTCCCTAGGTAGCGAACTCCGCCAATGGGAAGAACACCTCGGTTGGGAGAACGGTATAAGACGAAAGTTGGTAAACTATGTGGGAAGGTAGATTCTCCTGGTCAAAGATTTTGGGGACGATGCAGTATTGCAGCTGGTTGTATAAAACAATGGACAGGTTTCCAGTTCTTCGAGGTCATCATTTTGGTGATTTGCGAGTGCGCTCGTCGTGCTTCCCGACGTAACATGATTGGTCTCTGCTGCGTGCGAGATCCAACTTTTTGAGGCAGTAAGTAAATGTCAGACCTTCCCGACGCCTGGTATGTCCCTCAAGTTATCGATTTAGATATTCCCAATATGCAGAAGGGAATCTCGCCAGCTGGCGAGAACGGACACACGAGCCATCGCCGCTTGACCGCGTGGAGGACCCCAGGAGTATCCCCCCAGGAGGGTCAGTAATCTCGCCGAAAGTCCGAGAGAACAAGTAATGGGCTGCTCTACATCCATTTGCGTGACTCCCTCGAAGAACCACAGGCAAAAGAAACGTGCGAGCTGAGTTTGGAGTAGGACACCGAATGAAACCCGGCCGCCTCAAGGCCTCATCGCCGTGTGTCGCCGAGCACAATGTAGAGCATCTTGAACTCCACCATCTCCAACCAACAACAAATGGCCCTAGGTGTGCCCGACTGGATCTCTGAGATATCAAGCGTTTTGGGCTTTTGGACGATCGTAGGCATCATCACATTTCTGATCCTGTGCTGGAGGAGGATATATTATGTAGGCTAAGTGGTACTGTTCTCACAAGTACACCCTCCTTACTCGATCTTCCGCTAGGTATACAATCTCCGCGACGCTCGCACCAGGAGAATTCAAAGCATCCAAGATGAAATACAATCTTTAAGAGGCCTCAGTTCCGACCTTGATAGTGCAATCAGTCGAGCGCTTCACGATAGCATTCTGGACCAAGAGCGGTAAAAAGAGCTTCATTCCCACACCCTGTCCACCCACTCACTTGCGCTCTTAGGCGTCTGGATATCCTGTCTGAGACCGAAGACAGTCTATGGTTCAGGTTCTCTGCATTCTTTCGGGCCGATCCCTGTTTGCGGCTCTTGGAAGAACTCGAGGAGGACTTGAAGCAACGGGTCCAGCGAATGACAGTGCGTGGTTTGCACCAAAAATTGAAGAGTACCTCATACACAACGCAGGATGCCCGGCTTATAATCTTGGGCGCTCATAACGCACGCCAAACCGCCGAGATATCGAGTTGTCAAACATTAGGGGCTCGCCAGCCCGCTGAATCGTCTAGTGGCCATAACTCCACAATCGAACATGTTGGTACCAGTGCTGGTAACCCTCGTCATAGAGCAACGACCGTCGACGATCGCATCTCCAATGGTGACACCTCAGACTCCAAAGGGCATATTTCGTTGACTTACAAATCCCGGTTTAGGTTTGATAAACGATAATTCGAATCCCAGCCCTCCCACAAATCCCCCTCCAACGGGATTCAGGCCAGGGCCAAAACCGCTGTCTAAGTTTGAGGCGCAGAATATCCTTGCCGGGTCGAGAGATTCAAGGGTATCAAGAGATAGTCTCCGGCCGGAAATTCTTGCGTTCTTACTCAACCGAAGTGCCACTCAACGGAACCACCACTGGATTGCTTCCAGGGCCGGCTCCGGCTCCTCCTCTGACGCCCCACTCATACGACGCGTTTCCAACTCGTACGTCGCAGCGCACCACCGCGCCACGGAGACGGAGCGCCAGTGGCAGCAGCACGGTATTGGCTCGTTCTCCTGCGATGACGACGAGGGGCAAAACACCCTCTACGACAGTCTCTCTATCCCTACAGAGTCCCCAAGTCAGTTCTGGGACGACGACGACTACCCCAATCCGGAAACGATACTCGCTTACAACCTCGCCGAAGCGCGTCTAGCCCGCGCAGAGGAACACTACAGGCGCAAAAGGGACCACGAGCGCATTCGCGAGTTGGGTATCCTTCTCTCCCTAGGTAGCGAAGTCCGCCAATGGGAAGAACGCCTCGTTTGGGAGAATGCCTTCTGGGACATCGACCCAATGGAGCTCGACCATATCGACGTCGAGGACACCGCCTCCTGCAGGCGCTCCAAGTCACTCCCAACCACCCTCGCCTCGGGTGGCTCTAGCGCGTCATCATCGTCCGCCCTCACCCGCCCTCGGCTCGTTGGCAGCAGTGGTGGCAGTGGCAGTGACAGCAGCACCATCAGCAGCGCAAAGCAACAAGCTGACCCACCCCCTATCTCTATTACTCCTCCTTGCGTTGCGTCGTCGCTCAAAACCGCACCGTCCAGTCCTAGCGCGTTGAAATTGTCCGTCACGCTCGAAAACTTGGCTGCCCTCGACGAGGCTGTGGTCATAGAGAAGGTCGAAGAGCACACGAGACAGGACGAGGAGGTGTGCAACAGCAGCGCGGAGAGCAGCGACGCGAGCGATTCGGACGACTCTCGGTGTAAGAGCAGCGGCTCTATATCGTCGTCGTTGGAGAACGAAGCCGGGCACGACGGCGAGGAGCGACTTGCTCTTGCTCTGCGCAGGGGAAGGACGCGGTGGTCATGGAGGAAATCGTTGCAACCGGCCCAGCAACTCCAACGCCAGCTGCAACAGCTCCAGCAGATCGAGGTCGATATGGAGGTCGACGATGCGTAGAGTTTTCTACGCGTACGACCGCAACCATTTATTTATCCCCTCTATTTCCGACATCACCACCCCCAGCCTGCTGCCTCTTCTCCACACGGACACCCCCTGTGCTCGTTGGCACAATTGTCCAAAGTTGTTCAAGATTGTTTCAGCGTTGCTTCCGGGAAGCTCTTCGTGCAGGTCCGGTCTTGTTACTTGCTACCCGCGACATTGCCCCTTCCTTCTTGCCTGCCTTTCTCGGGCTGATCCGGCTTCAGCCAGACAATCACAAGGACGACAGGACGATATGTGCATAGACGAGGTTCCGTCAACTCGCAATGAACGGAGCATGCACAGCCTCGACTCCTCGTCGCGCGCGCGATGCGGGCAGCCTACTCGAGGCCGAAGGAATTATAACGCGTGCGAGTGTGGCGAAGGCTAACAGTCAATCCAATTGCCATATCTTCACCCGCGACTCACCTAGCCGCGACGCTGTTGCCCGCGACGGCTACACACACACGCGCGTTGGATTCCACGGAATGGAATGTATCAGATCCGTCAATCACAACACAGCCGAGAACAGGGCAACCTTCACGCTTAATAGCTCCTCGCGCCAGAGACAGCCACTTACTTTAGGTCACTTGTCCTACTGCCTGTTTGCCCGCGGGCCAACGCAGACATATGTCACCTTTCTTCTGGCGTAATTCCTTCAGGGCCGCGCGTCATCGCGCGTACGACAGCACCTCTTCCACCAGATCCGCGGGTCACAGACAACTGTTGCTAGGTTAATATGATTTCCACATCCCTGGTCCACACCCATTCCCACAATCTTCACTCCTACACTTGTCGCCCGGGCGTCCTGGTCCATGCACTCCAGGCCTCTCTCTGTCTGTCCAGGTCACTCTGTGACCGGGTCACTCTCTTCCCGTCCAGGTATGGATCGACCCCGCGGCCTCGTTGTAATATCCCCTTCCCACTAAGTTAACCCGAGTCCCTGTCATCGTACTGGTGCACTGTCTGGCTCCTATATCCGCCCATCCAGTTAGCGCGACTTCGGACTTCTGCCCAATACAATTCGGCTTCACTTGGGACACCAGATACGCCTTGTATGGCATTGGCGTGTCCCTGAGATCCTTTATATGTGATCCTTTTTCCTCTCTGATCGATTGGCCTCCACTTGTACGGGTTTAAGCGCCATTCAATATTGTCAGTCTATACAAGTTGCTTCATTTTAGACAGACGGCTGTGTAATAGGATGCTCAGCGAGATAAGACAATCGCTATAATATTAATCACCTGTACTACAGATGATTAGACAAACATATTAAGAACATAAGAAATGAGAAACGTACTGCTCAGCGAGATAAGACAAACGCTGAGCGACAAATGCACCAAGTTATGGGGTTTATATAGAACGGGGGATCGGAATCAAAAGCAGGGGGCCGATGCATGTGTTAAAGCAAAGTGGGGCCGAGTCTCGAGGTAGCTAAGGAAACCGAAACCGAGAGTGTGATAACCAGGGAGACCGACTAACAAGAGAAACCGACCTCCGGTCCGACAAGTGGTGTTGCGACGCGGAACCTAATGCGGAACCAAATCCAACACTTCAACCTCACTATGTAGGAGAACGGATTCTTTATGTCAAAAGGCTTGAGAGGCGACATAGAATACAGCCATTTCGACGTAGAAGGAATGATTGCAAGGTGAAGGTCGTTCTCCAGTCTCACCAGAGCCCTCACTCAATTTTCGGACATGTGTAAGACGGACGACAACATGAGATTACAAGGAGAAGCCAGTTATTACGTGGTGAAACCCTGATGGTCGCCAGAAACGTATGTACGCGGACGGAATGAAATGACGTAGATGCGCCGAAGGCGATCATGAGGACATAGAGAATGGAATAGCCATATATACATATATATACTCTAACTGCCACTGGTTCAGTGACATCGGCGTTGATGACTTTGGAGATCCGTGCGAGAGAAGAACCGCTTGCTACTGCGAGAGACTCTTAGAACACGAAGACGGCGGCTGAAACACGGCTAAAAAGAAAGACTCACCAAGCAGCACCGTTCGTTGGAACGCACAAAAAGGGCTTGTGGTTAAAGTGATTGGCCCGCTGGTGCCTCAGAGCATCCTCAAGTCTCCTTGCTGAGTACCGAGAGCATTCCTCGTACCAGCATCCGAATGTACCATTCGGATTGGTGTCGACGAACGCAGTGTAGCAGGATAATCCGCGAATACCGTAGAGGTCCGCGTGATATGGGCTATTTGGACTTTCACATGTGGGCTCGGGAGAGTTGGCTGCATACCAAGGTGAGGATATGATACTTTGTTCAAGTTCCTTCAAGTCCTTGTCTTTCTGTGGGCGGGTGCTAGAGGAGCGGTCGTTCGCAGGTGCCGGTGCCGGCGTCCTCCGTTTTCTCAGACCAGTCTGCTGGAGCCCTTCTACCTGCCTGCCCTGATAATCCATCGCGGCCTCAATGGGGTCACGCAGAGAACCAACCGCCCCCACTGCGCCCAACGCAAGAATCTCCGGCCGGGGACTATTACGAAGGTTACCAGTGCTGGTACCAATAGATGCGATTGTGGTGCAATCGCCACTATTGAAGGTGCGGGCCGATTCAGCGGGCTGGCGAGTTGCACCAGCTTCAAGTGTTTGACGACTTGACATCTCGGCTGTCGGTAACGCCGCGTCTGTTTGGCGAGCATTGCAAGCACCCAGGGTCATAATGCAAGGCTCAATAACGGTGATCCCTGACGAACTCACCCGTTCTAATGCTATAGAGAGCCACGGCATCCGCGGGCTCCATAGACGAGTCAGAGATGGGTTGCTGACCTCTGGCGCTGGGACGCGCATGCGGCGCAGAGGGCAGTCGCCGCTTCGTTCTTGGTGAATCAGGAATGGTTACGCTCGTGCTATTTGGGCTACTGTTCGAGCGCTGTAGCAGCTCCCCATCATTAGCGTCGTTCTGTTCTTTGACGTCGTCTTCGAGGTCGGGTGTGGTTTTTATTGCACCGCCCAATGGACCCGGCACGTGGTGCATAGAAGGAAGATTTTGGCGTCCAGAGTGCATATCACGATCGTCGTGCCCCATATAGACCACTGGGGAGTGATGTTCCTGGGCCTCGGCTTCAAGCCGGGCGTCCTGGTCTCCCAACGCAATCTCATGGCCCTTTAGGTGCTCAATATGAGGTGGCCCCTCTCCTATCCCAATTTCTTCACCTGGAGAATCCGCTAAATCTGGTCCTTCCGGAAACACGTCCCTGGGACGCCTCCCCAACCTGTCTTCAACAGAAGAGGGCGCCCCCCCACTTAGAAGGATTCGTATGCTCTCCCGATCCTCTTTTAGATAGGCATAGTGAAGCGCAGTCAAACCGCTGGTATCGGCGACTGTCAGGTCGATTCTCCACTCGACCAGACGCTCCAGCAAGGATACATAACCGTATAGAACGGATAGATGGGCGAAAGTCTGGCTGGAGTCGTTGCTAGTGGATACAATATCCTCGAAGTTGGGTTTTTCGCGAAGCGATAGAAGTGCATTGAGGAGAGCTGGTTCTACCTGCCAAGCCTGTGAATTATTGGAGTCCTTAGGGGCGTGGTCTCCTTGTCGCATTTTGAGTACGGCCC
>Ga0307515_10013206_pt1 | contig 15453 bp, 12 predicted proteins | sample 17_EM_MG_FD_194513 | JGI IMG/M metagenome (GOLD analysis project Ga0307515, IMG submission 194513) | Populus trichocarpa ectomycorrhiza microbial communities from riparian zone in the Pacific Northwest, United States - 17_EM | ecosystem: Host-associated > Plants > Roots > Unclassified | place... | reverse complement strand
TTCGACTAACTTCAGCGGCGATACGCTCGAAATTATTGCCTTCCGCCTGCATGACCAGGAATTCTGCGTCAAGACCACGACCATCCGCGAAATCCGCGGCTGGGCGCCGTCGACGCCGATCCCGCACGCACCGGCCGATGTCATCGGCGTCATGAACCTGCGCGGCTCGGTGATCCCGATCATCGATCTCGCGTTCAAACTCGGCATGAAGAGCACTGTTGCCAACGAGCGCAGCGCCATCGTCGTCGCCGAGGTTCACAGCATGGTCATCGGCATGCTCGTCGACCGCGTCTCGGATATTCTCACCATCTCCTCCAGCCAGGTCCAGCCGGTGCCTGAGGTGACTGCCTCTTTCGACCGCGCCTATTGCGAAGGCATCATCGCTTCGGAAAACGGCATGATCTGCTTCCTGAACCTCGCCAAGATGTTCAAGGAAAACGAGACGGACGAACTGGCGGCCTGATCCGGCCAATACAATTCGGATATTGAAAAACCGCCCACCCCGGGCGGTTTTTTATTGCGGAATCGCAAGCATGACTTCGGTCCGACTGTTATTTTTTCAGTCTTGACGCCATTTTATTAGCAATGACTTTTATACTGCATATTAACCAAGCCTTATCATCATGGGTTGCGAAGCATCGATATGACACGGCTTCCCGATGGTGAGGAGTGATGGCCGGGTTGGCGGTTATCTTCCGAGCATCGGCATTCCTCGCCCGACCGGCTTCGCTTTCATCAGGCCCAGCGCAATGGTGCGTGCGCTTTGCATCTCAAGGGGGACGGGAATGTTTGGCTTATCATCCGGTTCTAAGTACATTCTTGATGCTATTTCCAAAACACAGGCGATCATCGAATTCGATCTCAAGGGAAATGTCCTCACAGCAAATGAGAATTTCTGCAAAGCGCTGGGGTATGGCCTGAACGAAATCGTCGGCAGGCATCACAGCGTGTTCTGCGAGCCGGCCTATGCGGCGACCTCTGAATATCGCGAATTCTGGACGCGGCTCGGACGCGGTGAATATGATGCCGGCGTCTACAAGCGCCTTGCCAAGGGCAGCAGGGAAATCTGGATTCAAGCCTCCTATAATCCCGTTTTCAAGGGCGGAAAGCCGTTCAAGGTTGCGAAGTTTGCGGCCGATATCACGGCCGCGAAGAAGAAGGCGGTCGAGGATGCCGGCAAGCTGGAGGCAATCTCGCGCTCGCAGGCCGTGATCGAATTCACTCCGACGGGCGAGATCTTCACCGCGAACGAGAATTTCTGCAACGCCATGGGATATTCGCTGGCCGAGATTACCGGCAAGCACCACAGCATGTTTTGTGATCCGGCCTATACCCGCACGGAGGACTACGCCAGTTTTTGGAGGCGGCTCGCGGGCGGCGAATTCATAGCCAACGAATTTGTCCGGTTCGGCAAGGACGGCCGGCAGATCTGGATCCAGGCGGCCTACAACCCGATCGTCGATGCCGAGGGCAAAGTCTACAAGGTCGTGAAGTTCGCAACCGATGTCACCCAGCGGATGAGCGCCATTTCGCAGCTCGGCGGCGCGCTGCGCCATCTCTCTGAAGGCGATCTGACAAGGACAGTGGATATACCCTTCGTCCCTTCGATGGAGCAGTTGCGCCACGATTTCAACACCGCCGTCGAAGGCCTCGCCGAGACGATGAAGACCATCGGCGAGAATACCGGCGCAATCGCTGCCGGCTCACGCGAGATCGGCAGCTCGGCCGACTCCTTCTCCAAGCGGACCGAACAGCAGGCCGCATCGGTCGAGGAGACGGCGGCCGCGCTGGAGGAGATCACCACGACCGTCAACGATTCCAGCCGTCGTGCCGATGAGGCGGGCCGCCTCGTCGCCAAGACCAAGCAGGGCGCCGAGCAATCCGGCATCGTGGTCCGCAATGCGGTCACCGCCATGGACCAGATCGAACAGTCCTCACGCGAGATCACCAACATCATCGGCGTCATCGACGACATCGCCTTCCAGACCAACCTTCTGGCGCTGAATGCCGGCGTCGAGGCTGCACGCGCCGGCGAGGCTGGCAAGGGCTTCGCGGTGGTTGCGCAGGAAGTGCGCGAACTGGCCCAGCGCTCGGCAAAGGCCGCCAAGGAGATCAAGGCACTGATCAATACATCGAGCGAACTCGTCAAGAACGGTGTCGGCCTCGTCGGCCAGACCGGCCAGGCGCTGGAAGAGATCGTCACGCAGGTCGGCGATATCAACGGCAATGTCGAAGCCATCGTCAAAGCTTCGAGGGAACAGGCAACCGGTCTCAAGGAGATCAACCAGGCGGTCAATAGCCTGGACCAGGCAACCCAGCAGAATGCCGCCATGGTCGAGGAGAGTACCGCCGCCAGCCACAAGCTTGCGATGGAAGCCGAAACACTGCGGGTTCTGCTGGCCAGGTTCCGGCTCCCGGGCGAAGCGTCGTCATCCGGCAGGCAGGCAGCGAGACAAACGGGCTCACCGGCGCTGCATCTCGTCTCGCGCGTCGCAAGAGTGCATGGAACAGCGGCGGCCAGTGCCAAAAGCTGGGAAGAGTTCTGACCGCGCCTCCCCTGTTCATCATTCACTGTGCCGCCGCAAGGCGGCACTTTCTACTCACCCGAACAGTGTTTTACGCGCGACGTCCGTACCACATGCATAAGTCTGAGACGAAGCGCGCCGTATAAATCCGGCCCGACGCGCGCGCTTTCGTGCTTATCCGAACAGCGCGAAGGTCGCCCTCAGCGTCACCCAGACGCCCCAGAGCAGCGGGATGCCGACGACGGCCCAGGCAAGCATCGCCTTGGCGTCCAGCCCCCCTGTGCCGATGCCGAAGGAGCCTGTCGGCCCGGCATTGACGGCCGCCGACTTCGCCTGCAGCGCTGTGACCTCGTCATCGGACATGAACCACTTGTCTGCAAGCGGCCTGATCAGCGAGTTGGCGATGAGCCCGAGCGCCAGCATGCCGGCGAGGATATACATGGTTCCGGTATAGAGGGTCGGCCCCGGCGCGACGCCGGCGGCGATCTGTGCTTCGCGGATATAGTTCACCACGACAGGGCCGACGATGCCGGCGGTTGCCCAGGCCGTCAGAAGCCGGCCGTGGATGGCGCCGACGAACTGAGTGCCGAAAATGTCGGCGAGATAGGCCGGGATGGTGGCGAAGCCGCCGCCATACATCGACAGGATGACGCCGAAGGCGAGAACGAACAACGCCTTGTTGCCTATGCCCGCAAAGGTCGGCGCCAATGCATAAAGCACGATGCCGATGATGAAGAAGCAATAATAGGTATTCTTACGGCCGATCTTGTCGGACAGCGAGGCCCAGAAGAACCGTCCGCCGATATTGAAGAGCGACAGCAAACCAGCGAAACCGGCGGCGATCGTCGCGATCGATGCCTTCTGACCGGCGTCGAGCTGGGCGAAGCCGACATCCGGCAGGCCGATCAGCGAGCCGGCGAAAATCTCCTGCAGCATCGGCGAGGCCATGCCGAGAACGCCGATACCGGCGGAAACATTAAGGCAAAGCACGGCCCATATCAGCCAGAACTGCTTGGTCTTGTGAGCATCGCGCAGGTGCACATGTCTGGTGGTGATCATCGTGCTCTTGGCGACAGGCGGTGTCCAACCATCAGGACGCCAGCCGGCCGGCGGAATGCGATAACCGAAGGCGCCGCCCATCATGAAGACGAAATAGATCACCGCCATGACGATGAAGGTCTGCCAGACGCCGACCGAACTATCGGTCTTGAAGGTGTTCATCAGAAGATTGGCAAGCGGCGCGCCAATCATCGCGCCGCCGCCAAAGCCCATGATCGCCATGCCGGTTGCCATGCCGCGCCGGTCGGGAAACCATTTGATCAGCGTCGAGACCGGCGAGATGTAACCAAGGCCGAGACCGATGCCGCCAATGACACCGGCGCCGAGCCACATCATCCAGAGCTGATGGGTGATGACGCCGATAGAGGCAAGGATGATACCACCGCACCAGCAGCAGGCGGAAACGACGCCTGCCTTGCGCGGACCAGCCCGCTCCAGCCAGCCGCCCCAGATGGCAGCGGACGAACCGAGCAGAACGAAGAACAGCGTATAGATCCAGCCGAGGTCGGCGACGCGCCAGTCGCAAGTGGTGGTAAACAGCGCCGAGGCGAGCGTCAGATCGGGGCAAGCCTTCGAGGCCGTGACGCCGAGTGACTTGGAAAGCGGCAGCCAGAACACGCTGAAGCCGTAGGCCATGCCGATGCAGAGATGGATGGCGAGGGCTGCTGGCGGCACCAGCCACCGATTGAACCCAGGCCTTGCGACGATTCTCTCACGATCGAGCAGGCCCTGGCCTGCCAACACCCTGGCTGTGCTTGTTTCCGCTGCAGTCATGAAGGACTCCTCCTTAATTCAGACCTGGCTTGAATGAGACTTGGCTTGATTCCGACCTGTTGTCATAGGTGCATGCGCAGGCAGCTTGCTGCTGCCTCCTTCCCGAATGCGCCGATGCTGATTACCGGACCTGGTTTGTCACCGCTGCCGGCTTGTGGATCAGGGGAACGGCCTGCAGCACAAGGGCATCCAGGCCGTTTTCCTGTTTCTCGAGAATTTCGAACAATTGCCGCCGCATGCGCGGATCCCAGAATTTGTTGATATGGGTGGCGACCCCCTGCGCGGCCTCGCTTTTCGGCTGGCTCTTGAAGAAGGTGGCGATCTGGTTTGCCATGTAGACGAGCTTGGTCTTGGTATCATGCGACATCGGCGATGCTTCCAGGCGAAATGCGATGCGGGTGCGTGAAAATCTCGAAATCCTCGCCGCGCACCAGCGCGACGAGCGTCATGCCGGCCTCCTCGGCCGTGCGGATGGCGAGAGCCGTCGGCGCGGAAATGGCGATGAGCACGGGGCTGCCGAGGATCGCCGCCTTCTGCACCATCTCGACGGAGAGCCGGCTGGTGACGACAACAGCACCTTCTGCACCTCTTCCGCCGGTGCGGATGACGGCGCCGCAGAGCTTGTCGAGCGCATTGTGCCGGCCGACATCTTCGCGCACCGCAATCAGCCCCTTGCCGGGAACATAAAAACCGGCGCCGTGCACGGCGCGCGTCTCGCGATGCAGCGGCTGCGCCTCGTTCAGAAGCGAAACGGCACGGACGATATCCGCATGCGACAGCAGAAGCGGCGATTTGGAAACATCCGGCACCTGCCGCACCGCCTGCTCGATCGATTCGATACCGCAGAGCCCGCAACCGACAGGCCCCGCCATGCTGCGGCGTCGCGCCCGCAGCTTGTCGGCAACATCGTCGACGAGGCTCACCTGTACATCGATGCCCTGCCCGCCTTCGACGATCTCGATACCTGATATTTCCGCCGGCCCGCTGACGATCCCCTCGCTCAGGCTGAAGCCGATGGCGAAATCCTCGAGATCAGCGGGCGTCGCCATCATCACCGCATGCGAACTGCCGCCATAGGAAAAGGCGATCGGCACCTCCTCCGGCACAATGCGCGAACCGGTCTGCACGATGCCGTTACGGCGGGCGGTTTCGGGGGCACGAGCAGTGATGGTGAAATTTACCATTCGGCAAAAGGATGAGAGACACCCTCCTCCGCAACGCAACTTATCGGGAGGCGAACGCCAGCCGCTTGCGCCCACTTCTCCCCGGCGGGGAGAAGTGCCGAGCGAAGTGAGGCGATGAGGGGGGCGAGCGACGGCAGGAGCGAGCGCACCGAGCGCAAGCGAGGGGCATTACAATTTGCCGCAGCGTCGCCCCCCTCATCCGCCCTACAGGCACCACCCGGGGTCGAGCCGCGGGTCTCGCCCCGTCCTTTGGACCCCCGCTGGGGAGAAGAGGGAGTCGCGCAGACAATGCCAGACCACGCCCGCATCATCACTCCGCCGCCTCAAGCTTGCCGGCGATGCGGCGGGATTGGCGTGCCTGCTCGTCATATTCGAGCTGCCATTCGCTTGGCCCATTGGAAGGCGAGACCTGCACCGCGGTCACCTTGTATTCCGGGCAGTTCGTCGCCCAGTCGGAGAAATCGGTGGTGATGACGTTCGCCTGTGTGTCCGGATGATGGAAGGTCGTATAGACGACGCCGGGCGCGACGCGATCGGTGATCAGCGCCCTGAGCGTCGTGTCGCCGGAGCGGCTGCCGAGCTTGACCCAGTCGCCATCGCGAATGCCGCGCTGCTCGGCATCATGCGCATGGATTTCCAGCCGATCCTCCGCATGCCAGACGATATTGTCCGTGCGCCGCGTCTGCGCCCCGACATTGTACTGGCTGAGGATGCGGCCGGTGGTCAGTAGCAGCGGGAAGCGCGGACCGGTACGCTCATCGGTCGCCACATATTCGGTGCGGATGAACTTGCCCTTGCCGCGCACGAAGCCGTCGACATGCATGATCGGCGAGCCGAGCGGGTGCTTCTCGTTGCAGGGCCACTGCACCGAGCCCATCTTTTCAAGATAGTCGTAGGAGACCATCGCAAAGCTCGGGGTCGTCGCCGCGATCTCGTCCATGATCTCGGACGGATGGGTGTAATTCCAGTCGAGCCCCATCGCCTGGGCAAGCTTCTGCGTCACTTCCCAGTCACCATAGCCGTTGCGCGGCGACATCACCTTGCGCACGCGGTTGATGCGCCGCTCCGCATTGGTGAAGGTGCCGTCCTTCTCGAGGAAGGTCGAGCCCGGCAGGAAGACATGGGCGTAATTGGCGGTCTCGTTGAGGAACAGATCCTGGACGACGACGCATTCCATCGCAGCAAGGCCGGCAGCGACATGTTTCGTGTCAGGGTCGGACTGGAGAATATCCTCGCCCTGGATATAGATGCCCTTGAAGGACCCGTCGACTGCCGCATCCAGCATGTTCGGAATGCGCAGGCCTGGCTCGTTGTTGAGCTTTACGCCCCAGAGCTTTTCGAATATATCGCGGGCCGCGTCGTCGGAAATGTGCCGGTAACCCGGCAGCTCGTGCGGGAAGGATCCCATATCGCAGGAGCCCTGCACATTGTTCTGGCCGCGCAGCGGGTTCACGCCGACACCGGGACGGCCGATATTGCCGGTCGCCATCGCGAGGTTGGCGATCGCCATGACGGTGGTGGAACCCTGGCTGTGTTCGGTGACGCCTAGGCCGTAATAAATCGAACCATTGCCGCCCTTGGCAAAGAGCCTTGCCGCACCGCGGAGGTCTTCGGCAGGCACGCCGGTAAATTTCTCCGTCTCTTCGGGACCATGCTGCGGTTCGGCGACGAAAGCTGCCCAGTCCTCGAATTCCGACCAGTCGCAGCGCTCGCGGATGAACGCCTCGTCAAAGAGACCTTCGGTGACGATCACATGCGCCAGCGCCGTCATGACGGCGACATTGGTGCCGGGCTTCAGCGGCAGGTGATAGGAGGCCTCGACATGCGGCGACCGGACGATATCGGTGCGGCGCGGATCGATAACAATGAGCTTGGCGCCCTGGCGCAGCCGCTTTTTCAGCCGCGAGCCGAACACCGGATGCCCGTCCGTCGGATTGGCGCCGATGATGACGACGACATCCGAATGCTCGATGCTATCGAAATTCTGTGTGCCGGCCGACGTGCCGAATGCCTGGCCGAGGCCATAGCCGGTCGGCGAATGGCAGACGCGGGCGCAGGTATCGACGTTGTTGTTTCCGAAGCCGGCGCGGATCAACTTCTGCACCAGGAAAGTTTCCTCATTGGTGCAGCGTGATGAGGTGATGCCACCGATCGCCTCGCGGCCGTATTGATATTGGATGCGGCGGAACTCCAGTGCCACATGCGCGAAGGCCTCTTCCCAACTCACTTCCCGCCAGGGATCACTGACCTTCTCGCGGATCATCGGATTGAGGATGCGGTCCTTGTGGGTGGAATAGCCATAAGCGAAGCGGCCTTTGACGCAGGAATGCCCGCGATTGGCTTGACCGTCTTTCCACGGCACCATACGCACCAGTTCCTCACCTCGCATCTCCGCCTTGAAGGAGCAGCCGACGCCGCAATAGGCGCAGGTGGTGACGGCTGAGTGCTCCGGCTGGCCGATCTGGATCACCGACTTCTCCGTCAGCGTCGCCGTCGGGCAGGCCTGGACGCAGGCGCCACAGGAGACGCATTCGGAATCGATGAAATGCTCGTGCATGCCGGGCGAAACACGGGAGCCGAAACCGCGCCCCTCGATCGTCAGCGCGAAGGTGCCCTGCACTTCCTCGCAGGCGCGCACGCAGCGCGAACAGACGATGCACTTGGAGGGATCATAGGTGAAATAGGGATTGGACTCGTCCTTCGGCATCCATTTCAGATTGATATCGCCGCTGCTGCGCGCCTTGACGTGATTGTCACCCTCATAGCCGTAGCGCACGTCGCGCAGGCCGACGGCGCCAGCCATGTCCTGCAATTCGCAATCGCCATTGGCCGCGCAGGTGAGACAGTCGAGCGGATGGTCGGAAATATAGAGTTCCATGACGCCACGGCGGATATCCTTCAGCCGCCCCGTCTGCGTGTGCACCACCATGTTTGCCGAAACCGGCGTTGTGCAGGAAGCGGGCGTGCCATTGCGGCCCTCGATCTCGACGAGGCAGAGCCGGCAGGAGCCAAAGGCATCGACCATGTCGGTGGCGCAGAGCTTCGGCACCTTGATGCCGGCCTCCATCGAGGCACGCATGATGGAGGTACCCTCCGGCACACTGATCTGGCGTCCGTCAATGGTGAGCGTCACCGTGGCCTCGGATTTCGAGGTGGGGGTGCCGTAGTCGATTTCATGGATGAGAGACATGGATTGCTCCTCCGATAGATTTCTTTGTCGGCTGCCTCGGGGCGTGCCCCTCATCCGCCTGCCGGCACCAACCGGGGTCGAGCCACGGGTCTCGACCCGTCCTTCGGACCCCCGTAAACGGGGCGAAGGAAATATGCCGCGACCTCTCCGTTCCCCACCACGTCTCGCATGGCACGTCCCCTCTCCCCGCAGGCGGGGAGAGGGTTAGGGTGAGGGGCAAAGTTTGAGAAAACCCCGTCATTCCGCGGCCTCCACCAGAGGCGCCGGCGAAAAATCTTCCGGGAAATGCGTCATGGCGCTGAGCACTGGATAGGGCGTGAAGCCACCGAGCGCGCAGAGCGAGCCGAATTTCATCGTGTTGCAGAGATCGGCAAGCAGCACCCGGTTCTTCTCCGGTTCAATGCCATGGGCGATCTTGTCGGCCGTCTCCACGCCGCGCGTCGAGCCGATGCGGCAGGGTGTGCACTTGCCGCAGCTTTCGACGGCGCAGAATTCCATGGCAAACCGCGCCTGCTTCAGCATGTCAGCCGTGTCGTCGAAGACGACGATGCCGGCATGACCGATCAGCCCGTCCCTGGCGGCAAAGGATTCGTAATCGAAAGGCGTGTCGAACAGCGCCCGGGGGAAATAGGCTCCGAGCGGTCCGCCGACCTGTACGGCCTTGACCGGTCGTCCCGTCGCCGTGCCGCCGCCGATCCTGTCGACGATATCGCCGAGCGAAAGACCGAAGGCCGTTTCATAGAGCCCGCCATACCTGACATTGCCGGCGATCTGCAGCGGAATGGTGCCGCGCGAGCGGCCCATGCCGAAATCGCGGTAGAAGGCAGCGCCCTTTTCCATGATCACAGGCACGGAGGCGAGCGAGATCACATTGTTGATGACGGTCGGACAGCCGAAAAGACCCTTATGCGCCGGCAGCGGCGGCTTGGCGCGCACGATGCCGCGCTTGCCTTCGAGGCTGTTCAGCAGCGCCGTCTCTTCGCCGCAGACATAGGCGCCGGCGCCGGTGCGCACCTCGATATCAAAGGCGCGGCCAGAGCCGAGGACCGATGGTCCGAGAATGCCGGCCTGCCGCGCGATGCCGACGGCCTCGGTCATGACAGCGATCGCATGCGGATATTCCGAACGCGTGTAGACGAAGCCCTTGGTCGCCCCGGTCGCGAGCCCTGATATCGCCATACCCTCGATCAGCACGAAGGGATCACCCTCCATGATCATCCGATCGGCGAAGGTGCCGCTGTCGCCTTCATCGGCATTGCAGACGATATATTTGCGTTCGCCGGCGGCATCGAGAACGGTCTTCCACTTGATGCCTGTGGGAAAGCCGGCACCGCCGCGTCCGCGCAGGCCGGAATCCGTGACTTCCTTGACGACATCGGCTGGTGTCATCGAAACGGCGCGGCGAAGGCCGGCAAGGCCGCCATGCGCCTCGTAATCCACAAGCGAAAGCGGATCAGTGATGCCGCAGCGGGCAAAGGTCAGGCGGGTCTGCTCTTTGAGGAACGGGAGGTCTTCAACCTCCCCGAGACAGAGCCGGTGTCCGCCTCCATCAATCATCCCGGCCTCGAACAGCTCAGGCACATCCCTGGCCTTCACCGGCCCGTAGCCGATCCGCTTGCCGCCAAGCTCGACCTCAACAAGCGGCTCCAGCCAGAACATCCCCCGCGAGCCGTTGCGCACGATCTCGGCATCGAGACCGCGGGCAGCAATCTCCTGGGCAATGGCCTTGGCCACCGTCTCGGCCCCGAGCGCCAGTGCTGCGGCGTCGCGTGGAATATAGATCCTGATGCTCATCGGCGCGCCTCCGCGATGAGTTCCGCCGCCATGGCATCGTCGACCCGGCCATAGACCTCACCATCCAGCATCACTGCCGGCGCGCAGGCGCAGAGCCCGAGACAGTAGACCGGCTCCAGCGTCACGCTGCCGTCGAGCACCGTCTGATGAAAATCGATGCCGAGCAGCGCCTTGACGCGTTCGGCCAGCGCATCGCCGCCCATCGACTGGCAGGCCTCGGCGCGACAGAGCTTCAGCACGTGCCGGCCGGCGGGATGGTCGCGGTAATCGTGGTAGAAGGTCACAACGCCGTGCACTTCGGCGCGGGAGAGGTTCAATTCCTGCGCAATGACAGGCAGGGCCTCCTGCGGCACATAGCCGAATTCTTCCTGAACCTCATGCAGTATGGGAAGCAGCGGGCCTTCAAGGGAGCGAAGATCGGCGACGATGGCACGGGTGCGCTCGGCAATATCGCCTTCGGCGATACGGATGGTCATAGGCAGCCCTCCCAGCGGCTTGCTCTTGGCGGAATGGCGGGCCTCCCCGAACCGGGGGCCATTTCTAAGGGCACCATCTCAAGGAAGCGGCCGACGATCAATAAAGCTGTTCTGTCGCTTGATAGGTTTTTTCTATCAAGCTTCTTCATCTTCGGCGAGCAGTCTTGCCTCATGCAACAGAGCGGAGACGAGCGGCGTGAAGGGTTCGCGATAGGGCGCGACGAGACCGACGAGATGATGCGCTTCCGGCTCGACGATCGGGATCATGCGGATCTCTACCGGAAAGCCGAAGGATTTGGCGACGTTGCCTGGCATGATGCTTGCCCAGCGGCCGGTTCTGACATGCGAGAACAGCACGATCATCGAATTGGATTCGAGCGTCGGGTGGGCTGTGGCACCTGCTTCCGCCAAATGCCGGTTGATGATGCGGCGGTTCTGCATATCCGCCGTCAATAGACAAAGCCGAAGACCGCCCACTTCCCGCCAGGTCACATTGTCGCGATCGGATAACGGGCTGCCCGCGGCAGTGATCAGATTATAGCGTTCGGCATAAAGGGGAACGGTCGTGACGCGGCCGAGCGGTTCGTTTTCGAGATAGGTGATGCCGGCGTCGATTTCGAGATTCTCGAGCATGCTCAGCACCTGCAGCGAATTTCGCGAGACGATCGAGAAGGTTACATCGGGATGCCGTTCCTGAAAGGGCGTGGTGATCCGCGCGAGCATGGCGAGCGCCGTCGGAATGGAAGCAAGGCGGATATGGCCGGACAGGCCGCGGCGGGCGGCGCGCATTTCCTCCCGCATGGTGCGCGTGTCGCCGACGATGCGCCGGGCCCATTCGAGCACGCGCTGACCCTCCGGCGTCAGCCCCTGGAACCGTGAGCCGCGCTGCACCAGCATGACGCCCAACTGGTCCTCGAGCTGGCGGATGGCGGCCGAAAGCGTCGGCTGCGAGATCCCGCACTCTTCGGCGGCGCGGCCGAAATGCTTTTCATTGGCAAGGGCGATGAAGAATTCCAGCTTGTCGATCATCCGGCCTCCCGCCGAATTTCGCGGAGCATGATGCCGAAAAGTGTAAGCGGTTTTCGGACGACATCATGCTCTTCTTTGATTTGATCCGGATGATTTTAGGCCGATCCGGCATAAAATCATCCGGAGCAGCTTCATCTTTGCCGTATGGCAGGCCTGCTCCGCAAGAGCGGATGCCTAACTGTTTTCTACAGCCGGAAAGAGATCGAAGAGCGATTCGAGGAAGGTCAGCACGCTGACGTTGCCGATGCTGTAATAGACCAGCCTGCCCTCACGGCGCGTATTGACCAGGCCTTCGAGCCTCAAACGCGCGAGCTGCTGCGATACCATCGCTTGCTGTATGCCGAGAATGTTTTCGATTTGGCCCACTGTCCGTTCCTCATTCGCCAATATGCAGAGGATCAGAAGTCGGGTCTGGTGCGCCAGCGCTTTCAGCAGATCGCTCGCTTCACGGGCTTTTGCAGCGAGTTTATGCGATTCCTGGCCGGTCATCCCCGGCTCCGGTGTAGGCAACGACATTCGGTATCTCGGAAGGGAGGCGATGAGGTAGATCAGCACAATAGCATATTCGCAGAAGCGAATTGGTCAAAAGTGACGAAATGCCAAAAAAGGTCCAAGCAAATCAGCAGATAAGCTGGCCGCCATTGATCTCGACCACCTGGCCGGTGATGTATCCCGAAAGGGAGGGAGCAGCCAGGAACAGATAGGTCGGCGCGCAATCTTCGGCCGTGCCGAGCCGCTGCAGCGGGATGGATTTTCTGGTCTGCTCCAGCTTGTCGCGGGAAGAGTAGCGCTCGTGGAAATCCGTCTCGATCGTTCCCGGCGAGACGCAGTTGACGCGAATACCATCAGGCGCAAGCTCGCGGGCAAGTGCCTTGGAATAGGTTGAAACGAAAGCTTTCGAGGCCGAATAGATCGCGGAGCCGGGGCTGCCGCCTGTTAGCGCCGAGATCGAAACGGTGTTGACGATGGCGGCACCTTCAGCCGCCTTCAACGCCGGCAGCAGCGCGCGTGTCAGCGCCACCACCGACGTCTGATTGAGTCGCACGACAGCCTCATAATCCGCATCGGTGAGTTCGGCAGCGGGAAAACGACCAAGCATGGTGCCGGCATTGTTGACGAGCACATGCACCTTGTCGAAAAAGGAAAGAGCATCTTCCGCAAATTCCACGGCCCCACCTGCTGCGGAGAAATCGGCGTGCAGCAATAGCGCCCGCCTTTCAGATTGAGCCGTCAACAGGAAATCCGGCAGGTCCCGTCCCGGCTTGCGCCCGGTATGGACAAGCACACGCGCGCCGCAGTCCAGGAACTGCCGGGCCACTTCGAGGCCGATGCCGCGCCCGGCGCCGGTCACGACGACATTGCGATTTTCGAACAGTCTGGGATGGAACACGAAGGCCTCCTCCTCGCGAACAGTGCCGCCGGTTTTGTCATTCGCCCTTAACATATGAGTGGGGCGACCGAAAGAAAGGCCGACCAAGTCTTTCTCGGGAGAGAGCAGGCCTCTCCCCGGGGGGAAACTAGTTCTCGGTCTCCAGAAGCCGCGCACCCGGCCCTTCCTTGCCAAGCTGGTCGCAGGGATTGCGCAGCGGGCAGCTTTCGATCGACAGGCAGCCGCAGCCGATGCAGCCCGTCAGGCGGTCGCGCAACAGGCTGAGCCGCCTGATTCGCGCATCGAGATCGTCCTTCCAGAGCGCCGACAGCGTCTGCCAGTCGGCCATCGTCGGCGTGCGCCCCTGCGGCAGGGTCTCGAACGCGGCCTGGATTTCCGCAAGCGGAATGCCCACGCGCTGCGCCACCTTGATGATACCGAGCCGGCGAAGCACATCACGCCCGTATCGTCGCTGGTTGCCGCGGGAGCGGATGCTCGAGATCAGCCCCTTGGCCTCGTAAAAATGCAGCGCCGAAACGGCAAGACCGCTGCGCTGCGCCACTTCGCCGACCGTCAGGAGCCTGCCAAGCGGAGTCGCTGGAATCGTATCCATCGCCTCTTGACCTCAATATTAGTTGAGGTTTTATAACCCTTGCTCCTGCAATCGTAAAGTCCAATCGCGACAAGGAGCGACACATGAAAACACCCACCCGGCTGGCGGTCATCTATGGAAGCACGAGGGAAGGCCGCATCTGTGACCGGGTGGTCAAATGGCTGACCGGGGAGCTCATCCGCTTCCCGCATTTCGATATCGACATCATCGATCCGCTCGATTTTGCGCTGCCGGCCACGCGTGAAATGACGCATCCCGAAACCACCAGGCTTGCCGGACGGCTCGGCATGGCGGATGCCTTCATCATCGTCACCCCGGAATACAATCACAGCTTCACAGCCTCGTTGAAGTTCCTCATCGATTTCTTCTTCGAGCCCTGGCAGGGCAAGCCGGTCGCCTTCGTTTCCTATGGCGGCATATCAGGCGGCCTGCGCGCCGTCGAACAGCTGCGGCTCGTCTTTGCCGAACTCCACGCCGTCACGATCCGCGATTCGGTGAGCTTCACCGCGCCCTGGAATCGCTTCGATCAGGAGGGCCGGCTCGATAGTCCCGAAGATGCCCTGCGCTTGCTCGACCGGATGATGGCGCGGCTGGAATGGTGGACGCAGGCACTCGCCACCGCTCGTGCCAATCGTCCCTATGCTGAAATAGAGCGCCGCGCGTCTTTTTAGACGCGCTAAGGACGCTCTATCACTTTGAATCTGCGCATAATCCTTTCCGAAAATCGATTCCGATTTTCGGGGTTATGCGCTAGCTGCCTGAAGTAAAGCTCCGGTTCCGTTCCCGGCAGGTACGGAACCTCGAGAAACACCCGGGCAGGACCTCAGTCCGGGTGTTTTCCATGAGAACCGGATCTATCCCGACCGCGCGGACGGGTTTGGAATTTTCGGTTGCGGGAAGAAAGTCGCGGTGATAGCGTCCGCGCAAATAACAGGGGAGCTCCGTATCGCCGGGGCTGAGATGCGGGGCGCAAACCTCCGGACCCTTCAAAGCTGATCTGGGTAATGCCAGCGGAGCGAGGTCCAAATGTTCTCAGGCGCACAAGTGTCACTCTATCCGATGTCCGGCAATTTCGTCGGCATCATTCTCGACGCTGTCAAGGCGCTCGATCCCTATCGTGACCGGCTGCGCATCGAGACCGATGACATCTCGACCCTGCTGGTCGGCCCGCCGGACCTCCTCTTCGCCGCCATGCGTGATCTCTTTGTCGCTGCCGCGAAAACCGGCGAGCATTGTGTGCTCTCCGCCGCCGTCTCGCGCGGCTGCCCCGGCGAACCGGATGACGCCATCTGCGGCGTCAATCCCTCTGCCGGGCAAACGGAACCGCTTGCCGACCGCACAGCAGCAGCACTTGCCGCCGTAAAAACCACTGCCGAGACCGGACAACCGACCGCTGCGCAATTCTCGCTCTACGTGATGGGAACCGGCGCGCACATGGAC
>Ga0307515_10013205_pt1 | contig 15453 bp, 25 predicted proteins | sample 17_EM_MG_FD_194513 | JGI IMG/M metagenome (GOLD analysis project Ga0307515, IMG submission 194513) | Populus trichocarpa ectomycorrhiza microbial communities from riparian zone in the Pacific Northwest, United States - 17_EM | ecosystem: Host-associated > Plants > Roots > Unclassified | place... | reverse complement strand
AAATATCGTTGACGCTCTGTTGACGCTCATTTTCAGGATGTAGTTGGGCGCTTGAGTTCTCTTGTTTTGCACATCAAGGCGGCTAATACGTCGAAAACGAACCGTGACGTACCATGGTCAATATTTTACGATTAACAGTCGCATATCTGAATGCGACCATAAATGTGAAACCCGAAATGCAGAACCGGAGATTGGACCCGACGGGTCTAGCCAAACCCGGCGAAACCCGCGGGTTGACGGGTACGGGTCCGGGTTTGGCCCGCCAAGAGTCTGCAGGTCGGGTTTTTGGCCGGTTCTGGAACCGAACCGACCCGTTTTTGCGGTCCAAACCCGGACCGCTGGCGGGTTACCCGGACCCGTTGCTAACACTAGCTATATGCAACGCAACGCGTGGTATTGACGCCGGGCGCGGAGTAATCCGCCACTGGGGTGTCTCTCACGGCTCTGACGGAGCGCGTCCACTCTGACGGATCCATTCAGCCCGGACGGAAATGTTTTTTGCTGATGGTTGTACTCTCATTCTGTTCTTCTTTCTGCTACATGCAACTGTATCATAATACTAATGTTTCGGATGTAGATACATTTTCAACTCACAGCGATGGCATCAAAGGGCAGCAGCAAATGAAAGGGGAAGGCTAGGGCAAAGATGCAGACATCGGTTACAAATCGACGCTTGTCGTAGGACCGGGCCTGTACAAATGGATTCATGTCAGAGCACATCTGTGGACTCATATGAATATTCAATGTTTGCGGCGTTAAGGACGAGAGGGCATGGACCCTCTTTTATGATATAATCTTTCTTGATCCAGTCACGACTCGCCACGATTCACGATTCCAGCTGATGTGGCCGCACCGCAGGAGCAGGAGTTCGTCTTTTCGGGCCTGGTGGGGTGCCTCCCGCTCCTCTATGTGGCAAATGTTTGACAAAACCTGCGACCAAATGAACCATTGGAGGTGGGAAAACCCTCATGCCTTCGGGGATCAAGTTAATCGCTCCGATCCGCAGACAACCAGCTCGGGGAAGGTTGAATGCACTGGAGAGCGTTTTTCTTGGTACGGTAGTGATGATCCCAGGGCAAAGATTGAGCTGCCATGCTGCCGGCAGTACAAACCAGGCGACTTCCTGGCCGTTAGACCACTGAAGTGGGATGAGATAATCAAGAAGGATGATGACGATGAGAACTGGGCGATCCCGGAGCGCCGAGCAGTGGAAGGAGCCGTCCTCACGATGGCAATGACAATGATGATGGCAAGGGTGAGGAGGACACCCAGGGCGGTGAGAAAGGGACTGGGAAAGGGAAGGGATCAAAGGATGGGACAGGGAAAGGGAAGGTGACTGAGGACGGGAGGGGGAAAGGGAAGGGGAAGGGGAAAGGAAACGGTAAATGGAAAGGTATTGTTAAACAAACCCCAGGGGTAGATGATATCTCTCGTGCCGTTGCTTTGAAGTTGCAGAAGGAACGGTGAGAGGCAGACTTGGACACGGAGGGCTAACTAGAGCGGGAATATTTAGAGGCAGAAGCATCGCATGCTGAGTCAATTTCCTCAGATGATGATACTGACTCTACCGAGTCGGATGGGGAATATGACTCACACTGTCATTGTGATGTGGATATGCGCATGAAGGATGATGTGGACGAACCAGACAGCTTTGATTCAGACGGCTATGTGGATATGGAAAGGGACAGTGAAGATGAGGAAGATGAAGAGGAGGAAGATGAGAAGGAGGAAGAGGAGGTGGATGAGGATAAGGAGGAGGAGGATGAGGATGAGGATGAGGATAATCGCAAAGAACCTCGGACGATTGGCCAGCGAGAGATGGTAAATATATCGGCTGACGATGCAGATACCATGGTAGACCATCTGCCAAGCGTGCTCCCTGAGCAAGGCCAGGAGATACGCGAGCTTACACCACGGCCACAACCTCCAGCGCCTGCCGGACGGCCACAAACCCCGGAGCGTCGCCCACCACCACAAACTTCGGAGATTCACACACTCAGGGGGCTGGAGTTCTTGGGGCTTGGGACGCCGCAAAAACCTCACCCAGCGGTGCCAACTCTCCGAGAAGCTGAGGCAGCCAGAAACACGTCGGATGTCAATGTGGATCAGCAGCTACTCGGCGAATAGGCAGGCAGCGACAGTCTCCCCGATGTCCCTCTCCTGGATCTCCCTCTCCTGGATGTCCCTCTCCCAGATGGCCATCTCGCAGATGTCCCTCTCCCCGATGTCCCTCTTGGTGAGGCGCGCCCGGATGGCTCAGTAGGCGAGGAGTGAACCAGTCTTCACGTTGCAGAGGAGACGTGCGTTCAGGTTAGGGTCAGGTTCTTGTCTTGTGAGTTTCCTTTGCTGTAATCAATTCATCTGAGGCACTGATTAAGGCATGAGTGGAGGTGTTTTGTTCGTTTGGGTTAGAGTTGTGGGATTGTTTGTTTCCTTCGTTCGAATCTAGTTAGTACAGGCATTGATTATTACACGGGTCGCAAGGTTTTTGGATTGCTCAGGGTTTATTTTTGATTTATTCATAGTATTATGGGACATCGTGCATGCAGTGTTTTTGCAACTCCTGGTGTGTAAGGAACCTCCTTGTGATGGTGTTGAGGCTCAACAAATCTCTCAAGTATCGTGAGCTTATACCCACACCAGACTGCTCAGGCCCAGCACCAACTTTCGTCCCTTTCTTCAGTGAATACTCCACTCCTCGCATCTCATCGACAATGCCAGAGAAGACCCATTTCCATTGCCCCGAATTTTCATGCCAAAAGAAGTTCACCTCAGACAGCTGGCGACTTAAACATATCGAATTTCACCATTCTGAACACCTTCAAGTTGCATGCCAGACGAATCTGATGGTTCGCAGTGCGCCCCGACGCGTTGAACACGCTCAGCGTCGTGAGTTCAACACTAACGAAGATTCATTCCAAGACTTATACGTGTTTCCCTACCTTGAACCCCTTGAAAACATTGCAGACTCGGACTCTCAACCACCGCCACTGCCTCTGCCACCGACTGAAACATAACCCGGCGCCGGTGCTCCGCGGAGCAATCACATTGCTGAGCAGTGGGCGGGCGACGCTCAGGGTTTCCTTGAGACGAACCTCCAAAACAATCCCTACTACCCTTTCGCGATGCGTGAAGAGTACAAATATATCAACTGTGGGTTCAAGAAGAAGGGCATGAAGACATACTATGACAATGTGCTGAAGGAAGGAAACACCGCTCTGCATTTCCCAAGATTCAAAAACGGGGATGGTGTCCAGAGGCTCGTGGCTAGCATGCCAGATGATCTGGCTCTCGGGGAGTGGGAACTACCCACTCTCGAGGATTTGAAATGGAATGATAATCACCAATGCCCTATCAAATGCTGGAGTCGAGACATCATCAAAAGCATGAAATGGTGGATGCGGCAGCCAGCTTACGCTGAGCATCTTATTTACGCCCCTCAGCCTTGCTTTAACAGCGATACGCCACCAAAACGCCTCTATTCCGAAATGCACACTGCAGACTGGTGGTGGGAGACACAGGGAAGGAGAGATACCCGTGTATGATGACGTGCTAACCGACGTCAAGTCAACGCTCAGAGTGGGGGATACACTGGTTCCCTTGATGTTCATGTCCAACGGAACGCATCTCTCAAATTCTGCTGGTGACAACATAGAGTGGCATAAATATATCACAACTGGCAATGTATCTTCGAAGCTCCGCCAGATGCCCTCAACACACAGCGGCGTAATGGTCGCTCTCCTGCCGATTCCAATCACGACCGGCAATATTCCTCAGAAGCGGTTGGATGAGCAGCGGTAAACAAACCGAGAGGTGCTGAACAAGGTATTCCGGCGGGTACTCCACCGTCTCACCCTTCAACACAATCTCAACACCGAGAGCGGGTATTACAACATTCTCTGTGCAGATGGCAACATGAGGTGTTGCAAACCGGATATAGTTGCATGGATTGCAGATTGCCCAGAGTATAGCGACCTACATCATCTCGAGCGACGTGTCTGAGTTCCGTGCGAGTGTCCAAAGAACGAACTTGGAGATTATGTCCCTCCTGACAAGCAACACCTCTGGGGGGATCACAACCTATATGGAACGCTCAGCGATGCCAACACCAAGGCAGCTGATGCCCAACTCTCGTCGTGCCATGTTCACCGAGAATTCAACGCGTTTCAACATATTCCCTGTATTGTGAGCGACCTCCCGAAGCCCGACCTCCTCCATACAATGCATATCGGCATGCTTCATCACCTCCTGAAGTGGATTTTCCACTTCATGAAGGCGCACGAACGGCTGGACAAGTACAATGCAATACGGTTATCCGTGCCTGCTTACCACGACCTCACACCAAAATCTAGGTCATATGAGGAAGTTTCTCAATGGAATGGGAAGGAGATGAAGGAAATGAGCTGGTACCTGCTTGGAGTTGTAACCCAGTCTCTACGAGGCGGAAGCCCCGCTCAGCGTCCCATATTCAATTGCGCAATTGAGTGCACACGGGCATTGTGAGAATTCTGTATGTATGCTCCATATAAATCTCACAATGATGCAACATTGAGCTACATGGAAGATGCCTTGTGTCGTTTTCACACCTTCAAAGATGTTTTCTTACTTGGGCGAGCCGGCAAACAGGCAAAGGCCAAAGCCAATGCCCTGAGAACGGAGCTCATGAAGAAGAGAAAGGTAGACGAGGAAACAAATGCGGAAACATGGACGCCGTCCAAGAAGCGGCGCGAAATGAAAGCCTGGTGGGATTATATCAGCCACGAGAGAGATGCTACCAAGGAGTTAGATGCCGACTTCAACCTTCCGAAGATCAACTTGATGTCTCACTGGGTCGAACGGATTCGTCGATAAGGAGCGTTGCAACAGTATTCTGTCGAGAGCCATGAACAAGCACATACAACGAATCTCAAGGACGGTTGGAACGCCTCAAATCACAATATCAACTACCTGCCGCAAGCAATCGCCTTTCAGTGTCGCATTCTCTGCTTCGAAATCAGAGAGCTCAATCTCCAAGCCCTCGCACAACATTGAGAGAACAGCGCTGCCACCTGCAAAGTCTTCCCTTCTGGCGCTGATCTGGCTGCCCCCCTGAGCTCCCAGTCATATGCGAAGCTCGAATTCATGAGACCCCAAAACCGCCGTGATGGACAGCATTGTGACGCTATGATCAAAGACTGCAGAGTACGACTCGACAATACGCAAGATGCAACGCACCGCATGCTATTATTCAACGGCAGGTGGGAGTTCCTCAAGCATAAGAGTCGTAACAAGACGTATATATCGGATGAACAACTGCACACAATGGAGTTCTGCATTCACCATTGTATCAAGGTTCAAGTTGAGGGTTTAGAAGATGAACGCATATCTCAGATTTGTTGATGCACAAGAAGCCAGAGCTGGTGTGGAGGGGACGGATGGAACGACAGGGTGCGGGTAAAGTAACTCCCGGGGAGATGTTATGGTGCGCTGAATGGTCGTCTCCCGTGGCCACTGCAACGACTATTCAAAATCAAACTCCTGAACGATGATGGAGCTTTCGTTGAGTACTGGTTAGCCCTGGCAGACATCACAATGCCTGAAAACTTGGGTAACTTGGATCACGTTTCGAAATTTGTACAAGTGAGAAAAGCACCGGCAGCAGTTGCTTTGCAAGTTTTCAGGGTGGGAAACATTGTCTGCTGCGCGCACGCAATTCCAGACATAGCTACTAGTAGTAAGACAGGAGACGGACAGAATGCGCGATGGATTGTCAATAGCCACATAGATCTGGCGCCTTGGAATGATGTGTATAATTAGTAAAGAGAGAATTGCATTTTGCGCTCAGGTAGAAGGAATGCGAGGACAGGTTTTCGCAGCGTCACCCATCGCATTGCAATCCTGATCCAAGTGCGTGCCCAATAAACCCATTCCTATGTATGGTCACAGTTGGCCTCCAACGCAAGAGTGTTCATTGAAAATAGGAGGCCAACAGAGCGAGAAGAAACGGTGAAACTGCGATCGGAGGGCGATATGCAATGCGACGCATGGTATTAATGCCGGGCGCGGAGTAAGCCACCACCGGGATGACTCTGACGGCTCTGACAGACCGTATCCACTCTGACTCAGCCATTCTGCCAGGACGGAATTATTTTTTGCTGATGAGGAGTAGTCAAAACAATGTATATAGACCATAATGGCCACATCGTGTGGTGATTGACAATGATGGAAGGCTAACAAACATTGACACTCCATTGACCTACATTTTTAAGATGGGGCAGCGAGCGTTTCACTTTCACTGTTGCCTATACAGGCAGCCAATACTTCGTTTATAACTGTTTGCAACCAGCCGCACTCCATATTACCCATGATACAGGACAAACAATCATTGATGCTCCATTGACGCTCATTTTGAAGATGAGGCTGGGAGGGTAATGCAATCCGTTGTCCCTATAAAGGCGGCCAATGATTCCTTTATGACAGCCTGCAATCTATCCGCGGTGTGATTACCCTGGACGCATGACCAAAAATTGTTGACGCTCCAGTGATGCTCATTTTCAAGATGGGGCAGGGAGGGTATCTCAATCTGTTTTGCCTATAAAGGCGGCCAATGATTTCTTTATGACCGCCTACAACCTATCGGCTATGTTATTACCCAGAACGCATGACCAATAATCGTTGATGCTCCATTGACGCTCATTGTCATCATGGGGCAGGAAGGGTATTGCAATCTGTTTTGCCTACAAAAGCAGCCAATGATTCCTTTATGACTACCCGCAACCTATCGGCAGTGTGATTACCCAGAATGCATGACGAATCATTGTTGACGCTCCGTTGACGCTCATTATCAACATGGGGCAGGAAGGCTATCACAATCTGTCTTCCCCAAAAAGGCTGCCAATGATTACTTTATGACTGCCTGCAACCTATCGGCAGTGTGATTACCCAGGCCGCATGACCAATAATTGCTGATGCTCCGTTGATGCTCATTCTTGAGATGACATCGGGAGCATTTTGCTATAATTGTTGGCAATAAAGGCAGCCAATACTTCGGTTATGTATAACCACAACCAAATCAATTGTTAATAACAGGACTTACATGACCTAGAATTGATGACGCTCCATTGACGCTCCATTGACGCTCCGTTGATGCTCCGTTGACACTCCATTGACTCTCATTTTGTCATGGGTGTATTTACACTATGCAATCATATGATGTGGCGTAGTCCAACATTCACATTGTTTTGGCAGCCTTTCTAGTGTTTTCATTCACTTTCTTCTTGATCACTACATTGTTCTTTAATAATACATATAAATATATAATAATAATCTCCAAAATCCCATGCCTTTCAATCAATGCTCATCATCACTTGTAGGTTTGCTCAATAGACTGCTCTGGTCTTCAAAATGGATATCAGCTACATTACCACACACCAGATAGTGTACTAACCAGTGGATGTTCCTTCATCAGTCAGCATACCTGGATCAAAATTTGTATCGTGCTGGCTATCCCGGGCAGATGCATCAAGAGTAAACAATTCAGCACAGAGAAGAAATGTATGTAACTATGCATAACCGGCGGGCAAATTGATGATTTGGGAACATAGAGCTCCAGAACTGTTACCAGTTGGGGCGGGTGGCGTTTCCGGCAGAGGTGGCCTTGGCGGTCTGCATCAATAGGGTGGAGGTGCAGCTGTTCCATTTCATCTCCAGCGAGTCTGTGGATGCTTTGTAGTGCCATTTTGGCAAGGAAGCCATCCAGCGGTGTGGTTTTGACAAAGCATAGTCGCATGTCATTCTATCGCAGCCATCACCTTTTAATGCCCAGGAAACTCAACACCTCGCTTCTTCTCTTCTCGGACCTCGGCGCAAGGTTTCTCGATCAGGAATTGCATTTCCTCCATTGCAGCGCGTGAAAAACCTTCTTTGGTCATTTTCGCCATATTCAAGGTGAGGCGCATGTCGGACTGTTCCAGCTGTACCCGACCTCCTTGCCTTGCCATAGTAGCAGACATGTTGAAAACTTAGAAGAAATTAGTCGCTGCTTGTATCAATGAGATTTGGTGAATACCTCAACCATATACACTTCGGTAGCTTCCTCTAAGGGGAATAAAACCTGTTTCGTCCAATCACAGGGAAGTTTACCAGGAAATTTGTCCGCAATAATCCCAGAGCTGACAACATCATGATGATCAATTTCGTGGAGTGTGCGGACAAATGTCTGGGTCAACCATGGAGGTTTTCCGTTACGGGTAGCAATAAATTGGTCGTGTAGTGCTCTATGTACACCCGCTTTGCGTTTTATGGTTAAATGATGGCTGTTTACCACAATATGCATTTACCTGCATTCAACAGCATGCTGCTTTCTATTCTTGCTGCTTCCAGTCTTACAGACGATTTTGAATGTGCATTCTGGGTCACAATTCTGGCCGCTGCATCGGCAGCATTGTGGTGGACTAACTGGTGTCTGCATTCTTGCTGTGTGCCAATGAGTGACATATTTGATATAGTGCCCACCAATCAGCTTGATTTCGATCCGCTCTCCCCTGGCTGGACTGGTTCTGTATCCATGATTTGCTGGTGTGGAATACTAGAGGAAGATGATATTGAAAAGAAGTGAGAAGTCCTGAGGACTATATAGTTAGCTTCATGTCAGAATGGAATAAGTAGCAGCGAAGATGCTCCTTATACTCAAGATGAATCCTGTAGCGTATGGCTACAAGTTGCAGGGGTTTCCCACCGCCCCACAATGTGCAATAAGTGGGTCAGATATAGTTTGTTTGTTCACAGGGATAAATTGCGGTGTATGACAGCTGAAATCGCATGATTGTTAGACATAAATAGGTCATTGTATGAGGGACTGGGCATCTACTGATGTTTGTCTCAATCAATCCCCGGGATATTACATGAAACTGATGCTAGCCATCAAGTCATGTTCTTCAGTTAGCTTAACTATTTCCGTTTTATTGACAGTCAAAAGAGAGATTTAGCTTTGTTCAGGATGAGTAAATGTACCAACCTTGACATAAAAGACGCAGCTTGCCTCCATATTGTCCATATCTTGCAGCATCCAACATCTCGCCCAACAACAAAGTGAACGCAAACTACAATGGTCAATGCTCTGAAAAAGAACATTTGGCCACTTCCGGCAGGCAAATATGGCAAATCAACAAAGCGGTCCACCCAATGATATCATCATGTGAATCAAGGCAAGAGCGGCTTGGAAGCAGAGAGAGTCAGAGGCATTGGGGCATTGCACAGCGTGCGATCCAAAATGAAGCTTGTGGCTGAGAAATGACGAGACACTAACTTCTCAAGCTATGAAGAGAAACAAAAATGGATCAAGGATTATGTTGGGTAACAGACCGATGGGGCAAGAAAGCGAGTTGCAGACACGGAGGCAGCGGTTCAGGAAGAGCAGCATGATACAACGAAAGCTGAAAATGCCGGATTGACAAACAGAGAGCCCGAAAACACTTTTCAGGAGATGATGGTTGCAATCAGAGACAGTCTGAGTGATCTTGCAAGTTCCGACAATGGGGAGGATGGGGATGATGAGGATGATGAAGAGACAGAGCTGGGCCAGCTAAGCGAAGATGACGAACCTGGCTGGGTGATGGACACAATCTCCAGCATGGTGCAGCAGCGCATGGAGATGTTTTCGCAGAAACAGATGAAGCTTGATGAATTGACACACCCAGGATGGGAGGACGCAGTCAATTACTTCCATGAAGGAGATGATAAGTACAGCACATCTGAATTGAGGGTTCCAGCAGTCATTCAAACGCAAACAGACGATGATATAGTGGCTCCTGTACCGTGAACATTTGGAGAGCTGATGGAGTGTCTTGACATTGTCCCCAGAATATCGCAACGACTGCCAGGGACTTCTCGACTAGGAAGTAGTCACATGAGGCTAGGCTGTGGGAAGCCGTAGTCGAACGTGAGTATACTCAGTCTTCAGCCCGCCACAGAGCCCGATTCAACACTCCATCAGCAACATGTAAAATGGTTTGGAAGTCATAACCGAACAACTCAGCAACTCTGAACAGCCACCCTGATCCTTCCAGATGCTCCCAGATGCTCCCAGATAGGCTGAATGCAAAGCGATGTGCTCTCAGGTGCTCCAAGACTACTACACCAGTGCTCCTGAATACTCCGGAAGCTGTGGAACAGAATCCAAGAATACCCTGAACAGTGTATAGTTGTCTTCAAAATGCTTCCAAATGAACCTATTAGGATGGGCAAATTTCGGAGCTATTGGGAGTATCGGCCGCGTCTCCGAGAGTATTCAGGTGCACCTCGAACCTGGAGCCATACTCTCTGGGAGTGATTATTATAATGTTCTTATCAAATTGTACAATTCAATTAACTATCTTCTGCACACCTCGATTCAGGCATTGTAACTTTAATACACAGTCCAGTAGGTATCTAAATCCACATGATTATTTACAAGCCATACACTATCGATTCTATCTGATGCAGCATTATTCTCTCGCACCAAATGTGCAGGTCCAACGATCGCTCCGACAGGTACAATATGCATCTTATCAGTCTGTTTGACAACCCGGATGAACCCGTCAACACAATTAGCCCAACCATGCGGATCTTTGTACTTTGTTGGAATCACCACCGCGTATTCTTGAGGTTGAGGACGTAATATTCATTGTTCGGTCTTCTTGCACCTCTTAGAGAAGGTGAATATCCATTTTCCGGCGGGCAGGCACTCCTGAAATTGGAGGATCTGATCCGGTGGAGTCCAGCTGAAGTATAATACAGAGAGGGAAGGAACTCGGCCTTGGAAGGTGTTATCGAGGTCACTGTCTGTATATTGGACCCAGATGTTATGAGATTCACGCATGATCCCTTGGTTGGCATCGGTATATTCTACCTTGCATTTAAGTCCCAGACGCTCAACAGATGTAGGGCAGTGAAATGGTTGACGGTAGTTCAACAGCCCATTCTGAAGTTTAATAAATACACTGTCTATGAGTACATTCTGATCATATCTGGGCACCTGTCCACTAACTTCATGTCCCCTGTCGTGTTTAATTTGTGTATGGAATAGCTGTCCAAAGTTGGGAATTCCGAAATCTACTGATGCATCTCGGAGTGAGGTTAATTTGATACTTCTGCACATGCTGCGGACACGAGGTTCTCTCAAATGATGTACCTGTTGTGATACGGGGTAGAAAAATGGCTCTTTTTGACAATTGTAGAGGCGTAAAAGATAGGCTCGGCGCGTATTTCACCATGCATCGGCAGCTGATAGTTGGTTGGAAACTTTCGCAGAGTCAATATCGTACCAGCCTCGAAGGGCGAGATATGACAGTGTCTCCTCCATATAGTCAAGAACGGTACACTGCTCATTGTGCTTGAGCATCTGTTAAATGTAATTGAATTTGTTCGTAGATCGATATGCCTCTTTCACATCGCCGATATGTAGCCATTCAGAAATATTGGTGGTGAAATTGTCACCGGAACCCATTCGCCGAATTGACTCGGAGAAATGGCTCACAAGATGCATCTTTGTATATCCGAAATGGATTACACCCTGTTTGATGGTCCTCCGGAGCTCCCGAAGGCCGATTGCCTGCCACCAAGCTTCAAACTTGACCAAGCGGATGGAGAAATCCTTTGTGAACTGCATCTGGTCATTCGAAGTGATACCATAAATCTCTCTCTTGTGCTGATTCACAATGCGGTTTGTATCAGCGATACCCCATTTGGTGGCTTCAATCTCAGCATCAGATTGACAGACCTGAAATTGCACACGCTTGTCGGCGGTCATGTTTACCGCCCCGTAAGCCTCTTCTTCTGCAGTAGTCTTCATTTGAGCAAGTTTTGTGGCGAATATGTTTCTGGGACCGGTTGCCTTAGTCCCGAAGTCCTGCAATCATTGTCGCTCACGATGGTGGAATAATCTATCGAAAAGCTTGGGTTTAGCAGGTGTCACCTGATGGGTTTCGGGCTGCAATTGCTCGATTGCCCTCTGCCGATCAGCATCTGATCATATGGTTGCCACCTGTCGGGCTCTATTCAGGCGCACCTGAAATTGCCTTCGTTTCGATGTAGTAACCTTTTCAGCCCCGTACAGCTGAACCTCCATTGCAGCACGGATTTTATGAATCTTTTGTACTCGTAAATGATGGGATTCTCTTACCATTTGCTCATCCACCTTGGCCTACGCAGACTTCCACATTTTCTTATCTCGAAACGCACCCTTCTTCTGGAATAATCGCTTCAGTGCATCGTGTAGTGCTGCGATGGATAGATCAGAGTGATTTCGTTGGCTGACAAGTAGAGAGAATTCACATACTGCCCGCACTGCTCCCATCACCATTTCATCAGAGGCTGTTTCCGCCGCAGTTTTCCCGACATCCTGGGAGCAGTCAAGAATTGGAGCGCAATTTACTGCCAGTGTTCTGATCATGCCCCGGATTTCTTGTCCCTGCCAGGAGCCGCTTTTCATCGAATCGAATGGTTTAGAGAAGCGCTGGAGGCCTGGATATTGTGGTACTGATGTGAATCGATTGTCAAATTGATCCTTGACATTTCTAGCTTTCAGGTATTTGAGCAGCCAGTGCAATATGTCTTTAACTAAACCCTGGAGCAGCTGATGCAATTCATCAGGCTGCCAAAGGCGATAGACATTGCAGAGAGGGTATTGCCAGAACTGGTTGCGGATTGGATGAACTCCAAGAGTGTGCAGAACATCGATATTAGTTTCGTCTAGAAGCTCCATGTAAACATGCTGATCTGGTGGGTTATCAAGTGGTCGAAAAGCTGGATGCCCCATCGGCGCATCTTTAGGAATTTCACACATCGGGCATGAGCCAGATGAGACTTGAGCAAGCATGACTGGTTCCGGATAATCCCCGACCCAGGCAGCCAAAAGAGGATAACATTGTCTCTGGAATCCATCAGCACAATCCCAGTTCAAGCCAGGGCCAGTGATGTCAAGATTCCGGAGTGGGGACAGCACTGATCCAACCGTGGAATGCTATGCCTCGTCAGTATTTTTGGCACCTTTCGGAGGACAGGGGATCAGCCCAACAAGAATGCAGGCACGCTTTTGAGGTGTACGGCGGATATCTTTTCGAATATTATTGATCGTGAGATACAGTGGCCAGGCATGCTGGTCGCCAGAAAGATTGGTCAAGTGGGTCTTGTCGGATGCACAAATGACTGGCATAATCGTCACTCCATCAGGAAGCTGATCTTGCGTATCCCACCACCAATCACCTGTGTTCATCTCGCTGTATATTCTGCGACATTCCAAGTCTGCAAGGCGCACCGGTTCAAAATCGAGGTGCACCTGAATTGGGAGATGTTCCAAAAGGAACTGTATACATTTGAAATATCCCTGTAGTATATTGTACGGAAGATGAGCGAATGATCTTCAATCCAACTATCATTGCTGAGCCCGAAATCGAGTCTAGAGAGGAGCTTTCTTAGAGCATCTGCTGATTGAAATGATTCGATGTTGAAGTTGTCCAGTCCACGCCTCAGATGTTGATATATCCACGATTTCATTTGCTGGCTAAATGATTGAGCCTGTTGACAGTCGAGTGTTGACTGAAAAGGATGCCATGGATTCCATTGTTCTGAGTACTTGTGATGCATGTTGTACAATCCAGTTGCTTTGCCATATGCTGTCCCCCCTGCGTTCTCCACTCCTACTACCTGCCTATGAGCCCTCGTCTTTGTTGGATTCGGGGTACAAGTCAGATCAGGCTTCTGGGGGTCTATCGTGTCTTCATCGGGAGTATCTTTAGGTGGTGGTGCACCAGGTACATTGTCTATGGGTAGATGAATTAGTTGACTAGCCTCATCGATGGCCATTGAGGTGCACCGACTGAAGTTGAACCATGATGGCTAGCGTCAATCCTAGCCTCCAGGTGGTAAAATCTCATCAGGTAGTAGCCCTTCATTTATCGATATTGGGTGATATTGTTGATAGTGAGCCTTGAGTCGGTTCTCGTGGAATAATGTCCTTTTGCATACACAGGACTTGACATGTTTCTGGTGAGTGTTAACCATAGTTGAGAAATGGTCACTGAACACCTATTCGGATGAATCTCGATGATGCTTCAGGGGGGCATATAGAGCCTCAGAGATATTGGTTTGAAAGAGAGCTAACTCAGGTTAGCATAACTCATTCACAGCCGCATCGCACCCCGCCAAATGCGGGGGGGAAGTTTCTTTTGTCATCACTGCAATCACCACAATGGGGCCTTCATCAGCAAAAGACATTTCCGTCCGGGCGGAATGGCTCCGTCAGAGTGGACGTGCTCCGTCGGAGCCATCAGAGACACCCCGGTGGCAGACTACTCCGCGCCCAGCGCCAATAGGACGCGTCGCGCTGCATATCGCCCTCCGATCGCGGTTTCGTCATTTCATATCGCTCTGTCGGTATCATATTGTACATGATCACCATGGGGTTGTGGCCAACTGTGACCATGCGTCGGAATGGGTTCATTGTGTACGTCAGCAGAATGTATATCGGTCCGGAAGCCACACGCAGGTTTCCATAAGCACAATGCATTTCATCTATCATATTCATCTTGGTTACAGTCACATGATTCGCTACCTCATAATATGGCATGCATTATTTAGGTATCGCTATATATATACATCGACGGCTGTGAGCCCACCATCGGCATTCCGCCACACCTCTTGCGACATCCAAATGGAATTCGTGAGAAAGAACGGTTCTAGCTCAAGGAGCCTAGGAAGAAAGTGAGAAGATAAGATACTACCCGGCCGTGAGAATCCACGCAATTGCGTGCATCCAGATGAGATGAAAATGAGATGATGACTATCTACCCCGGGGTCTCCCGAATATGTACTCCCCGTCGCTCAGTCCACCTCCGTTACCCCTGTATCTCCGTACACCCGCCGTCGCTCATTAACTATGTACTTGGAGGCCATGATCGAGCGAGTTGAGAGATGCACTTGGAGGCCGAGATCGAGTGAACTCAGAGATGCACTTGGAGTCCAGGATCGAGTGAACTCAGAGATACACTCCGAGGCCGTGATCGAGCGAGTTTGGAGATGCACTTGGAGGCCGTGATAGAGCGAGGTTGGAGATGCACTTGCAGGCTATGATCGAGCGAGATTGGAGGGGTACTTGGAGGCCATGATCAAGCGAGATTGGAGGAGTACTTGGAGGCGGTCAATCTCGAGGCGGTAGTTCGGGAGGGAGGCGAGACGGGAGCTGAGACTCTATTCATTCGTTAACTCGTAATTGTGGGAATGTAGAGAATTGAGTACAACAACTTCCGCCGAGAGATGGGAAACTGGCTGGGAGCGGGAGACTGCCGATCTTGGGATGATGCTGTACTTGATGTATGCTGCACTCGGTGTTAAGTCATGATCATGGCATGGAGAGATAGAGAGGGATGACTTAACTTCGTGTTCTTAGGTGATGGTAGAGTTGAGCACAAGAAAGAGAGAGATCAGAGGAGGGGGAAA
>Ga0307515_10013204_pt1 | contig 15453 bp, 15 predicted proteins | sample 17_EM_MG_FD_194513 | JGI IMG/M metagenome (GOLD analysis project Ga0307515, IMG submission 194513) | Populus trichocarpa ectomycorrhiza microbial communities from riparian zone in the Pacific Northwest, United States - 17_EM | ecosystem: Host-associated > Plants > Roots > Unclassified | place... | reverse complement strand
ATCATGAGTTGACACTGAGTACAGCATACACCGAGTACAGCATCCACCCAAGATTGTTTGTCTTCCCTTCATTCTCATGATTACGAGTTGACCCCTGAATGTCGCGTCAGCTTCCGGCGTGCCTCCCTACACGATCGACCGCCATCAGCCAGCTCTCTATGAGAGCTAAAAAGTAAAGTCACCTTGTCACATTCCCACGGTTGCGAGTTAACTAACTGATGAATAGAGTGTCAGCACCGGGCGCGCCGTCCATCGACCGCCTCCAAGTACTCGTCCAATCTCACTCGATCACGGCCTCCAAGTGTATATCCAAACTCGCTTGATTACGGCCTCCAATTTCGCACGATCACGGCCTCCAAGTGCATCTCCAAACTCGCTCAATCACAGCCTCCAAGTGTATATCCAAACTCGCTCGATTACGGCCTCCAAGTTTGCACGATCACGGCCTCTAAGTGCATCTCTGAGTTCACTCGATCGAGGCCTCCAAGTGCATCTCTGAGTTCACTCGATCTCGGCCTCCAAGTGCAATTCTCAACTCACTCAATCACAGCGTCTAAGTACATCGTTAATGAGCGACGGCGGGTGCACGGAGATACAGGGGTAACGGAGGCGAACGTTCACTTGATCGTCATCTTCAGGCGCACCTCGAATTGCTGACAATCACCGCGTGCTGCCAGTCCAGATAAACCGTGTGTAGATAGGTAGCTATATAGATACATAGATACATAGATGAGAATACAAACAGAATGCATAAGTTTTGAAAATCATTGAACGATAAGTAGTAGCTATGATTTCCAGGTGCACCAGCAGCATTTCCAAAGAAGCGGTGGCCGGAGAAAAAACGGCTTCAGCATAACTGCAGCCACTGCGAAGAGTGCAACACACGTGTCGTTCTGATGGTGCGTATACGTCACCAAAAAGTAATGGAGGTACGTGTGCAATGCGACCCGTCGCCTGGGCGACGGGTAGCGTGGAATTCTCCGTCAGAGGGTACGAGGTTCCGTCAGAGCCGTCAGAGCCGTCCGGAACACCTGGGTGTTTCTGACGGAAACTAGGGATGTTGCTGATGTCCATCATTTATTTGCATCACCGCCATCACCTCACCATTACGATGTACTCATTCCCCATACGAAGCCATATCACTACCATAGTCCTTATTGCTGAATGTCATCGAGTGCAAAATTGCATGAATAAATCATGAATAATCCACGGGTAGACTTAATCGAATCGCCTGATCCAGTACATCATGGCGGTTCAAAGGTACTGCAGTCCGTCCATTATTGGAACACGATTTGCTGTTCTATACCACCTCCAGGGCTGCCCCCTTTCGAACTTTTGCAAATTGACTCTGATTGACTTGCTGGCAAGCTCAATCAACTTGTCTTGACAAGTACTTCATGATGGTGCAAGGACACTATCATACATCGATTAGTAGGGTTGGATACTCTGCTCTATTGCTTCTTCAGTGTCCAAGGCAGACCCCGTTCGAACTTTTCCAGATTAATACTGATTTACATGATTGTAGGCTCAATCGATCCTTCTGGTTGAGTACATCGACATGGGGCCCGGATGCTAGGATGCATTGATTATTAGTTCTCGATTTACTACTCTTCTGCTTCTCCAGACTCCAGGGCAAACCCCTTTTGAACTTTTCCAGATGGGCTCTAATTCAGTCACTGGTATCATCAGTCGATTTGGCTCGTTGAGTACAATGAACCGGTTCAAAGACGGTGGGGTACATACATCATTGACTTTCGATTTGCTGTTCTTCCCCCTCCTTCCCTTTTTTCTCCTCTCCCACCTCCTCACCATCCAGCTCCTCCAAGTCTGATCCATTTCAAACTATTGCAGATAAGCTCTGCTTGACTTGCTGGTTTGCTCAATCGATTTGTCTTGTGGAGTACATTAAGACCTTCGAAGGACGCTGGGGTACATCTATTATTGACTCTGAATTGGCTTCTGTTCCCCTCCTCCTCCTCCTCCTCCACTTGCTGCAGAGCTGACCCCCTTCCATATTTTGCTGATCAACTCAGATTGGGTCTCTGGTAGGCTCAATCCATTTGACTCAGCATGTACATCATTGCAGTCCAAGGATGCTGGGGTACATCAATTATTGGCTCACAATTCGGTGCTCAATTCATCCCCCTCTGCAATCCTGTCGAGGTGTGACCTGTTTCCAATGTTGGTGGATCAACTTTGGACGACTTACGCGTAGGCTTAATCAATACGTCTTGTCGAGTACATTAAGATGAGGGAAGGATGCTGTGGTACGTCGATTATTGGCTCTTGATGCGCTGCACTACCTCTCCATCTCCACATCCTACTTCTGCCGGGCAGACCCACCTCAATCATATGCAGATCAACTCCGATTGACTCACTGGTATGCGCCAATGATTCGGCTCTTCCAGTACATGCAGATAGTGCTACAATGCTAGGGTATGTCCACTATTCACTCTCAATTTGCTACTCTACTCCTCCTTCTCCTCCTCCTGCTCCACACTGATATGGGAAAATCTGCTTGTCACCACCACCACCACTCAGCTTGGCAGAGGACTGAGCGACGTCAGGCGTACAGTGATACAGGGATGATGGTGATGAACTGGGTGATGGGGCCCTACGAAGCTACAGAGGTAACTCATCCTATCATTGTACTCGAATTATTCACTCTATCTTTCCGAACCTTTCCTCTCACATGCTCTTTCCAAGATTTCCTCAATCAACCAAATTGTGTGGATCCTGACAGCCGGGTGGTATCATACCTATCCAACCTGTTCCTATGCTCCCTGGGTCCGAGCTGATCTATTTTACGAATTCTTGGTAAATGCCCCTAGGGGTGAGGTGGAGTGTTGATGATGGGCTTTGTGCCTTCTAGCTCCGCCATTTCAATATATTGCCCTCCAGTGCTGCCCCCCTTAGATTGTAGTCTAGTAGGTGTTTGTGTGAGACCCTAAATGTTGGGGCCAGAGATAGATTTTACTATAATGAGAACGTGTATACAAGTTATCTGGGGTTCGGAAGTTGCAATTGTGAATTTGTGACCTGGAAGAAGTAAAACTGCACTTTGAAATGATTCATTTCCACCTTCCATGGTGAAGTTTCTGAGGTTCATGAAATGATTGCAACTAGTCCTGGAACATTCAGAATTATTGGAGGCACGCCATATGTCAGGGAAATCTCAATTTCAATTGTTGGGGTATGTGGCTACAATAAGCTGATTAAGTTTAAGGAAGAAAAGAATGTTCTTGCTGATGTAGTATCGGTTGGTCACTGATTAAATCTATGACTCAATGTAAATATCCCTAAAGGTGAGGCATTGGTGGTGATAAGCACAGCTAACAATGACCGGCTAATCTTCCAACTACGGAAGCAAACTGAATGCGAGATGTTTAAATTCAAGTTGGATCGGTGATATTGTCTGACATAATATCATGCAATAAGTGACCTGATTTTAATCGGGAGCGTAATGCCTTGAACCGACATTGCATAAACATGATGACCGACCGCGATATCTGGCATCTATCACCAGACTCATGTAGAAATGGCATGATGTGACCAACATAAGTTATCATGAGCGATAGAAACATAACTTTATGGGTGTAAAAGCCTTCGAAAATGAATTTACTGATATCGCATTCATCCCGCAATCACTTAATCAAGCTCAGGAAGCAATCTGCAGTTCACATTCACAACACCAAAGACAATTTTAAAATATCAATAACATGTCTGTCCACAACACATTCACAGTTAGTTCCCTCCTTCATGATCAACCTTTGTATATCTGGTCACAGGTTGACACTATCTCAATATGCAATCTAGATGAGCATCGAATACTTTCGCAATCACATTTTTTAATTGGAAGAGCAGCATTTGATCCACATCTTGGACGTGGTATATCTGTTGCCACATTCCATCGGTATTCGTAAACTGGTACATTGGTATGAACTTATATTTGCAGAATGTCAATCAATTCAGATTCCACCCGCAATGCTCCCAGACACTCCGGCTGACCTCAAGAGTACCTTCGAAGTACTTCTTGATGCTCCCAGACCCCCCTGGAGCTAAGCAAAGTGCTCTCAGACCCTGCAAGAGCATTCTCACATGCTTCTGAAAGCACCTGCAGTTGTGGAGGTGCATTCAGGATGCTACGAGATTTCACTTCAGGAATAGTCAAACTTTGGAGCTACTGAGACCTCTGGTTATATATGTGGGAGACTTCGAGAAAAGCTGAGACTGCTGCGCAGCTCTGCGAGAGACTGAGTGCCGTATGCTCACAGCAGTGGTTACTACATAACTACACGGCATCACGTGTTATCATATTCATCTTTGTTACACTCACAAGATATGCTACATCATGATATGGCATGTATTGATTATCTCGCTCTATCTGTATACATATGGTCAATCTGGCCATAGATGGTACTTGAGCATAATTGGAGCAGTACCTGGACACGCCCATCGAGAGAACTTAGAGATGCACCACTTGCAGACAGTTGTGTTGAAACGATGGAGGTAGAAGGCAGAGGGCCCACAATCAACCCTCCCCCGCACCTCTTGCAACATTCAACGGAATGTCATCACAAAACGTATTGGAATCGGGTGAGAAGACATGATACTCCGCAGCATTGTGGCGCAACGCAATTATGCAGATCCATGACATTTCAGACAGAGCAAGTGAGACCAAATGTTGGGACTGATAGAGTGTGTATTTTCATTGTATGATAAGATGAGATTGAGATGGGATGATGTCTATCTACTCTGGAGTCTACCGAACATATACTCCCGATCACTCTATCCACCTCAGTAATCCCACTAACTCCATTCACCCTCCAACTGTCCTTGACAATGGACTTGGAGGCTGTGATCGAGTGTGTTTGGAGATGGACTTGGAGGCTGGGCTCCAGCAAGATTGGTGATGCACTTGGAGACAGAGAAATTGATGTGAACTCAGAGATGTACTTGGAGGCTGTGATTCAGTGTTACGGGGGTAACAACACCTGAGTACTATACTTCTTTTGTGCTGTATCTTCCTTAGTGCGTACAGCCGTAGATCCTATTCCTTATAATTCGTTGGAGGAGGATTCCTCACAACTGGTATTCTCTAAACCAGCTTCCTCAACAGTAGGAGGCTGATACTTTATCCTTTGGTTTTCCTTAGCCTTGGGATAACTTGCCATTCCCTTATCTAGCTTAATGGGTCGAATACAATCCTTAACCCTATGACTTCCTTTCCTAGCTGAGGGCCAGGCGCAGCGCAAGCACTCTCCGGACTCTTTCCATCTCTGGATTTCGCTATCGCTTATTCCTTCGGTTTTTGAATAATCGTGACTGGCGTTCTTGACTTTGTTTTGCAGGGATATCTTTGATATCTTTGTAGGATTAATTCGCCCTGTCTGGGTTTTCCCTTTGGACTTCAAAGCAGCGATATCGCGTAGTCTTGGAGAATCTTTCAAGAATTCCTCACACTTTTTAAGGACTCGATCCTGTCTTTCGTTTCCTGGAGTATCTCTAGGCGTTGGTGAAATAGTTTCCTTCCTTTCTGTGGCTTTCCCAGGAATGATAATTATTTCCTGTCTCGGTTGGATATTGTCGATGTAATTAACCAATCCCTGTTCCAGTCCAATAATAGATACAAGCCACCAGACACACTGTGCTACAAAAACTTGCTGTGTTCTTCTAGCATGTGCGATAATCTGTTCTAGGGCGTATACTATTATGTCGTTATCGTTATTGTAGGTGATAGTCATTCGCAAGATTGATTCTCCGTAAAGGTGCAGAGCTGCCGCTACAGAAAGCTAATAGATTCTAGGTATATAGATAATAGGTATAGGTATTATAAAAATGCAATAATAAATAAGGATATTTCTCCGCTGGTAGGTATCGTTTTCTCCGCTGGTATTCGAGCTTGTCTTTTTCGTTGCTGGAAGAATGAGATCTCTTTATAGCTTGTGTCTTCTTACCTTCGGCCCAAGTCTTCGACACCAAGCTATGATTAAATCCCTCAATGATAGCCATTTATCAGACCATAACTTCAACTTCGACATTTTGCAAAGATAGGTGGTTATTGGTACTTGGAATGTGCCCCACCACGTCTCGGCGTTTGATATCATCTCTGACAGCTCATAGTCTTATATCGTTCATGTTATCGATGCTATGCCAACGTAGAACTTTATGGGCGTCAATCTAATGGCCCAGGCCTAAGATCGATCATTGCAGAACCTACATCTCAACTCGATGCCGGATGTCTGCTTTTGGATTTTACCAACGCCATATTCCGTCAGTCATTTGTGCGTAGGTGTTCCTTAACCCGGGCGTGCCACACATCCAATTAAGGAAATTGCAGAACCCTTTAAATCACGACTGCCGTGTAATGTGTACAACCGCATAGTATCCGAAGGATGAATCTGGTTGGAAATACCAAGCACGATGGGATGTACCTGGCTGTTGTTGCATTGTCAAATCAGCTGCCGCAGCATTTCGCTTTCAATGACTCCTCTAGTCTGAAATCTCAGACTATCCAATCGGAGACGTGATTAGTAAACCCACGCGACAGGGTTTACCACGTGGTACAAGTACCACTACACTGCTAGGAGAGGACCCCTAACATTCAGCAAGTATGGAGATGCACTAGGAGACCGAGAGATTGAGTGACATCCAAGATCCACTTCGAGGCTGTGATGGTTCGAGTTTGGAGATGCTCCTCGAGGCCCCGTTGAGTTGAACTCAGTAATTCACTTGGAAGCTGTAATTGGGCGTGTTGGGAGATACACTTGGAAGCCATGATTAATCAGGATTGGAGGAGTACTTAGAGGCAGTTGATCTGCAGGCGATTGATCTGAAGGAGGTCAATCTGGAGGCAGTCAATCTGGAGGCAGTGAATCTGAAGACAGTAGATTGGAAGGCATATGCGATGGAAGCTGAGACTCTCTTCATCGGGTCACTGGCAATGGTGAGAATTGAGTACAACAAGGTCGCCTGAGAGCTGAGAGACATGCTGGGAGCGGGAGAACATCGCTCATGTGATGATGCAGTACCTGGTGTGTGCAGTACTCGGTGTATGCTGTGCTTGGTGTCAACTCTGGATCAAAGCATCGAGAGATAGAGGAGGATGACTAAACATCGTGTTCCTAGGTGACGGTAGCATTCCGGATGTGAAGGAGAGACATGAGACAAGATGGGGCAAATCATGATTAGAAACTGGGACTTAGAGAATGTCGTGTGCAAGTCAAATTACCATCCCCAATACAGCAGGTACGATTCGTGATCCGGCAGGTAATTACACCGATGTCACGTCTTCCCACCCCAATCAGACATGTTCAACCCCTGATTACTCATATCCACTCATATCCTCCACCTCTTGCTCATCTTGATCCCCATCTCACTCTTTCTACTCCTCAACTCTATCATCACCGCTGAACACAAAGTTATATTATCCCTCTGTATCTCTCCATGCCATGATCATGAGTTGACACTGAGTACAGTGTGCACCGAGTACATTATACACCGAGCACAGTATACACTGAGTACAGCATATACCAAGTACAGCATACACCATGTTCAGCACACACCAAGTACTGCATCCACCCAAGTTTGATTGGCTTCCTTTCATTCTCATGATTAGGAGTTGACCCCTGAATGTAGTGTTACCATCTGGTTTTCCTGCCTACATGATTGACCGCCATCAGCGAGCTTGCCATGAGAGCTTAAAGGTAAACTCACCTTATCACATTACCACATTGGCGAGTCAACAAACTGATAAATAGAGTCTCAGCACACTGTGGGCAGTCCATTGACCCGCTCCAAGAACTCGTCCAATCTGGCTCGATTACGGCATTGAAGTTCTCATGATCATGCCCTCCACAGTGAATCTCCAAACTTGCACAATCACAGCCTGAAAGTATATCTCTAACCCAGCTCCATTATAGCCTCCAAGTTCGCACAATCATGGCCTCCAAGTGCATCTCCCAATCTGCTTGATTACGGCCAGCAAGTTAACAAAATCATGGCCTCCCAGAGCGTCTCCAAACTTGCGCGATCACGGCTTCCAAGGGTAACTTTAAAGTCGCTCGAGTACGGCCTCCAAGCTGGCACCATTCTGGCCTCCAAGTGCATCTCCCAACTCGCTCGATTATGGCCTCCAAGTTAGCACAATCACGGCCTGCTATTGCATCCCCAAACTTGCCAGATTATAACCTCAAAGCGCATCACTAAGTTCACATCTTCAACGCCTGCAAGTGTATTTCCAATTACGCTCGATTACCGCCTCCATGTGCATCTCCAATTTCGCTCACTCATGGCCTTGGAATGTATCTCTAACTTCACTTGATTCTCATTTTGACCAGCTCCTCAAATTGCTCTCAAGCACCATGAGTTACAACCCTAGTTTCAATCAGAAACAGACTGGTATTCCGGACGGCTCTGCCGGCTCTGGGGGAACTTACTACCCTCTGAAGGAGAATTACATGTTTCCCATCGCCCAGGTAACAGCTCGTGTTGAATACTTACTTTCCTTACTGTGCGCCCCGCATACGGTAACTTATACAAAACATCAGAAAGACACGTGTGTTCCCCTCTTCGCAGGGGCTGCAGTCATACAGTAGCCGTCGACACAATGCCTGGCAATGTTTATCCCTTTCTTCTGCCGATAGCCACATGCCACACTGTCATTTTTGTTTAAGTTCGAGATGTTGTCAATTATTGCAAAAGTCTTTGCTTTGGATTCATCGCTTGCCATTGCATTTGCTTTGCCAGTAACTCAGTTTACATATCTGAAATGTACTGTCCAATCTTCACACTCTCTATTACTACGCCCTCAGTCCTCCACATTCTGGGTGGATCCATCATCGGGTGGCAATGCTTCGTGTTCCTCATCTGCATCTGGATCGTTGCCATCTTCGCACTCATAACCATCGACATCACTGCTTCCGAGGTCAGTCCTCAGGATTCTGCGTTGATCCATCAGCGGCTTGCGATGCTTCTTACTCCTCATGAGCATCTGCATCTGCATCATCGCCATTCTCGCCCTCATACCTATCGACATTAATGGTTCCCAGGTCAAACATCACAAGTTCGGTCGCGAGCCGTCGTCACAGGCTGGAGTGCGGGATGGCATCATGCTCGTTGCTCTTGGCACGTTCATCTTCATGTTCCCCGCGTCCCCCAGGCATCCCGAAATGCAGTTCGTCATCCGGGCAATTGACGTTGATCGGGATGTTTGGGTCAGTGCTTCTGATCTCAGGCTCCTCCAGCACCACCTCGGGCGTCAAATTGTCGAGACAAATAGGATGCTCACCACGTGCTGCTTCCACGCTGATGACCACGGCAGCTGTTTGGCTCTACGACTGTTGGATCTGACGTGTGGCTGTATCAAGAGAGTTTTTTACACCCTGTGTTGGTAGCTGTCCGGTAGTGTGTTCCAGATATTCATCAAGAATGTTTACGTGTCTGCAACACCAGGCGACGTTAACAACTTGCGACCCATTGCGGTGCAGCATCATGCATTGTTACCCCCATCATTCTTATAATTGAAGTAGTTCGAGCAATCAGGCCTGTCCTGTTTCAGCGTTGACTTGGAAGCTTTGCGATCAACACCTTTGGTCATTGGCCAATTCAGGAGAGCATGGCGCAACGCAGTGTAGTTAAACATGATCAGTGGCAAGGGTATATGACTATCCTTGTTGTGAATCATGGAATGATAAAATCCATCAGCATACCAACTGCGGTTATTCGCCCAATGATAAAATTTGATGTAGATAAACCCCGTGATTGCTTCCGCCAGGAAGAAAAGTCGACGCTGGCCGTTCGTTATCAGCTTTCGACTCTCTCTGCATTGCATTTGGGCAGCGTACACCACCTTCCACATGCTCTGCTACAGGGAAAAGATTCTTATTGTCTACCACAAGGGAATCAATGAATTGCAAATGCTATGCTGCTGATTCAAATCGGTGGAGATTAAAAAGCTCTGCTATGTTGTCACATACTAATTGAATAATTGGGATTTAACCTTATCGACATGTGCTCAAACCTGGTACCGGGTTGAGCTTGAAATATCCAACATGGGCCTTTGCTTCAGCATACCTCTTTCAAGATCTGCTCTGTGCGCGCCTCAAAGGCTATGGACCAAATGTTCTTTTGCTGCATAGTGGTGATCTTGTACGCCTGTATTATCTGCTAGTGTGGGGCTTTGGCTAAAGCTTTCGCAATGCGTCGCATTGCATAAGTTACTGTCTCCACATGGGTTGCACTTATATACAGCCGTCTGTTCCACATGTAGAGATCCAGGAGCCTGCACATTGCAAACACAAGACGTGTCATGTCGGAGTGACCAAAAAGATGGATACCGTGACAGCTGGAGACGATTGATCGAGGTGTAGACACCGCGTGCGGTTGCAATTGCCACTGCCTCTGGCTCCAATTCTAGTCAGTTGTTTGGGTTCGGAGTGGATATGTAATGATTGTGCGGGCTTCTGGATCAGGATGGCGGTAGGCAGGTTTTCAACACCTCTGACAGGAGAGGGAGTGATAGCAATGCGGGATGCGGTGCGGGATACAACCCGACGTGTTGAGGTTCCTCCGGGAGGTGGTACACAAGCCCTGCTTGTATCTGGTTTGGCGGTTAGAGTATTTACTGACCTTCGCTGTGTAGTGGATGGTGTCGAAGACACATGTTCATTGATATCTGGAACATGAGAATTGTTGAGCGAAGATCAGGGGGTGGCGCTCTGATTTTGGATTGTAGAGGCTACGGAACTCCCTCATGGAGAGGAATCCCTCTCGCCCGCCAATACTGAAAAACCTCTCTTAGCATGCAGAAGTTGAGAATTCCCGAAAGTCCCACACATCTGTTGATTGTGACAATTCTCAAGACGTCGAACAGTTCGTACAACTGGAGTCATGTCATGGTGAGGGCTTTGGGAAGGCATAGTCAAATATAAATGTTCCACATTAAGAAAGTAGGAATATTTACCTGCGTATGCATATGCAATGGCAGGCGAGGTAGACTCCTGTTTGGGTGAACAAGGAGTGTTTCGACAAAAAGCCCGGCGTAGTGTTGACCCCGCTAGTCTCTAAACCCTGACAATACTCGGTCATGAGATCCCTTGAGAAGCATTCAACTATGGAGTTTACAGCCAGCAGATTAACCTCAGATTAAACTCAGCATTGATATTCACTGTTACAGCAAAATCTGAAGGTCTATTCACACCAGTTGAAGGGTCTTTTTGCCTTCCTGGCGCAATTCTCACAGTATTGCACACGTTCTTGGCACAATACTTTGAACCACCGATTGTGTATATCATCAGCTCTGCAGTGGAAATTCCCCTTTGGCAGAGCTAACAGCATCGGAAAGCGAACAACGATGCATTCTCTATCTTAATACCTAAGTTGCGTGTGCTTTTTCTACTGCTTGGCATTTGTAGCCCTGTTAGGTGGGTGCAGAGTTGGGACAACCTGGGAACTACTCAGTTTGATCCCAGATCGCACGAGGTCTGGGTGGTAAAAATGATGTGCAATGCCAATGCAATGGGCACCATTGTAAACGGCGCTCTCCGGGAGTACTGAATCTCTTCTCGAGGAATCTCGTTGGTCTGGTGCCTGGTGGTCCTGCAAGACGAAGGCTGAGCCCTTTGTATTTGTTAACTAACAAAACTCACAAACTGAACCAAGGAAGCACTGGAACTCGAGTATAGCTATCCATTCTTTTTGCCAACACGTCGTTTCTCTTTTCCTCCCGTAACATATATACCGACCGCATCCTGATTCCGACATCATGTCACTTGCACCAAACATCTCCTCCCATTCTAAAACCCACGTGATAACCTACACAACGTTGTACTATCCCTCTGGGCTTTCTTGCGCTACATGCAAATGTATCATAATGCTAACATATTTGATGTAGATTCAATTACAACTCACAGTGATGGCACCAAAGGGCACCAGCAAAGGAAAGCGAAAGGCTGGGGCAAAGATGCCGACATCGACTATAAATCGATGCCTGTCATTGGATCTTGACTATAGGTAGCAAATCATCTTGGAACACAGCCATCGACTCATACGTATATACAATGTTTGCGGCGTCAAGGATGACAGGGCATGGGACCTCTTTTATGATATAATCTTTCTTGATCCAGTCACGACTCGCCACTTTTCACAATTCCAGCTGATGTTGCTGCAGCACAGGAGCAGGAGTTCGCCTTTCAGGAGTGGTGGGCAGCCATCCACTCATATATGGGGCAAATGTTGGACAAAACCCGTGACCAATTGAACAATTGGAGCTGGGACAACCCCCCGGCCTTCGGGGATCAAGTCGATAGCTCCAATCCACAGACAACCCACTCGGGGCAGGATACACGCACCTGTGAGTGTTGCTTTACGTACGGTAGTGATGATCTTAGGGTAAAGATTGTGCCGCTAAGCTGCTGGCAGTACAAACCAATGGACTTCCTGGATGTAAGATCACTGAATTCGGATGAGATAATTGATGAGAATGATGATGATGGGAACTCGGTTCATCCCGGAGCGCCAAGCGGTGGAACGAGCTATCTCGGCGATGGCATTGACAATACCGATGGCGACGGAGAGGAGGACACATAGGGCGGTGACAAAGGGACCAGGAATGAGAATCAAACGAAGGATGGGAAGGGGAAATGGAAGGCGACTGAGGATGGGAAGCGGACAGAGAAGGGGATATGGAAGGGAAACGGTAAAGGCAAAGGTATTGTCAAACAAACCCCAGGTGGTGATGATATTTCTCCGGCCATTCCTTGTCAGCTGCAGATGGAAATGTCAGAGACAGACTTGGACACAAAGGGTTAACTAGAGTGGGTATATTGAGAGCCGGAAGCATCGCCCGCCATGTCAATTTCCTCAGACGATGTCACCAACTCTACCAAGTTGGACGGCGAATATGACTCAGAAGGTAATGCTGATGTGGATCTTGGCATGGTGGATGATGTGGACGCACCGGACGGCATTGATTTATACAGCGATGTGGATATGGAAAGGGACAGTGAAGATGAGGAAGATGAAGATGAAGAAGAGCACTAGGAGGAGAAGATGGTGGAAGAGGATGAGGAGGAGAATGAGGATGAGGATGAGAATGAGGATGAGAATGAGGATAAGGATAATGGCAAACACCCTTGGATGATTGGCCGGAGAGAAAGGGTCAATACATTGGCTAACGATGCTGATACCCTGGTAGAGGATCAGCCAACCGTGCGACCTGAGTAAGGCCAGGAGAATCCCGAGCAACCCTTACCACCAGAACCTCCAGCGCCTGCTCCCGCGCCACAAACTCAGGAGCCTCACTCACAACTATGAACTTCGCAGACACATACTCTCAGTGGGCTGCACTTTTTGGGGCTTGTGATGCCACAAAAACCATGCCCAGCGGCACCAACTCTGGGTGAAGCTGAGGCAGCCGGAAACACCTCGGATGTCAATGTGGAGCAGCACCTAGTTGGTGACCCGGCAGGTGGCGACAGTCTCCCCGAAGACCCTGTCCCGGATGACCATCTCCCAAATCACCCTCTACCTGTTCTCCCTCTCCCTGATGTCCTTCTTCCCGATGTTCCTCTCCCCGATGTCTCTCTCCGTGAGGCTCCCCCGGATTGCTTTGCTGGCCTGGAGTGAACCATTCCTCCCGTTGCAGATGAGGCGTGTGTTTGGGTTTTGGTCGGGTTCTTGTCTTGTGAGTTTCTATTGCTCCAATCTTTTTATCGGAGGCACTGATTTAAGCATGTGTGGAGGTGGTTTGTTCGTTTCGGTTAAGGTTGTGGATATGTTAGTTTCCTTTGTTCTAATCTATTTAGCTCAGGCATGGATTATAACATGCATCATGAGGTTATTGGATTGCTTAGGATTTATTTTTTATTTATTCATAGTATTATGGGACATTGTGCATGTAGTGTTTTTGCAACTCCTGGCGTGTAAGAAACCTCCTTGTGATGGTGTTGGGGCTCAATAAATCACTCAAGTGTCATGAGCTTATACCCGCACCAGACTGCTCAAGCCAGCCTTCGGAGTAACTGAGATCTCTGATATCAGGTACAGGAGTACCATGGGAGTGATTGTGATATGATTGGGAACACCTCGGAGCGCCGGAGAGAACTTAGGGTGCACCTGGGAGCACCTTGGAGCACCTGGGAGTGCCGGCCACAAGTTTGGGAACACCGACGACAAGTTTGGGAGCGGCGAGGACAAATCTCGGAGCGCCGACGAGAAGTCTAGGAGCGCTGGTGACATGTCTAGGAGCGCCGGTGACACGTTTAGGAGCGCCGGTGACACGTCTAGGAGCGCCGGTGACCAGTTTGGGAGCACCTCGAAACACTGTAGAGCAGTCTGGGAAAAACATCTTCTTTCGGAATGCTGCAGCTGCGCCTGGGAATCATAGCTACTGCTTGTCGTTCAACGATTGTTAAATCTCATGTATTCTGATTGTATTCTCCTCTATGTATCTATGTATCAATGTATCTATGAATCTATATTGCTACCCATCTACGCATGGTATATCTGGACTGGCAGCAGGGGGTGCTTGCGAGCAATTTGAGGCGCGCCTGAAAATAACGATCGAGTGAACTCAGACAATCGCTCTCGAGCCGTGATTGAGTGAGGTTGGATGAGTACTTGGAGGTGGTCGATGGACAGCGCGCCAGGTGGTGAGACTCATTTCATCGGTTAGTGAACTGGCAACCGTGGAAATGTGACAATGTGACTATACCTTTGGGTTGTCGTGGAGAGCTGGCTGATGGCGGTCGATGGTGTAGGGAGGCACGCCGGAAGCTAAAGCTGCATTCAGGGGTCAACACGTGATCATGATATTGAAGGGAAGACAAACGATCTTGGGTGGATGCTGTACTTGGTGTATGCTGTGCTTGGTGTATACTGTACTCGGTGGATGCTGTACTCGGTGTATACTGTACTCAGTGTCAACTCATGATCATGACATAGAGAGATAGAGAGGGATGACTTAACTGAGTATTCCGTGATGATAGTAGAGTTGTGGACGAGAAAGAGAAAGATGGGATGAAGATGAGAATGCTGTGGTGGATACGATCGGATATGAGAAATCAGCGGTACGACTTGCCTGATTGGGTAGGGAAGACCTTGTATTGGTGTAATTGCATGCCAGATCGGGACTGGTACCTGCCGTATCGCGGATGGTAAATTCACTCGCGCATGACATTCTCTTAAGTCACAGTGCCTCATGTAGTGTTAGCAACAGGTCCGGGTAACCCGCCAGCGGTCCGGGTTTGGACCGGATAAACGGTTCGGTTCGGTTCCAGAACCGTCCAAAAACCCGACCCGCAGCGTCTTGGCGGGCCAAACCCGGACCCGTACCTGTCAACCCGCGGGTTTTGCCGGATTTGGCTAGACCCGTCGGTTCCAATCTCCGGTTCTGTGTTTCGGGTTTTTCTATTTATGGTCGCATTTAGATACCCTACTGTTAATCGCAAAATA
>Ga0307515_10013203_pt1 | contig 15453 bp, 13 predicted proteins | sample 17_EM_MG_FD_194513 | JGI IMG/M metagenome (GOLD analysis project Ga0307515, IMG submission 194513) | Populus trichocarpa ectomycorrhiza microbial communities from riparian zone in the Pacific Northwest, United States - 17_EM | ecosystem: Host-associated > Plants > Roots > Unclassified | place... | reverse complement strand
GCTGGGGCCCGAACAGCCCGGGCGGCGGCGCGGCGGCAGCGTTGCGGTGATCGCGGTCGTTCTCGCGGTGCTGACCGTCGCGGCGGCCGGCGGCTATGCGTTCAATCTGCGGCGCACCGCCGAGCAACGCACCGCGCTGGTGGGCCGGCTCCGAGGCATGGCACCGGAAATTCGCACGCTGCTGCGCAGCGCGCACCTGCTGCCACTTCACGACATCCGGCCGGCACGCGACGAGGTGCGATCCCGGATGCGCGAGGTCGAGCGCCAACTGCAGACTCGCGCCGGCCAGGACGAGATCGGGCTGGGCGACTTCGTGCTTGGCGAGGCCCACCGCGCGCTGGGCGATCACGATCGTGCCCTCGGCCTGCTCGAGGCGGCCTGGGCGGCCGGCGAGCATGGCGCGGACATCGACGCTGCGCTCGGCTACGAGCTTGGCGCCGCCTACGAGCGTTTACTCGAAGAGTTCGAGGACACCGTGCCATCGACGCAGCGTAAGGCCCGCATCGAGATGATCGAGAGCCGCTATCGCGATCCGGCGATGGCGCACCTGCGCGCTGCGCTCGTCACCCGCGTTGGCTCGCCGGCATACCTCGACGCGCTGATCGCATTTCACGACCACCGCTTTGCGGATGCCAGCCGCAGTGCGCACGCGGCGTTCGCCGAATCACCCACACTGTTCGAGGCGGGAGCGCTCGAGGCCAGGGCGCGCAATGCGGTCGGGAGGGAGCTGCTGGCGTCGGGCCAGCCGGACGAGTCGAAGGCGGCGTTCGCGGACGCGCGGCGGATCTTCCAGAGCGTGCTGGAGGTCGCACGCAGCGACGAGGAGATGTGGCTGGGATACAGCGAGATGGTGTTCGCCCAGGCGGTCATGCTGATCCACGATGGCGCACTGCGCGCGGAGTTGCGGCACGAGGTGGTCTCGGCGCTGCGCAACGTGCAGCGGATCGATCCAGACAACTGGATGGCATTCCTCCGCGAGGCGCAGATGCACCTGGCACAGGGCAACATCGAGGTCCTGTGCTACCGCGATCCCAGCCGCCATGTCGATGAGGCGATGGCGCTGGCGGAACAGGCGCGTGCCCACGGCGCCGTCGCTGACGAGGTCGACAAGCAGGTGTGCATGGCGCACTGGCAACGCGCGGGTTACCAGGGCGTGCGAGGTATCGATCCACACCCGAGCTTCAAGCAGGCGATCGCGGTCTGCGGCCGCGCCGCGGCTGCCCGGCCCAACCCCGAGCGCCACGATTCGCTGGGTACGGCGCATTGCTGGCTTGCCAGCTACGAGGGCGCGCACGGTGCGAATCCGATGTGGCAGTTCGAGCTCTGCGAGCAGCGGTTTCGCGCAGTGCTCGCCCTTCGCGATGATGCAGCTGCGCACTACAGCCTGGGACGACTGTGGACCATGGTCGCGGATTATCGAGCGAGCCACGGCATGGATCCACAGCGCGCCGTCGACGATGCGGTCGCCGAGTACCAGGTAACGCTGCGAATGACCGTGATGCGCACGGCGGCGTGGGCAGAGACCGCCCACGCGCTCGTCGCGCGCGCCCGGTTCCAGCGCCAGATGCACGACGACGCGCGGCCCACGCTGCGCAGCGCGCGCACGGCCGTGGAGCGAGCGCTAGCGATCGACGCAGGCGACGTCGTGGCGATTCGATATCGCCTCATGCTCGACGAGATCGATGCGGAGGTGATGGTCGAGCACAACACCGACCCCGGCGCGACGATCGAGCGGATGCGCGGCAGCTTGCAGATGCTGTCGAACCGGGCACCCGATGACAGCCTCGTGCACGTCCTCGGATGCCGCGCGGAACTGCTGGCAACGCGCTGGGCGCTCGCACACGACCAGCGGGCCGAACGGCCGCTCACCCGTGCGGCATCCGAGGCTGCGCGTGCCCGGGAGGCCGACGCGATGAACGCCGTTGCATGGACCGCGAGCGCCGAGGTGGAGTACATGCGCATCGAGAGTGCGCGCGCTCGCGGGGTGGTGCCGAGCGCCGCAGCGTCGAGCGCCGCGCGGGAGTTCATTGAGCGGGCGCTCGCGATCGATCCGCTGTCCGTCCGGGCGTTGAGGGTGCGCAATGAGCTCGCGCGTCAGGCGCGCGCTGAGCGCTGACCTGATCCGCCGGCCCAGCGTGCGATGACTGTCGTGTGCCGAAAGGCAGTCGGCTTGGAAGCGAGCGCGGGCGCGCACCTACCACCTCGAGTGATGAGGAGGTGACCACGGCGACGGCGGTCTGGCCCTCCACGTCATGCCTGGGTACGACGCGCTGGACCCGCCACGGTGGTGTCCGGATGCCAGATCGTGCGCCGTGCGGGCCGCGGCGTGGTCCGGGGTCCGTGGTGACGAGGAGGTGACCACGGCGACGACGGTTTGGCGGCGAGTATGCTGGGGTCCTGTGGCGAGATCAGCACGGGGCTCGCCGAGCCTCGAGAGCGCGGCTCGGGAGGCAACCGCAACTTACCCCGTACGGGTCTTCCCCGCGGAGCCTCGAGAGCGCGGCTCGGGAGGTAACCGCAACTTACCCCGCACGGGTCTTGCCCTCTCTTGTATCGGGCGCAACAAAGAAGCGAGGTGCTGTTCGTCGATGAGCAACGCAGGTTGCGGCGCCGGTGTTCGGCGGCGATAGTCGCGGCCCGCAAGGAGGTTCTCCATGAAGCGATGCGCTCCGTTCAGTCTGGTCTCGCTCCTCGTCGTATCGTGCGCCGGAAGCAGCAGCGCGATCCGCCCCGCAGGGCCCGATTCCCCCATCGAGCGCGCCTTGGCCGCGCTCGGCGGCGCCGACAAGCTCGCGGCCGCGACGGCGATCTCGATCAAGGGCTCGGTCAAGCACTGGGAGCCCGAGCAGTCGGTGAAGCCCGGTGGCGAGATGCGACTCGCGGGTGAGTCGACGTTTGTCCAGCATCGCGCGTTCGCGGACGGCATCACGCGCACCGAATGGCTGCGCAAGATGGCGTATCCGGCGCCGCGCGAGTACAAGTTCACCGAGCTCGTGACCCCCGTCGCCGGTCTCGTCGAGGGCGTCGATTCGACCGCGGTGCCGAAGTCGGCGACACCGACCGATCCGCCACGGCACGCGATGTCCGGGGTTCGTCTCGCCGCCGCGCTCCGCGAGCTCGAGCGGACGTCACCGCGGATCGTGTTCGACATGAAGTCCGATCCGAGCAAGGTCAGCGCGGGTAGCGAGCTCGTGATCAACGGGCACGGCGTGCCGGCGCTGCGCTACCAGACCGGCGGCGCGACGCTGATGGTGGCGTTCGACCCGGCGACCGGGCTGCCGAGCCGGATCCGCAGCATGGACGCCGACACGATCTACGGCGACAGCACCTACGATCTGGTGCTGTCTGACTGGCGCGATGTCGGCGGGATCAAGGTCGCGCATACACAGAGCTACGAGCTCAACGGCCGCGAGGTGATTCATATCCAGCTCGATGAGGTCCAGCTCAATCCCACGATCGCCCCAGCCGCGCTCGAGATCCCGGCCGACCTCGTCGCGGGCGCCCCCGCGCCGGCGATCGGCGATGTGCCCTACCAGTGGGTGATTCGCCGCCAGTTCATCGGGACCTATCTCGATAGCGACGCGATCAGCTACGATCCCAAGGCCACCGAGAGCCTCCACCTGGTCGACGTTGCGACCGGTGTGTCGCAGGTGAGCGGCGGCAGCCACAACTCGCTCGTCGTCGAGATGGCCGACCATGTCGTGGTGTTCGACGCGCCGATCGGCGAGGTGCAATCGCGCTTCACGCTCGGCGCGATCCACAGCCGCTACCCCGCCAAACCGATCAAGTACCTCGTGCTGTCTCACCACCACATGGACCACATCGGCGGCGCGCGGAGCTTCGTCGCCGAGGGCGCCATCGTGATCGTGCCGGCCGGCTCGGGGGCACACATCGAGAAGATGTTCGCCGCGCCGCACAAGCTCGACGGCGACGCGCTCGAGCGCAGCCCGCACAAGGCGGAGGTCATCGAGGTCGAGGACAAGAAGGTCCTGACCGACGGCAAGCGGACGATCGAGATCCTCCGGTTCGACAACCCGCACGTCGATGGCATGCTGCTGAGCTACGTCGCCGACGCGCGGCTCGGCTTTGTCGTCGACGTGTGGAGCCCGGGCCGCGACAAGCTCGGCGACGAGCTCACGCCCGCCCAGGCCGCGGTGGTCGCCGCGGTCAAACGCCTGTCGTCGGCGCCCGAGCGCTTCGCCGGCGGCCACGGCAGCTTCGCCGACTATGCACCGCTTGCCGCGCTTGCCGGGGCGCCGGCGCGCTGATCGCCGTGGCGTTCGCGCCGGTCCCAATGGGCCGGACGTCGCGATCGACGCAGCGGTCGTCGCGTGCCGGGGGCCTCGCGTCTGCGAGCGGGAAGATCGCCGCAACCGGACGTGTGCGAGCCACCATGCGTAGCTCAGCACGGGCTTCGTCAATGCCCTGGGCGATCTGTCGCTGTTGAAGGAAAGGACACGACGTTCGTGGTCGTCTCGGGTGTGCCGCTCGCCAAGTTCGAGGCGTACAAGGCGAAGAACGGATGGGGCCAGACCGTACCGGGGCCAGACCGTACCGAGGTTACTTTCGGGTTGCGTTCGTGTCCGAATATCGGACGCTATGGCCGCGTATCGGACACTGGCTACGCCAATCGCCGCGCTGGCCGAGGCCACCGTAGCGGTGTCCAGCGCATCGCCCCAGGCATGAGTGGATGGCCGCGGCGGTCCCGGCCGCTCACGCCTCGCGTATCGGTACCGACGCGAACCGTTGCAGCGTTGCACGCAAGCAGCACCTCGGATTGCAGCGAACGATTCGCCAGCTCGACGTTGCACAGGACATGAGCAAGGTCCCGAACTTGCCGCTAAGCGATCGGCATCGGCTAGCAGCGCTCGAGACTGATGAACGTCGTCGTCGGATGCTTGACCGTCGAGGTGACATCGCCACCCACGACTTGGTCCAGGGCAGAAATTGCGCCGCGGCCCGCTGGCCGACAACTTGCTGATGCGCCCGGCATGCTTCCTCGCCAGGTGCTTCCACGTCAGTTCTACCTGGTCACCCGCCGCTGCACGCAGCGCCAGTTCCTGCTGCATCCGGATGCGGCGACCAACAACGCGTTCCTCTACTGCCTGATCCACGCGGCGTTGCGCTGCGAAGTCGGGGTGGTGCTGCCGTGCGCGATGAGCAACCACTACCACGTGGTGATCTACGACCGGGCGGGTCGCTACCCGGAGTTCATCGAGCATTTTCACAAGCTGCTGGTTGGGTGTAACCGATTCTCTCGATCACCTCTGGCACCAGCGTGGTCGCAGCTGCCCCGGTGTCCAGCACGAGTCGTGCTTCCGTCGCAGTCGCGGGTCCGGCGATCTCCGCCTCGACGATGATCAGCTCGCGTTCACGAGCGAAGGAGCTCAAGAGTCTCGTCATCGATGACCAGCGAGGGCCGGATCAGCGGCTCTGTGCAGACACCCGTAAACCTGACCGCGTGCCGTGGATATTTCGCACTGAGGTCACGAATGGCATTGAAGGCAGCACGACGCGTCGCCCCGTACCCGACGACTCGCGCCGTCTTGATCGCGGGGCTGCGAAGCTCCTCCCGGTCGATATCGACCAGGCACACGTACTGGTCGGGGTACCGTATGCAGATCTCCACCCACGACAGTGGCTCGGACTTCTCGAGCGGGAGTTGTTCGGCAGCGTCCATGCGTCGATCTTGTCGCGGCACGACGGCGTGTCAAGTCTCTTGACGTCGACGGCCCATCAGCGCTGAGCGCGAGGGCGGCGAAGCTGCCACCTTGGCTCGGTGTTGCCTCTACTCAGTCAGGTCGGCGGAGCCTGACCGCCGCCGCGACGGTTCACGATTGCGCAGGGCCATCGGCTCGTGCCAAAACAGGCGGCACATCGCGATGGCGAAGCTTGGCCGCAACGAGCCTTGCCCGTGCGGCAGTGGCAAGAAGCAACGGCGGTCTGGCACTGAGCTGACCTCCAGTGGGGAGACGCGCCGTGGTCGAGGAGGCTGCGGGCCATCGCGGTGTCGCGATGGCGGTCACGCCGCCGCGCGCAGCGGATCGCGCGCGATGCCGCACAGCGCGAGGCTGGTGGTGTAGAGCTCCTCCGCCCAGTCGGCGCGATCGGCGCCGAACCAGCCGGTGAGCTCGCGGCGGCGGAAGTCGAAGTAGCGGCCGGTGAGGCCGTCGAGCTCGGGCGAGGTCAGGAGCCAGGCGAGCGCGGCGCCGGAGCGGTGCGCAGTGCTCGCGCCGGGCATCGCGAGGCCGGCGGCGCGCATCACCGTGTGCCAGAGCAGGCGGGTCGCGGCGGAGCGGTGGCGTGCGAGGCCGGTGCCGGGCATGAGGCCGGGGTCGAGCGCGAACGCGGCGAGCTGCGCGGCGGGGGCGCGCCGGGCGATCGCGGCGACGGTGAGCAGGTTGCAGAGCTTGCTGGTGGCGTATCGATCGCGCGCGATCTGTCCGGCGTCGGCGGTCGGATCGCTGTCGCCGCGGGCCAGCGCGTGCGCGTCGCTGTAGCGCGCGCCGCGGAACCCGAACCGGCGCGCGCCGCGGTTGTCGGGATCGAGCGTGCCGCTGCCGATGCACACCAGGCGCGCACCGCGGGCGAGCCGCGGCGCGATCCGCATCGCGATCGCGAAGTGCGCGAGGTGGTTGACCGCGAAGGTCTCCTCGAAGCCGTCGCGCGTGACCGCGGTGCCGCCGGTGTGCTGGATGCCGGCGTTGCACGCGATGCCGTCGATCGGGCCGAGCGCGGCGAGCTCGCCGGCGAACCGCGCGACATCGCCGAGGTCGGCGAGATCGACGCGGAGCGCGGCGTGCACGCCGGGCACCGCGGCGCGGGTGCGCTCGACGTCGCGCCCGGCCACGATCACACGGTGGTCGCGCGCCAGGATGCGGGCGGTCTCACGCCCGAGTCCAGTGCTCGCTCCGACGACGACGAACGTCCTTGCCATCATGTCGCTTTCTGCCCAGGCTCGATGCCGTGCCTCCCCACCGTAGGTCGCGCGCCGGCGTGTCGGAATTCGCATTCGCGACCGGCGCGGCAAGCCCACGAAAACGCCCGGTTCAGCGCCGGTCGCGCGACACCGTCGGGGCGATCGTCGCCGCGGTGTTTCGGGTTCTGGACCAGGACGGGGAGGCGCTGACCACGACGCGCGTGGCCGGGGTCGCGGGCGTTTCGGTCGGGACGCTGTACCAGTACTTCCCCAACCGCGACGCGCTGATCAACGGCGCGCTCGCCGAGCACCTCGAGGCCGCGATCGCCGCGGTCGAGGCGGCGGCGGCCGACGCGGCGGGCCTGCCGCTCGAGGCGGCGGCCGAGCGGATCGCGCGTGCGTTCCTCGCGGTCAAGGCCGAGCGCGCCGCGGTGTCGCGGGTGCTCAACCGGGTGTTCGGCGTGGGCCGGCTCGACGACCGCCCGGTGGTCCGCGCCGCGTCGCGGCGGGCGCATCGCGCGATCTCCGGCGTGCTCGCGGCGAGCGGCGTGGCCGAGCCGGAGTGCTCGCAGCGGGCGGAGATCGCGTGCGCGGCGCTCGAGGGCGTGGTGCGCGCGGTGATCGACGACGACCCGGAGCGGCTGCGCGATCCGGCGTGGATCGAGCAGGTCGTGCGCGTCGCGACCCGCGCGCTCGCCGAGTAGCCGGTGTCATGGGCGACGATGTCGCAACCGCGTGTCGCACGACGGCGCCACGATCGCGATGCCGGGCCGGCGGCGATCAGGCGCTCCTCGATCCCGAGCCTGCCTCCAAGGTCGCCTTGGCGGTCGGGTCGGCCGCGCTCGCCGTGATCATCCTCCAGCGGCTCGGCATCGAGCCCGAGCCCGGCTTCGAAGGAGCCTGACGATGGACGCGGTCGACGAGCTGTTCGAGGCGATCGAGCGCGGCGAGGTCGAGCGGGTGCGCCGGTTGCTCACGGCCGGTGCGGACCCCGACGCCATCCGGGCCGACCACTCGCCCGGCTGGAGACCGCTGCACGCCGCGATCGAGGCGATGGATGACGGCGGCCCGCTTGCGAGCGTTGCCGCGCTGCTCGAGCACGGCGCCGCCGTCGATGGCTGGGATAGCGAGCACGACGCCACGCCCCTCCTCATGGCGGCCTTCCGCGGACAGACCGCCGCGGCCCGCTTGTTCGTCGACGCGGGGGCCGACGTCAACGTCGTTGGTGGCGAAGGCGATAGCCCGTTGCGGTGGGCGGCTCAAGCCGGCGACATCGAGATGGCGCGGCTGTTGCTCGCGCGCGGCGCCGCCCGCGACCTCGACGCCGGCGGGGGCACGAGCGGGATGAGCGCGCTCGGTCTCGCGGCCCACCGGCTCGATGTCGCGATGGTGAGGCTCCTGCTCGAGGCCGGCGCTCGCCCGGACGAGCCCGACGCCGATGGCTGGTGGCCAGTCGCCGTGTCGACCCGACCGACGACGCAGCGGCGGAGGAGCGACGGCGCGAAGTGATGGCGTTGCTGGCGTCGCCGCCGCAGCGGACCGGGCCGTGATCACCGGGCCGCGGCAGCGCGCACCTGGGCGAACACGGCGTCGAAGATCCGCAGCGCACCGAGGTTCGGGACCGCCTCATTTCTTCCGCCCGGACGTGCCGATGCCCGATGCGCTCGAGATCGCTTTGACCATCCCCGCCGAGCTTGGCTCGACGGCCGAGATGCTGTCCGAGCTGCGCGACCGTGTGCGTCGCGTCGAGGAAGAGCGCGCCGCCGAGCGGTAGCGCACTGGTGGCTGGGTCTACGGCCGCCGCGCCGTGCTCGCGCAGTCGTGGCGCGACCAGCCGGCCAGCCACGAGCCCCGGCGGAACCTGCGACCGCGCATCGCAACGCGGAGCACGTGGGCGCGGCTCGAGGCGCTGCTACGCGATCGGGTGTTCGTCGTGGACTACGCGGATGCCCGCGCTCGCTGGAAGGACGGTGCTGCCGCGGTGTTCCCGCCGGGCACGTACTGGCTGCAACGGTTCGCGTCGGTGCCGATACGCGAGGCGTGAGCTGCCGGGACCGGCGCGGCGCTCCACGTCATGCCTGGGTACGATGCGCTGGACGCCGCGACGGTGGTGTCCGGATGCAGGGTCGTGTGCCGCGCGAGCCATGGGGTGGTCCGGGGCGCTGGTGACGACGAGGTGGACAACGACTACGGCGGTCTGGCGGCGGCTGGGGCTGGCCTCCTGCGGAGAGATCAGCCCGGGCTCGCTGACCCTCGAGAGCGTGGCTCGTGAGTCAAGCGCAACTTACGTCGTACCGGGCCTCCCTCACCGTCAGCTACCACACGCCGTCGGCGTTCGCCGCGAGCTTCCGCAACACATCGGTGTGTCGCCGAGCGAGCTGTGCCGCGGGCTGTGACGGGACCGACCGCGGCGCGCCCACCGTGGTCGACGCGCCACACCACAGTCATGGACGGCTGTCCACATCGCGGCGCGAGACGGCGCCGGGGCGCCGCCCCGAACCCGATCGGCAGGTGGCACGCGCCGTGGAACCGCGCTCGGCATGCGCAGCACGACGCTGGTCTGGTCACTCACGCGGTGTTCCCCCGGATTCCGGAGGCCGGCGCGATGATCGGCGACGGCGATCCGCCCGACGACATCCGGGGCGCGGCCCTGGTGAGCGAGTCGCTCGGCGAGCGGGAGCGCCGCGCGGCGTACCGCGTTGGCGACTCGTGGTCGCGATCGACGACGTTCGAGCTGGCATCGGGGGTGCGGCTCAGCGTCGAGGCGTGTCGCTTCGCGCCGGGGTTCTCGTTCCCCGTCGTCCAGCCCGCGGCGGAGCTCGAGCTCGTCGCCTCGAAGGGAGGCGCCGTGCACGTCCGCACCAGCGACGGCCGCGTGATCCGCCGCGGCGGCCACGCGCTCGAGCTCGGCCGGACCCGGCGCCCGGTCCAGCTCCACGTCGCTCCGGACGGCGGGCCGATGGAGTCGGTGACCGTCGCGATCGGCGAGCGGCGGCTGCGCGAGCTGCTCGGGGCGCGCGAGCTGCCCGCCGCGTTCCGGCGCGTCACCGACAGCGACGACGCCTACGCGGTGGTTTCGCACGCGGTCGCGCCCCGGCTGCTGCGCCTGCTCGACGAGGTCGTGAACGCCGACGTGAAGGGCGCTGCGCGCCTGCTCTGGCACGACGCCAAGAGCCTCGAGTTGATCGCCGTGATGACCGACGAGATCGTCGAGGCAGCCAGCGCGCTGGCGCCCGTCCTGTCGCCGACCGACATCGATCGCCTCGAGCGCGTCCGGCGCCACCTCATCGAGCGGCTGGCGGAGCCGCCGACCCTCGCCGAGCTCGCCCGGGGCGCCGGGCTCAGCGTGACCCGGCTGAAGGGCGGATTCCGGACCCAGTTCGGGACGTCGGTGTTCGGCTATCTCCGCGGCGCGCGGATGGAGCACGCGCGGCATCTCCTGCTGGAGCGCCGCCTCAACGTCAGCGAGGTCGCGCTGCTCGTCGGATACCAGAACCCGAGCAAGTTCGCCGCGGCGTTTCGCCGCCAGTTCGGGACCAGCCCGTCGTCGCTGTGACCGCGCCAGCCGCTCAGCGCCGATCGGGTCCCCAGTGACTGCCGCGGCAGCGGTCGACCCGGGCGAGCAGCACCGCCCCGGTGTCGACCAGGACGATGAGCCCGGCCTTGGCGGCGGATTCGATCGGCGCGGGCGTGGTCAGCCGGTGGCTGTGGACGGTCCTGGCGAGCGGCGGCTGGCCCGGCGGCGCCGACGTCACGCAGGCGCCGCTGGCGAGCCCCTGATCGCTGCACAGCGCGAGGAACCCGTGCCAGAACACGCCGTCGTCGTCGCCGACCACGTGGTCGTGCAGGAACGGGGCGAGGCCCTGCGGCGCCTCGGTCTGCGGCGCCACCACGTAGAAGTTGCGCGTCGGCGGGTTGGTTTTCACGTCGAGATCGAAGAACTCCATCGCGAACGGGCGCCCGCGCACCCAGACGTCCTCGAAGCAGGGCACCGCGCCGACGTCATTGCAGTTGGGTAGACCCGCAGCGCGCTGCTGATCGTCGTCGACGTCGGCACGAGCCATGTGGGGAACAGACAAGAGGATGGCGATCGCGATCGGTAGTCTGAGCATCGAATGATTCCTCGCTGGACGGCCTCGACTCGTTCTATGCGACCGGGCCGGCGACCGCCGCTCCGCGCGGCCCGAACACGGCTCCGAGCGGCCTTCAGCGCCTGCGCCGCGGCGCTGATCCGCGCGCCGACCTCGAGCGTGGCGATCGGCAGGTCGCGCGACGCGGGGCCAGACCGTACCGAGGTTACTTTCGGGCTGCAATTCGTGTCCGAATATCGGACGCTATGGCCACGTATCGGACACTGGCTACGCCAATCGCCGCGCTGGCCGAGCATCGGACACTGTTGACGTCAACCGTGCGAAATCGCGTCGCGGCCCGCTGGCCGACAACTTGCTGGCGCGTCCCGCATGCTTCCTCGCCAGGTCCTTCCACGTCAGTTCTACCTGATCACCCGCCGCTGCACGCGGCGCCAGTTCCTGCTGCGCCCGGAGCGATCGAGATGATCCAGCTTTTCAAGGGCCTGAACGGTTACGCGCCGACTGCAGATCTGCGATGAGCGAGGAACGCCCGTCCGCGGGGCTTGCGTGCGTGCGGTCATGGTGAACGCGCCGATGCGGCAATCTCCACACCCCGGTCGTCGTTCATGAGCTACTCTCTAGCGATGAAGCGAACGAAGCGCCCGAAGCAAGTGAACACCGCTCGTCTGCTTGACGATCGGAACCTCTCGACGGCGACCGGTGGCAGCGGCGAGCCCGGTAGCAAGCGTCTGGATGACATGGTGACCGACTACAACGTGGACAGCGATCGGTGACATAGCCGGGCGCCAGCGTCCAGGGCTCCAGGAGGTCGCCGCATCCGTTCGGGGTTGGCCATGCGGCACGCTCCAGGTCAGGGCGTGCTCGTACGCGGCGCGCTGGCGGGGACCAGACCGTACCGAGGTTACTTTCGGGCTGCGTTCGTGTCCGAATATCGGACGCTATGGCCACGTATCGGACACTGGCTACGCCAATTGCCGCGCTGGCCGAGCATCCCGAAGCTGGGTTCCGCATACACGACAGGATCTCCTCGCCCTCCTGCCCGGTCACCGGCCAGCCCAGCCGATGCCGGGTCGGCGCCCGAAAACACCTGTTTGTTTCACTTATGCGCCGTGGCACACCGACGAGCGCGATCTGCGCGCGATCGACATGATGGCGACGCTGCGCCAGGACTGGGCGAACGCGTTCACGGATCGCGATCCGTCCAGCTTCGCGGACTGAGCGCGCGCACCGTGCCCGCGACGATCCCGTCTGGTGCCAGATGCCGATCGGGCCAGAACGCGTTGAATCGGACACGCCTCCGAGGAGGGCAGCCAGTCGCGGGCTTCGGCGGTTCGATCGCGATCCGTGGCCCTGGCGCGGATCCTCGCCATGGTGGCGCGTCGCCAATCGTCGGCGATGATGCAGGTCTACGACGGCGCAATCCATGGTGCCCCGATCATCGGCGACGCGGAAGAGCACCGCGTGCGCCGAGGCTACGCCGCGGATCCGCGGCATCTCCGTTGCGAAGCTCCGCGTCGCGCCGCGAGTCCTTCTGGCCAGCATCACCTATTCGGAACCGTCAGAACTGCGTCGTGATACTCCGCGTCGGTCGGTTTGGTCGCGACACCTTCCGGCGGCACGACGCGGGCCGCTTCGTCGCCGGGGACGGCCTCGAGCATTCCCACGATCAGGCGGAAGTGTCCGGCGGGCGGATTGGGTGTGAAGTGCCCTTCTCCCCACGCCGTGCCATCTGCAAACGCGCGGAACGTGCGCAGCCTCCTGGTCTGGAGGTCGATCGTGACCTCGCCCTCGAGCCGCCCCCGGTAGCTCTGCGTAACCACCTCGTGGTCCCCGAGGGCAGCTTGCCGTTTGCCGGACATCGAAAACTCGATCGTGAACGCGAGTGTCTTCGCGCCCGGTGTTCGCGACGTGACCACCGTCGTCGCGTCGGCGCGCCGGACTTCGCGTGGACGCCAGAGCGTCGGCGTTCCGCGGACACCGTCGACCAGATGAAAGCGCACGATCCTTGCGACCAGCGCCGGCGGCAACGAGTCGCCCTCGATCAGGGCTTTGATCTCTTCCGGATAGATCCACAGGAAGTCGCGCCCGACGCCTCGATTGAGACCGCCCGCGTCCACCGGCAAGGGTCGAATGCGGCTGAACACCCGGATCACCGCGCCCGCGGGATCGAGCCTGGCTGACCACGGCGCAGCGATGTCTGCATCCGCGATCACGACCTGCGTTGGCTGCCTCTTGCGGTAGCCGCGCAAGCCTCTGTCGATGAACCGTTGGATGTCCACCGGTTCGTGGTCGTTGGTGAACCCAAACGAAGTTCCGTCCGGAGCCAGGATGTACATCCCTTGCGGATCACGACTCGAGCGCCATTGCCGGGACAGCGTCTCGCTGTCCGTGCGCTCGACCACCCCGAGGAAGAACCTGCTCGCGGGCGACTCGTGCCATTGCAAGTCCTGCGTGTTCGCGACCACCGGAATGAACTCCGAGGTCAGCCGCCGGATCAGGCCGTCATCCTTGAACGTGACCAACCTGCCACGTTGTCCATTGTTTCACGTACACCCTTGCGGGTTGCCCACCATGATCCACAGGAACAGCGGCCTACCGGCTCGTTGCGCTTCCTCGCGCGCGGCCATCACGTTGGTGCGCCAGGGCACCGTCAAGAACTTCTCCTCGGCCGGCGTCGGCACCACGCTCGCGATCCGCCGCTCGAGCGTCGCGCCCGGCGCATCGGCCGCGGCAAGATCGGCGGCCGCTTGCGATCCCGTGCAGTCGCTGGGCAGCGGCGTCCCGGGCGGCCGAGCGGGCTCCGGTGTCGACGTCACGACCGTCGTCGACCGGGTCTCTCGATCGGTCGCTGCCAGCCGCTGCTCACCACGACCGCACCCGGCGAGAGCGATCGCGATGCAGGCCAGTAGCCACTTCCGTTGCACGCGCGCAACCTACCACGCACGAAGGTGTGATGACCACGCGCCGGCATCGATGTCGGCGGGCCGGGTCGAGAAGTCCGCGCCGGCACGTCAGCGCGTGACGCCTCGTCAGCGGAGAAGCTAGCGTGGCTGGTACCAACTCGGGAGCGGCCAGGAAGAACAAGCGCGGTTTCGCGAGCGCGGGGCCTCGTAGTCGAGTACCGGCTCCACGGCGCGTGGCGAGTACGCCATGAACAGCACCTGGAGCCGGGCCCGGCACGGTGTCCCGCAGTGTGATCTCGGCGTCGCCGATCTGTGGCGAGATCCGCGCGGGCTCGGCGAGCCTCGAGAGCGCGGCTCGGGAGGCAACCGCAACTTACCCCGTACGGGTCTTCTCCGACGGGGTGCTGCATTACACGGCATCTGTGTGATGTGGGGTTGTCGTTGACATGGCGCGACGTGTCGACTGCAATAGCGGACGGCATGGACCATCAACATCGGGCACGAAGCGCACCTCTCACTTCGGGCTCGGCGAGCGCGGCGCACGTCGGCGTCGGCAAGCAGTCGCTGACCGCGGCGCTGCCGGTGATCCAGGCCAAGCCGACGGTGACCGGGCAGGTCAAGACCGACGCCGCGCTCGAGCCCTCGGCGGGTGGTGGCGGTGGCGGCATGCCGCTGCCCGATCACGTGCGCACGAAGATGGAGCGGGCGATGGGCGCCAACTTCGCCGCGGTGCGCATCCACGAAGGCCCCGAGGCCGCGGCGCTCGGCGCGCGCGCGTTCACCCGCGGCTCGGACATCTTCTTCGCGTCCGGCGAGTACCAGCCGAGCACGCCCGCCGGCCAGGAGCTGCTCGGCCACGAGCTGACCCACGTCGTGCAGCAGAGCCAGGGCCGGGTCCAGGCACCGGCGCAGGCCAAGGGCGGCGCGATCAACGGCGACGCCGGGCTCGAGCACGAGGCCGATGTCCACGGCGCCAAGGCCGCGCGCGGCGAGTCGGCCGGCGACGCGGGCGGCGCGGCCGGCGCCAGTGGCGGCGCGATTCAGCGCAAGATCGGCCAGGAGAACAACGTGATCTTCGGCCTCGCGAGCCGGAACGCGCACCAGATCGAGACCGCGATCGACGCCGGTTATCACACGTTCGACGGCGGCGACACGTACGGTACGACCGATCTATTCATCGAGGCGATCGGCAAGGCGATCGCGGAGAAGAACAAGACGCGCGCCGACTTCGAGTTGATCTACAAGATCGACGCGACGCCACCCGAGGCGCTCGCCGATCACCTGAATGGCATCGCGGACCAGCTCGGCGGCTACATCGATCATGTGTTGATCCACAAGTCCGAGGCCCAGGCCCAGGCCCAGAAGTATCAGCCGATCCTGAGCCAGCTAAAGGCCCAGAAAAAGATCCACAACGTCGGCGGCGGCGACGTCAAAGCCAATATGGCGAACGAGCTGGCGAACCACGAGAGCTTCGAGATCAATGCGGACGCGCTGCTGGTTGCGCCCGATCGCGACAAGCTGGTCGAAGAGCTCAAGAAAG
>Ga0307515_10013202_pt1 | contig 15454 bp, 9 predicted proteins | sample 17_EM_MG_FD_194513 | JGI IMG/M metagenome (GOLD analysis project Ga0307515, IMG submission 194513) | Populus trichocarpa ectomycorrhiza microbial communities from riparian zone in the Pacific Northwest, United States - 17_EM | ecosystem: Host-associated > Plants > Roots > Unclassified | place... | reverse complement strand
CCGCCAATCGGCCCGGCGCTTGGTCAGCGTGGCGTAAACATCATGGAATTCTGCAAGGCGTTCAATGCCGCCACGCAGGAACTGGAAAAGGGCATGCCGATCCCGGTCGTCATCACCTATTACCAGGACAAGTCCTTCACCTTCATCATGAAGCAGCCGCCGGTCAGCTACTTCCTGAAGAAGGAAGCGAAGCTGACGGCTGGTTCCAAGACGCCTGGCAAGGGCCCGAAGGTCGGTACGCTGACCCAGGAGCAGATCCGCAAGATCGCTGAAGCCAAGATGAAGGATCTCAACGCGGCAAACGTTGAAGGCGCAATGGCAATGGTCGAGGGCTCCGCCCGCTCCATGGGCCTGGAAGTGGTGGGCTGAGACCATGGCAAAGATTGCAAAGCGCGTACAGAAGACCCGTGAGGGCATCGACCCGACGAAGCTCGTGGCCCTGACCGAGGCGATTTCGCTCGTCAAGGACCGGGCGATCGCCAAGTTCGACGAAACCATCGAAGTCTCGATGAACCTCGGCGTTGACCCGCGCCACGCCGACCAGATGGTCCGTGGCGTCGTCAACCTGCCGAACGGCACCGGCCGTACGGTTCGCGTCGCTGTTTTCGCCCGTGGCGCCAAGGCTGATGAAGCCCGCGCTGCAGGTGCCGACATCGTTGGTGCAGAAGATCTGGTCGATATCGTCCAGGGCGGAAAGATCGAATTCGATCGTTGCATCGCCACTCCGGACATGATGCCGCTCGTCGGCCGTCTCGGCAAGGTACTCGGCCCGCGTGGCATGATGCCGAACCCGAAGGTCGGAACGGTCACCATGGACGTCGCCGGAGCCGTCAAGGCTTCTAAGGGCGGCGCCGTCGAGTTCCGCGTCGAGAAGGCTGGCATCGTCCATGCCGGTATCGGCAAGGCCTCGTTCGATGCCGTTGCACTTGAAGAAAACATCCGCGCTTTCGCGGATGCGGTCATCAAGGCAAAGCCGGCTGGTGCAAAGGGCAACTACGTCAAGCGCGTGGCGATTTCCTCGACCATGGGCCCGGGCGTCAAGATCGACCCTTCGAGCGTCACGACAGCTTAATCAATCCTCCGGGCTTTAAGCCCGGTGACGGACATAGCCGCTTGCGGTTGTGTCCAGACCCAAGATTTCCGGCCTTTCGGGGCCGGAAATTCCGGTGTTAAAACCGGAACTCCTGTCCGAGACTGCAGGTGGTTTTCCCTTAATCACTTCGCCTGCATGAGACGGTGAAGACCCGAATTTCAGGAAACACGCTGAGGCGTGGGAATTTGGTTCGAACCTCGGCTTGCCTTGTGCCGGATCCGTTATGCGGAACCGCGCAGGGGACAGGATCCTCGAGCGTCGCTCCGGATCATTCTTTGGTCCTCGAGCGGCAAAGGCAAACCGACAGGTCCGCGATTTTGCGGTCCTGTCAACTGGAGATAGGCAGTGGAAAGAGCGGAAAAACGCGAATTCGTCACGGAACTGAACGAGGTCTTCAAGGCTTCGGGTTCGGTTGTCGTGGCCCACTATGCCGGTGTCACAGTCGCTCAGATGAACGATTTTCGTTCGAAGATGCGCGCTGCTGGCGGCACCGTCAAAGTCGCGAAGAACCGTCTGGCCAAGATCGCCCTTCAGGGTACGGAGTCGGAAGGGATCGTCGATCTCTTCAAGGGACAGACGCTGATCGCATACAGCACTGACCCCATCACGGCTCCGAAGGTTACCATGGAATTCGCCAAGACAAACGACAAGGTCGTTATTCTGGGCGGCGCCATGGGAGCAACCGCGCTCAATGCGGACGCAGTCAAGTCGCTTGCGACCCTGCCTTCGCTGGACGAGCTGCGTGCAAAGCTGCTGGGCATGATTCAGACCCCGGCACAGCGCATCGCATCGGTTGTTGCAGCACCGGCAAGCCAGCTTGCCCGCGTGTTCGCAGCCTACGCCAAGAAGGACGAAGAAGCCGCATAAGGCGGTTTTTCGCTGTAAATTTTCAAACAAGTTCGAACCGAATATAAAAGGAACTATCACATGGCTGATCTCTCTAAGATCGTTGAAGACCTGTCCTCGCTGACCGTTTTGGAAGCTGCTGAGCTTTCCAAGCTGCTCGAAGAAAAGTGGGGCGTTTCGGCTGCTGCTCCTGTGGCTGCTGCTGCTGGCGGCGCTGCTGTTGCTGCTGTCGTTGAAGAAGAAAAGACCGAGTTCGACGTTATCCTGGCAGAAGCCGGCGCTAACAAGATCAACGTCATCAAGGAAGTCCGCGCGATCACAGGCCTCGGCCTGAAGGAAGCCAAGGACCTCGTTGAAGCCGCTCCGAAGGCTGTCAAGGAAGGCGTTTCCAAGGCTGAAGCTGCCGACCTCAAGAAGAAGCTCGAAGATGCCGGCGCCAAGGTTGACGTCAAGTAATCTTGCTTTCTACAAGGGGAGGTGGCCTGAAAAGGCCGCCTCTCTTTCACCGCTTTCCGGACCTATTACCCAAAAGCCCGTCAAAACGGCTTTTGGGTAATGAGTTCTTCAAGAGGATAGTCCCGTTCCGAAGAGACGACAGCAATCCGCGCTGTGTGTTTTTGGACGTTGGACGAGATTGAACCACTCATTGATTGACGGGGTCGACTGGCCATCGGTTCCCGTCCGTTGCAGGCCCGGATGCAAAATTTGAAGGAGCGACGATGGCTCAGACCCTTTCATTCAATGGTCGTAGGCGCGTACGCAAAGTTTTTGGTAAAATTCCCGAAGTCGCAGAGATGCCGAACCTCATCGAGGTTCAGAAGGCGTCCTATGACCAGTTCCTCATGGTCGATGAGCCGCAGGGCGGCCGTCCCGATGAGGGCCTCCAGTCCGTATTCAAGTCCGTTTTCCCGATCACCGATTTCTCCGGCGCATCGATGCTCGAATTCGTGTCCTACGAATTCGAGCAGCCGAAGTTCGACGTCGAGGAATGCCGTCAGCGCGATCTGACCTACGCAGCGCCGCTGAAGGTGACGCTGCGCCTCATCGTGTTTGATATCGACGAGGATACGGGCGCGAAGTCCGTCAAGGACATCAAGGAACAGAACGTCTACATGGGCGATATGCCGCTCATGACCAACAATGGTACGTTCATCGTCAACGGCACCGAGCGCGTCATCGTTTCCCAGATGCACCGCTCGCCGGGCGTGTTCTTCGATCACGACAAGGGCAAGAGCCATTCCTCGGGCAAGCTCCTTTTCGCCGCCCGCGTCATCCCGTATCGCGGTTCCTGGCTCGATATCGAATTCGACGCCAAGGACATCGTGCACGCCCGTATCGACCGCCGCCGCAAGATTCCGGTCACGTCGCTGCTGATGGCGCTGGGCATGGACGGCGAGGAAATCCTCGACACCTTCTACACGAAGTCGCTCTACCAGCGCGACGGCAAGAGCTGGCGGATTCCGTTCCAGCCTGACGCGCTGCGCGGCCAGAAGGCGCTCAGCGACCTGATCGATGCCGATAGCGGCGAAGTTGTTGTCGAATCTGGCAAGAAGCTGACCCCGCGCCTGCTCAAGCAGCTGACGGAAAAGGGCCTGAAGGCCATCAAGGCAACCGACGACGATCTCTACGGCAATTATCTCGCCGAAGATCTGGTCAACGTGCAGACCGGTGAAATCTTCCTCGAAGCCGGCGACGAGATCGACGAGAAGACGCTTGCCGTCATCATGTCCTCGGGCTTTGAAGAAATCCCGGTTCTCGACATCGACCACATCAATGTCGGTGCCTATATCCGCAACACGCTGTCTGCCGACAAGAACGAGAACCGGCAGGACGCGCTGTTCGATATTTACCGCGTCATGCGTCCGGGTGAGCCGCCGACCATGGATTCGGCCGAAGCCATGTTCAACACGCTGTTCTTCGATTCGGAGCGTTACGATCTCTCCGCCGTCGGCCGCGTGAAGATGAACATGCGCCTCGACCTCGATGCTGCCGATACCGTCCGTATCCTGCGCAAGGAAGACATCCTGGCCGTGGTCCGGATGCTCGTTGAACTGCGCGACGGCAAGGGCGAAATCGACGACATCGATAACCTCGGCAACCGCCGTGTACGCTCGGTCGGCGAATTGATGGAAAATCAGTACCGCCTCGGCCTGCTTCGCATGGAGCGCGCCATCAAGGAACGCATGTCGTCGATCGAGATCGACACGGTCATGCCGCAGGACCTGATCAACGCCAAGCCGGCTGCCGCTGCCGTCCGCGAATTCTTTGGCTCCTCGCAGCTGTCGCAGTTCATGGACCAGGTCAATCCGCTGTCGGAAATCACCCACAAGCGCCGTCTTTCGGCGCTTGGCCCGGGTGGTCTGACGCGCGAACGCGCCGGCTTCGAAGTCCGCGACGTTCACCCGACCCATTACGGCCGCATCTGCCCGATCGAAACGCCGGAAGGCCCGAACATCGGTCTGATCAACTCGCTGGCGACCTTTGCCCGCGTCAACAAGTACGGCTTCATCGAAAGCCCTTACCGCAAGATCGTTGACGGCAAGGTCACAAGCGATGTCGTCTACCTGTCGGCGATGGAAGAAGCCAAGTACCATGTGGCCCAGGCCAACTCGGTGCTCGACGCCAATGGTTCGTTCTCGGAAGAGTTCGTCGTCTGCCGTCATGCCGGCGACGTCATGCTCGCTCCGCGCGATGTCGTGAACCTGATGGACGTTTCGCCGCGCCAGCTCGTGTCTGTCGCTGCAGCGCTCATCCCGTTCCTTGAAAACGACGACGCCAACCGCGCGCTCATGGGCTCGAACATGCAGCGTCAGGCCGTGCCTCTGCTGCGTGCCGAAGCACCGTTCGTCGGGACCGGCATGGAGCCGATCGTCGCCCGTGATTCCGGTGCTGCTATTGCTGCCCGTCGTGGCGGCGTGGTCGACCAGGTCGATGCGACGCGTATCGTTATCCGTGCGACGGAAGATCTCCAGGCCGGCAAGTCCGGCGTCGATATCTACCGCCTGCAGAAGTTCCAGCGTTCCAACCAGAACACCTGCGTCAACCAGCGTCCGCTGGTCACCGTCGGTGACATCCTGAACAAGGGCGACATCATCGCGGACGGTCCGTCGACCGACCTCGGCGATCTGGCCCTCGGCCGCAACGCGCTCGTCGCGTTCATGCCGTGGAACGGCTACAACTACGAGGACTCGATCCTGCTCTCCGAGCGCATCGTGCGCGACGACGTGTTCACCTCCATCCACATCGAGGAATTCGAAGTGATGGCGCGCGACACCAAGCTTGGTCCGGAAGAAATCACGCGCGACATTCCGAACGTTTCGGAAGAAGCGCTGAAGAACCTCGACGAAGCCGGTATCGTCTACATCGGTGCGGAAGTTCAGCCGGGTGACATCCTCGTCGGCAAGATCACGCCGAAGGGCGAAAGCCCGATGACGCCGGAAGAAAAGCTTCTGCGCGCCATCTTCGGCGAAAAGGCCTCCGACGTCCGCGACACGTCCATGCGCATGCCTCCGGGCACCTTCGGCACGATCGTCGAAGTCCGCGTTTTCAACCGCCACGGCGTTGAAAAGGACGAACGTGCGATGGCGATCGAACGGGAAGAGATCGAACGTCTCGCAAAGGACCGCGACGACGAACAGGCGATCCTCGACCGCAACGTCTATTCGCGACTGCTCGATATGCTGCGCGGCCACGTTGCCGTTGCCGGCCCGAAGAGCTTCAAGAAAGGCACCGAGCTTTCGAACGCCATCATCTCCGAATATCCCCGCTCGCAGTGGTGGATGTTTGCGACTGAGGACGAGAAGGTTCAGGGCGAGATCGAAGCCCTGCGTGGCCAGTACGACGAATCCAAGTCGCTGCTCGAGCATCGCTTCATGGACAAGGTCGAAAAGGTCCAGCGCGGCGACGAAATGCCTCCGGGCGTCATGAAGATGGTCAAGGTCTTCGTCGCTGTGAAGCGCAAGATCCAGCCAGGCGACAAGATGGCCGGCCGTCACGGCAACAAGGGCGTGGTCTCGCGTATCGTGCCGATCGAAGACATGCCGTTCCTGGAAGACGGTACGCATGTCGACGTGGTTCTCAACCCGCTCGGCGTGCCCTCGCGTATGAACGTCGGCCAGATCCTTGAAACCCATCTGGGTTGGGCCTGCGCCGGCATGGGCAAGAAGATCGGCGCCATGCTCGACGCCTACAAGGCGGGGGCTGAAATCCAGCCGCTGCGCGATGTCATCGACAGCGTCATCGGCTCCGGTCCGAAGGGCGAGCCGATCAAGGACTATGACGACGAATCGATCGTCCGTCTGGCCGAGCAGACACGCCGCGGCGTTTCGATCGCAACGCCGGTCTTCGACGGTGCTGTCGAAGCCGACGTCAACATCATGCTCGAGCAGGCTGGCCTCAACGTGACCGGCCAGTCGACGCTGTTCGACGGTCGTACCGGCGAGCAGTTCGACCGTCAGGTGACCGTCGGCTACATCTACATGCTGAAGCTGAACCACCTTGTGGACGACAAGATCCACGCCCGTTCGATCGGTCCTTACTCGCTCGTCACCCAGCAGCCGCTCGGTGGTAAAGCGCAGTTCGGCGGTCAGCGCTTCGGGGAAATGGAAGTCTGGGCTCTGGAAGCCTATGGTGCTGCCTATACCCTGCAGGAAATGCTGACGGTGAAATCCGACGACGTGGCTGGCCGTACCAAGGTCTACGAGGCGATCGTCCGAGGCGACGACACCTTCGAGGCCGGCATTCCGGAGAGCTTCAACGTTCTCGTCAAGGAAATGCGGTCGCTGGGTCTTAGCGTCGAACTGGAGAATTCCAAGCTCGACGAACTCAATGCTGCAAATCAGCAGCTGCCGGACGCGGCCGAGTAAAAACATCAAGGTGCGTGCCGCTTTCCCAAGTGGCGCGCACCGTTTCCACCCGGTTCCGCGTAAAGGGAACAGGGCAGGGAATGCGGCCGCATTTTATGCGGTCATATCCGTTTCAAGCAGGGGCCGGCGCCCGGGATTGCCGGCATCCCTGCCAAAGCTGAGGGCGACACGCCCACGAAGGAGACAGGCATGAACCAAGAGGTCATGAATCTTTTCAATCCGCAGGTGCCTGCACAGACATTCGATTCCATCCGGATCTCGATTGCCTCGCCGGAGAAGATTCTCTCCTGGTCTTACGGTGAAATCAAAAAGCCGGAGACGATCAACTACCGCACCTTCAAGCCGGAGCGCGACGGTCTTTTCTGCGCGCGCATCTTTGGCCCGATCAAGGACTATGAGTGCCTGTGCGGCAAGTACAAGCGCATGAAGTACAAGGGCATCATCTGCGAAAAGTGCGGTGTCGAAGTGACGCTGTCGCGCGTTCGCCGTGAGCGCATGGGCCATATCGAGCTCGCCGCTCCCGTTGCCCACATCTGGTTCCTGAAGTCGCTGCCATCACGCATCTCGACGCTGCTCGACATGACGCTGAAGGATGTCGAGCGCGTTCTCTACTTCGAAAACTACATCGTCACCGAGCCGGGCCTGACTTCGCTGAAGGAAAATCAGCTGCTCTCGGAAGAAGAGTACATGATCGCCGTCGACGAGTTCGGCGAAGACCAGTTCACCGCGATGATCGGTGCTGAAGCGATCTATGAAATGCTCGCCTCGATGAATCTCGAAAAGATCGCCGGCGATCTGCGCGCGGAAATGGCTGACACCACGTCCGAGCTGAAGCAGAAGAAACTGATGAAGCGCCTGAAGATCGTCGAGAACTTCATGGAATCCGGCAACCGTCCGGAATGGATGATCATGAAGGTCGTTCCGGTCATACCGCCGGATCTGCGTCCGCTCGTGCCTCTGGATGGCGGTCGTTTCGCGACGTCCGACCTGAACGATCTCTATCGCCGCGTCATCAACCGCAACAACCGCCTGAAGCGCCTGATCGAGCTTCGTGCGCCCGGCATCATCATCCGCAACGAAAAGCGCATGCTGCAGGAATCCGTTGACGCGCTGTTCGACAACGGCCGTCGCGGCCGCGTCATCACGGGTGCCAACAAGCGTCCGCTGAAGTCGCTCTCCGACATGCTCAAGGGCAAGCAGGGCCGCTTCCGCCAGAACCTTCTCGGCAAGCGCGTCGATTATTCCGGTCGTTCGGTTATCGTGACCGGTCCGGAACTGAAGCTGCACCAGTGCGGTCTGCCGAAGAAGATGGCGCTCGAGCTGTTCAAGCCGTTCATCTATGCCCGCCTCGACGCCAAGGGTTACTCCTCGACCGTCAAGCAGGCCAAGAAGCTGGTCGAAAAGGAAAAGCCGGAAGTCTGGGATATCCTCGACGAGGTCATCCGCGAGCATCCGGTTCTTCTGAACCGTGCGCCGACGCTGCACCGCCTGGGCATCCAGGCTTTCGAACCGATCCTGGTCGAAGGCAAGGCGATCCAGCTGCATCCACTCGTCTGCACGGCCTTCAACGCCGACTTCGACGGCGACCAGATGGCCGTTCACGTGCCGCTGTCGCTGGAAGCCCAGCTTGAAGCCCGCGTCCTGATGATGTCGACGAACAACATCCTGCACCCGGCCAACGGCGCACCGATCATCGTTCCGTCGCAGGACATGGTTCTCGGTCTCTACTATCTGTCGATCATGAACCAGAACGAGCCGGGCGAAGGCATGGCCTTCTCCGATCTCGGCGAACTGCATCACGCGCTGGAAACAAAGTCCGTGACGCTGCACGCCAAGATCCGTGGCCGCTTCAAGACGGTCGATGAGGAAGGCAAGCCCGTATCGAAGATCTTCGAAACGACGCCTGGCCGTATGCTCATCGGCGAACTTCTGCCGAAGAATGTCAACGTCCCGTTCGACGTCTGCAACCAGGAACTGACCAAGAAGAACATCTCCAAGATGATCGACACGGTCTATCGCCATTGCGGCCAGAAGGACACGGTCATTTTCTGCGACCGCATCATGCAGCTCGGCTTTGCCCACGCCTGCCGCGCCGGCATTTCGTTCGGCAAGGACGACATGGTAATTCCAGAAACCAAGGCCAAGATCGTCGGTGACACCGAAAGCCTGGTGAAGGAATACGAACAGCAGTACAATGACGGCCTCATCACCCAGGGCGAAAAGTACAACAAGGTTGTCGACGCCTGGGGTAAAGCGACCGACAAGGTTGCAGAAGACATGATGGCCCGCATTAAGGCTGTTGAGTTCGACGAGAACGGTCGCCAGAAGCCGATGAACGCCATTTATATGATGTCGCACTCCGGCGCCCGTGGTTCACCGAACCAGATGCGTCAGCTGGGCGGCATGCGCGGCCTGATGGCCAAGCCTTCGGGCGAAATCATCGAGACGCCGATCATCTCGAACTTCAAGGAAGGCCTGACCGTTAACGAGTACTTCAACTCGACACACGGTGCCCGTAAGGGTCTCGCAGACACCGCCCTGAAGACTGCCAACTCCGGTTACCTGACCCGTCGTCTCGTTGACGTCGCGCAGGATTGCATCGTCAACTCGGTCGATTGCGGTACCGAAACCGGGCTCACCATGACCGCCATCGTCGATGCCGGTCAGGTCGTTGCCTCCATCGGCGTCCGCGTCCTTGGTCGTACCGCCCTCGACAACATCGATCATCCGGTCACAGGCGAGCGCATCGTCGAAGCCGGTCGCATGATCCTTGAAGCCGATGTCGTCGAAATCGAGAAGGCTGGCATCCAGTCGATCCGGATCAGGTCGGCCCTGACCTGCGAAATCCAGACCGGCGTCTGCGGCGTCTGCTACGGACGTGACCTTGCACGCGGAACACCTGTCAATATGGGTGAGGCTGTCGGCGTTATCGCCGCGCAGTCGATCGGCGAGCCGGGCACGCAGCTGACCATGCGTACGTTCCACCTTGGTGGCACGGCCAACGTGGTCGACCAGTCGTTCCTGGAAGCATCGTACGAAGGTACGATCCAGATCAAGAACCGCAACATGCTGCGCAACTCCGAAGGCATTCTCATCGCCATGGGCCGCAACATGGCCATCCAGATCCTAGATGAACGCGGCGTGGAACGGTCCTCGCAGCGTGTCGCCTATGGTTCGAAGATCTTCGTCGATGACGGTGACAAGGTTCGTCGCGGTCAGCGCTTCGCCGAGTGGGATCCTTACACACGTCCGATGATGACGGAAGTCGAAGGCACGGTTCATTTCGAAGATATCGTCGATGGTATCTCCGTTCTGGAGGCGACCGACGAAGCCACCGGCATCACCAAGCGTCAGGTTATCGACTGGCGTTCGACGCCGCGCGGTATCGACCTGAAGCCGGCGATCGTCATCAAGGACAAGAACGGCGCCGTGATGAAGCTGTCGCGTGGCGGTGATGCCCGCTTCCTGCTCTCGGTCGACGCCATTCTGTCGGTCGAGCCGGGCACCAAGGTCTCCCAGGGTGACGTGCTTGCACGTTCGCCGCTGGAAAGCGCCAAGACGAAGGACATCACCGGCGGTCTGCCGCGCGTTGCCGAACTCTTCGAAGCGCGCCGTCCGAAGGATCACGCGATCATCGCCGAAATCGATGGTACGATCCGCTTCGGCCGCGACTACAAGAACAAGCGTCGCGTGCTGATCGAGCCGGCAGAAGACGGTGTCGAGCCTGTCGAATACCTGATCCCGAAGGGCAAGCCCTTCCATCTTCAGGATGGCGACTATATCGAAAAGGGTGACTACATCCTCGACGGTAACCCGGCACCGCACGACATCCTGGCGATCAAGGGCGTGGAGGCACTTGCCTCTTACCTCGTGAACGAAATCCAGGAAGTCTACCGCCTGCAGGGCGTTGTCATCAACGACAAGCACATCGAGGTGATCGTTCGCCAGATGCTGCAGAAGGTTGAAATCACCGACGCCGGTGACTCGACCTACATCGTCGGCGACAGCGTGGACCGCATCGAACTCGATGACGTCAACGATCAGCTGATCGAACAGGGCAAGAAGCCGGCTTACGGCGATCCGGTCCTGCTCGGCATCACCAAGGCCTCGCTGCAGACACCGTCGTTCATCTCGGCTGCATCCTTCCAGGAAACCACAAAGGTTCTCACGGAAGCTGCGATTGCCGGCAAGACCGATGGCCTGCAGGGCCTGAAGGAAAACGTCATCGTCGGCCGTCTCATCCCGGCCGGTACCGGTGGCACCATGACCCAGATCCGTCGCATCGCGACGGCGCGCGACGAGATGATCCTCGAAGAGCGCCGCAAGGGCACGGGCGCCGACGTTGCAACGCCGATGCTGACCGATATGGCATCCGAAGGTGCTGCCGCCGAGTAAGGCTTGAAAGGCGAGGGCGGTTCTGCCGCCCTTCGAACAACAATCGAAAAAGCCGCGCGGAGCGATCCGAGCGGCTTTTGCGTTTTATGTACCAAAAAATCAGCGAAAGCGCGGGACTGCTGTCGAACGATCCCTGATCGATCCGGTTTAGCCGAACTTGATGATCGCCACTTCGCCGGTGAGCGCGCCCTTGTAGGCGGAGGCGTGGGGTTCTTCATCTGGGACATCTTCCAGCGTGCCGATCTGGTCGAGGTCTGCTTCCAGGAACCCTTCCTCGGCCAGCGCACTCAGCGCCTCGCGCACGGCTGTGTCATCGTCCGGTGCGCGCAGCATCACATGGATATCGACGCCCTCCTTGTCTCCGTCCTGCTCATAGGCCTTGCCGATGATGATGAAGATCATCGGGCCGTCAAGGGAGTTGTCGTTGTCCGGAATGGCAGGCATCGGCTCGGTCCTCTTTCGAATTTTTCAAGCTTCGACGTTACCGCGAAATACGCCGCGTTGCGCAGGAAAAATGCGACACGATAGAATCGTTTTACGCGAACGCACCGATTCTTCGTGGTCGCCGTGTTTCTTTGCGGTCGAACGCAAAATGATTTATGATTCTTTAACGCGCGGGGGATGCCGTCAATTCCCGTCGTCATCGGCTCCGAAACGGAGCGCATAGGCTTCGGAAAGCCTTGTTTTGCAGGCATGTCAGGCCTGCGCAGCCAAGAATATTTATGAATCGCCCTTGACGTCTGCCCCTTAAATCAGTACACCCCGCCGCATCGGAGCCCATGTGAGGCCGGTGGTTCGGAACGACACGTTCTGGAGTTCGCCTCAAACAAGGTTCCAAAACGCACGCTGAAGACCAAAATGCTGCACGCACGACGCCTTGCACGGCGTCCTCTGCTTTCGCGGGCCATCTGCCGAGAGGCGGGTCGGTCCTTGTTTGCGCATTTATCAGGCTTGCGAAACCGCCGGAGACGGCATCGATCCGCCCGCAAGGGTAATGAGACAGAATTTGTAAGGGATGGTTATATGCCTACCGTAAACCAGCTGATCCGCAAGCCGCGTCAGGCACAGGTAAAGCGCAACAAGGTTCCTGCGTTGCAGGAAAACCCGCAGAAGCGTGGCGTTTGCACGCGCGTTTACACAACAACCCCGAAGAAGCCGAACTCGGCTCTGCGTAAGGTTGCCAAGATTCGCCTGACCAACGGCTTCGAAGTCATCGGCTACATTCCGGGTGAAGGCCACAACCTTCAGGAACACTCCGTGGTGATGATCCGCGGCGGCCGCGTCAAGGACTTGCCGGGCGTTCGTTATCACATCATCCGTGGTGTTCTCGATACCCAGGGCGTCAAGAACCGCAAGCAGCGCCGTTCGAAGTACGGTGCCAAGCGTCCGAAGTAATCTCGGGCCTTATCAAATTGTTTCGGCGCTGCGCGAGGTTCTCCGCGTGTTAAGGCGCCCGTTGAAAATTGAGAGACAAAACTATGTCACGTCGTCACAGTGCAGAAAAGCGCGAGATCAATCCGGACCCGAAGTTCGGCGATCTGGTGGTCACCAAGTTCATGAACGCCATCATGCTTCATGGAAAGAAGTCGGTTGCTGAAAACATCGTCTACGGTGCTTTCGATGCGGTCCAGGCAAAGCTGAAGCAGGAGCCGGTCACCGTGTTCCATTCGGCTCTCGACAACATCGCGCCGCATGTCGAAGTGCGTTCGCGCCGCGTCGGTGGTGCAACCTACCAGGTCCCGGTCGATGTTCGCCCGGAGCGCCGTCAGGCTCTTGCCATCCGCTGGCTGATCATTGCTGCCCGCAAGCGCAACGAAACCACCATGATCGATCGCCTCTGCGGCGAACTCATGGATGCAGCGAACAATCGTGGCTCTGCCGTCAAGAAGCGTGAAGACACGCACAAGATGGCCGACGCCAACCGCGCATTCTCGCATTATCGCTGGTAACCGAAACCAACGTCTCGAAAGGAGTCCAATATGGCTCGCGAATACAAAATCGAAGACTACCGCAATTTCGGTATCATGGCGCATATCGACGCCGGCAAGACCACGACCACCGAGCGTATCCTGTATTACACGGGCAAGTCGCACAAGATCGGTGAAGTTCACGATGGCGCCGCCACCATGGACTGGATGGAGCAGGAGCAGGAGCGTGGCATCACCATCACGTCTGCTGCAACGACGACCTACTGGAAGGGTCGCGACGGCAAGATGCGCCGGTTCAACATCATCGACACCCCCGGCCACGTCGACTTCACCATCGAAGTCGAGCGTTCGCTGCGCGTTCTCGACGGCGCCATTGCGCTGCTCGATGCCAACGCCGGTGTAGAGCCGCAGACCGAAACCGTCTGGCGTCAGGCTGAAAAGTACAACGTCCCGCGGATGATCTTCTGCAATAAAATGGACAAGACCGGCGCCGATTTCTATCGCTCGGTATCGATGATCAAGTCGCGCCTCGGTGCGATCCCGGTCGTCATGCAGCTGCCGATCGGCGCGGAGACGGAATTCAAGGGCGTCATCGATCTGATCGAGATGAACGCGCTCGTCTGGCGCGACGAACAGCTCGGCGCCCAGTGGGACGTTGTCGAGATCCCGGACGACATGAAGGAAAAGGCTGCGGAATACCGCGAACTCCTCATCGAGACCGTTGTCGATATCGACGAAACGGCCATGGAAAACTACCTGAACGGCATCATGCCCGACAACGAGCAGATCCGTGCACTGGTTCGCCGCGGCACCATCGACGTGAAGTTCCACCCGATGTTCTGCGGCACGGCCTTCAAGAACAAGGGCGTTCAGCCTTTGCTCGACGCGGTCTGCGATTACCTGCCCTCGCCGCTCGACATCCCGTCGATCAAGGGCATCGACGTGAAGACCGAAGCCGAGATCGAACGTCATCCTTCGGATGAAGAGCCGCTCTCGATGCTCGCCTTCAAGATCATGAACGACCCCTTCGTCGGTTCGCTGACCTTCGCCCGCATCTATTCCGGCAAGCTCTCCAAGGGCACGTCGGTCATGAACACGGTCAAGGAAAAGCGCGAGCGCGTCGGCCGTATGCTGCAGATGCACTCCAATTCCCGTGAAGACATCGAAGAAGCCTTTGCCGGCGACATCGTGGCTCTTGCAGGCCTCAAGGAAACGACCACCGGCGACACGCTCTGCGATCCGCTGAACCAGGTCATCCTCGAGCGCATGGAATTCCCGGAGCCGGTCATCCAGATCGCGATCGAGCCGAAGACCAAGGGCGACCAGGAAAAGATGGGCCTTGCGCTCAACCGCCTGGCTGCCGAGGATCCTTCGTTCCGCGTCAAGACGGATGAAGAGTCCGGTCAGACGATCATCGCAGGCATGGGTGAACTCCACCTCGACATTCTCGTCGACCGCATGCGTCGCGAATTCAAGGTCGAAGCCACCGTCGGCGCGCCGCAGGTTGCCTACCGTGAATCGATCACCAAGCGTCACGAAGAAGATTACACGCACAAGAAGCAGTCCGGTGGTACCGGCCAGTTCGCGCGCGTCAAGATCGTTTTCGAACCGAACCCGGATGGCGACGACTTCAAGTTCGAGTCGAAGATCGTCGGTGGTTCGATCCCGAAGGAATACATCCCGGGCGTCCAGAAGGGCATCGAAAGCGTTCTGTCTTCCGGTCCTCTGGCAGGCTTCCCGATGCTGGGCGTCAAGGCGACCCTCATCGACGGTGCTTTCCATGATGTTGACTCCTCGGTTCTCGCCTTCGAAATCGCATCGCGTGCCTGCTTCCGTGAAGCGGCCAAGAAGGCCGGCGCACAGCTGCTCGAGCCGATGATGAAGGTCGAAGTCGTCACGCCGGAAGACTACGTCGGTGACGTGATCGGCGATCTGAACTCGCGTCGCGGTCAGATCCAGGGTCAGGAATCGCGCGGTATCGCCGTTGTCATCAATGCCAACGTACCGCTCGCCAACATGTTCAAGTACGTGGACAACCTGCGCTCGATGAGCCAGGGCCGTGCACAGTACACGATGACCTTCGATCACTACGCGCCGGTTCCTTCGAACGTCGCACAGGAAATTCAGGCGAAGTATTCCGGTCAGAAGTGATCGGGATACCTTCAACAGCTGACAGAAACATAGAATTCCCCCCTTGCGGGGTCAGAAAACGGAGAGCCGGAAATGGCAAAGAGCAAATTTGAGCGCAACAAGCCGCACGTCAACATTGGCACGATTGGCCACGTGGACCATGGCAAGACGTCGCTGACGGCGGCGATCACGAAGTA